>Ga0209039_10000163_pt1 | contig 61789 bp, 52 predicted proteins | sample BogFormECP12_OM1_FD_188238 | JGI IMG/M metagenome (GOLD analysis project Ga0209039, IMG submission 188238) | Bog forest soil microbial communities from Calvert Island, British Columbia, Canada - ECP12_OM1 (SPAdes) (version 2) | ecosystem: Environmental > Aquatic > Freshwater > Wetlands > Bog ...
ACCGCCGATTCCAAGGATGCGCCCGCGCTGCTCCATTTTGACGGGCGGCTTCGACTTTTCAGGTTGCGGAGATTGCACTTCCTGTCCTCCTTTTGAACAGACCGAGATGAGCAACAGCGAGCCGAGCGCAATTGTGCGCCAGGGTATTGCTTGCATGTGTGGATTATACAACTCTCTCGAATGGAGAAAACGGTCCGCTCAAGTGCGCCAGCACTGGGAACCGCCGCGCAGGACGTGGTAGCCCCGGAGCGGGGCGTAAGGCCAAACCAATGGGTTTGAGGATGATGCGTATGAAGCGAACGGCTGAAGGCGTCTAGAGGTCTCCGGCCAAGTGGATTGTCATTCGATGCCAACCTTCTCGTAAACACTTGGCGACCAGGAGGGAGCAATTCCTCCTTGGCCAGTCTCAGCATAGGCGACAAATCGTCCATATGGATTGGTTCCGGTTTGCCGATCAACCCGTCACAACGCGCCCTGCTAGAATCACCGTTGATGATCCGCCGAGGACGGGCGCTCTCAGTTCTTGAGCTACTTCTTGTGATGTGCTTACTGATCACAACTCTTGCCTCGGGCCAAACCAAAAAGGATCAGACCAAGACGTATCCGCTGTCCACCTGGAGCAACATGACGTGCCGCGTCAAGGGAAGATTTCAGGATCGCGAGTACTGTTCTTCGGCAGTGATTGATCGCGTTGTGGCTGATGGGAAGTCAGCGATCCCTGTGCTCATTGCGCAGATCACCGATTCAAGGTGGATTGCCGAACCGGTATATGACTTCTGGCCGCGCATCAGGGCGGGGGACTTGGCGTATTTCATCCTCGAGAACCTATTTGTGGACGAGACTTGGCAACACAGCACCATGCCTGCCCTATTCCCTTCCGAGAACTGCGCTGAACCAGCGTGGGTTTGCTGGGAGAGTTTTCGAAAGCGGCACAATCTGGAAGAGATTCAGGCTCGATGGACCGCCTTCTGGGAAGCCAACAAGGAACGTATCTACTGGGACGCGAAGGCTCGTTGTTTCCGACTTGCCAGGTTGGGACGGTCGCAGTGATCAGCGTGATCTGAGGAATTGCTCGCCGTCGTTTGCGGTCCGCCTCCCGGAGCGTCACGGACCAATCGGAAGTTGATCGGACCGGTCAAGTTGACGCAAAACGCGCGACCCTCGGATTGACCCTCCGTGACTCAGATTGCGCCCGCGCGAGCCCAAGCTTCCTCTGATCAGGCGCTCCGGCTCCGTGAATCTGCGGCGGGGCAGGGATTCCTTGCGCTATCATTGCGGATACATGGGACTCTTCTACGTTGGGTGCCGGGTTCTCAATCCGGCAACTTCCAAGTCGACCGTCGTGCGGCGGCTGATGGTCGACACGGGTGCCGAGTCCACGTGGATCGACGCGGCGGTGCTGGAGGCGATCGGGATCGAACCGCGCAAGAAGGATCTCCAATTTCAGTTAGCGAACGGCCAGATCGTTACGCGCTCGGTCGGCTATGCCGTGCTTAGGGTCCATAAGGCAGAGACCGTAGATGAAGTCGTCTTCGCCCAACGGGGCGATCTCCAACTGCTCGGCGCGCGCGCGCTGGAAGGACTGAACCTGCAAGTGGATTCACGCCGGAAAAGGCTGGTGGCTGCAGGACCGATCGTCAGTGCCGCCGCCGTGCCTCCGCGATTCGGGCAGTTGGTGCGGGTCCTTTCGGAAGCTCCAAAGAGTCCGGGAAAGCCCCGGGCGAACAGGCCGAAGAAGCCTCGGGTTACCAGATCCAAAGCACGATGAATGGCGCCGAGGTGCCCGAGAACCGCGTGCGAGTATTGCGTCCCGCCCCGATGTATTTCAGCGGCGTAGGGCTGCCAGAGGCCGAGTTTCGGTTCACTTGGCCGTAATACGCCCGATGCTCACATGTGCCCAACTGACGATAGACCCTCCCCTAACGCCGTAGGGTTTACGCATCCATTCGGCCTGTTTGTCGCCGAGCCGTGGAAGCGACCGTCTGCGCGGACAAGCTGACCCACTACCTAGACTTCATTGCCTTCGCATCACGCCACAGCCATCCCTCCGCGGGCCAAATCCGGCCGCGTGGGTTTATCGTGCCTGTATACCATCATCGCCAGCGCAATGGCCGCTCCGAATGCCAGGGAACCGGCGGCGACGTGCGCCACCGTGGCCCAAATCATGACGGGCATGGGTTGCGGATCGCCGGCCGTGGCAGCGAGGCTGGAGTAGGCGGCGAGGCCCAGAAGAGCCTGCGAAAAGGTCAGCGCGAGCAGCAGCGTCGAGGCGCGGCGGAGCGTTGCGTTCTCCATGTGGTGCATCAGCACTTCGAGGCCAGCCCACATAGTGAGGGCAGTGGCGACTATCGCGCCGGCGATGTGGGGGACCGCCGTCATGGCGCCGTGGCGGACGGCGGCGCCGAGGATGGTTTGGAGGAAAAGTGCGGCGGCGGCGAGGATTGGGGCAGGTCCGGGGCTGGCGCCCGCCGGGGCCGCGGGCAGGTTGGGGAAGTGGCCCACCACGATGGCCACGGTGAGCCCGAAACAGATTTGCGCCAGACAGGCGTGCGCGATGCTGAGCGACTTCGGATCGATCAATCTGACCATGGCGCCGCCGAGCGCTGCCTGCGCCAGCACGGCGGCGGCCGCGGCCCAGCCGAGGCGGCGCATCCAGGCACGCGGCTCGCGAGCCTGCTGCCATGCGGCGAGGATCACGACCAGCGCTGCCACCACCGCGGCCGCGACGCGGTGGGCGAACGCGTAGCGGATGCCGCCTTCCATGGGCGGCACCAGTTTTCCCCAGTTGAGCGGCCAATCGGAGATGGCCAGAGACGCGTCGTTGCTGGTGACCAGGGCGCCGGCCACAACCAGCAGCAGGGTAGAGACAGAGACTAGCACCGCAAAGGGGCGTAGTCCGGATGAGGGCATAGGTGACAGATGCGGAAGGAACGGGGCAGGCTTCTCAAAAAGCCTACCCCTGGATCGTCGGACGCGGGCGGCTGACAGACGACTGAACACCGATCGTCTGTCCAACCATCAGCCCTTGATGGTGAAGTCGAGGGTCTTGCTGTCTTTGGCGCCGACGGTGATCGTCTGTTCCTGCGTACCGTACTTTTCCTGCCAGACCTGAATGGCGTAGGTGCCCGGCGGCAGGCCCTTCAATGAGAAGGTGCCGTCATCGCCGGTGACGGCGTAGAACGGGTGATTGACTACGCCGATGTAAGAGCGCATCCAACTGTGGATGTTGCACTTCACCGGGACCATGACTTCCTGGCGGGGAAAATCCTTCATCTTATCCGCGGAGCCGGGCGGCTGGGACTCGTTCCAGTCCGCGTTGACTGCCGGCATCGGATGGATATTGTGGTTGGTGGGGTCGCTGTTCTTGATGTCGATGTTTTGGCCGGCCATGACTCCGATGACGTGGGGCTGGTACATGCAGCCGATCTGGTTGAGTTCAACGGTCGTAGTCGGGACCTGCCATACGGTTGTGTCCGGCAGCCCCGATTTCACCCACACGAAAGCGTTCTTGAGCGTACCGTTATCGTTGACGATGACTTCTTCGGATTTTGGCGGCGCGCCCTTGTGGGCATTCATGCATGTCGGGACCGCGGACATGTCGAGGGTCTTCATCACCGGCTTAGCGCCGTCGAAAACCACCTTACCGGTGATGGTGGCGCCATTAGTCAAATCAGGCGTGGCGGCGCCGCCGGCCGGGGCAGCGGTCTCGGCCTGTTTGGTTTCCGTTTTCTCTCCGCCGCCGCAGCCCGCGAAGGTCAGCGCGCTCACCACTCCAACTGCGATCCAAATCTTCTTCATACTAAAAGAGCCTCCCTATTCGAACCTATCTTAACTCGTTATCACTTGCCCGATGCGCTGGAGCGCAGCCGGCTCAATTCTTCCGGCGTGAACTGGAACATGTAGCGCACCAGCAGGTCAGCCTGATCCTTCTGATATCCGTTGAAACTGGCCGGCAACGGGCCGTTGAAAACATAGTGGTCGCCCTCTTTGCGGAAGAGGCCGGAAGGCATCGCCGTGCCCGGACTCATCAACGCCGGCTCCAGAATCCAGCGTTTGACCCAACCGGGCTTCAGGCGGTCTTTGGCCACCGTGAAATTGGGCGCGGTGGCCCGGGCATCATGCGCGGGGTCGCCCGTCATGTGGCACTTCAGGCAGGGCGCGCCTTCGCTGGAGAAGAGTTGCCGCGCCATGGTGCGCTCCTGCTCGGTGAGCGGCTCGAGCTTTTCCGCAATGAACGGCTGCGCCTGCGAAGAGAGCGCTTCGAAGAAGCGCACAATCTTGCGAATCTCGCCGTCGGAGAAGCTGAAGGTGGGCATACGCGCTTTGAGGTATTGCCGCACGCCGTCGCGATTGGTATCGGTTTCGCTGAGAGCCGGATTGTTGAGGAAGCGCATCAGCCATTCCGGGTTGACGCGCGCGCCTTCGCCGATCAGCGTGGGCGGCTTCTGGTCGCGCCAGTCGGGGTCCTGATACTTGGTCATGGTATCAAACACGCTAGTCTGGCCCACATGCACGTGGTGGCAGCCCATGCAGTTATACTTGCGGACGACCCACCAGCCTTCGATGATGTCCAGGCGCTGATCGGCCGGAGCGTAGAAATAACGCGGCGGCACGCTGGCATCCACGGAGCCTTCGAGGAACGTGGTCACGGCGTCGATCTCCGGCTTGGAGAAGTTGAAATTCGGCATCTTGAGCCGGTCCTGCTTGGCTTTCTCTTTGCCTGTGTCGTAGACCGCCGGATCGGCCAGCTTGTGCTCGAAGAAGCCTTTGTGGGTCATCCAGCCTTCTTCTTCGGCCTTATGGGTGAGCAGCGCGAAATCGAGGCGCTCGATGGGTTTCGAGCCTTCCTTGGTGAGCTCGGTGCCAATACGCTGCTCGTCTTCCAGGCCGGCGATCTCGTGGCATCCGGCGCAACCGTAGTTGCGCACGGCGGCGAGGCCCTTGTTCTTCAGGGCGGGATCGTCCATGAAGGAAGCGTCGGCATAGGTGGCGCCCGAATGCTTGCGAGTCATCAGATAACTGGCGATGTCGCGGGCTTCGTCCTCGGTGAGGCGCAGGCTGGGCATCGGGGTCATCTGCTGCACTTGCAGCTCATGGCCGTCGTTGGGGCATTTGTCGTGGCCGAGGTCAAATACGAAGGGCAGGCCGTGCTTCTGGTAATCCGCGGCGGTCAGATCTTTCTTCTCGTAAGGGCAATAGGGCGCGGTGCGCTGGCGGGGGTTGTGCACCCAGCGGACCAGGTAATCATAGTTGGCCTTTTCGCCTTCGCGGCTGAGGTTTGCGGCAAACGTGCCGCCTTGTTTCTGGCCGCCCTCGCCCATGGAGTGGCAGGCCATGCAGCCGCGCGTTTCGAAAGCTTCTCTTCCCTTTTCGGGATCGCCGGGCTTCTGGGAAGGCAGCTCGCCCGGCACCCCGGATTGCCAGATGAAGGCGGCAATCGCGCGGATTTCATCCTGATCCAGACGGAACGTGGGCATCTTGGTGCCCTCGCGCCACGCGTGCGGATCCTTGAGCCATTCCGGAATCCATTCCTTGCGCAACTTCATGCGCACTTCTTTCAAGCTGGGTCCGACCTTCTTGACCTCGCGCACCAGCTCTTCGGAGCGCATGTCGAGCTGTTCGATCTGAGCGTCGATGCTGCTCGAAAGCACCTTGAAATCGTTGGCTTGTCCATAAAGCTTCTGCGCTTCGGCGTTGGAGGTCCGGGGATTGTTGGCGGCCTGTTCGGCGAAGCCGGCCTGGCGCAGCCACTCGGCTTTCTGCTGCTCGTCCTGCTTGATCTGCTGGTTGACGGAGGAAATCTCATCGCCTTCGCGGTCGAAGCCTTCATAGCGGTGACAAGCCATGCAGCCGCGCAGCCGGAAAATCTCGCGGCCGGCGTTTAAGGTGTCGGCCTGCTCGGTGACGATTTCCTTCACGTGGCACTGCTGGCAGCCGGCGTCGATGTTTTCCGGGTAATGCATGGGCCACAGCCAGTACTTGTTCAGGCCGTGGGCCTTCTCGATGCTGGAAAGCGCCACGCCGTTGCCGCCGTGGCAGGGGGTGCAGCCGAACTTCTCGGGATCGTGGATCTTCAACAACTCTTTATCGGGATGGCTGGCGAACACTTCCTGGCCGCCCATGCTGGCAGCCGTCAGGGTTACCGGCTCGCGAATTCCCATGTGGCAGGATTCGCAGCGGTCCACCAGGTCAATGTCCTTGACGTGAATCTGGCGGATGCGGATATCGAACTTGGCCAGCGAATTCTCCACCGAATTGAGCGTATCCAGGCTGGCGACGGCGATGCGGTCGCTGAGGTATTTGTCGCGCTGCGCTCGCAGGTCGGTGGCGCGCTTCATCACATCCACGCGCCGCTGCAGCAACTCCGCCTTCCTGTTTTTCCATTCGGTAAGTTGCTTTTCCATGTCGGGGAAGGTCATGGACCGCTTTTCCTTCTCGCCCGGCAGCGCGATCTTGTGGACTTCAGCCCTCAACTCCACGATCTGCTTGCGCAATCGGTTCTTGGCGCTCTCGCTCTTCGAAACTTCGATCTGGTAGGTGAGCGCGCCGATGTGGCTGCGGACTTCCTGAAAAGGATCGTTGAGCGCCAGGATCTTGGGGACCAGACTTCCGTTGACCTCCGCGTCGATGGCGGAAGCTTCCGGCATAGCGGCCTTTTCCGCTGCCTGCGTGTCGCGGTCCAGCATCTTATATTCCGGTTGGGAGCGGATCTGTTTCTCTCTGTCCGCCTCACTCAACCTGGCCGTAGACAGGTAATGGTGATACAGCTTCTCGAACTTCGCCTGGTAGCCCTTCCACGGACGGATGCCGTACATTTCGTCATATAATCCCCAGACCATCGACAACACCAGCAGCACCGACCAGATGACCAGAGCCTTGCTCAATGAGGAATGGACTACCGGATCCTTTTCTTGATCGCTCATATGTTGAACCAGGGAGTCACCCAGATGTATTTAATGCGGAAAAGGAGGCGCGCCAGAATCTTCACCGGCAGCGCCAGCATGATAATCAGGAATGTCTGCATCACCACGTATTGCAGCACGCTCATGCGGTTGTAGATCTTGCGATTGAATGCCGTTTTGGTGATGAGCTTGTGGACGCCAATGCCGGCGGCCACCAGGTAGAGGCCTACCACGATGGCGCCGAAGATGATCTTGGGCACGCGCCCGGTGATCCCGAAGATATCCGGCAGGTCGCGATTGACTTCGAAAATCAGCCGGTTGTGGTCCCAGGTTGTGCCTGGCCAGAACCACATCCATCCCGGCCCGCGGATCAGCGTGCCGATCACGATCATGGAAACCCATAACACGATGAAGCCGAAAATAAAAGTCAGGATCGAGAACTTACGCTGTCTGAAGGTGTAATAGCCATTGCCGAGCGGGTTGGTATCTATATAAGGTATGACCATCAACCCCACGATGATCAGCGAGGGCATCACCACGCCGGCCATCCACGGGTCGAAGTACACCAACATTTCCTGGAGCCCCAGGAAATACCAGGGAGCCTTGGACGGGTTCATGGTCAAGGTGGGATTGGCCGGCTCCTCGAGCGGTGCGTTCAGCGTGATGGACCAGACCATCAGGATGACGGTGACGATGATGGCGGCCAGAAACTCGATGCGCAGCAGGTACGGCCAGACGTGCACTTCCCTGGCCCAACCGGTCTTATAAGTCTGGGTTTTCCGGTAGTGCGTCTTGGCCATCTCGGGATTGGCTTCGAGTTCGGCGATCAGCCGGTCATTGGCGAAGGCCTGGCGCAGCCCGTACCAGGTATAGAAAGGAACCAGGAAAAGCAGCAGTACGATCGGAACATTATCCGGGGTGCTGACAATCGTCCATAACTGGTGAAGATCCATAGATGCTCCTCAAGAAACTGATTCACCGCAGAGGCGCGGAGACACGGAGAAAACCAGATAAGTAAAAGTCTTCTCTGCGTCTCAGCGTCTCTGCGGTGAAAATCATATTTTCTTCACGTCCTTGATTTCTTTTTCGAGCATCATCGGGGCCGGGCCCGAAATGCCGCCATCTTTGCGTACGCGCCAGAAATGCACCACCATGAACGCCGACGCAATGATGGGAATTGCCACGCAGTGCCAGATGTAGGCGCGCAGCAGCGCGTTCGAATCCACAATCGATCCGCCTAACAACCCGAAACGCACGTCGTTGAACGGAGTCATGCCGAGTTGCGGGCCGAACGGTCCAGCGTGGCCGAGCAGCGGTGTGGCGCGCGCCATGTTGGTTCCCACGGTGACCGCCCAGAATCCCAACTGGTCGTCCGGCAGCAGATATCCGGTGAAACTGAGCAGCAGGGTCAAAACCAGCAGCAGCACGCCGACCACCCAGTTGAATTCCCGCGGCTTCTTATAAGAGCCCGTGAGGAAGACGCGGAACATGTGAAGCTCCACCATGATGACCATCAGGTGGGCGCCCCAGCGGTGCATATTACGCAGTAGCTTGCCGAACGGGACGTCGCTCTCCAGGTAGAGAATGTCGCGGAAGGCGATGACCTTCGACGGGTGGTAATAGAACATCAGCAGCGTGCCGGTGAAGACCAGCGTGATGTAGACGTAGAACGTCATGCCGCCCATGCCCCACGTGTAGTTGTAGGCCACCGCGTCGCGGTTGATCTTGGCGGGATGCAGGTGCAGGAAGACGTTCGAGAGCACGCCGAGCGCGCGGCTGCGCGGTGTATCGTCGTGCTTGACGCGCAGGATGGACTTCCAGACCTCGGTCTTCTCGGGCGCCTTGACGGTCTCTTTGAATTCGTCGGCGGCGCGCGACTGGAAGGCCTTGGCGCCGGCCAGCACTTTGGCGACGGGGCTAACGCCGTTTCCCGAGCCGTTTCCGTCACCTGCCGCCGGGTTGCCCGTGTCTACAGGCTTTTCTGGGTGTCCGTTGGTGTCTGCCATGATTCGAACCTCACACGTTCCGGAGGATGGCGCCCGGATCGCCGAACTGTGAACGGTCACCCTTGGGCCACGAGTAGAGGTGGCTCAGATCGACCACAATCTGCCCTTCCGGATTCACCTCCACATGTGCGCGATCCATGGGACGCGGCGCCGGTCCCTCGAAGTTGATGCCTTCGGGGTCGTAACCGCTGCCATGGCACGGGCACTTGAACTTGTTCTCGCTGGGTTTCCAGTCGGGCGTGCAGCCCAGGTGGGTGCAGATGGCCGAGATCACGAAGATGCCCTCGGTGTTGCGCACCACCCATATCCGGAAGTCTTTTTGGAACTTGGTATCGACGCCGAAACCGAAATCCGACGGGTAGCCGATCAGGAATTTGGTTTTCGGCTCGTAGAGCGCGCGCGGGAAGAAGAAGCGCAGGAACATCAGGAGGTTGACGCCCAACGTGCCCAGAACAGCCGCCATCACAAAACGACGGCGGCGGGCAATGGTTCTGGATTCATCGGGGTCTTCGGTTTTGGAAAAAATCGATCGAAGCGCCTGCGCCAGTGAAGGCTTGGGCGCAGGTTGCCGGCCAGGCGCCCCAGGAGGCTCTAACGTTGAATTCGCCATCTTGTCCCCATGGCCGGTCCGAGCCAGCCGTTGTCACTCTGAGTTCAGCACCAACAGCCCAGGAAACGCTCGCCGAATGCGGACCGGGCAGACTGTTTCGAACCACACCCGATCACTGGGAATGACTAGCCCGGGAACTGGTCCTGAAGTAGCGAGCCTAAACCCTCAAGTCTATCCTCGCATCGGCATCCGCTCTGGGTACAACTTGTCCATCGAATATATTACACCCGAATGAGCGGTTTGCAAGCAAGGCCCGCCAAAAATGTCGGCTCGCGCGGTGGTCGAGGCCGGTCGAGAAAATCGGCGGACCGACGCTATGAGTCTTCACCCCGGAGATGCGGAGGCTAAGATTTCACCGCGGAGATTCGGAGACGGGGAGAAGAATTGAGGGGTTGGAGTTCGTGCAGAATCGCTGGCTGGCGCTGCGAACCGGTGCGCCACTTCATCGGGTCACAGTTGAGGACTCCACCACATAAAAGCGCCGGCCGCAGGCGCGGCAGTGGCGGGGTACGCGGCGCCACCTCTTCATGATGTCGTCCAGGATACCGCGGGGCAGGGACGGCGCTATGTCCCGTTTGAAGCAGCGCGGGCAGCGCAGTTCCCCCGGTTTGACTTCGATCTTCGAGCTGACTTCCAAACCGGCAGTTTATCAGATGCAGCAGGCGGGCGTCGATGAGGGGGTACACCGTTTCATCAATACACTTTCGTATTCTGCGAAGAGCGCTCCCTAACCCGGCAGAGCCGGAACCAAACAGGAATCCGCATATTCACCGCGGAGGCCCGGAGGAAAAAAGCGATCCCAGGGGAAATGATGATACGATGCGATCACTGCAAGACCAATGGCTGCACAAATCCCCGCCGATTCCGCCGGCCGGCACCTGATCCTATATGATGCGGTCTGTGAGTTGTGCGACGGCCTGGTGCGCTTCGTTCTGCCCCGCGACCGCCGGGAAGTGTTTCACTTCGCTTCGCTGCAGAGCAACTTGGGACAATCTCTGGCGCGCCAGTTCGGGCGCGATCCGGATTGCCTCGATACCTTCTACGTGATTTCGGACTATCGCTCCGCATCGCCGGCCCTGCTTTGCCGGGCGCGGGCCGTGCTACTTGTGGCGAAGGCGCTCGGCGGTCCCTGGCGCGCGTTGGCGGTGTTGGGCATCCTGCCCGATGGCCTGCTCGACCCGGCCTACGACATGGTGGCGCGCCGTCGCTATCGCCTGTCCGGCCGCCGCGAGAGCTGCCTCATGCCGCCGGCGGAATATCAGGGCCGCTTCATTGACCGGTGACGCACCGCCGCCTTTCACGCCAAAGCCCGGCGGCGGAGTAGTACGGCCCTTTCCGTGCTGTGACTCGCCCGTGGTGGCGAGGTTTGTCTCATCGGCGGTTGTTTTCAGCAGCACTCCAGGATCGGGGTCGTGCCGTTTTCGCACACCGGTGTGGCCGCCGGGCATCACCGCCTGGACGCAAGCCCTTGCTATACTTGTGGTTTATCTTGGCATCGCAAAGAATCCATAGACACAGCGCATGAAGCGTATTTCGCTATTCCTCCTCTCGACGGCGGCTCTTTTCGCCCAACAGTTCATGACCGGACAGGCCGCGCGGGCGGTGATCGGACAGGAAACGTTCACCAGCCAGGACACCAATTCCAGCGACACCGTGGTGGGCGGCATCAGCGGTCTGGCGTATGCCGCCAACACTCTATTTGTCGCCGATTCGAACCGCGTGGGTTCCTATCCGTCGAATAATCGCGTCCTGCTTTTCCAAAATATCTCATCGCAACTGCCCGTTCCCACCGCCGAGCTCCCCTACAATACCAAGTGCCCGGTGTGCGTGGGGCAGGCCAATGTAGTGCTGGGACAACCCGATTTCGTCACCACCACGGTAAACCTTACGGCCACCCAGAACGATCTGCGTCAGCCCACGGCGGTGGCGTCCGACGGCGTCCACGTGGTGGTGGCCGATACCGACCACAACCGCGTGCTCATCTGGAACACGATCCCGAGCTACAACAATGCCCCGGCCGACGTGGTGATCGGGCAGCCCGATTTCGTCAGCGTCGGCATACCGGGAAATCAGCCCAATGCCAACTCCATGCGCGGGCCGCAAGGCGTGTGGATTCAGAACGGCAAGCTGTACGTGGCCGATACGCAGAATAACCGCATCCTGGTTTATAACCATATCCCCACCACCAACGGGGTGGCGGCGGACGTGGTGATCGGGGCCCCCAATTTCACCACTTTCGTGCAAGTGGATATCAGCCAGCAGACCACCACCGCAACCGCCAGCAACCTGCTGAACCCGGTGTCGGTGACTTCCGACGGCGTGCGGCTTTACGTGACGGATCTGGGCTACAACCGCGTACTGATCTGGAACAGCATCCCGACCACCAACGGCGCACCGGCGGATGTCGAGATCGGCCAGCCGGACATGGTGAGCTCGGTCGCGAATAATGCCTATACCGGGACCGCAGCCAGCTCGAGCACCGACACCACGGACAAGGAAGTGCCGGTGTTGTGCACGGTCTCGAACGGCACCGACCCCGCCGGAAATCCGACCTATCCATCTGGCTGCAGTTCCACTTTGAGCTTCCCCCGATTCGCGCTGGCCGGCGACGGCCACCTGTTTGTGGCCGATGGCGGCAACGACCGCGTGCTGGTGTTCAACCAGGTGCCCACCGCCAACGCCGCCGCGGCCGATGAAATCCTGGGCCAGATTGGCGGCGAAGTCGACCAGGCTTCCAACGCGACCGATTCGCTGGAAACGCCTCTCTCGCTGGCTTGGGACGGCACCAACCTTTACGCCAGCGACTCTTATAACGATCGCATTATGGTGTATTCGATCGGCACGAATAACGTGCAGTACCAGGCCGTGCGTAACTCCGCGAGTTTCGACATTACGGCGCACGGCAAAATCACCATCGGCGGCACCATCCAGGCTGGCGACGTCGTTACCATCACCATCAACGGCACCAACTATACCTACACGGTGGTGGCCACCGATACGTTAGCCAGTATCGTTACGTCCATAACGGCGCTGATTAATGGCGCCAATAAGGGCGTCGGCGATCCCAGTCTCATCGCCGTGGCCGACACGACGAACCTGGTGGTGGACCTGAATGCCAAGACGCCGGGCGATCTTGGCAACAACGTCGCCTACTCAGTGGTTGTCACGGCGGCTACTTCGAGTACCCCCGGGGTCACCACGACCGCGGGGCTTACCGCTACGGCCGCCAACGCCAACCTGTCGGGCGGCGGAGATGCCGCCTCGGTGGCTCCCGGGACCATAGTGAGCATCGTGGGGACGGGCCTCTCCGCCAACACGGTGGGCGCCGATCCCACAGCCAACCCATTGCCGACTCAACTGGGCGGAACGGAAGTTTATTTCAACGGAATCCAGGCGCCGCTCGAGTATGTCTCACCAACCCAGATCAACGCCCAAATCCCCTGGGAACTCGGCGACAGCACCAGCATCAACGCCTACGTGCGTTCGGTGATGAGCGACGGAAGCGTAATGGTAACCACGGCGGTGGCTGCCACCATCGTGCCGGCGAACCCGGGCATCTATGCGCAGCCTGGGACTTCCAACCCGGAGATCGCCTCCAGCCCGGAGGTCGCCGTGGCCATGCACTCAACGGCCTATGCCACTGCCGTGGTCTCAGTGGATGGCACGGTTACCGCCGGCAACGTGGCGACGGTCACGGTGGCAGGCCGCTCCTATTCGTATACCTCGCAGAGCACGGATACGCTCGACACGATTCGCGACAACCTGGTGATCCAGCTCAACAACGATCCGCAAGTGAGCGCCATGGCCGCGGGACTCTTCGACCGCATTATCCTTACAACCCGCGTGCAGGGTCCGGAGGGCAACGGAATCCCCATCACGGCGACCGCGACGGCCGGGCCATCCAACAGTTCCGTGACTCTTACCATGACGGCTCTCGATGCGCAAACCTGCTGCGGCAATATTCCAGGCGCGCCCATTACCCAGACCAATCCCGCGCTGCCGGGTGAGATCATCGAGATTCTGGCCACTGGCCTGGGAGTGCCGGTGCTGTCCGATCTGGTCACGCCATTGATTCAGACGGGGTTCAAGTATCCGATTGGCGGCCCCATCACGTCGCCGCAGGAATCGATCAGCTCATTCGTGGGGGGAAGCACGGGCGACGTGCTGCAGGCCACGCTGCTGCCCGGCTCGGTCGGAATCTACGAAGTCCTGCTGCACACCAATTCGAGCCTGGCCAGCAACCCATACGGCGTGATCACCATCGCGCAAGATATATTCGTAAGCAACCAGGCCACGGTGCCGGTGATCAACAATGGGAGCATCAACGTCGCGCCAGTCTTGTCCGTCTCGAAGACCCACACCGGCAACTTCACTCTGGGGCAGCAGGGCGCGACTTACACGGTGACGGTTTCGAACGTCGGAACCCAAAATCCCACCTCCGGCGTGGTGACGCTGACCGACACCCTTCCCGCCGGCGAGACCTTAGTGTCCATCATCGGTGACGGGTGGTCCTGCACAAAGAACGTCTGCATACGCAGCGACGCCATTCCGGCCGGTGGCAGTTATCCCACCCTTACCGTGACCGTCAATGTGGCGTCGAATGCCGCCTCTAGCGTCACAAACACGGTGACGGTCACCGGTGGAAGTTCCGCCACTGCCACCGCTAGTGATGTGACTACCATCACCGGCAGTTAGCGCCCCTTGAACCGCCGCCGCCTTCTCGCCCCGCTCCTGTTCGCGTGGTTCTGGTTTTTTTCCTGGGACGGTCTGCACGCCCACTTTTCCCCGGACGATATGATGAACATCGACAGCTTCTACTGGACCCCCGGCAACTGGCGGCTGCTGGTTTCCCAGTTCCTGTTGTGGCGCGGCTACTACCGGCCCATGGGCGGCTTGTTTTATCTGCCCATCCTGAGCGGCTGGGGATTGAATCCTCTGCCGTACCACGTGGCGCTATCCATGGTCCTGCTGGTGAATGTCTGGCTGGTTTACCGCCTGGCGCGCCTGCTAGGGGCCGTTTGGCCCGCCGCCGCGCTGGCCGCGCTGGTGGCCTGCTATCACGCCGGGCTCAGCAACCTGTACTACAACACCGCCTTCGTCTATGACGCGTTGTGCGGCTGTTTCTATTTTGGCGCGCTGCTCTATTACGTGCGCATCCGCGCGGGCGGCCGCTTCCCCGGCGCGCGCCAAACTTTGATCTTCGCCGCGCTGATGGTCTGCGCGCTCAACTCCAAGGAAATGGCGCTGACGCTGCCCGCCGCAGTCCTGGCCTATGAATGGTGCTACCACCGGCCGCTCGGGCGCGGCGCGGCAAAGATGGTGGGACTCGCCGGCTCGCTGGTGCTGCTGGATTTGTACGGCAAGATATGGGGCGCGGATGCGCTGACCGGCATGGAGGGCTATCGCCCGGTCTTCTCGCTCCAGCGCGTGCACGATTTCCAGCGGACTTTTCTGGGCGACGCCACTTTTCTGCACGCCGGCTGGGGTGGAATCCTGGCGTTCTGGGCGGTGATCACCTACCTGGCGTGGCGTCCGGGCGCGCGAACCGTTCTGCGCTTCTGCTGGGTTTTGTTGCTGCTCGGGCCGCTGCCCATCGAGTTCCTGCCCGGCAAGAGCCAGGCTTGCCTCTATATCCCGATGATCGCCGGCGCGGTTTTCGCGGCCGTAGTGTTGGTGGATATAGCGCGCGCCGCCGCCGATTTTCTCTCCCGCGAGCCGCTCTTTGGACGCTTGGGTCGGCCGGCTCTGTTCGCGGTCCTTCTGGCGGCCGCCGTTTTCTACTGGGGCCGCGTCAACCTGAACCGAAAGATAGTGGATGGGAATCCGGTGATGGCGGCTTTGGGACGCCAGACGGCTGAGGTCATCGAGCAATTCCGGGAATTGAAGCCACAGGTGAGTTCCGGCAGCCACGTGGTGTTTCTGAACGACCCTTTTGAGGAATGGGACATGCTGTTCATCGCCGACCTCTGGTTTCGCGACCGCAGCATCATCGTGCACCTCCAAAGAAAGACGCCGCTCACGCCCGCTGAACTGGCCGGGATCCCATCCTGGTTCGATTACCGCGAGGGCCGCCTGGTGCGGCTGAAGTAAGAAATGAGTGGAGCACATATGCACGGCGGACTGAAGTCCCGTGCAGACTGAAGTCTGCGCCACAGCGGAGCCACGACTATAAAGGTGTTATCACGGTTGCGGGAGCAGGACCGCGGGAATGCGTAAGGGATCGGAGAGGCGCAGATAGAAATAAGCGATGCCCGCCAGGCCAAGCATGAGGTCGGGGGTTTCGTTGGCGTTGGGGAGACCGCAGGGCCACGGCAAGCGGCGGTGTTCGAAGAGATTCATGGCTTCTTCGGCGACCTGCCCGGCAGGGGCGAGCCAGGTTTCTTCACCTAATACTTGGGAAGCGTGGATGAGAAAATCGGCGTTTCCCAACTTGCCGTGGCAGAGCGAGTGATTGGCGGGCGCGAGCGCGGGGTTGATGGTTCTGGCGAGCGAGACGCGGGCTTCGGCAAGGCACTGGTCGTCTTTCAGGATCTGCCAGGCGCGCAGGCGGGTAAAGCCGATGCCGACGGCGCCGTGACACCACAATGTGGGGTATTCGGTGGGCTCTTCGCGGAAGTCGGGCCAGGCTTGCCGATGCGGATCGAAGCAGGTTCGTTCATAGCGGAAGGCTTCCAGGGCGGCGGCGCGGAAACGGTCCCGGCGGGCGATCTGCCAGAGTTCGAGCAGCGCCCAGGCGATGCCGGCGGTTCCGTGCGAGAGGCCGGTACAGTTGCGGACGGCGCGGATGGTCTTCCAACTCCAGCCTTCATCGGCGCGGGTGGCGTGGGAGAGCAGCAGGTCGCCGTGGCAGACCGCGGTTTCGAGCAGGCGCGAATTGCCGCCGGCGCGGTAAAGGCAGAGTAAGGCGATGATGGCGCCGGCGCTGCCGCCGATGAGATCGAGCATCCCCGGACGTAGCGCAGCGGCTTCGAGGACCTGGGCTTCAGTAATGTCGCGGCCTATTTGCGAGGCGGCGAAGAGAATTCCGGGAGCGCCAGCGTACAAACCGGAGTCGCCGGGCGGCAGCTTGGGAGCGCATGGCGCAGGGCGGCGAGAAGAAACTGAGCTGCTGTAATGCAATTAGTGCGTCATGGCGTAGACCACGTAGTTGATGCCATAGCGGTAGGCCAGAGCGGTCATCTTCTCGGGGTAGTAAGGGACGTCGGCGAATTCCCAGGCGTCGCCTACGTCGGTGTTGTAGTTGGCGGCCACCACCATATGGCCTTTGCCGTCCTCCATGGCGCGCCAGGCGGGCTGGGTGCCCGCGGGTTGGACCACGGTGACAGTGCCGTCGGAGCCGCGGCGCAGATGGCGCGAGCCGGGAATGAAGGTGAGGTCCTTTTCTTCGATGTCGTAGAGCACGTGCATCACCGGGTCGGACAGCACGATATCGGCGATGGGCTGGCCAGGCAGAACGCGGCTCATGGTGCTGGCGAAAACTTCCCACTGGGTGCGGTCGGGGCCCCAGAAGTCATCGGTCACCAGGTAGCCGCCGCGCAGCAGGAATTCGCGGAGGCGCGCGATTTCGATATCGCTGAGGTTCCACCAGCCGGTTTGAGTAGCGTAGATCCAGGGATAATCGAACAGGTGTGGGTCGGTGAGGCGGAAGTGGCGGGGGTCGCCGGTGTCGATGCGGGTGAGGCGCTGGATGCCGGCGGTGAAGTGGTTGTCGGCGGCGGGCCAATCCACCACCCACCATCCCTCGCCCATGCCCTCGCGCGAAGCGCGGCCGAAGCGGCGGTGAAACTGTGGCAGATCGGTGTACTCGAGGCGGATAAAATGAAACTCGGCCTCGCGGCGATCCGCCACTCGTTCGTAGGGATCGTCGGGTTGCTCCGCGCGCTGGAAGCCGCCGCGTTGCGCGAGGGCCGCGGCGGCGATGAACAAGAGCGCCAGGACAGCGTGGGGCAGACCCCCAGGTCTGCGCGGGTCCCCCTGGACCCGCTCGCGTCTCGAAGAATCAACTTCCCGACTGCGACAAGCCGGCCGGGGGGCCGGCTGCAGGCGAGGGCGCCTGCCCCACGGCGGAGGCCAGGGGCGCTTCATTGGAGCGCCCGCTTGAGGAATTCGAGGACCTTGGGCATGGAATCGAGCGAGGATTCGGCATCGCCTTTGGGGGAACCTCCCGTGTCGACTTCCCTGCCGGAAGTGGGGTTGCGGACTCTGCCATGCCAGGCGGGAATAATGTCGGGGCGGCCGGTATAGTGGCCGGCATGTGGATACTTCAGATTTTCGAAACTGTAAGAGAAATGAGAGCGCTTGAGGCGGGACACCACGTCGTCGGCCATCTCGGCCGAGGGCCACACATGGTCGTCCTGGCCGGAGATCATGAGGATGGGCCCCTGGGTCTTTTCCACTTCGATGGCGGCGCGGGCCGTCACTTCGGGAAGCCGCCGTCCGCCGGGAATCACATAGGGCAGGGCACGGCCAGTCCACGTCCAGGCGGGTCCGCCGCTGTTGCGGCAACAGGCTGCCACACGCACATTGGAGGGAACGAAAGCCACCACGGCGGAGATGCGCGGGAACATGGAGCCGAGTTGCAGCGCGAGCTCGCCGCCGCGCGAGGTTCCCATGACGGCAAACCGGTCGCCGGAAATCTCGGGACGCTGCGCCATCCAGGCGAGCGCCCGCTGGAAGTATTCCAGGGGGATCGCTTCCAGTTGCGGGGGCAGATCCTGATAGCGGAAATAGGCCAACGCCAGCGCGGCATACCCGTGGGAGGCTAGCCAGGCAGCCCGGCGCAGGGGCACGCCGCCTTCCGATCCGCCCACCACCAGGACGGCCGGATGGCGATCGCTTCCGGCGGGTGCATTTCCTGGAGGCACCAGGAAGACGCCGCGCAGTGCGTCGTCACTCACAGGCAAACGGCGCACGCCATCGGCCAGCGTGACCTGTTCCAGTTGTGCGCTCGCGACCGGTTGATTCTTGCGCAGCAATTGGAACTCGATGGGTTGCGGGCCGAGGTCGCGAATGGCCGTATAGGTCTGCACGCTCTTCAAAACCGGCAGCATGGACCAGATCAAGCCCATGGCGGAGACTTCTTTATAGGAGCCGGCCACGGGAGACTGCTGGGATGCGTCGACTGATCCTCGCTTGCCGGCCACGAACTCTGCCTGGGCCGCCCAGCGCGCGCCGGCTCCATCGGTGAGCGAGGCGCGGATGACCACGTGTTCGTTGGGCTCGAGGCCGCTCGCACGGATGGCGGCCGGTTCATCGGCCATCACGCGCGCCGGCGACACCTCTAGGGTTTGCGCCGCCAGACTGTATACCAAGGTGAACAAACCGCATGCCAGCGGCAGGTTGGATCTCATGTGCAGGCCACCACAGCCTTACACAGATATTACACAAAGCGGCCGGCCATGGCGGTTATAATAGTTTCAGCACTCAAACTCATTAATATGGAAACCCATCCCAAGGGCTCCAGAGCCCGAGTACTGCTCACTTCCGTCTTTGGGCCATATGCCCAGGACGATGAATTCGGGAGCCGCAAAATCAACCCGATGGAGCTGTACCACAACCAGGTGACGCGCGAACAAGGGCCGTTTTCGCTGCGCATGTTCCACCGTTCGTGGGGCATTCTGATGATCCAGCAGAATATCTCCGCGCCTACCACGGTGCTCGATTTCCCCACGCAGGCGGCCTTCGAAGCCGAACTGGCGGCCAACGATTACGACATCGTGGGCATTTCCTCGATCATCGTCAACTTCGGCAAGGTGCGGGAGATGTGCAAGACTATCCGCCGCCTGGCGCCGAAAGCCACTATCGTGATCGGCGGTCACGTAGCCGCCATTCCGGGCATCGAGACCATGGTGGACGCGGATCAGATCGTGCGCGGCGACGGCATTTCCTGGATGCGGCGCTTCCTGCGGGAAGACGCGACGGCGCCGGTGAAGCATCCGCAGATCGTTTCCGGGTTCGGCGGACGGACCATGGGAATGCCGCTGCCGCAAAACAAGGGAAACACGGCGGCCACCATTATTCCCTCGGTGGGATGCCCCATGGGCTGCAACTTCTGCACCACGTCGGCCTTTTTCGGTGGCAAGGGAAAGTACCTGAATTTCTACGACACCGGGGCGGAACTTTTCGCCGTGATGGCGGAGATGGAAGCCAAGCTGCAAGTCAAATCGTTCTTCATGATGGATGAGAACTTCCTGCTGCACAAGCGGCGGGCCATGGAACTGCTCACCCACATGAAGGCCGGCAACAAGGCCTGGTCGCTTTACGTCTTCTCGTCGGCCAATGCCATCAGCCAGTACTCCATGCGGGAACTGGTGGAGCTGGGCGTGTCGTGGATCTGGATGGGCCTCGAATCGCCGCACTCCTCTTACACTAAACTGAAGGGTGCCGACACCCTGTCGCTGACCCGCGAACTGCGCCGGCACGGCATCAAGCTGCTGGGCTCGACGATCATAGGCCTGGAACACCATACCCCGGAAAACATCCACGAAGAAATTGAGCACGCGGTGGAGCACGACACGGATTTCCACCAGTTCATGCTCTATACGCCGGTGCCGGGCACGCCGCTGTTTGCGGAGATGACGGAACAGGGGCGCATGCTCGACGGCGTCAACCTGGCCGACATCCACGGGCAGCACCAGTTCAACTTCCAACATGCGGCCATCTCTCGCGAAGACTCCAAGAAATTTCTGGACGAAGCCTTCCGCCGCGATTTCGAACGCAACGGTCCCAGCATCTACCGCATCTGCCGCACCACTCTGGACGGATGGCTGCGCTACAAGAACGACCCGGATTTGCGGGTGCGCGCGCGCTTCGCCTGGGAAGCGCGATCGCTCAAGGATGGCTATGCGGCGGCGCTGTGGGCCATGGAGAGGCACCTGCGCGCGGCCAATCCCGAGGTCAGCGAGAAGATTCACGCGCTGCGGCGGGAAGTGGGCCGGGAGTTTGGCCTGATGAGCCGCGTGGCCACTCTGGTGGTGGGTCCGCTGCTGTTATGGTCGTCGCGCCGCGAAGCCCGGCGCCTGGCGCAAGGCCGCACCTACGAGCCGCAGACTATTGTGGAACGCCGCAACTGGGCGCAACCCGCGCTGCTGCCTTCGGAAGATGGCGTGGGCAGCCTTACTGTCCTGCCAGAAACTTCTGGTAGTTGATGCCGTTCCGGATTTCGACGGCGCGCGTCGCCTGCTTGCCGTCTTTCCATTCGACAGTGATGCTGTAAGTGCCGGGCGCCAGGTTGATCTGGGCGGGCGTGGACTGGGTGTAGCGCTTGCCATTCACCAGCACGGCGGCGCCTTCCGGCTGGCTGGTGAGCATCAGGGTTCCCTGCACGGCGCGCAGCACCACCGCGGGCAGTTCCATGGGGCTTGAGCCCACTTCCACATCGCGGTTCTCGATGTCGTATCCCTGCTTGGCGATTCCGATGGTGTGGTGGCCGGGTGCGGTTTCGATGGCGCAGGGCGTGGTGCAGGCTGTGTCGGCCTTGCGATCGAGGGTGGCGATGGCGCCTCCCGGGCTGCTGATCACCATGATGGTTTGCGACGGCGCCGCGCGAACCGGCGCAACGCGGCGCACGGCTGGCGCAGCGTGAGCGTCCTTCTTCGGCTCGGGAGGCGTGACGGGCGCTTCCTTGGGAGGCGTAACGTCTTTGGCCGGCTCCGCCTGGGCAGCCGACAGGGGACTAGGTTTCGCATCCGCGGTGGCCGCGGTAGTGGAAGTGGAAGCCGGGGCCGAAGCCGGCGCTGTCGTCTCAGGTTGCGGCGGCTGCGGTCGCTGGGGCTGTGGCGGTGACTGAGACTCGGCCTGCTTGGATGTGGCCGTGTGGTTGAGAAGCCACGGCTTGGTTTCCCATCCGACAATCGCGAGCAAGCAGGCGGCCATCAGGATGGCCAGCAGAAACGGCAGAAAGCCGGATTTCCTGCGCGTCTCACTGGTGGTGCTGGCGGATTCCAGGCGCGCGGCGCGCCGCGGCGGCGGCAGGGCTACCGCGCTCATCCCTTGCGCCGGCCCCACGGTGGTTGCGTTGAGGCTGCCTCCGCGCGGCATGGCATGCCAGTCCTTGCTCGAAGCGCAGGCAGCCTCGAGCGCTTCCGCGAATTCCTGGCACGTGCGGTAGCGCGCATCCGGCTTCTTTGCGAGCCCCTTGCGCAGAACAGTCTCAATGGGCCCGGCGAGGCTGGGGTTGATGCGCCGCGGCGTTGGCGGCTCTTCCGCCACGATCTTATAGACCACCGTGGTCAGGTGTTCGCCGGTATAAGGCTTTTCGCCGGTGAGGACTTCGTAAGCAATCACCGCCAGCGAGAACTGGTCCGAGCGGCCGTCCACGGTTTGTCCCTGCACCTGCTCCGGAGACATGTAATGCGGCGTGCCGACGATCGAACCCGTCATAGTGAACTGTTCAGAGGCGGTAATCTTGGCGATGCCGAAATCGGTGATTTTAGCGGTGCCGTCCGCGGCGATCATGATGTTGGCCGGCTTGATGTCGCGGTGCACGATGCCCTTGCCGTGCGCGTAGTCGAGAGCCGCGGCGGTCTGTCCGAAGATGCTGAACATGCGCTCCGGCGCGAGCGCATCGGGCCGGGAAAGAAGCTGGTCGAGCGTCGGACCATCGACGTATTCCATGGCGATATAGGCCAGATCGTCCTGCTGCTCGACGTCGTAGATGGTGACGATGCCAGGATGCGACAGAATGCCGGCCGAGCGCGCTTCGCGGAAGAGGCGCTCGCGCATGCGTTCCTGATCTTCGGCCTTGGGAACGGCGCCCAGATTGATGGTCTTGATGGCGACCGGACGGCCGATATTGGGATCGATGGCGTGGTAGACCACGCCCATGGCCCCGCGTCCGAGCTCCCGCACGATCTTGTACCGTCCGATGCGGTCCATTCAGTTTAGGAATAGCACACGCAGGGATAGGGCGCTCTTCTCACAGACATTTTACGGTGACGATGTGGCGCACGCACTCGTGCGTGCCGCGTCGGCACTCATGCCGACGCCCGGCGACGACCGACTGTCCATACCCCACCAGGGTGTCGAGACGAGTCTCGACACGGCACGCAGGAGTGCGTGCGCCACATCATCGGACCCCATATGAGAAATACGCGTCAGGGTTTGCCGGGGCGCACGATCAGCATGGGTACCTTCAGGTTGTGGCGCACGGGGTTGATGGTGTTGCCGAAAATCAGATCTTTCAAGCCTCCGTGGCCGTGAGCGCCCATGATGACCAGGTCGGGCTGGATCTCTCGCGCGTAGCGGACGATCTCCTTGCTGGGGGATGGCGAGTGACAGATGGCGGTTTCGACGGTGACGCCCTGATCGCGGAGGGATTGCGCGATGCGCTCCAGGTATTGCTCGCCGGCTTCGACTTCGGCGGTGGAAGAATCCCTGCCGTAGACCTGGCTGGTGACGCCCTCTTCCACGTGCAAGAGAAAGACGCGCCCGCCGTGGAGACGGGCCATGGCGGCGGCGTGGCTGACGGCCAGGCTGTCGAGCGCGGTGAGGTCGAGCGGGACCAGGATGCGCCGGTAAACCAGGGCGGCGGCTTCTGCGCCAGCGGTTTCGGGAAGCACCACCGGCCCGCGCCCGGCCAAGCGGCTGCGGGGGCCGATGTAGGGTTCGAGTCCCACCCATAGCAACAGCAGCAATACCCCCGCGGCTGCGGGGATGGTGACGATCCAGATGACGATTTGCCAAGGCCCGGGGGTGCTGAGCCAGCCCTGAATCGCCAGAAAGGCCAGCCAGAAATTGAGCCCGATGATGACGGCGGCGGTGATCCAGGAAAGCCAGCGGACCCACGAGCGGTTGGCGAAGGCGCCCATGCGGGCGCGGTCACTGGTGAAGTGGATCAGCGGCACGACGGCAAAAGGCAACTGCATGCTGATGATCACCTGGCTGAGCAGGAGGAGCGGCAGGGTGGAGTTGTCACCCATAAAGTAAATGGTGAGTGCGGCGGGCGTGATGGCCACCGCGCGCGTGATCATGCGGCGCATCCAGGGCCTCATGCGGAAGTTGAGAAAACCCTCCATAACTATCTGACCGGCAAGGGTTCCCGTCAGCGTGGAGGATTGGCCGGAACAAAGCAGAGCGACGGCGAAGATGACGCCGGCGAGGCTGGTGCCGAGCAGCGGCACGAGGAGTTGGTGGGCCTGTTGGATTTCCGTGACAACGATGCCATGTTTGAAGAATACGGCCGCGGCCAGCACCAGGATGGCGCAATTGACGAACATGGCGCCGTTGAGCGCCACCACCAGGTCGATGAAGTTGTAGCGGCAGGCAGTACGCTTGGCCGGTTCGTCGTGCCCGATAGTGCGGGTCTGCACCAGCGCCGAGTGCAGATAGAGGTTATGCGGCATGACGGTGGCCCCGAGAATGCCGATGGCGAGGTAGAGGCTGTCGCGATTGAGGCGCGGCACCAGGCCGTTGAAGATCTCCGATGCCGACGGCTTGGCCCAGAACACTTCGATGCAGAATGCGGCCGCGATCACGCTGATGAGCGCAAAGATGAAGGCCTCGATGGTGCGGATGCCGAAACTTTGGAAGAGGAGCAGCAGCAGCGTATCGGCCCCGGTGAGAATGACGCCCGCGAGGAGCGGGATGTGAAAGAGCATCTGAAGCGCGATGGCGGCGCCCAGGACTTCGGCCAGGTCGCAGGCCGCGATGGCGATCTCACAGAGGCCCCAGAGGGCCAGGTTGACGGGGCGGGGATAGGTTTCGCGGCTGGCCTGTGCGAGGTCGCGGCCGGAGACGATGCCGAGGCGGGCGCTGAGGGTCTGGAGCAGCACGGCCATGGCGTTGGACATGACCAGCACCCAGAGCAATCGATAGCCGAAGCGCGCGCCGCCTTCGAGGTCGGTGGCCCAGTTGCCGGGGTCCATGTAGCCGACGCTCACCAGGTAAGCCGGTCCGGCAAAAGCGAACATGCGGCGCCAGAACGAGAGTTGAGAAGTTGCGACGCTGGAGTGGACGTCGGAGAGCGACCGCGAGTCGGGCTGGAGCTGTCCGGTGGACGCCATGAGAACTTAACTGTAGTTAAGCAAGATGATTAGGGGGAAGTCAACCGGGCAAGGGCTTCGCCCTTGATCTCCCTTCGGGATATGGAAGTTAGAAGTCAGGAGTTAGAAGTCAGGAGTTAGGAGTTAGGAGGTCAGAATGATTCGGTCCCGATTTGGGAACACTTGGTTACCCTCGTGGCTCGGTTCGGGTCAGACTCTCGATGCGCGCGGGAAAGACCGGCGGGCGGACCGATTCGGGCTTCCACCCGAACAGGAATTCCACCGCTCCGCCGCACACGCGTCCCTGGCACGGGCCCATGCCGCAGCGGGTGTGCAGCTTGGCTTCGCGCCATCCGCTGCAGGCCCGGACGCGGCCCATCGTGACGTCTTCACAACGGCAGACTAGCGTCTCTTCGCGCGGCAGAGCTTTCAATTCTTCGCGCGGTGCGAAAGCGAGCTCGAGTGCGGCGGCGAACCGTCGGTACCTATCGCGCGCGGCAAATAGCGCGCGTGCCCGCGCGGAGGCGCCGGCGGCGGCGAACCCGGCGATTTCGCCTTCCACCAGGGCAAGTTCCAGTCCGCCGATTCCCGTGGCTTCGCCCGCTGAGTAGACTTTCGTGATGGAAGTCCGCTGCTGCTCGTCCACTTCCACTCCGCCGCTTGTTATCCGGCAGCCCAGCAGTTCCGCCAGTTCGGTATTCGGCACGAGGCCGAATCCACAGGCCAGGTAGTCGCAGCGCTCGGTCCACGTCTTTCCGCCGCGTTGGAGTGTGACGGCTTCGAGCCGGTCCCTGCCGCCGGCCTCGACCGGCCAGCAGGAGGTCAGATATGGAATGCCGAACAGTGCCGCGCGCAGCCCCACGGCCTGCATCAGCTTGCCGGGGTGGGAAGCCAGGCGCAACCCGAAGCCCAGCAGCGCCGATCGCTTCGCCTGTTCCGCGATCAGCCGGACATCGGCGCCGTGCTCCTTCATGTACTTCGCCACTGCCAGCAGCAGCGGACCACTGCCGGCAATCACGATCTTCTTGCCGGCAACCGGCAGGCCCGATTTCGCGAGCGCCTGCAAGCCGCCGGCGCCCATCACGTTGGGCAGGGTCCAGCCGGGGAAGGGAAGGAAGCGTTCGCGCGCGCCGGTCGCCAGGATCAGGCTGCGATATCCCAACTCCAGCTCTCCATCGAACTGTTCGACCGCGATGCGCTTGGCCGCGGGCGCGGCGAAGACGCGCGCTCCGGCGATCCATTCGACCCCGTGCTGTTCCGCCGACTGAATCCACCGCGCCGCTTCGGCGGACGCCTTGCCAACGGCTGCGCGCCAGATCTGGCCGCCGGGATGCGGATTGTCGTCCACCATGGCCACGCGTGAGCCGCTCTCCGCCGCGCGCACTGCCGCTGCCAGCCCGGCCGGGCCGGCTCCGATCACGACGATGTCGTAATCAGGCATCGGTCGCGACCTCCATGCCGTTTTCACAGAGCACCTGGCAACTTCGGCAATGCTCGCGCCCGTTAATCGAGACGCGGCATTCGAAACAGATTCCCATGCCGCAGAGAGGCGTGCGCGGTTCACCGCTGACTGAGCGGCGGAAGCGGGCGACGCCGGTGAGCGCGACGGCGGTGGAGACCATGGCGCCGGCGGGCACGGTGACGGAGACGCCATTGACGGAAAGGTGGACTGTATCAGTCATGGTTGTGCCTCACCAAAAGAGCCGCAATGTGGGATCGGCCTCCTGGCCGGTCTGGACAGGCCGGGAGGCCTGTCCCACAGAGCAGAAGCGCTTCCGCCTGCCACCGGTGTGCGGGGTTGGCAGGCGAAAGCGCCTGCCCCACGTGGCGCGCATCAGTCATGCGTCGCCTGCCTTCTGCCGGGCAGGTACGGCTTTACGGGAATCGCTGGGTTGCGTTGCAACAACTGGTCGGCCACCAGCTTGCCGGTGGCGAGCGAGGTCGTAATTCCCAGGCCTTCGTGGCCGGTTGCCAGGTACAGGCGCGGGTCTTCGGGGCACGGGCCGATCAGCGGCAGCTTGTCCGGTGTGGCGGCGCGGAAGCCGGTCCACGAGCGGATCGCGGAGAGCGAGGCTAAACCCGGCATATACTCCTCCGCGCGCCGTAACATGCGCGTGAGTATCTGAGTATCGATCTCGCCGTGCTTGGCGCCGAACTGCCGCGACGAGCCGATCAGCAACTGACCGGTCTTGCGGGGCTGGACGTTGAAGGCCACCGAATCGGCGGTTGTGGAATGCGCACTCTTCAAATATCCGAGCTCGACCAGTTGGTGGTGCACGAAGCCGGGATACCGGTCGGTGATCACCAGGTGGCCTTTGCGTTTCCGCACCTCGATCCCTGGAGTGAGCGATGGGGCCCATGCGCCGGTGGCGTTCACCACCGTTCCGGCGGCCACGAAGGACCCGTCGCGCAGTTTGATTCCCGCGCCGCTCAGTTCCGCGGCGGCTTGACCGGCGCGCACCACGGCGCCGTGCTCGCGCGCGCGTTGCAGCAGGTAGCGCGCCGCGCAGGGCGGATAGACCACGGCGTCGTCGGGGACGCGCAACGCTCCGGCCAGGCCGTGGCGCAGGTTGGGTTCGGCCTCGGCGAGTTCCAGCGGTCCGAGCACTTCGGCGCGCACGCCGATGGCTTCATAAACGGCGCGCTTGCGTTCCACTTCGGCCATTTCTTCGGCGTCGGCAGCCACCCAGAGCGTGCCGGCCGAGACGTATTCCACGTCGGCGGGGAATTCAGAGGCGCGCGCCATCCACAGCGTCCGCGAATAATTGGTGAGCGCCATCTGCGCCGGGGAATCGTCCATGACGACGATGTGGCCCATGCCCGCGGCGGTCGCGCCGCCGCCCACCGGGCCCGGTTCGACGACTACCACGGCGAGGCCCGCCGCCGCGCACTCCTCCGCGCAGGCCGCGCCCACAATGCCGCCGCCGGCGATGGCTACATCGTAGCTTGTGCCCATGAGCGGCGGATTCCGTAGCAGAAGGGATCGCGTTCGTCGAGCACCAGGTCAGCCTCGGCGTTGACGTAGGCGGAGCCGGTGATTTCCGGGTAGAGCTTGCCGCCGGCGACGGAGATGCGGCCGTCGAAGGTCGAGCCGGTGATGCTTTCCTGACGCCAGACCTGGCCGGGTTTGAGTTTGCCATCGGCGTACAGGCAGGCCAGTTTGGCGCTGGTGCCGGTGCCGCACGGCGAGCGGTCGTAGGCTTTTCCGGGGCAGAGGACGAAGCTCTTGCTGTCGGCGCCTTCCACGGTGGGGTGGCCGAAGAGTTCGATGTGATCGATCGAGCCGCCATCGTCGCCGGTGATGCCGTGGGCTTCGAGCGACTGGCGGATGCGCCAGGCGAAATCGGTGAGCTCATCGACGCGATCGAGCGTGAGCGCCTGTCCGTGACCGCCGCACAGGAAGAACCAGTTGCCGCCCCAGGCAATGTCTCCGTAGACGCGGCCGATGCCCGGCGCTTCCACCGCCACGTGCGCGGCGCTGCGGTGGCTGGCGACGTTGCGCAAGGTCACGGTGCCGTCGGCGTTCAAGCGCGCGTCGACATCGCCCACCACGGTTTCCAGACGAACGCGGGCGCCCCTTTTGAGGCGGCCCATATATTCCAGCGTGGCCAGCAGACCGATGGTGCCGTGGCCGCACATCCCCAGATAGCCGACGTTGTTGAAGAAGATCACTGCGGCGTCGTAGGCGGGGCTGGAAGGCTCGCAAAGCAGCGCGCCCACCATGGCATCGTTGCCGCGCGGCTCATTCACGGTGGCCGAGCGGATGCCGTCGAACTCGGCGCGGAAGCGGGCCAGGCGCTCGGCGATGGGCCCCGAGCCCAGATTGGGGCCGCCGGCGACGATCACCCGCGTGGGCTCTCCGCCGGTGTGGGAATCGATAATCTTGATGCGTTGTGCGTTCACTGCTTACCCCTCACTGTCGTACCAGTTCAGATGTTCCTGGGCAAACAGGCGGAACTTCTGCTGGGCCACCTGCCGCGCAGCCCTCTTGTCGCGCCGCAAAATCGCTTCGGCAATCTCGACGTGCGCCACGGCCGAGGCGGTCATCTCCAGTCGGGCGTTCTTGCGCAGGTTGCGCATGAACAAAAACGCCAGTAGCGGCATCAGGGTCTGCGCCAGCAGGCGGGGAAGCACGCTGTTGCCGGAAAGGCGCCAGAGCGTCTGGTGGAACTGGACGTCGCAATCGTGATAGCGGCGGATGTCGCGCGCCTCGGCCGCCTCTGTCATCTTCTCGGCGAGGCCAACCAGCTTGCGGATTTCGGCGTCGGGCGCGATCTCGATGGCGAGATCCACCGCCAGGCGTTCCAGTTCCTCGCGCACCCGCAGCATCTGGCTGATTTCGGCGCGCGTCAGCACCGTCACCACGCAGCCCTGGTTGGCTTTGCGCACGACCAGGCCCTGATGCTCCAGCGCCACCAGCGCTTCGCGAACGGTGGGCTGCCCGACGCCGATCTGGCGGGCCATGCGCGATTCCACAATGCGGTCGCCGGGCTTCAGATCGCCCGAAACAATCAAGCCGCGAATGGTTTCTGCGATCCGGTCGGCGATGGGCGGTCTTCGCTCCAGGTTCTGCGAAAGCGCCTCCAACGTGCCTGAGATGCCGCGCGGCATTACCGCGCCGCCAGTACCGGCCGGGAAGCCATGGCTTTGCGAATGATGCCTAGAATTTCCTCGCGTTCCGCGCCTTCAATGGGCAGCCGCGGCGCCCGCACCATCTCCGAACCAAGCCCGGTTTCCTGCATGGCGAGCTTGATGTACTGCACTAGCTTCACTTTGGTGTCGAGGTGCAGCAGCGGGGTATACCAGCGGTACAATTCGCGGGCCTGTTCCCATTTACCGGCCATTGCCAGATCCCACAGCGCGCGGTTCTCGTCGGGGAAAGCGTTCACCAGGCCGGAAATCCAGCCTTCGGCGCCGAGCAGGATACTCTCGAGCACCAGATCATCCACGCCGCCGAAGAGGATATAACGGTTGCCGACGATGTTGCGCAGGTCGGTGATGCGGCGGACATCTTCGGAAGATTCCTTGATGGCCACCAGGTTCGGCTCATGGGCGAGGCGCGCGAATGCTTCGGGCACGAGGTCGACGCCGTACGACACCGGGTTGTTATAAACCATGATGGGCATGCCGGTGGCTTTGGCGACGGTGCGGTAGTGGGTGATGGTCTCGCGTTCGTCCGATTTGTAGACCATGCAGGGGAGAAGCATCAGGCCATCCAGGCCGATTTTTTCGGCATCGCGGGCGAAGCGGCAGGCGAGCGCGGTGGTGTATTCGGCGACGCCGGTGAGCATCGGGATGCGGCCGCGCACCACGCCCTTCATCTCGCGCAGAATGGTGAGCTTCTCGTCGTGTTCAAGGGCGGTATTCTCGCCGACGGTTCCGAGAAAGACGACGCCGTGAATGCCGGCCTGGATCATGGCTTCAAGATGTTTAGCGGTAGCGGCGAGGTCGAGAGACTGGTCCTGCTTGAATTGCGTGGTGATGGCGGGAAATACGCCCTTCCAGTTGACTTTCATGGCTGAGTGCGATCCTCTCTGAACGATAATTTATAATCTATAATATCCGATCAGGCCGTCGTTCGTCCACTGGCCGTCCGGTCCAGTTCGGCTACAGCGGCGAAATCTTTGTCGCCGAAGCCGGCTGATACGGCCTCATGGAACTTGTCGCGCGCGGCTTCGCCCAATGTGAGCACGACGCCGTTGCGCGCGCCTTCGGCGACCGCGTAGGTCAGATCTTTGAGCATCAGGTGCAGGGCGAAGTTGACGCGGTAATCGCGCGCCATCATGCGCTTGCCGACGCCTTTTACGAGCGGGCTGCCGGGAGCGCCGTTGGCCAAAATGTCGAAGGCGGCGTCGCGATTCAGGCCGGAATGTTCGATCACAGCCAGGGCTTCGGCGAGCGCGGCGGCTTCGACGCCGCTTAGGAAATTGTTTACCAGCTTCATGGTCGAGCCGGAGCCGATTGGGCCGAGATGCACGATGGCGCGGCTCATGGTGGCGAGCACCGGGCGCACGGCATCGAGAGTTTGCGCTTCGCCGCCGGCCAGGAACAACAGCTCTCCGGCTTCGGCCTGCGGCTTGCTGCCGGTGACGGGGGCCTCGATGAATGGGCATCCGCGCGCGGCGGCGGCGACGGCTAGCTCGCGCACCCAATCGACCGAGAGCGTGCTCGAATCCATGAGGACGGTGCCGGGCCGCGCGCCGGACAATGCGCCCGCTTCGCCGCTCCAGGCGCCGCGTGAGGCCTTGTCATCCGCCAGCATGGCGATTACCATTTCGGCACGCTCGGCGGCCTGTTTGGGAGATGTCGCCACTCTTGCGCCATCGGCGGCAAGCGCTTCGGCGCGCTCGCGCGTGCGGTTGTATACCGTCACCTCATAACCGGCCTTCAGCAAGCGGCGCGCCATGCCCGCGCCCATGTTTCCCAACCCCAGTACGGCAATCGATTTCATGATCAGATTCCTTTCGCGGCAACTAACCTTTCTTTTTCCGTGGCGATGCGCAGCGGATTGCGCAAAGCGCGCCCGAAGCCGTCCCAGCGCACTTGCATGATGTCCCCATTTTCCAGGCGCAGGCCTTCTCCAAAGCTGAAGGCGTCGGCGCCGAAGAAATGCACGTGCACATCTCCGGGCCGGCGGTGCGCCTCGAATTTAAAATGATGATGCTCCAGGTTGGCGAGGCTGTGGCACATCACCTGTTCGCCGGTGCGAATCGCCTTGCGCCACAGCACCGCGGCGCCGCGCTCGATGGAGACTTCGCCGGTGACCAGGCCGAATTCGGCATCCACCACCAGCTCGGGGCCGATCGCGCACGTCCGTAGCTTGGAAGCGGCCAGGTACAGGTAATTTTTCTTTTCGACGACGTGATCTGAGAATTCATTTCCAGCGGCCATGCCGACGCGGCGGGGTTGGCCCGCGGCATCGACCACGTAGAGGCCGGCGACCTCGGGTTCTTCTCCTCCGTCTTCGGCGTAGGGCGGCAAGTCGAGCGGTTGATTATGGCCGCGCAGCACGCTGCCGGTCCCTTTGAAAAACCACTCCGGCGCGACCCCGATCGAGCCGGGCTCGGGTCGCCCACCTTCGACGCCCCACTCATACATGCGCATGCTGTCGGTCGGCTGCTCGCCGGCCGCGTGCATGGCTTGCCGGTTGGCGGCGCTACGGATGTGGCTCAGGCCGGTGCCGCTCACCAGGCAGCGGGCCGGCTCTTCGGGATGATCGATGGCGGGCAGGATGCGCCACACGCCGCGGCCGGAGTAGACGGCGTCGTAAGGGAGACGTTCGCCGGTGGGCTCGACTTTCTCCCGCAGCGTCACGCCGTCTTGTAAAGCCGCTTGCGCCAGGCTCCAAACCGACGTGCAGCGCTGCAACAGGTTGATGTGCGCGTCCTCTACCAGGCCTAGGCGGCGGCCATCCGGGCCGATAAGCTGAATCAATCGCATACCGTCACTCGATCACCGCAAACTGCGACAGCGCGTTCTCTTTGATTGTGATGCCGAGGCCGGGCACATCGTCGCGCAAATCGATCATGCCATCGACTGGTTTGGGCTCGCCATCGAAAATGTACCAGAAGAGCTCGTTGCCGATTTCGACGTCCACCACTGGGAAAAACTCGGCCATCGGCGAATTCAGGCTGGCCATCACCACGTGGAAATTGTGCATCTGGCCGGCGTGCGGCACCACTGGCACGGAGAAGGCCTCCGCCAGCGCCTGCACCTTGCGGGCTTGCGTGATTCCGCCCACGCGATTGGTGTCGAACTGGATGTAGTCGACAGCCTTGGCCTCCAGCAATTCGCGGAAGCCGTAGCTGGTGAACTCGTGCTCGCCGCCGGCGATGGGAATGCGGCCAAAGGCCTTGAGCGCGGCGTAGCCACCGATATCGTCGGGGATCACAGGCTCCTCTAGCCAGCGAAGCTCGAACGGCTCGAGCAGCGGAATCATGCGGCGGGCGTAGTCCAGGTTCCAGCCCATGTAAGCGTCGGCCATGAGGTCGACGCCGGAGCCAATGGCTTCGCGCACGGTGCGCACCAGTTGCACATTTCGCGCCATGCCGGCCGCGCCATCCACCGGTCCCCAGCCGAAGCGCAGCTTCATCGCCTTATAGCCCTGGCGCTTGTACATTTCGGCTTCGGAGCGCAGGTCGTCGAGCGGCTGGCTGTAGAGACGGCTGGCATATACGGGGATTTTCGGCTTGGTGCGGCCGCCCAGCAGCTTGAAGACGGGCTGTTTGGTGGCTTTGCCCATCAGGTCCCAGAGGGCGATATCGACCGCGCTGATGGCCGCCATGCCGATTCCCTTGCGGCCGAACGCCATGGTCTGGCGGTACATGTGCTGCCAGAGGAATTCGGAATCGAAGGGGTCTTTGCCCATGATGACGGGCTTCAGGTAGAGGTCGATCACCTGTTTGGTGATGCGCGGCGCTAGCGCGGCGTTGCCGATGCCGACGTGGCCGGAATCCGTAAAGACCTCGACAATTAGCCAGCCGTGAAAGCGGAAGGCGCCCATCGAGTCGGCGGGCAGATCCAGTAGGTCCATCGGGTTGGTGCAGAAATGCGGCTGCGGCGGCACCGTCTTGCCGCGCCACTCCACTACCCGCGTGCGCACTTCGGTAATCTTCATGTTGTCTCCAGGGGCCGGATGCGGCCCACTACCAGTAGAATGATCGCGAATGCGATGACGTGGAATGTGCTCAACATTCCGAAGACCGCACCGTATCCCATTTTATGATCGAGCATGTAGCCCACCAAGAGGTTGAACGCTGCGCCGCCGAACGCGCCGCCCATGCCCACCAGTCCCGCGACTGAACCGACGGCGGCGCGGGGGAAAATGTCGGCGGGCAAGGTCATTACCAGCGCTGACCAGGATTGCTGGCCGAAAAATGCGACGGCGAAGAGCACGATGGCCCACTGGACGGGCGCGTGGGTGACGAAGAAGATCCACGGCATGAGCGCGGCGCTCGAACCCAGCGCGAGTTTGCGGGAAAAATCGAGCGAGTGGCCGGAGCGAATCAGGCGGGAGGAAAGCCAACCGCCCGAGAGGCTGCCGACGCCCGAGGCGGCAAAGGGAATCCACGCGAAGTAGCCGACGTGGGCGGTATCGAAGCCGCGCACGTCGTACAAATACTTTGCCAGCCAGCTCATGTAGACGAACCAGGCGGCGTCGCTGAGAAATTTTGCGGAGACCAGGCCCCAGACCTGGCGATTGCGCAGGAGTTGGAGCCAGGTGAAGGAAACCTCCCATCCGGGCCGCGACCGTGTGGGAGCGTTGGTGGGGGATTCGGCCGGCATCGAGCGGCGCCACCAGGCGGACCACGCCAGACCGATGGCGCCGGAGATGAAAAAGACCCAACGCCAACCGAGCATCGCAATCACCAGGGCGATTCCGGGCGGCGCGATGACCGCGCCCACGGCGGTACCGGCATTGATCAGGCCCATGGCGGTGGAGCGCTCCGCGGCCGGGAAAAATTCGGCGACGGCTTTGGTCGCGGCCGGGAATCCACCGCCTTCGCCTATGCCGAGCAGCAGGCGGCTGGCCGCGAGCATGGCGAAGCCAGTGGCGAGGCCGTGGCTCGCGCAGGCCAGCGACCACCAGACCATGATCAGAAGAAATCCCTTGCGGGTGCCCAGGACGTCGATGAGCTTGCCGCCGGCCGCATACATGGCGCCATAGGCCAGCAGGAACGCCAGGTTCAATTGTCCGAACTGAAAATTGCTGACGGGGATTTCGTGCTGGATGGCCTTGATGGCCACGGGCAGCGTCTGCCGGTCAAAATAGCTGATGGCGATGGCCGCGGCGATGAGCAGCGCGATCCGCCAGCGGCGCTCATCCACGCCGCACCACGAAATAAGGTTGATTCGTCAGTTCCGGGCCGAGTCCGGGATAGAGCCACGCCTTGGCGCGGGACTCCCGCACCTCGAAGTAATACTGCAACGGGTAAGGGGAATCCGTATACGCAGCCGGGATGCTGGCGCTCCAGGCGTTGCCGCGTTTTTCCATTTCGATGGATTGGAACCGCTCGGCCTGGTTCACGTGCCGGTAAACCATCCGCACCGATTCGACCTTCCGATCGGGCACGGCGATCTCGAGAGCCACAGCTTCCTTCGCCCGGAACGCCGCAGGCGGCCGATGCGTGCACGGCGCCGCGTCGCGCTCGGACGGCTCCAACACCTCCGCGATGGCTGTCCGGATGCGCGGCTCGTCGACCATCTGGGCCGCGCCCGCCTTCTGCTCCATGGCCGCGATGTCTTCATCGATCGCTGGCAGGCGGTCTGCCCACTGGCCGCGCACTGAATAGCGGTCGCCCGCGGACAAATCGGCGGCATATTCCAGCTTCGTTCGCTTGGTCAAGTCGGCCCATGTGTCGCGCGCCCATTTGTATTCTTCGAGTGCTTCTTGCAGGGCCGCGCGGTCGCCGGTGCGCTCGTGAATCGCGTACAGCACTCCAGCGCGCAGCTTAAGGGCGAAGAAGTGGGCCACATCCGCCAGCAGATCCACGTCCACCGTGATGCGGCGGAACTCCGGCGAACTGCCGAAGTCCGCGCGCGAAAGCGATACGTACGCGTCCGCGAATTTGTCCAGCCGGTCTGCCACCTCGAGCGGCGAGTACTTTCCGCTGCGCTCGCCTTTCAGCAGTTCATCCGCGAATTCCGTCATCCGCGAAAAGAGTTGAGGATCGAGCGGGCTCACGTTCTGGAACGTCTTGGGCGACGGAGTATCGCTGTAGGGATTGCGCAGGCGCGCGTCCACCATGGGCATGTTCCAGTAGATTTCGGGCCAGAAAGTGTCACAAGCGGCGGAGGGCAAGTGGGCCGTTGTCAACAGCGGCAGTACGCGGCTGGCCTTGGCCAGCGCCTCCTGGACGATTTCGGCGCTCTCGCCGAATTGCTTGCCGAGTGGCCGCCGGAAAACCTCCGCCTCGGTTTCCGCGTTGTACAGAGCGCGGCCCCACACGCGATACCACTGCTCGTACTTCCGCCAATCGCGAGGCGGTTCGAGCGATGAATCCAGATAGCCGCACCGCGTGCTTGCCGTCGCGGTGCCGCGCCGCCCGCGAAAGGTGAGTGGCTCCATCAAATCCGCGCCCGTCGATCCGCAAAAACTGAATGCGCGGGAATAAGCCGCGGCCCACTGCGGCTCGCTCCACAGCAGCAGCCGTTGCGTCCCGGCCCAGACGCGATGGCGCACGGTGTACTTGCGGTCGTCGCGCAGAAGATCGGCGTACCCGTAGCGCGTGAAGCTGCGCGAACCGGTGCTGAGCGCCATGAGGCCGGCGCCGGCATGGCCCTCGACCGGCCGTTCCTGCTCGCGGATTTCAGCCTGGTGATACGGCAGGCCGAGGTGTTCGGCCCAATACTTCGGGGAAACATTCACGGGCAGGCCGGTGGCGAGCGCCGAATCGATCATGGTTGTGTCGATGCCCTTGGCGTGCAGGTCGATTTCCACTTTTCGCCCGCAGGCTTTCACGCCATCGAAGACCGTTCGCCAGAAATCGTAGCTGCCTTCCGCCACGCCGCTCTCACCGTGGATGCGGAGGGCCACCGCGCCGATCTTCGGGCAGGCTCGCAGGATGGTCGAGAGCGCGTCGCGGCAATAAGGTCCGTGGTTTTCGTTGGTGAGGCCCTCGACGACGTAGCGCGCGCGGGGGCTGTCGGTCAACTGGTAGCCGTGCATCCACACGCCCAATTGGAAATCCAGGCCGCGCCGCGCGGTTTGTTCGCTGATGAACCGCAGCGTGTCGAGGTTGCGATCGCGCTCCGCATCGGGCAGATTCGAGACGCGTACCTGATAGCCTGGCACCTTCACGAGAAAAGGGTAGAGGAACAGAAAATACGAGTCGGCCACCTGTTGCAGGAAGTCGTAACCCAAACCGAAGCCCAGGTGTAGCCGGTTAAAGCGGTTGGCGGCCAGCATGGTGAGGTACTGTTGCCAGCCTTCGCGGTCGTAGAACCACGGCTTATCGAGAGCTTCACTGGTGAACTGCCGCATCACGCTGCGCACGACGTTGGCAGGTTGTTCGGCGACGGGCTTGGGAATTCCGAGCGTCATGCCGTGGCGGGCGCGGTCGGCCAGCTCGAGCAGCGCGTAGGTCAAGCCGCGAGGATCGCTGCCGGCGGCGGTGATGACGGAACGGCCCCCGGTGGTGGTGGAAGAAAGCGCCAGCGCCTCCGGCGCCTTCGACAACTGGGCGACTCGGCTCGAAACCACGATCGAGCGTTCGCCCTGGGCGGCTTCCCGTACCGAGCCGCGGCGGCGCACTGTGCGCCCACTCTCTTCGAGCGCGCGCTCGAATTCCGCCATGCCCCACACGACTGGTTCCGAAGCAGCGATGGGGTCCGCCGAATCGGCCACCAGCGAGACGGTTTCGCCGGCGGCGCGGCCCCGCGGCGCGGAAACCAGAGCGCCGCCCGCCAACGCGGCTTTGAGAAGGAAGTCTCGCCTCTTGACGTGAGAGCTATCGAACATGCCGGCCTGACGCAGGGCTGAGCCCCATGGTCAGGTCGATTTTACCACCAGGTCGCAGGGTGCCTGCCCAAGCTCCCATCGGCCGGCAGGAGCGCAAAGGATTTCAGGCGTGCGTCCAATCCGCGCCAGGCGTTTGATCCACCGGCGGCGCCAGCGGCGCCATACGCGCTCGCATTCCGAGCAGGCGCAGGGCAATCAGCACCTGCTGGATCTCGGGTGCCTGCGCGCGGCATCGATGGGCCAGTCCGGCCGCTTCCGCCCGGAGCGCCAATAAGTGCCGCGGCGTTTCCGCGCCATCCAGCATCTCTTGCAGAACGCCACCGAGAGCAGCCACGTCGCCGCGTCCGTCGGCTCTGCGCGCCAGCCCGCTCCGCGGCGCAAGGCTGGCTCCGCGCGGGCCGATCACCACGGTCCGTGCGCTCAGAGCGCCGTACTCGAGTCCGAGGGCATGCAGGTCCCGCAGTTGCGCAGCCAACCTGGCAGTGCCTTCGAGCGCCTCCCGCAAGGTCATGGCGCCGCGCGCGAGCCGCTCTTCGAGCGACTCGCCGGTAGCCTCTAAGTCAACGCCGATCTCGGTCACGGCACGTGCTCTTCGAAATCACAGGTCATTTGTGCCCGGGGGCGCCGGGTCCCGGGGGCATGATCCCGATTGCCTCAAAGACTCCCAGCGGAAACTCGAACGTCACCGGCTCGCAATCCTCGGTGATCCAGGTCTGGTTCACGAGTTTGTATTCCGTGACGTCGTCGGTTTCCTTCAGTGCGACGCGCATTATCCGGCCCGTCAGAGCCAGTATTACCGCTGCGCGCTTCGTTCCGTCCGCCACTCTGACGATCATCATTCTTTTTCTTCGAAGCAGTTTGGCTTTAGCGTAAGCCCAAACCAGGTGTCCTACAAGAGAAATGTGGCCGGTGGTTAGTTCTGTTTGGGCTAGTACTTTTCGCGAAAAACGAACTAAACGTTAACGATATCTTCGGCAGCGGCAATGGCCGCCTGCCCGAGTGCGATGCCACCGTCGTTGGGTGGAACCCGTGCATGCAGGTAGACTTCAAGCCCGTTGCGGCGCAACGCCGCCGCAGTGGTACCGAGCAGCCGCATGTTTTGAAACGTGCCGCCGCTGAGGCAGACGCGCCGCAACCCCGTCTCGCGCGCGATGCGCAGGCAGACTTCCGCGGTGGCTTCGGCGAGGGTGTTGTGGAACTTCGCGGCCTTCACGGGTGCGGCAGCCGGGTCGCGCAGAATCTCCGCGACCAAGGGGCGGAAATCGATCTGCCACGGGCCGTCGCCCTCGATCGCGAAATCGTAAAGGCGGTCCTCGCCACTCTGCGCGATCATCTCCAGCTCGATGGCCGCCTGCCCTTCGAAAGTGACTTCGCGGCGCAGGCCGATGATCGCCGCGACAGCGTCAAACAGGCGCCCGCAGGAAGACGTCGGCACAGTGTTGAGACCGGTTGCGATCATCCGCCGCACCACGCGCACGCGCTCTTCGGCCACGCCCTCGATGGTTGCGTCCGCGCCGCAGGTGTCCGTCAGATAGCCGAGCGCCGCGCGCCAATTCTCGCGCACGGCGGCGTCTCCGCCCGCCAGCGGTACGTAGCGCAAGTGCGCGCGCCGCGTAAAGCTCGCATAGCTGGCCACCAGGAATTCACCGCCCCAGATGGCGCCGTCGGTCCCATACCCCGTGCCGTCGAAGGCCACGCCGATCACTTCGCCCGAGAGCAAGTGCTCGGCCATGCAGGACGCGATGTGGGCGTGATGGTGCTGGACGCCGACCGGCCGCAGGCCGGTGCTCTCCAATGCGTACTTGGTCGACAGGTATTGCGGATGCAGATCGTGGGCTACGGCGCGCGGTTCCACGCGGAACAGCTTCTTCAAGTTGCGGAGGGTCTCTTGGAAGAACTCGAGCGTCTCGTAGTTCTCCAAATCGCCGATGTGCTGGCTCAGGATGGCGTGCCTTCCCTTAGTGAGACAGAAGGCGTTCTTCAACTCCCCGCCGCAGGCCAGCAGTTCCGGCACTTCGCGTCCCAGGTCGAGCGTCTGTGGCGCATAGCCGCGCGACCGGCGCATGGCGCGTTCGCGCCCTTCGAAGACGCGCACTACGGAATCGTCGGCGCGCATGTAGATGTCGCGGTCGTGCGTCAGAAACCAGTCGGCGGTTTGCGAGAGCCGCTGGCGCGCTTCGACGTTATCGACCACGATGGGCTCTTCGCTCAAATTGCCGCTGGTCATCACCAGGGCATCGTAAGGCGCATCCACGAACAGCAGGTGATGCAAAGGAGTGTATGGCAGCATCACGCCGAGAGTGCGATTGCCGGGCGCGATGGCCTGGGGCAGCGCCGCTCGCTCGACGCGCCGCAGGATCACGATGGGCCTTTTGGCGCCCGACAGCGCCTCTTGTTCCGCCTCCGAGACCTGGCACAGGGCGGCGGCCGCGGCCAGATCGCGCACCATCACGGCAAACGGTTTGTCGCTTCTTCGTTTGCGCGCGCGCAGCCGCTCGACGGCTTCCCGGTTGCGCGCATCGCAGGCCAGGTGAAAACCGCCCAGACCTTTGATGGCCAGCACCTCGCCAGCCGCCAGCCTGCGCCGCGCTTCTTCAATCGGCGCGGAAAGGCGCGGCCCGCAAGCCGCGCAGGCATTGGGCTGGGCGTGGAAGCGGCGGTTGCGCGGGTCTTCATACTCCGCCTGGCAGGCCGCGCACATGCGGAAGGCGGCCATGGTGGTCTTGGGGCGGTCGTAGGGAATATCGCGGATAATGGTGTAGCGCGGGCCGCAGTTGGTGCAATTGGTGAAGGCATAGCCATAGCGGCGATTGGATGGATCGGTGAAATCGGCGAAGCAATCGGCGCAGGTGGCGACGTCGGGCGAGATCAGCGCGAACTCGCCGGTCGAGGCCACGCTCTGGCGAATCACGAAGGCCGTTTCGCCAAGCGCACCGACTTCCGAGACCTGCATCTCCTGAATCCACGCGAGCGGCGGCGCCTCCTGCCGCACGGCCTCGACAAAACTTTCGAGCGCGGCGCGGCGCCCCTCCACTTCCGTGACGAGGCCGGCCGACGAGTTCAGCACCCACCCGCCCAATTGGCGCTCCTCCGCCAGGCGGTGCACGAACGGCCGGAAGCCCACGCCCTGCACGATGCCGCGCAACTGAATCCGCAGCCGCGCCTCACCCATCGTGACGCCCGTGGCCTTCAAACTGATCGAGAGTGACATGACGAATTGCCGGCGCCATGATTGGTAGATCCCAGTATGCCAATCTTGGAGGGCGGACGTCCCCGTCCGCAGCCGGCCCCCTGGCCCGCTTGTCGCTTCATTCTGCCCGCCCCTCATTTTTTGTTCAGAAGCAGGCGCAAGCTTTTTTCGGGCGATCATCCGTCACACTCAGGCGGACGATCTTGGGTCTACCAACTCCCGTTCCGCAGCACCGGCTTCTTGCACGCCGCGCAGAACTCCCCGCCTTTTACGTCCAACCGCTCCACCGCGTGGCTCGAAGCCATCACGCAGCGCCAATCGGCGCAGTGCTTCAACCCGAAAGTGTGGCCCAGTTCATGCGCCGCTTCTTTGATGAGGCGCTCCCGCAGCAGCTCCTCGCGCGGCGGCAATCCGTAAAACTCTTCCCCCAGGCGCGCCGTCGATACCACGGCGCAGTTGCCGTCCAGTTGGGCTTCGCCGAATACGAAGGTCAGCACGGGGACATACAGGTCGCACGCCGTGACTCCCAGCACGCGCGCGTCGGGCGAAGCCGCGCGCTCCAGCCGTTGCAAAATCGCTGTTGAGTAATATTGGTTGCGCCGGGCGTCTAAAGCGAAGCTCAGGTCGAAGGTCTCAGGCCTGATCCGGCACGGTGTGCGAAACGTGCGGGCCAGCGCGGCCGCCACCTGTTCCAGCGCATCCAGCCGCGGTTCCCTAGCCGGGCTGTTTCCGCCCGTCAGCGGGATAAGGTGGATCGGTTTCACTTCATTCCGTAGCGCCGCAGCTTGTTGTAAAGCGTGGTGCGGTCGATATCGAGAATCCGCGCGGTGCGCGAGAGGTTGTGCTGGGTCTCCCGCAGAATACGCTCAATGTGCGCCCGCTCGATATCATCCAGCGTGCGCCCGCCTTTCATCTCGCCGGCCTGGAGCTGAAAGGAAAAATCCGATGGCCGCACTTCCGGCCCGCGCCCCACCACCAGCGCGCGCTCCACGGCGTTCTCCAGCTCGCGCACGTTGCCCGGCCAATCGTGCTCGATCAGCCGGTCCATGGCTTCCGGCGCTATCTGCGGCACGGGCCGGCTGGTGGCCATGCAGAACTTATTCAGGAAATGGTTCACCAGCAGCGGAATGTCCTCGCGCCGGTCGCGCAGCGGCGGCAGTTCAATGCAGAAGACGTGCAGCCGGTAATACAAGTCGGGCCGGAAGGTCCCGGCTTTGACCAGATCCTCCAGGTTCTTGTTGGTGGCTGCGATGCAGCGGAAGTCCACCTTGATCTGCTGGTTCCCGCCCACCCGCACGATTTCCTTTTCTTGCAGCACGCGCAGCAGGTCGGTCTGGGTCCGCAGGCTGATGTCGCTGATCTCATCCAGGAAGACGCTGCCGCCATCGGCCACTTCGAACTTGCCTTTCTTGCGATACTGCGCGCCGGTGAAGGCGCCTTTCTCGTGGCCGAACAACTCGCTTTCGAGCAGGGTTTCGGTTAAGGCGCCGCAGTGGATGGTGACCATGGGCATGAAGCGCCTCGGCCCCGCCGCGTGGATGGCGCGCGCCACCACCTCCTTGCCGGTTCCGCTCTCGCCCGTGATCAGCACGGTGGCTTCGGTGGGCGCCACCATCTCGATCAGCTCCACCACTTTCTTCATGGCGGGGCTTTTGCCGATCAGCTCGGTGGAGGGCGATACTTCCTGCAGGTTTTCCCGCAGCCTCACCACCTCGCGCCGCGCGCGCTTGTGCTCGAGGGCGTTCGAAACCATGTGCGAGAGCTCGTCCGGGTCCACCGGCTTGGTGATGTAGTCGTAGGCCCCCATCTTCAGCGCCTGCACGGCCGTGTCCACCGAGGCATAGCCGGTCATGATGATCACGGTAAGGTCCGGATCGGCTTCGCGCAGGCGGGCCTGCAACTCCATCCCGTCCATGCCCGGCATTTTGATATCGATCAGTCCAATATCATACTCGGCCTGCTGGATGGCCTCCAGCGCCTCGCGCCCGCTACCCACCGGCCTGGCCGTGTATCCTTCGCTGGTGAACCATTTGCCTAGCGAATCCCGCACTACCAGCTCGTCGTCCACGATCAGGATCTTGCCCTTCACCTGGATCGCGTTGGGTGACTCAACTGCCGTTGCCATAACGTTCTCCCGTCTATCTAGTCCCGCCGGTGACCGGCTGTCACGCCTCCACTCCGACTGCGGCCATCGGCAGGCCTACCTGGAACTCCGTTCCCAGGCCCGGCTCCGATCGCACCGTGATCTCGCCGCCGTGCTGCTCCACGATGCTATGCGCCACCGCGAGGCCCAGCCCGGTGCGGTTCTGGTCTTCCTTGGTGGTGAAGAAAGGATCGAAAATGCGCGGCATTACCTCGGGTGGGATCCCGCTTCCGTTGTCCTTCACCCGTACCACGCCTTGCTCCGTCTGGCTATCGAATTCGGTGCTCACTTCCAACCGCCCGCCCTTGCCCATGGCTTCCGACGCGTTCATCAGCAGCACCAGAATCACCTGTTGGATCTGGTTCGCGTCGCACAGCACCGGCGGCAGATGCTCCGCCAGCTTCTCTTCCAAGGCGATGTTCTGCATTTCCAGCTTGTGCTTGACCAGCAGCACCGCGCGGTCGACGATGGTGTTCAGATCGTTGGGCTCGCGCACGCTGGGCGCCTGGCGGGAAAAAGTCAGTAGGTTTTTCACCAGGTCTCCACAGCGCTTGCTCTCGCGCTCGATTGTCTGCAACTGTTCCGCCATCTCGTCCCGCTGCGGCACATCGTGCTTCATCAGCTCCCGCAGGACCAGCCGCGCGTAGGTCAGGATGCCGAAGAGCGGGTTGTTGATCTCGTGCGCCACGGTGGCCGCCAGCTTGCCAATGGAGGCCATCTTCTCGGAGCGCAGCAGCGTCTTGTGCACCTTCTCCAACTCCAGAGTTTTGCGCCGCACCTGCTCTTCGATCTTGGCCTGCACACCGCCGACTTCCGCTGTCATCCGGTTGAACGAGGCCGCCAGGTCGCCCAATTCGTCGTCCGACCGCACCGGCAGGCGGTAATCCAGATCTCCACCGGCCACGCGGCGCGTGCCGTCGATGAGTTCCTTCACCGGGCGGTACACCACCACCCACATAAAGCCCACGGCCGCCGCGCAGCCGAAGGCGATGGCCGCTAACAGAAACCACGTCAGATTTGTCTCGTGCTGGCGGATCTGTTGCTCCACCGCCTCGAGCGAGAGGTCCGCGTCGATGACTCCCAGCACGCGCTGGCTCGCCTGGTGCACGTGGCATTGCGCGGTCCAGCATTCCGGACGGTTGTCGATGGGCCGCATGACCGCCAGCACCGGCCGCCCCTGCGGATCGGTGAAGCGCCGCGCCCGCTCGCTCTGGTTCAATTGGGCCAGCGGCGCCGCGCCCGCGTGGCACTTGTTGCACTGCTCGGCGGTCTTGTCCACCACCCGCCCGATCTCCTGGCGATCGGTGGAATAGGTGATGAGGCCCTCTTTGTTGAACAAGCGGATGCGCTCGATGCCCGGCTCCGAGCCCATATCGTCGATGCGGTTGTGCAGCGCCTCCCGGTCGTTCTGCAACATTTCGTAGTGCGTGCTGCGTACGATCGCGTCGGTGATGCGGTCCGCCGAGAGCTCCACCAGATTCTCCGATTGCCGCCTTTCCGAGCGCAGATTGATATAGCCGAAAAGGGCGAAGAAGACCATCGTGCTGGCGATCACCGAGATCGCCAGCTTGGCGACCAGTCCCAAGCGGATTGTCTTGCGCAAACTCATTGGCGGCTCCGCGATCCGAATCCTCAACGCCTCCCGGTCGCCGTGGCGAGCAATTTCTAGGTCACGGCGACGGAATCCGCCTCCTTTTCGTTCTTCTCCGGGCCGGCATTGGCATTATGGTGCTCTTCCACTTCGAAGATGGGGAAGTACTGGGCGATCATCCGGTACGTCGCAAATCCCACCGCGACGATCGAGAGCGTGATCGCAACCTCGGTCCATTTGGGGAAGTAATGCGTTCCCGAGCCTGCTTCCAACCCGGTAGTCCCGACGTTCACGCGATTGGCAATGAATCCGAACACCACCATCACCGCGCAGGCGTACAGCGCGCCCGGCTGCCGCCGGATGCGCGCCTGGTACAGCAGGACCATGGGCACCGCCATGAGCGCAATTTCCAGCAGGAACAACCACGTCTCGATGCGGTTCTGCTTGAGCAGCTCGAAGGCGTGCCGGTGGCTCAAGTCCAGCAAGCGGATCCACAGGTACACGCTCAACACCACTGCCAGCACGCGCGCCATGCTCATCAGCAGCGGCAACTCCAGTGCGCGGCCGAAAGCCCGGCTGCTGTGCCACGATTCAAAAATCGTCATCGCCAGCCCCACGGCGATCGACGAGATGAAAAACAGCAGCGGCAGGATGGGGCTGTACCACAACGGGTAGAGCTTCTCGGGCACGATCAGAAACAGCGACCCCAGCGAACTCTGGTGCAGTGTGGAGAGCAGCACTCCCAGGATCATCAACGGGACCGAGATCTGGTGGATCCACTCGAGCGGCTTGTGCAGTCCGAATTTCTCAAAGACCACCGGGAGGAATTCCAGGAACAGCACGGTGGTGTAGAGCGTCACGCACCAGGCCACTTCGAACATCACCGAGTGCGGATTCCACATCACCAGTGGATGCCACAGGCGGTCGGGCCGGCCCAGATCGTAGAGCAAACCCACCACCACCAGCATGTAGCCCAGAAACGCGGTGAGAATCGCCGGCCGCAGAATCGGCTTGTACTTCTCGATATTAAAGATGTGGACCATCGCCACCAGCGTGAAACCGCCCGCCGCCAGGCCCACGCCGCACATCACATCGAAGGCGATCCAGAGTCCCCACGGGAACTTGTCGCTCAGGTTGGTGGCGCCGCCCAAACCGTACATGACGCGCACATAGGTGGCATACAACCCGCAGGCCAGAATGGCCGCGAAAATCACCCGCCACACCGTGATCTTGGGAAGCTTGCTGGTCATCGCCCCTCCTTCTTCGCGCCTTCCGCTCTTGCGCCTTCCGCTCTTGCTACTTCTGCCCGCCGATTGGTAATCCAGTAGATTCCACCCAGCAACACCGTACCGGTGGAAACGATGTCCGGTATCAGCTCCAGCACGCGCCAGGTCGTTTCCGGCATGGGCTCCTGGCCCAGGTTGGTGCGCAGGCCGATCTGTTCGAACGGCACCGCCGAAAGGTAGAACACCGATGTCCCACCCACTTCCGTTATGCCGTACACTTTTTGATAATATTGATCGGGTTTTTCGGCGATCCGCCGCCTGGCTTCCTGCGCCAGCTCATCCCAGTCTCCATTGATGGTGGCGCCCACCGGGCAGGCTTCGGCGCAGGCCGTCAGCTTGCCGGCGCTCTGCCGCTCATAGCACATGTTGCACTTCCGCATTCTCGGAAGGCGGCTGTTCCATTCATAGGTAGGCACCTGGAACGGGCAAGCCTGCATGCAATAGCGGCAGCCCATGCATTTATCCGCATCATAGGTGACCGGCCCGAGCGATGTCTTTTGCAACGCTCCTACTGGGCATACGGAGGCGCATGTAGGCTGTATGCAATTCATGCACAGTCGTCGGGAAAATCGCTCGCCGTAGGTATCCACAGCAGTCAATTTATGCGCCGAAAGCTGCGGTTCCGCGGCTATTTGCTCGTTGTAGGGAAGCCCCCACCGTTCCGCGCATGCGGCTTCGCAAGCTTTGCACCCGATGCAAAGCGTGCTGTCGTACAGGATCGCTTTTGGCATAACTAGACCTTCAACTCCCTTTTTAGCAGATTTCACGCACAAAGTGTAGTAATTCTTAACAGCCGCGCTCGAACTTTCCTAAGGAGTGGCGAAGAACTCGCCGCTCTGAGACCCCGGTACAAAACAGAACCGGGACCGGAGGTTGCGCCTCCGATCCCGGTTCCCGTGCTGGACGAATCAAATCCGCCCTTCTGGCCGTGCGGTTTCGTACGCCTAGACTGTGAGGAAAAACTCACTAGTGACTTTGGTCCAGGCCACTTCCGGCATGCTTTCCAGCAGATCTTCGGCCGGCCGTCCGCCATCCGCCGCCACGGCTCCAGCCAGCGCCGGTTGCTGCGAATAGAGCCGCTCCACCGCTTCGCGCATCCACTCTCTCACTAGGCCTTTGGGGACCAGATTGCGTCCGGTATTCTCTTCGTCGGGGACATGTACGGCCATCAGCCAGCCGTTGCCGTACGGGTCTTGCCGGAGGACGGCGGGGTTGCTCAGCGCCTCGGCGTTAATTTCCATCACTTCGCCTTCGGTCGGGGAGACCATTTCAGTCTTCCGCCCGTCGCGGTAGAACGACAGGATCTTTTGTCCCTGGCGGATCCACTGGCCGGGTTTTGGCAGCTCAATCTTTTCCAGCTTGCCCAACAGGGCGGCGGCAAATTCATCGGCGCCCACGCGGACCACATTCTTGCGCTCCCGCATCAACCAGGCATGACCGGGGTGGTAAGAGAGCTTCTCGGGGACCAGGAAACCGTCCACATAGTCGCCGCCCGCTTGGGCCGGGACGGTCCGCGGCGCGTTCACCGCGACAGTGGCCATCACCTTGCGGCGATTCAACACATAATCCAATACGATGAAGACCAGGAAAGTAGCAAGAACCAGGATCGCTGTCATATTCGTCCAACCTTTCTGTCTTCTATAAAGGCACTTCGGATGCCAAACTCCGTTGATTTCTGCGTCTGTATGTGTCCTGATTTCAAGCAAATACGGGCGACGGGTTTCTCCCACAGACCCGGTCTGTTGATGAATACAACGGCACCCTGTCGAGTTTCGCTGTAACCGGACATCGAATGAGCGGCTTAGGTCTCCGTTGTTGAATCCTACAGCACAGTCGGGAATACCAACAGAATTGGGCCATGGGATCTCCCGTCGCCGTGGGCTCGGAACTGCCGCAATTCCCCGGGCACGCGTTCACTTCACGAGGTAGACGGTGCGATATGCGGGAAAGGCGCCGCCGAGGCCCCCGAAAAGACCGATGGGTGCCAGGTAGGTGAGGGCGATCGCCGTTGGTCTCGCCGGTTTCGTTGCGAAAATACGCGCCCAGCGTCTCATCGATGGCAGCGCCGACGGCCAACCCGACCACCGCCCCGATGACCAAGTTGCGCACGCGGCGGGCGCGGCTGCGGACCTGAACCCGCCGCACTCGCGCTCTTTCGATGGTAACCGTGCCTTTGCCGGTTTCGAGCGAAATGGCATCGCCGGTTACCAGCTTGAGGGTGCCCTGGTGCTCCCGGCCCCCGGCCTCGAGGACCTTGACGCGGTCGGGGAGTTTGAGGCTGCGCACCGCCTCCCAGGACTGCGCGCCCAGTGGCAGCGCGCAGAAAAGCAGAGCGAGCGACAAACGACGTCTTCCGATTGGTCGCCGCATCTTGATCCCCAATTTATCGCCGGGCAGGCTCTCCGGGAAGGGTATCCTTATTGGGGCACCCTTGTCCCGCGGCCGAGAGTAGCCTGATTACCAGGTGTAGTGAGCTGTGTAAGTCAGCGTTTTCTCCTCATCCGGCTGTAGTGTCACCTCGTATTCGATGGTCCTGCTATCCACCTGGCGATGCGCGTCTGATTCTTGCGTGATCGCCCAGTTCGTCCAGCGGTATAGGTGCTCCACCACGCGAACGGTGGCCGCCTCTTTCTTGTGGTTCCGCAGTTTGATCTCGAACGATTCATCCAGCCGACCGCCCGGCTGGTTTTGATACTGATACTTCGTCTGCCGCCGCTCGCCGGTAATGTCGAACGCGTTCCCGGTGTATACGCGGACGGTCTCATCCTTGGGGGTGTGGTCGATCTCGTTTTCGCCGGTGAACTCCACCTGGCCATCCTGATCGCGGCGATAGAACCGCACGCGGCCCTTGGGCAACGGCACTCCCAGATGGTTGGCGTCGGTATTGGCGAACTCGCGCATCACCCACACATTCGGATTGGATTGTGTGCCGTACTGCTGGATATTACGCACGTCCTGATAGTTGCCATAGTTCCGGTCGAACCGCGCGCCATCGTATATATAGAGCCGTTTGGATTGGATGCCGGAAGCGCGCAGAAACTCCACCTGCTTGGTTTCCCGGTCGAGAAGCGTGGTCGGTTGCGGAAGCGTATAGAGGTGGTAATCCTCGAAAGCTTTCTCGGTCACTGGGGCCGGTGCTCGTCCGACACTTTCGTTGATGCCACCCATCGCCTCGAACATCAACTGATTTTGCGGCTGCACCTTATTGACGTCGCCGGCCATCAGCTTGATGTGCGCGTGGTCGAACCGCTTGCCGCTTTGGTTGTCCAACGTCACCCAGCCCACCAGGTCCAGGGTATCGCCCGTCTCCGGTGCGACGATGTTGTAATCGGCGTTCCAGCTCATGCCGCCGGTGACATAGCTCAGCTCGGCGTCAAACCTGGCCGGTTGAGCGGAATACAGGATCCAATCGAGCGCGGGCTTGAGAATCGTGTCGTCGCCCAGGGCGGGGAAAATCGGTTCCCCTGGCAGTGTGAACTGCAGTTGTCCGCCCACCTCAATAATGGGCTGTCCCGCGCCGCCCGATACCATCGCCATCTGGTTGGCCTGATATTGTGAGCCATATCGGTTCATCGCCTGGTAATGCGGTACATAGCCGCTGCGCACGATCCTGGCGCTGACGATGGTCCCGTCCGACTTTCGGAACTCGATCGTCTTGCCCTCGTACAGGCCGAGCAGCATCCCTTGTGACACGGGATCGTTGCGGTAGTTCTGTTCCAGCACCCGCACTACTTGTCTGCCTGTGGGGTCGCGCAGAATCACCGAGTCCGGCTCCACTTGCGCGGTGACGCCGGAGAAACGCAGCGTGTTGCTACCCGCCTTCAAATCCACGGGTAAGGTATCGCGAATTACCGCGAAGTTCTGGTTGTAAATGGTTAACGCGGGATCGGCGCTAAATAGCAGCGCCGTGAAGCAGGCGCACAGCGCCGCAAGCCGGCCACACGTGCTCGTACCGCCATAAGAGTAGGTCTTCATGCCTCTATGACGACGCGCAGGGCGCAAATGTTGCCTTGGGTGGATGAAATAGAGGATGGGGCTATCTGTATATAGTCCCGGTCTTCGCCCACGACAGGTGGCCGGCGCTCGCCAAGGAGGCATTGGGGGAGAGAAGCGTGGAGCGTGTGAGTGGCGCAATCCATCGGCAAGAATACCCACAACACAGAAAACCGGGACCGGGGGTGGCGTGCCTCCGGTCCCGGTTCTCCTGCTGGACGAATCAAGTCCGCCCTTCTGGCCGTGCGGTCCCGTAAACTCTCTAGATGGTGAGGAAAAACTCGCGAGTGACTTCGGTCCAACCGGCTTCCGGCATGGCTTCCAGCAGATCTTCAGCCGGCCGCCCGCCATCCGCCGCCACCGCCAGCCCGGTTGCCGCGGATATAGCCGCTCCACCGACACGCCACCGCCTGGGATCATACAGGACGGAAATCCGTCGCCGAGGGCAGTCTAAATTAATACGGCAAGAAAAATTCCAGCTCCACTACGGTACACACTTCGACTCTATAGCCGTTGACCACGGTTGGCGAATAAACCCACTGCTTTACGGCGTCTTCCGCCGCCTGCCACAAAGGAAGTGGGCCGCTGGCGTCGGTGCTGAGGACGCGGCCATCCCTGCCAATAACAACAGCCACCCGAACGATGCCTTGAACATATCTCATTTGGGCATCCAGTGGGTATTCCGGAGCCACCTTAGAGATCAGCTTGCCGGCCTGCTCCGCCGCAGAGACGAGGATGCGCTCGGGGTCTACGCCGGGTGGGACGCGCTGGGTCTGAATGGCGGGGCTTCCGGCCGAGTCGCCTGGCAGGAAGCCTATGGGCGCGATGGTTATCGATACCTCGCTTCCCTCGCGCTGGAGGCGTATGCGCAGATCCCGATCAAAGCCAAGGGCCGGCCCTATCAGAGTGGCTAGGGTGTTTTGAGACACTTCCTCACCCTGGCGGAGTTGAGAACGTCGATAGAGCGCCATTAACTGATCGGTATCGTCTTCCGAAACGCCGAGAATGGCAACCTTGTTGAGCGTGTAGCGTTTCGACCGGTCAAAGGACGCCCAGAATTCATTGTTCGTGTTGTCTACAAGTCGTTTTTCTGTAGGTGGTCCGTCTCCAGCCCTGCCCGGAGATACCGGCCGTTTCGCATCGGCAAGGCTGAACGTGATGCTCACGCGCCGCGGTTTGGTGCTGCCGACGCGTTCGGCATAATGCCAAGCAGACACGGAAAGGATGACATGCCTGGCCAGTTCGACAGGCCCGGATAGCACATGCACACCTTCCACGTGGCCGTCCCAAGTTGGCGTGATTTCAATGACTACCGTGCCCTCAATGCCGTGTGCCAGGGCGTCGTGTGGATACGAAATCGCGGAGCGGTGACGCAGCGGGATTCCGCCAGTATCTACCATGATGCCGGGAGCATCGCGGACCAGCCGGGAGCCGTCGGCGGAAGAAGGCCAGATCGGTTCGACATCGATCTCCAACAGGTCGGAGGAATCGAATCCCACCGAGCCTGGGGATCCGGGTGCGCCGACCGCGGTGACGTGATACAAGCCCGCATCCAGATCGGGCGGGAGCGGCAATGAGAAGATGTAGGGTTCCGCGTCCAGCATTTGCTCGCCCGTCAATGGTGTGCCTGGAATGATCCCCACATACTTGTACTTCCTGTTGGTACGAACCGTGATGGTGACGGTCTGGCCGGGACGAAACAGGGTACCGTCGCGCGGGGAGACAATCTCCAGAGGGAGTTGAGCGGATAGCTGCGGGCAAGCAAGACCGAGGACCATGGCGCAAGCAGCACGGACGGCCGCTCGACGCGTTCGAGTTAGTGCCAAGTGCTATTGAAAGAGGAAGTGACTTCTAATGGAATGTTGACGATGGTTAGCTCAGCCGAGTTTTCGACCGCGCGAGGTGGTACTTTTGCCGGAAAACCACTCCGTCACGATCATGGCTCGGACGGGTACCGCGAGCGTGAGGGACTGCGAGAAGATGACCCGTCAATCCACTGGCAGGTTGCCGGGCGGCAACAGGCCGGCCGTAGTTCCAAGTCGCTGGCCAAATGACCCCGGTCCAAAACAAAACCGGGACCGGAGGTGTGCGCCTTCGGTCCCGGTTCCCGTGCTGAACGAATCAACTCTGCCCTTAGCCGAGCGGTGCCGCAACCTCTCAGACGGTAAGGAAAAACTCGCTAGTGATTTCGGTCCAGCCCGCTTCCGGGATGGCTTCCAGCAAATCGTCGGCCGGCCGACCGCCATCCGCTGCCACCGCTCCCGCCAGCGCGGGTTGCCGCGCATACAGATGCTCCACCGATAGCCGCATCCACTCTCTCACCAGGCTTTTCGGAACCAGATTGCGGCTGGTATTCTCTTCGTCGGGCACATGTACGGCCACCAGCCAGCCTTTGCCATACGGGTCCTGCCGGAGGACGGCGGGATTCGTGAGCACCTCGGCATTGATTTCCATCACTTCCCCTTCGGTCGGGGAGACCATTTCGGTCTTGCGGCCGTCGCGGTAGAAGGAGAGAATCTTTTGTCCCTGGCGGATCCACTGGCCGGGTTTCGGCAGCTCAATTTTCTCCAGTTTGCCCAACAAGGCCGCGGCGAACTCATCGGCGCCCACGCGCACGACATTCTTGCGCTCGCGCATCAGCCAGGCATGACCGGGGTGATAAGAGAGATTCTCGGGAACCAGGAAACCATCCACATAGTCGCCGCCCGCCTGGGACGGGACCATCTGCGAAGTGGTGGCCGTCACCCTGTTCACTACCTTGTGGCGATTCAATGCATAATCCAATACGATGAAGACCAGGAAAGTAGCAAGAACCAGAATTACTGTCATATTCGTCCAACCTTTCTGTCTTCAACAAGGGCACGAAGAATGCCAATCTTTGCTGATTTTTGAATCTCTATATGTCGTGATTTCAAGCAAATGCAGACCCTGTTTTTATTCAACACTCGCAGTATGTCGATAAATTCAACATCGCTAGTGTCGAATTTCGCGTTAACTGGACATGGAATGAACCGGTTAAAACATCTGTTGTTGATCACTACAAGAGGGTTGGAAATGCCAACACTTTATGAGAGCCGACATCCCCGGCGGGTGCTAAGACTGCAAACCTCGCCGTCTTCTCCCCGCTCGGCTCCAGCGCGCGGGCGTGCGACAAGTTGTGCGACAAGTCGTGCGACAAATCGCGGCGCGGATCGGTGCCGGGCCCAGAGGCCACCCCATTGGAAGGTGGGGAAAAATCGCCGAGATCGTCGGGTTGACAGACGAAAGCGTCTGTCCCCGGGGTTTCTCCTTTGCTGTCGAGGGACAGAATCTTACGCCCCGTTCCGGGGCTACTCGGACTCACGACAGGCTCCACACGGCTTACGCCGTGGGCTATTTTCTTGCGCCCTTCGGGCTTAGTGGGCTTGGTCCGTTTTGCCGGCCGCGGCCTCGCGACGCGCGGCGGTCCGCTCTTTATCCGGGCGGCCTTCGAAAGCTCCTCGAACGAGACCCGGATGTAATCGCGGAGGCGCGCGACGTCTGGAGCCACGTGGGCGTCGGCGGTCAAACCGAAGAACAGCTTGCCGTCGTAGCTTTGCACGGCCAGCCCCAGCCCCAGCTCGTAACCGGTGGGCACATGCGGATAGGATGCCACCAGGCGCCGCCCAACCGTGTAAAGCGGCGAGCGGGGACCCGCCACGTTGGTGCAGATTATGTTGAGCAGCGGAAGCGGCAGGGGCATCAATGGTATGCCGCGCCAGAACAGTTCCTGCATGGGGGCCGGAGTGGCGCCCAGGCAACTGGCCGCGATGGCGACCAGTTCGGCGGCGCGAACGCTCTTCATGATTTCCATCCTGGTGGCTACGGCGTGCAGCATTTCCAACGGGTCCCGCACGTCCAGCGGCAGGACCACCGGGAGAAAGGTGATGCGGTTCCCGAGGGATTCGCCCTGCTCGTCGCCACGCAGGTTGACGGGACAGACCACGCGCAGGAACCGGCCCTTGACCTTCTCGCCATGCAGCCGTATGTAACGCGCGATGGCCCGCACCACCACGCTCAGAATGCAATCGTTCACCTTGCCGCCCACGGCGGCGCGAATCGCCTGCACCTGGCTGAAATCGACTTCCGTCCAACAGAATTTGCGGTCGCCCGAACAGGGCTTGTTGAAGGGGAACCGCTCGGGCGGCTTTAGCAATTCCGGCAGCAGGGCTGCCAGTCCCTGAAGGGCGTTCTTCCCACGGTCGCTGAGCAGCCCTTCGGCCAGGCTGAGCAGGCCCTCCTCGGCGGCAACCGCGTTTTCCAGGGCGCTCTGAATGGCATTGCCGACTTGCTCGGCGAGCGTATGCTCGGCGCGCGGGGTCGCCGCCGGACGAGCGCGCGGCTTACGAATGGCGTGCGAACCTTGGGGAGTGGGATCGAGCATGATCTTCAGCAGCGCCGCTCCGGCAACGCCGTCGGCCAGCGCGTGATGAATGCGCGCGATCAGGGCGCCGCGGCCGTCCTGCAAGCCTTCCACTATGTGGACTTCCCAGAGCGGCTTGCCGCGATCCAACACCTGGCTGAGCAGGCGTCCGGCCAGCGCCTCGAGCTCGGCTTCTCCGCCCGGCGCGTCCAGGCGTACCCGGAAGATGTGGCGCTTGATGTGGAAGTTCGGGTCGTATTCCCAGGTGGGATAACCCAGGTTGAACGGGGGTGGCACCGCCAGCTGCCGGTACCGGGGGATGAGGTCCAGTTTGGAATCGATATTGGCGACGAATTCGCGAAAAGGGATGGGGCCATCGAAGATGGCGACGCAAGCGATGTTCAGCGGGATCTCTTTACGTTCCAGGTAAAGGAAGGCGGCGTCGATTCCCGACAGACGGCGGCTCAGGACCGGCGGTTGTTTGTCCATTTGGTGGTCGGCTCCAGGCTGGCGGTTACAGGCAACTGGCGCGGCTGGCCACAGTGCACTCTGCGTCCTCCCATTCTTCGAGTTCGGTGAGGTCCGGGTAACTCCCTAAGTGCCAAAGTTCGAATGCCAGAAGATCGAATTGCTGTTCCTCGATCCTGGCCGGCGGATCGTCGCTCCAATGGGCCGTTTCCGCAAGCTCCTGGGCGAGGGGGATTTCCAGGGTCGCCATGGCATACCTCCAATTTGAAGTAATTAGGACCTGTAGCTCCGTTTGTAGGTTATGCCCTATTTTTCCGGCTGTCAACCCCGGCGCCGACACCTCGCCGCGGACACGAATCGCGGCGTTAGAGGCCGGAAAGCCCGCTCCACGGTCCGGTTCTCATGTTATCCTTTCACGGGGTTCATTCTCTGCGATGAGCTCAGGTAGAGTTCTTCCACAGGCTGACGCGCAAGCAACCAGCAAGGCCGAGACATCCGGGCTCGGCTCCCCGCCAGCGACGCTGCTCGACCGGTTGCCGCCGCAGATCACTCTAGGCGGCGGCCCGCATGAATCGATTGCCGTACAAGCCCCTTACACGGGCTCAATCATCGGCACCATCCCGGCGGGGACCGTGGCGGATCTGGAACTTGCCGTTCAACGGGCACGAGCCGCGCAAACGGCGTGGAGCAAGCGTACGTTTGCCGACCGCGCGCGCATCTTCCTGCGGTTTCACGACCTGCTGCTGGAGCGTCAGGACGAGGCGCTGGATCTTATCCAGTGGGAGACCGGCAAGGCGCGGCGGCACGCATTCGAAGAGATTCTGGACACGGCCATCGTCACGCGCTACTACGCCAGACGGGCGCAAAAGTTTTTGCGGCCGCGGCGGCGCAAGGGTGCGCTTCCCCTGCTGACCCTGACCCGGGAATTCAAATCGCCGGTGGGTGTGGTCGGCCTGATTGTCCCTTGGAATTATCCGCTCAACCTGGCGGTGACCGACACGGCGCCGGCGCTGATGGCAGGCAACGCGGCGGTCCTGAAACCGGATGTGCAAGCCAGTTTCACGGCGCTCTGGGCGGTGGATCTGCTGCGCCAGGCGGGTCTTCCGCGGGACGTATTCGGCATCGTCACTGGGGAGGGACCACTGCTCGGGCCGGCGCTGGGAGAGCGCGTGGACTACATGATGTTCACGGGCAGCACTCGCACCGGCAGGCTGGTGGCGCGGCAGGCGGCGGAGCGTTTGATCGGGTGCTCGCTCGAACTTGGCGGCAAGAACCCCATGATCGTGCTCGCCGATGCCGATCTGGATGCGGCGGTCGACGGCGCCATCCGGGGATGCTTCGCGTCGGCGGGCCAGGTCTGCGTCGCCATTGAGCGGATCTACGTGCACCAATCGATCGCGGAGCCGTTCCTCGGCGCCCTCGCCGAACGCGCGCGCTCTCTCAAGGTGGGCGCTTCGCTGGACTACTCGATGGAGATGGGGTCGCTCACCTCGGAGCGGCAGCTGCAGCGCGTCGAGGAGCATGTCCGCGACGCGGTGGAAAAGGGCGCGGTGCTGCTGGCCGGCGGCCGCCGCCGGCCGGACCTGGGCCCGCTGTTTTACGAGCCTACCGTGCTCGGTTCCGTCACGGAGCAAATGCAGGTCTACGCCGAGGAGACCTTCGGTCCGGTGGTGTCGGTCTATCCGTTTTCGAGCGAGGCCGAGGCCGTCGAGCGTGCCAATGCCACCCGCTATGGTTTAAATGCGAGCATCTGGACGCGCGATGCCGCTCATGGCGTCAGGCTGGCGCAGGAGATCCGGGCCGGCAACGTCAACGTGAACGAGGCCTACGCGGCGACTTGGGGATCGGTGGATGCGCCCTGCGGTGGACGAAAAGAATCCGGCATGCGCGCCCGGCACGGCGCGGAAGGCATCTTGAAATTCACCGAAACTCAGACGGTGGCCGTGCAACGCCTGATACCCCTGGGAACGCCGCGCTGGATGGACGCCGCTGAGCACGCGCGCTGGATGACGCGCCTGCTGAACCTGATGAGGCGCATTAGATATTGACGAAGGTAGAAGTCAGAAGACAGAAGTCAGGAGACGGAATCCCGCGCCCTTACTGCTGGCGCGAGGCATTCTGACTTCTGACTCCTGACTTCTGACTCCTATATCCCGAAGGGATATCAGGGCGCAGCCCTGCCAGCCTGTGGGCCACCACGTCGAAGACAATCGGGTTGAATGCCAGGCCGATGTGCGTCGCCGAGACTTCAAAATCGACGCCCGGATGGCCGGTCCGGCAGACGCGCCAGTCTACGATTCCATCGGACTTGGTGAAGATGGCGGTCTGCATCACGGATTTCGGCAGTCTGACCAACAGGGATTCCAGAAAACTACAGGTGCATGCGGCCGTGTAACACGCCGGCAAGACACCCTTGCCGTGGCGTTCCAGAATCTGCGCGCGCACTAACTGGGCGGTGCGGAGCACGGAATGGTGCAGCGAAACACCCCGGAAAGGTGACCCCATGGTAATTACCGAAGCGATGCGGTCGGGCATCTGGGATGCTGCCGCGCGGGCGATCACGCCACCCAGACTGTGCCCCACCAGGTGGATCTTTCTGCCCGTTTCCTTGTAGGCCTTCTGTATAGTCGCTTTCAGCTTGTACTGGAGCAGCAGATTGGGGCACTCGGCATTCAGGCCGATTCCCGAAAAGTACGCCTTATACCCGATACGGTTGATCCAGGAGCGGAACTCCGTCAAATACAGATCGGTCAGCAGGAAGCCTGGAATGACGACTACCGCCGACCCGTCTCCCCGGGGGATGCCGAAACCCCAATACACCGGGGACAGGCGCAGGTAGACCATTTCGATGCCGACCAGTAACTCGTTCCAGATCGGCAGAGAAAGAGCTTGATGGGGCTTGCGGACCGCGGAGGGGTTGGTGGTGCCGGAGCGGCGGGCTCGCATCGGGATCAGTGTACCCCAGCAGGCGGTGGTTTGGAGACACTTAATTTCAGGCGGAGGGGCTTGACTCGTGCGCCCCTCCGCCTTCCGGGAGCCGGCGCCAGCCTCACGCTGTCTCGACAACGGCCTTGTGCCGAGCGGACACGGGGCGCTTCCGGCCCGGTTTCGGGTGCTTCGGCGCCACGTGCGCCTTGGACGCCTGGTGCGGGGCCTTGACCATCAGGTCCAGCAAGGCCTGTTCGGACTCGACGAAGCCCGCGGCCGTATGCCGGGCCAATTCCCCCAGCGTCTCCACTGGAAGCGGGTTCATGGCAGCGATAGCTTCGCGGGCCGTCTTCGCATTCACCTTCAGTTGCTGGGTGGCCACGTCGAGCAGTTTCTTCTGGGCATCGATGTAGGCCTCGGCGCTCTGCCGCGCCAACTCGGTCAATTCGGTCTTCTTGGAAGCGGCGTGGGCCTTGCCGTTGGTCGCTTTGCCGGTTGCATGGGCGGTTTCCTCCGCCAACACGTCCAGGAACTTCTTCTGGCTGCGCACGAAGGTCTCCATGCTCTCGCGCGCCAGGGAGGTCAGGTGGATGCCTTCAAACGGCTCGCCGCTCTTGGTGGCGTCGATCCACTCATCGGTCTGCCGCGCCGCCATAGTCAGGAAATGCTGCTGCATGTCGATGACTGTATCGACACCGCGGCTGAACAGACCCGTCACGGCGGCAGCGGGGGCCCATCCGCCGGCTCGTTCGTGCACTGCGGTTGTCAGGATTTCATTCTCGCGCTGCGCCAGGTTCAACAACACGCGCTGCGCGGCGATGAAGTTCGAAATGCCCTCGCCGGCCATTTCGGTGACCGCCGTCGATGCCACGTTGCGGGCCTCAACCAGCCGCTCCTGGAAGGCATTGAATGTGCGGGCGTTTTGCCGCATCACCAGATCCATCAGGATCCGCTGAGAGGCGAAGAAGCTTTCAGTTCCTTGCCGCAGCCAGCCCGCCAACATGGATATGGAGGAAGGCTCGTGAGCCGGAACGGTTTTCTCTGGCATGATGATTACTCCTTTTTGCTGCAATGCAGCATATAGCTTTAATATAGACCTAAAGGCCGTTTTGTGTCAATATGAAGTTGATTGAACGCAGCGCAGCAAGCGTGCGGCTGTAGAACAGGCTATCGTGCTGATCAAGAAATACCCCAACCGCCGCCTTTACAACACCTCCTCCAGAGCTTACGTAAACCTGAACGATCTGGCTGCGCTCATCCGGCAAGGTCAACAAATCCAAGTGGTTGACGCCAAGACCGGGGAGGATATCACCCGCGTGGTGCTGACCCAGATCATCGTGGAAGACGCCAAGGATGCGCCCACCGGGTTGCCGCTCGAACTGCTGCGCCAGTTGATCATGGCGTCGGACCGGGCCGGCCAGGAATTCATCATGTGGTATCTGAAATCCGCCTTCGATACCTACGAAAAAGTACAGGATGCGGTGCAAAACCGGCTGAAGGATGTGCGCTCGGCCGCGCTCTCGCCGCTCAACCTGGTGAAAAGCCTGCTCGCTCCTCCAGCGGAGCCGAAGGCGGAGGATGAGCTGGAGCAACTGCGGCGCCGCGTGGCGGAACTGGAGCAGCGGCAGCAAAAGCCTCGGGCCCGTGAGAAGCGGCTCCGATCCGAGCCCGAGCCGCGAACGTAAGAGAGCGGAGCGCCGCGAAAGATGAGGACTGCGATGGGACTGTCGTTCCTGGCCGGAATCGATCCGGGTCCGCTCGCTTTATGGGCAAGCATGTTTGCCGCCGGCGACCCGGCCGGCCGCATCTCCACGGTGGAAGCCGCTCTCAAAAGCCGGCGCGGCCCATACTGGCGGGGCGAAATCGGGAAATGGATCGGGCGTTTGGTTCCGGTCGAAATCCTGGTCCCCGATTCGGCCCAGCGATGGCGTCCCCTGGTCCGCGACGCCTTCCAGTTCCTTTTCGAGCGCCTCTCGGACCGGCGGCTGGCCACCAAGGTGGTGCAGCAATTCGAGCTTTCCGCGGATACCGCGCCGGAGCAACGCCTGCTGCGCCTGGTCAATAAGATGCCGGGCTTGCAGAAGGTGGGGCAGGTGCTGGCGCGCAACCGCCGCCTGGCGCCCAAACTGCGCCGCGCCCTCTCCGAATTGGAAAACGGGATGTCGGACGTGACGCCCGAAGAGATCCGGGGCCTGATCGAAGCCAGATTGGGGAAGCGGCTCAGCGACTACGCCGTCGAACTGGAACCCGCCATCCTCTCCGAAGCCAGCGTCAGCGCGGTCATCCGATTCACCTGGAATTACCCCGGCCGCGAGCGCGAACAGGGTGTGTTTAAAGTCCTCAAGCCCTACGTGCCGGAGTGCTTTGGCGAGGACATGACGTTGCTACAGGACCTGGGAGAATTTCTCACCTCCCCGCAGCGCGGTTATGGCTTCGCCATCCACGACGTAAAGGAGATGCTTACCGAAGTGCTGCTGCTGCTCCAGCACGAGCTGGATTTCCCGCGCGAGCAGGCCACGCTGCTCGAAGCCCTCAAGATGTATCGCGCCAGCATCGGCATTCGCGTCCCCCGCCTGATTGAGCCGCTGTCCACCAGCGACATTACCGCCATGAGCGCGGAGGCGGGCGTGAAAGTGACCGAGGCTTTCCCCCGCTCGCCCATCCGCCGCGCCCGGGTGGCCGAACAATTGATCGAAGCCCTGGTGGCCGTTCCGTTCTTTTCGCGCGAGCAGGAGTCCATCTTCCACGCCGACCCGCATGCCGGAAACCTGCTGTATGACGAGACCAACCGCGAGCTCGTAGTCCTGGACTGGGCGCTGGCCGAGAGGCTGAACCTCGAATCCCGGCGCCAGCTCGTGCTGCTGTCGGTGATGATGACGCTGCGCAACCCCGAGGGCGTCCGCCGGGCAATCCGCGATCTCTCGCTCAGCGCCGACCGCCGGAATCACGACCGGCTCGGGGCGATCGATACCTGCGTCCAGCGGTTTTTCGATGAAATGTCCCCTGACGCCTCCCCGGGCACGCTGGACGCCATGCGGCTCCTGGACCGGATCGCCCTCGAAGGCGTGCACTTTCCGCCGCCCCTGTTCCTGTTCCGCAAGGTGGTTATGACCCTGGATGGCGTGCTGTACGACGTCGCCGGGCCCGGCGTACGCATCGACGACGTGATCGCCCGCGAGTTCCTGACGCGCTGCGCCGCCAGCCTGGGCGTATTTCACGCTCCACTCGAATGGAAAGATTTCGCCGCCATCCAATGGAACGCGCTGCTCTATCCGTTCCGGCGGTTTGGGTAAGGCACGGCCCCATTCGCGCTGTCCCATTCGCGCTTGACATGCGTTACATTACACGTTACGGTGCAAGATGCAAGCGCGGGATTTCGCCGGAAATGGCGGTGAGGCTGTCGAAGGTCTTTGGCGGCAGCGCCCAAAGCTGGCTTACGCAGCAAGCGCAGTACGACCTGGCGCACGTTCGAGCCGACCGGATCAAGCTCAAGCGGCTGGAAGTCGCTTAGCCCAACTGGTTCGACTGATCGATAGACGTGCCACTCTAATTCTCGATCGGAACCTTTTCCACGTGGTCGACAACCACAGTGTCGCCAGGACCTTTCTTCGAATTCAGCTTCAGACCGAGTTGATCCTGGACGGCCTGCTGAAGCGTCGGGCCAGAATCGGCCTCCGCCATGGGAGGTCCGCTATCAGGCGCCATGGCTCGCGCGGCTAACGATGCCTGGATCCCGCTCATATCGACAATCCAAGTCATATCGAACTCGTATTTCCCCTTGAGCCCGGTGGCGTCGACTACCGGCCGGCCCAGTCGGCCCGATAACGTCTTGACGATGTCTTGCATGGAGACGTTGACCCCGGTCCAGCGATAGCGGCCATTGAACCCGGCCATGCCGCCGCGGCCGTCCGGAAACACCGGGTAGCCGTCCTTCCCCATGCTGACTTTCGGAACCGACCACGGATCTTCCTGCGCCGGCGCGGCAACCGGCGCCGACTTCTTCATCTTCAAACCTTTCTCCCCCACGGTCAGCTCATAGATCGGCATTTCCTTCTGCTCGTGATGGAGTGTCAGCTTGAAGCGTTGCACCAACAGATTTTGTTGCATCCGCTGGAACTGCTCCTTGGTAGTGCCCGCCGGCACTTTGGCGGCGATGTCGAACCTGACGTCGTTCATCCAGCCCAGAGGCCTAAATTGATACGGCTGGAGGCCATACGCATTGGCAAACAGGAACTCGAGGCTCACGAACGTGCAGTTCCAAATACCCGGGCTGGTCGTACCGGGCCCGCCGCTGCACCCAATACGAGCGCCACGCGAGGCAGGCTTAATCGAGGCTACTTCAAATGACGGCGCATCCGCGGCCTGGCCGTAGGCGCATACCCAGGCTACGGTCAGGCAACTCACCCCCAGGATCAGTCGCATATTCAGATTCGCTCCTTCAGGTCCGGGCACACAGCTTAGAATGACTAACCGCCAGCGCGACAGGCCCCAAAAACCGATGGCCTGTCCCACTCACGTCAGGAAAGAAAACCGCTGCGTTAGTTTCAATAGCTTGAGCACCTTGTAAATATCCACGTTGACGGCGCGCAACACCACCTTGACGGATCTTTGCCCGGCCAGACCAGCCAACTGTTCCATCGCCCCGACCACATTCGAATCGATCCGGAGAACCGAAGAGAAATCCAGAGTCACTTCGCCCTGCGCGCTGTTTACCTTGTCGACGGCTTCTTGTTGCAAGGCATGGAGGATGCGTTCCGGGTCAATCTTGATCCACTCCGCGGTGCTTGTCATACCGACGCCCATTCCTTGGTCGTTGCCTGCTCGGATACGCTGCCGAGGTTGGCCGGGCT
>Ga0209039_10000164_pt1 | contig 61713 bp, 49 predicted proteins | sample BogFormECP12_OM1_FD_188238 | JGI IMG/M metagenome (GOLD analysis project Ga0209039, IMG submission 188238) | Bog forest soil microbial communities from Calvert Island, British Columbia, Canada - ECP12_OM1 (SPAdes) (version 2) | ecosystem: Environmental > Aquatic > Freshwater > Wetlands > Bog ...
CGCCCGCATGCCTGGGACCTCTGGGCGGTGGCTACCGTCCAGGAGGAGATCAACCTGGCCGGTGCAGGCACCTCCTCCTTCCAGCTGCGTCCATCGATGGCCGTCGTCCTGGATGTCACCTTCGCCAAAGGACCGGGCTCCCGCGACTGGAACACCTTTCCCCTCGGGAAAGGCCCGACGCTGACCCTGGGACCCAATATCCACCCCGCCCTGTTCCGCTCCTTCCAGGAACTGGCCGACCGGCTGGAGATCCCTTACGAGGTGGAGATCACCTCTGCCAACTCCGGTACCGATGCGGTGACCATCCAGCTCACCGCCGAGGGCATCCCCACCATGGTGCTGGGCATTCCCCTTCGCTATATGCACACCCCGGTGGAGGTCGTTTCGCTCATCGACATCCAGCGCACCGGACGGCTGGTGGCGGAGTTCCTCGCCGGTCTGGTGCCCGACTTCCTGGACCAGGTCCGGTGGGACGACTGAGACGCCATGGCAACCCTTCGTAACGCCCAGATCAAACTCCTGGAAGAACTCTGCAACGCCGCGGCTGTCTCCGGCGATGAGGGCGAGGTGCGCCGGATCATCCTGGAAGAATTGAAAGGGAAGGCCGACCCGATCCAGGTGGACGCCCTGGGCAATCTCCTGGTGATAAGATCGGGTTCCGGAAAGAAGCGGCCGCGGGTGATGCTGTCGGCGCACATGGACGAGGTCGGCTTCATGCTGGTTGCCGAGGATGGGCCGGGGCTTTTCCGCTTCGAGACGGTGGGCGGGATCGATGTCCGCACGCTCCCCGGCAAACCGGTCCAGGTCGGGCACGCGCACGTGCCCGGAGTGATCGGAACTCAGCCCATTCACCTGGCCGACCCGGAGGAGCTTAAGCGCAGGATCCCCCTCGAGAGCCTGCGCATCGATATCGGACCGGATAACCGCGGGATCAAACCGGGTGACCGGGCCTGTTTTGCCACGCGGGCCCAACGCAGCGGCCCCTCCATCCTGGCCAAGTCCCTCGACAACCGCCTGGGGGTCGCCACATTGATCGAGCTGGTAGAACAGGCCCCCTCAGGAATTGACCTGCTGGCCGCATTTACCGTCCAGGAGGAGATCGGCGCACGCGGGGCCAGGGTCGCCGCTTATGCGCTCAACCCGGACCTGGCGATCGCGGTGGATGCGACTCCGGCGAACGATCTGCCCAGCTGGGACGGAGAGGAGAACAGCACGTATAACACGAAACTGGGTCTCGGCCCGGCCATCTACATCGGCGACGCGGCCACCCTGGCCGACCCGCGCCTCGTCCGCTGGCTGGCTGCCGCGGGGGATGCGCAGGGCATCCCCTACCAGTTCCGCCAGCCCGGAAGTGGAGGGACCGACGCGGGAGCCATCCACAAGGTGCGGCAGGGCATCCCCTCCATCTCTGTCTCGGTACCGCACCGCTATCCGCACAGTGCGGTTCAGATCTCCCGCCTGGAGGATTGGAAAAATACACTGGCCCTGCTCCGGGTGGCGCTGGACCGAATCCCGCCAGGTCTCCTGACGTCCGGCCGGGCCTGAGTCGTCCATGCACCTTGCGCCGGGACAAATGCACATCTGCCTGACCCTTCAGGATCGACCCTGGGTCCAACCGCTCCGGACAGGGAATGGGATCAGACATCCTACAATACACCCGGCAGCCGGAGCTGCCTTCGGAGATGAATGGTTATGGGTATGAATGGAATGATCGCCCTGGTCGGCTCAGGCGAATACCTGCCGGTCATGGATCGCGTCGACCGCTACCTGCTCGATCACAGCGGCGCGGACGGTCGTGCCCCTCGCGTCGTCTGCCTGCCGACCGCGGCCGGCGAGGAGGGGGAGGAATCCGTGGGACGGTGGATGAGCATGGGCGAGGCGCATTTTCGGAGTCTGGGGGCTGAGACGACCGCCCTGCACATCACCAACCGCATGGAGGCCGATGACCCGGCTCATGCCGAGGTCCTGGCACAGGCCGACCTGATCTATTTCTCCGGCGGACACCCTTCATATTTATATCAAACCCTGCAGGGCAGCCGGGCCTGGATCGCTGCCGAAAGCGCCTGGGAGCGGGGTGCGGTCTACGCCGGATGCTCGGCCGGGGCGATGATCCTGGGACGGGAACTGCCCGACCTGCGCGGCGGCTCGGACCGCGGCCAGGCCTTCGGCGTCCTGGGGGCGCGCTATATCTTTCCACATTTCGACCGCATGCAGCTCATGCGTCCCGTCCTGACACCGTTCTTGAAAGCCCGCGCCCGCCCGGGCGAGTTCTCGCTCGGCATCGACGAGGAGACCGCCCTGATCGGCAGGCTCGACGGGGAATGGCAGGCGATGGGGCGCAGCAAGGTCTATGTCTTCACCCATCAGGAAGCCAAGGGCTATTCCGACGGCCAGAAAGTCCTCCTGCCGGATCGACCTCTTGCGAAGGAGTCCTCATGAAGCCGCTCATCCAGAAATTGACCGAGACCTTCAGTCCTTCCGGATCGGAAGCCGCCATCCGTCAGGTCATTCTCGAGGAAATCCGACCTCTTGCCGACGAGATCCGGGTGGATGCCCTTGGAAACCTGATCGCCCGCAAAGGGTCCAAGGGGAAAAATGGGAAGCGCCTTATGCTGGCCGCGCACATGGACGAGATCGGCCTCATCGCCACCCATATCGACGAGAAGGGGTTCGTCCGCTTCGCCGGCCTGGGAGGCGTCCGTCCGGTTGCCCTGGCCGGCGGGCGCGTCCGGTTCATGGACGGAGGGCGCGGGGTCATCGGTACAGACCGCCTGGCCGATGCGAACCGGGCCCCAACGCTTGAGCAGTGCTTTATCGATGTTGGGGCAACCAGTGCCAAGGACTGCCCGGTTCATGTCGGGGACGTCTGCGCCTTCGAACGGCCCTTCCTGGACCTGGGCAGGCGTCTGGTGGCCAAGTCCATGGACAACCGCATCGGCTGTGCCGTGGTGATCGAAGCGCTGCGCCGCCTGCCTTCCTCGCCGTACGAACTCTCCATTGTCTTCACGACCCAGGAAGAGGTCGGCACGCGCGGGGCAACCACCTCCGCCTTTGGCCTGGACCCCGATCTGGGGCTGGCGGTGGATGTCACCGACACCGGCGACACCCCGCGCGGATCCAGGATGGATGTTGCTCTGGGTGGCGGGCCGGCAGTCAAGGTCAAGGACGCCGGTATGCTCTCCGACCCTCGCATCGTCGATTGGATGATCCACACCGCTGAAAAGAACCGCCTCCCCTATCAGCGGGAAGTCCTGCTGGGCGGCTCCACCGATGCCCGCGCCATCCAGCTGGCGCGCTCGGGCGTTCCGGCCGGCTGTCTGTCGATCCCCTGCCGTTACATCCACTCCCCCTCCGAAATGGTGGATTATGAGGATGTGCAGAACTCGGTGAAGCTGCTCGTCTCCCTGCTGCGCACCCCGATCGCTTTCTGATCCTCCCCCCCCCGTTGCTGCGCAAGCGGGCTCAGGTTCAGGGATTAAAAAATCGTCCGGCGAAGTTTCGCCGGACGAAATGGTTCCTTGGATTATTTCTCTTCCTCGGTCTTTTCCTTTTTCGGCAGACCCCAGAGGAAAATGGCCACACCGAGCCCGATGCCGAAGCCGCCCAGCGCTGCCGGGGCCAGGAAGTGCGCCATCCCGATCCCCAAGCCGACAAAACCCAGGTACACCGCGATTTGCACCTGCCAGGCCTGCTCGGGCTTCCGCAGGAGGTCCAGGACCACCCAGCCCGCACCCAGGCCGAACAAAACCATGCCGATCAGACGTATCAGGGCACCGATTAGATCAAGAGCGATTTGAAGCCAAGCTGGATACATCGTTCCTCCTTGAGCAGCAGCAAAATGAAAGGTTACGCCCAGGCCCAGATCATCCACAGGCCGATCATCACCAGGCCCATTATAAACCGAATCACAAACCCCCAGCCCCAGCCGATCAGCAGCCCTTGCATCGAGAGCAGGGCTTTTCTCCAATCCCGGCGCCGGATCCATTCGACCAGGAAGAGCGCCGCGACCGCGGCCAGGATCCCGCCCAGGATCGGCAGGGCAAAATTACCGGCGATGGCAGCAGCGAGCGCCACGAGCACGACCCACCAGGGGACGCCTGCCTGGTGGGTCCGGCGCGCCGCCATCACCTCACCGATCACGAGACCGACGAGCATCAGCAGCGTGATCAGGGCGAATAGGATCCACCCCAGGGTCCCGAAGCCGGCGGCCAGCCCGTATCCGAGCGCGGCAGCCCAGATGATCACGAGGCCCGGCAGGAAGACCAGCGCCAGCAGTCCCATGCCCATCGCCAGGAGGGTAATCAATTTGAGGAGAAGGGCAGCATTCACAGCGGTTGACCGGGTCGACAGCCCCTTATACCGAAGGCGCCACTGACGGCGGGATGAGTTCAACCCCGCCCATCCAGGGGCGTAGAGCCTTCGGCACGATCACCGAGCCATCCGCCTGTTGATTGTTTTCCAGGACCGCGATCAGCGTGCGCGGCATTCCCAGACCCGAACCGTTCAGGGTGTGGACCAGGCGTGTCTTCGACCCGTCCACAGGCCGGTATTTGATGTTGGCGCGGCGCGCCTGAAAATCGGTGTCGTTCGAGACCGAAGAGACCTCCAGCCATTCCGCGCAGCCAGCTGCCCATACTTCCACGTCATAGGTCATGGTGGCGCCAAAGCCGAGGTCGCCGCTGCACAGCTGCTTGATGCGATAGGGAAGGCCTAGCTCGGCGCAGGTCTGCTCGGCGTCCGCGCGCATCTTCTCGAGCATGGCCTCCGATTCCTCCGGCTTGCAGAAGATGTACATCTCGACTTTATCGAACTGGTGGCCGCGTTTGATCCCGCGCACATCCCGGCCGGCGCTCATCTTCTCGCGCCGGAAACACGGGGTGTAAGCCGTGTAGCAGCGCGGCAGCCCGGCTTCGTCGAGGATCTCATCCATGTGCAGGCCGGTCAGCGGGACCTCGGCGGTCGGCACCAACCACAGGTCCTCCTCCACGTCATGATAGAGATTGTCGGCGAACTTGGGCAGCTGGCCCGCGGCGAACAGAGTGGCGCCTTTGACCAGGAAGGGGGGATACTTTTCGAGGTATCCCTGGCGGGTATGCAGATCGAGCATAAAGGCGATCATTGCCCGCTGGAGGCGGGCCCCGGCCCCGCTCAACACATAGAAGCGCGAGCCGGTGATTTTAACGCCGCGCTCGAAGTCGAGGATGCCCAGCGCCGGTCCGAGCTCCCAGTGGGGTTTCGGCTGGAAAGCGAACTTGGGCAGATCCCCGCTCGTGCGCAGCACCACATTCTCCGCATCGTCCTTCCCATAGGGGGTGCGGCCGTCCGGCAGGTTTGGGATGGCAGCCAGGAGCGCTTTCCATTCCTCCTCGATCCGGGCGACCTCCTTGTCCAGGGCAGCAATCTGGTCGCCGACCCCCCGCATCGCCTCGATCTTGGCCTGTCGGGGAGCCGGCTCCTTGATCTGGGAAATCTCCCTGGATACCGTATTCCGCTCGGCCTTCAGCCGCTCGACCGAGCTTAAGGCCGCCCGACGCTCGGCGTCCAGCTCCAGCAGCCGGTCGACCGGGGATGCATCCAGCTGACGATCCCGCAGGGCTTTGCGGACCAGGTCGGGCTGCTCGCGGATGAGGTTGATGTCCAACATAAAGCACCTCCACAAAATAGAATACGCCCCCTCTCCCTTGCAGGACGAGGGGGCGACTCGTGGTGCCACCTGCTTTCGCCGCCCGGAGGCGGCCTCGGCTGCGCGCTAACGGGCGTCCCCGGCCCTCTTACGACTGGACAGTCCCTGCGAGGGCATCGGCCCGGTCAACGGGCCACCGGAGGGGATTTCCCTGCCTGACCGGCTGCCTCTCACCTTCCGGCAGCTCTCTGAGCAGTTTCCGCAGGTACTGGTCTCCGGGTATATTTTTTGTTTTTCTGATTATACCCGCCGGCGAATGAAAGTCAAGCGGCGGTGCGCATGCTATAATTCCAGGACCGGTCCTTTCGCAGGAGCATCCCCTCTGGGTCGTGAATCCCTCCCATCCAGGGTGCACGGGGGAGATCATCCATTTCCACATTTAATACGAATTTACAATTGCAGGACAGGGCAACTTCAGTCATGATAAAGTGAGGGAAATGATGAAAATTGAGCGGGTCGACCTGCATCATCTCAGCATGCCTCTGGTCGCACCTTTCGAGACCTCCTTCGGAAGGACGACCGACCGCGAGTGCATTCTGATCACCGTCCTCTCCGAAGGCCTGCGCGGCTATGGAGAATGCGTCGCCGATCGTGATCCGGGTTACTCCTATGAAACGACCGGCACTGCCTGGCACGTGCTCAAGGATTTTATGGTCCCTGCGATCCTGGGGCAGGATCTGGTGGATGCGGACGATTTCCAGCGGCGCGTGGAGAAGGTGCGCGGCCACTATCTCGCCAAAGCCGGACTGGAAATGGCCCTATGGGATCTGCGCGGCCAGCGCGAGGCGCATTCCCTGAGAGAGCTGCTCGGAGGGGTAAAAACACGGGTGGAAGTCGGCGTTTCTGTGGGTCTGCAGGCCTCCCCCGCTGCGCTGGTGCGGACGGTCCAGGGATACTTGCAACAGGGTTACGGCCGGATCAAGATCAAGATCAAGCCGGACCGCGACGTGGGCGATGCGCGCGCCGTCCGGGTGGCCTACCCGAAGATCAAACTCCAGGTGGATGCCAATTCAGCCTACACCCTTGAGAACGCCCGCAACCTGCTTCCTCTGGATGAGCTGGACCTGTTGCTCATCGAACAGCCGCTCGCCGAAGACGACCTGTGGGATCACCACAAGCTCCAGAAGGAGTTCCACACTCCGCTCTGTCTGGATGAGAGCATCCTGAGTCCCCGCCACGCCCGTGTCGCTCTCGAGATGGACGCCTGCCGGATCATCAATATCAAGGCCGGGCGGGTGGCAGGCTTGAGCCAGGCGCTGGCCATCCACGACCTGTGCCGGGTGCAGAGCGTTCCGGTCTGGTGCGGCGGCATGCTGGAGACCGGTGTCGGGCGGGCCTCCAATCTGGCCCTGGCCTCCTTGCCCGGTTTCACGCTTCCGAGCGATATCTCCGCCTCCGACCGTTATTACGCCCAGGACATCACCGAAGAGCGCTTCACGCTCAACCCGGACAGCACGATCGACGTGCCCACCTCACCCGGGTTGGGGGTGAACGTGAATCTCAAAGCGCTGAAGAAGTTCTCTTTAGCGAAAACCGAACTGGCTCCCTGAGAACCCCTAGGACCTGACCATGCCTACCCCGACCTCCAATTCCAGGGACGATCAAATCTTCCGGGTGCTCCTCCGCCACCCCGGGGGCACCCTGGGATTGGTATGCCTCATGGTCCTGGCCGTGTGCCTGTCGGCGTGGGGGCCCGCGGCGGGCATCGCTCAGGCACTTCCCGCGGATCCAGCCCCGCGAGAAGCCAGTGAGAAGCTTGCAGGCGCCTTCCCGTCGGCTGCGCCCATCGACCCTCCGCCCCCCCTGGACGTCAAGCTATCCTCGACAACCAGTGATCCCGCGCCGATCCCGGCATGGCAAAATGCCCTGGGTGCGGCCTCGCTGGCCTACATCGCCAATACACCCGATGCGGCGCTCTCCATTGCCCATTCCCTGGGATATGCGCAGGGGCACGGGGATCCGAACAACATGTGTGGACCGCTGGCCATCGCCATCTTACGGGATGCAGGCCTCATCAGCAAATATGTCGACCCGCAGGATTTTTGGCTCTGGCGGCCGGATAAGAATCCGGATTTGGCCGAAACCACTTTTCCAGCAGATCGTTTTTCCCATTATCAGTTCTCAGAGGCGCTGAACCAGTTTGACTTTAAGAGCTCTCCGCTCCAGCCCGGGGATTTTCTGTATCTATACGCGGGAAACACCCTATCTTATGAGCACATGCTGGTCGTCAGCCGTGTCGACGAATTTGGACGGGCCTATTCGGTGACGAATATCAAGACGAACGCGGGTTTTATCGTTAAGGAGGTAATGCTCTACGATCCGAACCAGCCGGGGGTGGGCCAGTTCTATGAATGGACGAATCCGCAGAACATCAAGATCGGCCTGACCGGCACCGGAGGTTTTGAAGTGTGGCGGATGACCTCCGCCCCTCCCGATCCCACCCCGCAGGAAACAGCCCTGGCCGCAGGGATCGACCAAGCCGCCGCGCAATCCGGCGGGAAATGGAACATCCTGATCAAACAAATCAACGGAGCGGTGGTCTATTCCAGGCGGGCGGATGATCAGATCCCAGTCGCCTCGCTCATCAAGGTGCCGATCGCCATGTTGTTCTTTAAATCCCTGGAGACCAGCGGGGTCCCTGCGGATCAAACCGGCAGTTATCTTTCGACTCACGGGATCGAGCGGACCTACGCCCAGTTGCTGAGCGCCATGCTGGCCAATTCTGAAGAGGACGCCACCTCCGTGCTCCTGCAGGAAAGCCGCACAAGAAAATTGGACACCGACGAGACCCTGAAATCCTGGGGCGTCACCAAAATGGATGTCGACACCCGCGAGACAACCGCCTCCCAACTCGAAGTGCTGCTGGAGGGCTTGTATTCAGGAAAGTTCATCTCGCCGGAAGGGCGCACCCTGATCCTCAACCTGATGGGCTCTCCCGCGGCCAACGACGATACCCGTCTCGGGATTCTGCGCAGCTACCTTCCGGAAGGGGGTGAATTTTACGAGAAACGCGGAACGATCGTCGACGAACAACTCGTGGTCGGGGACAGCGCCATCGTCACGCTACCGGAGAGTCAAGGCGAGCGGGGATATGTCCTGGTGATCGTTGGCAGCTCGGATAGCGCCTCCCTCGGCACGGGCGGCATGGTGAAAGCCACGGAGCAAATGGCCCGCGCCTTCTGGATTTTTGCTACTTCTTCCCCATAAATTCTTCCATGGTGGCCTGGCCGGGCGGGCTGATGCCCTCGCGCCGGATCACCTTCCACAGGGTCAGGCCCAATATTTTCATATCCAGCCAGAAGGACCAGTGGTCCACATACCATAGGTCCAGCTGGAATCTCTCCTCCCAGGTCAGCGCATTGCGCCCGTTGACCTGTGCCCAGCCGGTCATGCCGGGCAGCACGGCGTGCCGTCGGGCCTGCTCGGCTGAATAGCGCTCCAGATACTGCATCAGCAGCGGGCGAGGGCCGACCAGGCTCATTTCACCCTTCAGGACGTTGATCAATTCCGGCAGCTCGTCCAGGCTGGTGGAACGGAGAAATCGCCCGAGCGGGGTCAGGCGTTCAGCGTCCGCCAGGTAGCCCCCCTCCGGTCCGCGGCGGTCGTCCATGGTACGGAACTTCAGATTGACAAAGGGCCGTGACCGGTATCCCGGGCGCTTCTGCCGGAACAGGACCGGGCTGCCCTGGAAGACCCGGACCAGACCCGCCACGGTCAACAGCACGGGAGATAGGACGATCAAGCCCAGCCCGGTTGCGACCAGGTCAAAAATCCGTTTGGATGGGGGAACGCCCTGCGGCAGCAACGGCACACAATCATTCTACCAAATCTTTGTCTTTGTGGTATAAATCCGAATGGAGGCGCGATATGAACGAGCGAATCCTGATCATCGAGGACGACCCGGCCATTTTAAAGGTACTGCAGCGCGGGCTCGCCTATGAAGGTTACCTGGTGGATATTGCCACCGAAGGCCGCGCCGGTTTGAACCTGGCCCGCGACCATCACCCGGACATTGTCATCCTGGACTGGATGCTGCCGGGGATGGATGGGCTGGAGGTCTGCCGCCGCCTGCGGACCAGCGGCAGCCTGCCGATTCTCATGTTGACCGCCAAGGACACCATTCAGGACCGCGTCCAGGGTCTGGACGCCGGCGCCGATGATTATCTGGTCAAGCCCTTCAATCTGGACGAACTGCTCGCCCGTATTCGTGCGCTGCTGCGCCGCACGCAGACCGAACGCGCTCAGGTGTACAAGTTCGCCGATCTCACCATGGACACCGCCTCACGCCAGGTCACGCGCGGCGATCGGCTCATCCCGCTGACGGCCAAAGAATACGAATTGCTGGAGCTCTTCCTGCGCCACCCGCGCCAGGTGCTGACGCGCGAGGTCATCTTCGACCGCGTCTGGGGCTACGACTTCGGCGGGGAAAGCAACGTGCTGGAAGTCTACATCCGCTACCTGCGCCAGAAGCTCGATTCAGAGAACGAGCCGCGCCTGATCCATACGGTGCGCGGGGTGGGGTACGTCCTGCGTGAGAATCCATAAATGTCCCTGCGCTTACGACTGACAATTCTATATTCGGCGCTCACTGGGGGGATCCTGCTGGTATTCGGCATCCTGTTATTCTTCCTGGTCAACTTCCTGTTGATGAACCAGGTGGACGATTCCCTGAACCAGACCTACAATACCCTGTGGGCCAGGACGCACATCAATTCGGTTTTGAACGTCGTTTTCGTACCGGACCTGGACCTGACCTCCAATGTCCTGGTCCAGGTCTGGGGCGACGACGGACAACTCAAGCGCTCCTCCCCCACCATTGGCTTTCTGACCCAACCCCTTGACCCGGTGGGCTTCAAGTCGGACCAGCCCACCCTCACCAATGCCTACATCGGCCCGATGCGGGTTCATATGCGGGTGCTCACCGAACCTTTGCTCTTTGGCGGCAACCGGATCGGGACCATGCAGCTGGCCTCCGGAATCGGGCTGATCGATTCCACCCGGAGCACTCTGCTCAGAATCCTGCTGCTGACGGCGCTCCTATCCATGGTCATCGCCGGGATCGGTTCCTGGTTGTCGATCGGGCAAGCGCTCGCACCGATCGCCGCAGTGACCGATACCGCACAGCAGATCTCCAAGACCGACGATCTCTCCCGGCGCATCCCCTACCACGGTCCGGAACACGATGAGGTCGGGCGCCTGATCACTGCCTTCAACGAGACCCTGGGCCGCCTCGAGCAGCTTTTTGCCTCCCAGCAGCGCTTCCTGGCGGACGTCAGCCACGAACTACGCACCCCCCTAACGGTGATCAAGGGCAATGTGGACCTGATGCGCAAGATCGGCGGCGCCGACGAAGAATCCATGATCGGCATCGAAGAGGAAGCCGACCGCATGACCCGTCTGGTGGGAGACCTGCTGCTGGAGACCCAGGCCGAAACTGGGAAACTGCCCCTGTATTTTGCTCCGGTCGAACTGGATACCCTGCTTCTGGAAGTCTTCAAGGAAATGGACGTCCTGACCCATGACCGCATCCAGTTGAAGATCACCGAAATCGATCAGGTGCTGGTCAACGGCGACCGGGACCGCCTGAAGCAGGTGCTGATCAACCTGGTCTCCAACGCCATCAAGTACACCCCGCCCGGGGGCGAAGTTTATCTGAGTCTGGGGATCGTCGGCGATAACGCCCGCCTGATCGTGCGCGATACCGGCTCCGGGATCCCCAACGAGGATTTGCCGCATATATTTGAGCGCTTTTACCGCGCCGAGAAATCGCGCAGCCGGTCGAAGGTCGGCGGCTTCGGATTGGGGTTATCGATCGCCTATTGGATCGTCACCAGCCATGGGGGTCGGATCGAGGTGACCTCCGCCGAAGCCAAAGGGACGACCTTCTGCATCTGGTTACCTCTGCTGACCCATTCGACCTCCAGCCATTGAAATCCAGCGGACGGCCTCAGGGGGTGATCCCGAGTGTTTGCCGCGCCTGCCGGCAGAGGCCGGTTCCACCGGCGGCCAGCCACTGCTCCAGAGGCAGGCTTTCGGTGGCTTGATTTTCAGCATCGGCGTAGATTCCACCACCCCAATACGCATAACGCTGGGTCTCTGCGGCCCAGCTGGTTTCGTCGCGACCGATCACGCTGATCCCGCCGTTATAACCCGCCAGTGCCAGGCGGGCGTCGCCCGAGGCGGCTTCCAGCGAACGCTTGAGATAGGCCAGGCCGCGTGAGGCATTGGTCTGCGGGTCGGTGGGAATATCCGTAACCAGGAAGTGGTCCGGCATCACCTGGAACAAGCCGACCGCACCGGAGGGCGAACGGGCTAAAGGATTTCCACAGGATTCGATCTGCATCACGGTCGCTGTCAGATTCGGGTCCAGTCCCGCCTGCTCAGACCAGGCCAAGATGGAGCCGGCCCAATACCGTACTTCTGCCGTGAACAAGGGAGCCAGGGTGGATCCGGAAGGTCCATCCTCAGCCCCGGGTTGTATACCGGCCGCACCGGTCGTTCGACTCGCAGGGTTCACATCGCGGAGCAAGAACACCATGATGAGACCGACGAGGATCACCCCGAGCGGTGGGATCAGGAATCCAGACAGACAGCCGCTTCCAGGGGAAGCGGCCGTCTGATCAGGAGGAGGAACGGGTTCTCGGAAAGACATGGCGCCAGAGACGGGCTAGGACTGACGGGTTGGCTCCACGTAATCGGCTTCCCGGGCTGGGCGGGCACTCAAAGAGACATTGTGGTAGGTGGGTTCCGGCCGGGCGACCTTGGGCAGCGGCCGGAATGGAGCCGGGGTGGAGTAATTCGGCCGCGAAGCGGTCATAACGGGCGCGGGCCGGGCGTGTACGCCAGGAGTTTGGGCCTGGCTGAACAGCCGGTTCCCGGCTACCGAGAAAGTGCCGATGATCAGGACGCGGATCAGCCAGACCATGACCGCCACGAAGATCGGCACGACCTTGGTCAGGACCGTGGAGCTGATCACGGTGCTGCTCAGGTTGGCATGGCTGGAAATGGCAACCGACACGCCCCACCAGGTCAGGGTGGCATTCATCGCGGCAGCCAGCAACCAGGCCCCGAATAGATACCAGACCTCCGTGGGATCCTGTTGACCCTCTTCCGGCGTGAAGAGCCGGGCAATTCCGGCGAAATCGATGCCGCAGAAGGCGATCGCCAGAATGGTTGCCCAGGGGAGCCCGGCAAAGGTCAGGTTGCCGAGCACATCCGACAGGGCGAACTGGGTGGTGCTGTAATTGAAGATCTCGAACGCCAGAAGCGCCACGATGATGATGACGCCCCAGGCCAGCCCACGCCGCAGGGCGACTCCCTTAAGCAGAGACGTGAGGTTTTTACCTTTCCGAAAGTTGATGTTCATGATGACCTCCTTGGATCATATTAGAACATATATTCTATATCCAGTATTATAGAACAAATATTCTTGAATGTCAAGTACGAATCTTTCCCAATCCTAGCCGCCACCGGACTTCATAGGCGCACCCCGGGAAAGAATCTCCGGGGAAGAAAGCGTGTGGCTCATGGCCTCCGTGTTCTGCCTCCGCTAGGTCTCCCCTCGCAAAACCGCGGATACTTGCATCCAAACCTGCTCCGGGAATCCCGGGGTGGACTTTGGTACAATACAGCCAGGCTGCGGTCAGCTCATGACCCCCCAGATGAACCCTCCTCGCTTTCACGAGGTTCCTCATGAATGATAAGACCTTGCACGCCCGTCTCGAAAGCCTGTATCAGCAGGTCAATTTCCATAATTACCGCTACCATGTCCTGGATGAACCGGTCATCAGCGATGCCGAGTATGACCATCTGATGGCCGAAATCCGCCGGATCGAGGGCGAACATCCCGACTGGGTGACCCCCGATTCCCCCACCCAGCGCATCGGTGTGGCGCTATCCGAGAAATTCGAGAAGGTCCGCCATCCCCGGCCGATCCTGTCGCTTGCCAACGCCTTTGGATCGGAGGATGCGCGTGCCTGGTATGATCGCATCCGGAAGCTGGACAACCGGGTGGAACAGGCGCAATTCGTCGTTGAGCCGAAAATTGACGGCCTGAGCGTCGTCCTGCACTACCGGAACGGCCTCTTCGTCCAGGGGGCCACGCGCGGCGACGGGGAGGTCGGGGAGGACGTCACCTCAAACCTGCGGACCGTGAAGGTCATTCCTCTAAAAATCCCGGTCCGAGGGGAGTCTGGGTCTCAAGGCTCGAAGCAGGCCCCTCGAGGCGAGCGCCCCGAACTGGCTGGCAAGGTGCCCTCCTACCTGGTCGTACGCGGGGAGGTCTTCATCCCAGAAAAAGAGTTCGAGCGGTTAAATCAAAAACTGGAAGAAGCCGGGGAAAGGACCTATCTCAACCCACGCAACACGGCGGCCGGGTCACTGCGGCAGCTCGATCCCGCCATCACCGCCGCCCGCCCGCTGACCCTGCTCTGCTATCAAATTGTCTATGCGGAAGGCGGCCAAATCCCCTCCACCCAATGGGAGCTGCTCGCCTACCTGAAGGCCCTGGGTTTTCCGGTCACCCGGGATGCCAGGCGTTTCGAGGATATTGCCTCCGCGATCGTCTTTACCGAGACCTGGGCCACCCGCCGCGACGACCTGCCCTACGAGGCGGATGGGATGGTCATCAAGATCGACGACCTGCGCCTGGCGGATGAGCTGGGTTTCGTGGGCAAGGACCCGCGCGGCGCGGTCGCCTTCAAGTTCCCGGCCCGGGAAGTGACCACCCGCCTGGTCGGAATCGAGGTGGAGGTCGGCCGGACGGGCGTTCTGACCCCCAAGGCCGTCCTGGAGCCGGTCGAGATCAACGGCGTGATCGTCAAGAACGCCACGCTGCACAACTTTGACTATATCGCCGAAAAGGACATCCGCCCGGGTGACCGGGTGCTGGTCAAGCGAGCCGGCGAGGTCATCCCGTACGTCATCGGCCCGGTGGTGGATGCGCGCACCGGCGAGGAAAAACCCTACACACCCCCCCGCCTCTGCCCGAATTGCGGGCAGAAGGTGGAGCACTTTGAAGGTGAGGTCGCCTGGTATTGCGTCAATGCGGCCTGCCCGGCACAGCTGGTGCGCAATGTGGAGCATTTCGTCTCGAAGGGCGCCATGGACATCACCGGCCTGGGCATCAAGATCGTCGAGCAGTTGATCGCCTCCGGCCTGATCAAGGATGTGGCGGACCTTTACACGTTGAGGCGGGAGGACCTTTTGAACCTGGAAGGCTTTGCCGATAAAAAGGCGGACAACCTGATCTCAGCCATCGCCGCTGCCCGTTCCCAACCCCTGGTCCGCTTGATCACAGCCCTGGGGATGCGCGGCGTCGGGGAAGTTTCCGCCTCCGATCTCAGCCGCGCCTTCCCTTCGCTGGATCGGCTGGGGCGTGCCTCCGCGGACGAGCTGCAGACGGTGGAGGGGATCGGTCCCAATATCGCCGAAGCCATCGTAGACTGGTTCAGCCGCGAGCGCAATCAAAAAGTCCTGGAGAAATTGAAAATGGCCGGTGTCTGGCCGAGCGGCCCCGCCGGCGCAAAACCTTCCGCAGGGCCGCTGGCCGGGAGCACATTCGTGGTCACCGGCAGCCTGGCCGGCTTTTCACGCGAGGCGGTGAAGACCTATATCGAGGCGCACGGCGGCAAGGTGACCGACAGCGTCAGCAGGAACACCAGTTATCTGGTCGTGGGAGAAGCACCTGGCTCGAAGGTCGAGAAAGCCAGGAGCCTGGGGGTGAGGATCATCGATGAAAAGGAATTACGCAGCCTGTGCGGGGAATAGCGCATGAACGATTTCCTTTTGAAGATCTTCATGGGAGTGAACGTTTCAGTGATCCGCCTCAGCCGAGGCCGCCTCGGCACGACACTGGGCACCCAGAAGGTTCTGTTGCTCCATACGGTCGGCCGCAAATCGGGCAAGCCCCGCGTGACCCCGATCGCCTATTTCCAGGGGGAGGGCGGCTACTTCATCGTAGCCTCGAACTGGGGCAAGGACCGGCAGGCGGCCTGGTTCTACAATCTGATGAGCCAGCGGAACACCACCGTTGAAATCCATGGCAAGAAGCTGCCGGTCGAGGCCCACCAGGCTGAAGGGGAAGAGTACGACCGGCTTTGGAATTACGCCATAGCGCACCATCCGCCCTATTTGCATTACCGGGAAAAGACGGCACGAACCATACCGATCGTCGTACTGCTTCCCGCGGTCTGAACGATTCCGCTTCCTATTTCCGGCCCGTGGAAAACCATGTTCCGGCGAAGGGTATGCGGCCGCTCCGGAAGGACTTATCCGATGGAGGTCTCTATTTGACAGAAGCAAATCCTGGGGCTACACTTGCACGGATGTACCAAAGGAGAGATCATGGGTATCCGCATCAACGATGACGCCGTAACCCAGCGCATACGCTTTTTTTCAGACCGCGAGCGGAGGACCAAGGAGAACGACCTCTACTTCTACAACCAGCCCGTCGAGGAGCTCCACGGCGGAGCACGGGTAATGGTCCGGGGTCGCGAGATGGGAATGTACGCTTCCTACAGCTACCTCGGCCTGATCGGCCATCCGCGCATCAATGCTGCAGCAAAGGCTGCCGTGGACAAATTCGGCACCGGCACCAACGGGGTCCGTTTACTGGCAGGCTCGCTGGTCATCCATACCGAACTTGAAGAGACCATCGCCGCCTTCAAACACGCCGAGGCGGCCATCACCTATTCTTCAGGCTACGTCACCAACCTGACCGTGATCTCGACGCTCATGGGGCGGGGTGACTATGTCATCTCGGACAAACTCAACCATGCCTCCATCGTGGATGGCTGTTTGATGTCCGGGGCCGAGTTCCGGCGGTTCAAACACAACGACATGCAGGAACTGGAGCGCCGCTTGCAGCAGGTTCCAGGCGGGGCTGCCCGATTGGTCATCGCCGATGCCGTTTTCAGCATGGATGGCGATGTGCTCAATCTTCCGCAGACCGTGGAACTGTGCCGGAAATACAATGCCTGGCTCATGGTCGATGAGGCGCATTCGCTGGGAGTGCTCGGCAGGACCGGGGCCGGTATCGAAGAACATTTCAGCCTGAGAGATGCCATTGACATCAAGATGGGAACTCTCAGCAAAACGATCCCGTCCATCGGCGGCTATGTGGCCGGCAGGCAGGACCTGGTCCAGTACCTGCGGCACGCCAGCCGGGCTTACATCTTCTCCGCTGCCCTGCCCCCTGCCCAGGTCGCTGCCGCCAACGAAGCCTTCAAGATCATCCTCGAGGAGCCCTGGCGGGTTGAAAAGGTCAATGCCAATGCCGCCCAGTTCACCCAGGGGTTGAAGTCGGCCGGCTTTGATACCCTGTTGACCACGACCGCCATCGTACCGATCCTGTGCGGTTCGGACGAACGCGCGTATCTGCTGACCCGCGAATGCCAGCACCAGGATCTCTTCGTCCTGCCGGTGGTCTCTCCTGCCGTTCCAGAAGGGTTGGCCCGCCTGCGGGCCACAGTGACCGCCGCCCATGAGCCGGTCGAGATCGAGCAGGCCCTCGCCATCATCCAGACGGCCGGCAGGAAGCTCGGAATCATCTCGTGAAACACACCGCCGCTCAAGCGGGGGGCTTCCTGCACCGGGAAGGAGGAGCAATGCCACGGGTTATTGAAGAGCAACGCCAGGGTCTGACCATCAGCACAGACCCGCGCCGATTGGACCTGGACGCCATCTGTGATTTCCTGGCGCAGTCCTATTGGGCGCAGACGCGCAGCCGGAAGACCATCAAGCGCTCGCTCCGGCACTCGCTGATCTTCGGGGTCTATAACCAGGAACGCCAGGTCGCCATGGCGCGCCTCGTCACGGATTACGCCACCTTTGCCTGGGTGTGCGACGTCTTCGTGCAGCCCGATTACCGCGGCCGGGGCGTCGGCAAGTGGCTGATGGAAACGATCATGGCCCATCCCGATCTGCAGGGGTTGAAGCGCTGGGTGCTGGTATCACGCGATGCCCAGGGTCTGTACTCCCGGTACGGCTTCACCGCCCTTCAAACCCCCGAACGCTGGATGGAAAAGTTTAACCCGGATGCCACCTGAAATGCCGGCCCTGCCCAGCCTGTCCCTCAAGCCTGGACGCGAGAAATCCGTGCTGCGCCGCCATCCGTGGGTCTTCTCCGGGGCGGTGGCGCACCTGGATGGAAGTCCGGAAGTCGGGGGGACCGTGGAGGTGCGCTCTGCGGCGGGCGACCTGCTCGGGCACGCCGCCTACAGCCCGAGTTCGCAGATCCGGGCGCGGCTGTGGAGCGTCGATCCCCTGGAGCCGGTGGACGCGGATTTTTTCCGCCGCAGGATCGAGCGCGCCCTCCGGCTCAGGGCGGGCCTTCAGATCGGATCGGGCGGGGCACTGCGTTTGGTCTATGCCGAATCGGACGGTCTGCCCGGCCTGATCGTGGACCGGTATGCCGACACGCTGGTCGCCCAGTTCCTGACCACCGGCGCCGAGTTCTGGAGGGAAATCCTGGCCGATCTTCTGCTCGAGCAGACCGGCCTGAAGGACCTGTATGAACGCTCCGACGCGGAGGTACGCGAACTGGAGGGCCTGCCGCCGCGCCAGGGTGCCCTGCGCGGGGTTCCCCCCGAGAAGTGCACCATCTCGGAGAACGGATTGCTTTTTACGGTTGACATCGCCCACGGCCACAAAACGGGCTTTTACCTCGACCAGCGCCCGAACCGCCTGCGGGTGCGTTCCCTGGCCGAAGGGCGGGAGATGCTGGATTGCTTCTGCTACACCGGCGGGTTCACGGTCCATGCACTGGCGGGCGGGGCCCGGTCAGTGCTCTCGGTGGATGCATCCGCGGAGGCCCTTTCCCTGTGCCGGGAGCATGTGCTGCTCAACCGCCTTCCCTCCGAGAAGCACGAGACCCTGGAGGGGGACGTTTTTCAGGTGCTGCGAAAACTGCGCGACGCAGGACGCACGTTCGACCTGATCGTCCTCGACCCGCCCAAGTTCGCCCCGACCGCGGCCCAGGCAGAAAAAGCGTCCCGGGGCTACAAGGATATCAACCTGCTGGGCTTCAAGCTGCTGCGCCCGGGCGGGATCCTGGTCACCTGCTCCTGCTCCGCCGGCGTGGATGCGGCCTTGTTCCAGAAGATCGTCGCCTCCGCCGCCCTGGATGCCGGTGCCGAGGCTCAGATCCTGGAGCATCTGAGCCAGGGGCCCGATCATCCGGTCGCCTTGCATTTCCCTGAGGGGGCTTATTTAAAAGGGCTGGTGTGTATCAAAGCGTTGTAGACTGACTCAAAAGGCTGGTTGAGGGGAAATAAAAATCGAAAATATCCTTTTGTCCTTTTCAGGGATAAAAAAACTGAGCTATCCAAGATACCACAAATCAGGTAGGGGGCATACTACATTTGGAGGATGTGTTCCAAAATTCACTAATATACAATGGAAATAAGAGCCTAAATTTCCAAAAAGGAGAACAAGATGCCTACTATTGATCCAGCTTCAACAGCTCTGGTATTGATTAGCGCGGCCCTGGTATTTATTATGACACCCGGCCTGGCATTCTTCTACGGCGGCCTGGTACGTCGCAAGAATGTACTGTCCATCATGATGCAAAGTTTCGTTTCCATGGGGGTTGTCACGGTGATTTGGGTATTAATAGGTTTCAGCCTTGCCTTCGGAAAATCAGTGGCAGGTGGCTTTATTGGCGATTTACGTTACTTCGCACTTGTCGGCGTTGGGTACAACCCCGGGGTGGTAGCCGGTGTCCAACAAAAAATTCCGTTCCTGGCATACTTTGTCTTCCAGGAGATGTTTGCGGTTATAACCCCTGCCTTGATCACCGGAGCATTTGCAGACCGGGTGACCTTTAAAAGCTATCTAATCTTCCTGGTTTTCTGGAGCATCCTGGTATATCTGCCCCTCGCCCACTGGACGTGGGGAGGCGGTTTCCTGGCCCAGCTTGGCGTCGTCGATTTTGCCGGCGGAATAGTCGTGCACATGAGCGCAGGATTTGCAGCCCTGGCCTCAGTCTTCATTGTCGGGAAGCGCAAAATCCAACCGGGTGAAAAAACAGCACCGCACAATATCACTTATGTTGCTCTGGGTGCAGGCCTGCTGTGGTTCGGATGGTTCGGATTCAATGGTGGCAGTGCATTGATAGCCGGTGGTTTGGCGGCCAATGCTTTTGTGACCACCGATGTCGCGGCCTCCGTGGCGATGATTACCTGGCTGTTTATCTCATGGGAGCATGAAGGCAGGCCAAGCGTCACCGGGGCCATGACCGGTGCAGTGGCAGGACTCGTGGCTATCACCCCGGCCGCCGGATATGTACAACCATGGGCCGCAGCCGTGATCGGTGTCATCACCGCCTTCGTCTGCTACGGAGCCATCCAGCTGCGCGAGAAGTGGGGCTGGGATGATGCGCTGGATGTCTGGGCCTGCCATGGAGTGGGTGGAGCCTTGGGTACCATCCTGGTAGGTGTGTTCGCCTCGAGCGCGGTCAACGGGGTGAGCGGTTTGATCGAAGGCAACGTGCACCAGTTCCTCATACAATTACTGGCGGTTGTGATTGCCATCGTTTACGCATTTGGGGTCACCTGGTTAATCCTGAAAATTCAGAATTTCTTTATGCCTATCCGTGTCCCCGACGATGTCGAAGTCAAAGGCCTGGACGAAGGCGAGTTCGCGGCGGAAGCTTATACCCTGTAATATCAGCCGACAGACACAATCCAATAATAATGGGACTGCCTTTTTAGCGGCAGTCCCATGTATGTTGAATTAAAATCGGCACGGATCTTCCGACCCGCAGCTTTTACTTCTCTTCTCCGAGGGTTAGAATCGAGCGCAGCACCCCGGCCAGCAGGACGCCGAGCCTCAGCCCCTGGCCGGCAGTGATCGAGACGGCTTCCCCCTTTTGTTCGGCCCGCCGGGTGAGCAGAAAGGCCGCCCCAAGGCCGGTCAGCGCGCCGAGGGCCGCCCCAATGACCAGGGTCCTCATCTTCCAGGAATCATCGACCAGGAGGGAGGTTTCCGGTTGTTCGATCAGGGCATTTTCTTCCATCAGGGCGACCTTTCTATCCATCTATCTGCGCGAACCCAGGGATAAGAACGACTCGAGCGCGGCGCCGACCTGCCGGATCCAGATGAAAGGCCGGGCGATCCCATCGGCCGCCCGACGCGTTCCGGTTTCCACGCGGGACACCAGTTCCTGGGCCCGGAGAGTATAGCGGGGCAGCACGACGAACAAGCGGTAGAAGCCATAGATCATGGAGCCCAGCAGCACAATGATCAGCAAGGCGAAGCCCAGCAGTGGAGCGAGTATCCAGATGGTCGAAATAGCGGCCCAGGTGCCGGTCTGAGGCGTTCCGCCCCGGACGGCCAGGACCGCGGCGGCGATGATCAGAACAGTCATGCCCACCAGGGGGACCAGGATCTGCCAGGTCCGCTGGCGACGGTGAGCACGCAGGCTCGGGGATTCCATGCGAGGCAACTCTGCCATGGGCTGATTCTAGCACAAAACAGAAGTCGGGGACGGTTCATCGCCTCCCCGACAGTTTGGGCGTTCCGAAGCAGGCAGGCTACTTCCGGCTCATGGCATCCATGGCGGCCACGGCAGCCACCTGCACAATGGCTTCGACCTCGTCTCCGATCTGGAGCACATGGATCGGGGCGCCCGTCCCGAGCAGGATCGGGCCGATGGCTTTTGCCTTTCCCAGGCGGGCCAGCAGTTTGTAGGCGATATTGGCCGACTCAAGCGATGGGAAGACCAGCACGTTGGCATCCTTGACCGCGCTGAACGGGTAGCGCTCATCCACGATCTCCGGCACCACGGCGGTATCGGCCTGCATCTCCCCGTCCACCTTGTATTCCGGGCAAGCCTTGCGGACCAGTTCGACGGCCCTGCGCACCTTGTCGCTCAAGGGGTGCGGGGTGGAGCCAAAATTGGAGAAGGACAGGAAGGCGATGCGCGGCTCGATTTCCAGTTTCACGGCGAAGTCCGCGGCGCGGCGGGCGATCTCGGCCAGGTCCTCCGCACTCGGTTCGATGTTGACCGTGGCATCGGTAAAGAGAAAGGTGCGGTCGTCAACGATCATGATATACAAGCCAGTGACCAGCCGACCGTCGCTGGCGGTGTGATGGATCTGGAGGGCCGGGCGGATGACCTCCGGGTACTCATAGGTCAGACCGGAAATGAAGGCGTCGGCATCGTGCATCTTGACCATCATCGGCCCGAGCACATTAGGCTCGCGCACGCGCTTGGCAGCCTGGGCCAGGGTCACCCCCTTGCGGGAACGCAGCTCGTGGTAGGCCAGCGCGTAGGCTTCGTGCTTGGAATAGCTGTTCGGGTCCACGATATCCTGGATGTCATAATCGAGGGCGAGCTCGACGATCCTTTTCCGAATAACCTCCGCCCGACCGATCAGGATCGGCTTGCAAATGCCCTCTTCCAGAAGCTGGGCAGCGGCACGGATGATCTTGGTCTCCTCGCCCTCGGCAAAGACCACACGCTGCTTCGGCTTGGCAGATTTAGCCTTATTCATAAAGAAGTAACGCACGCGGGCGCCTGTCCCCTGCCGGTAGGCCAGCTGTTCGCGGTACTCGTCGATATCGATCTTCTTGCGGGCCACACCGGTCTCCATGGCGGCGCGGGCCACCGCCGTGGATTCCCACAGCATGACCCGCGGGTCCAAGGGCTTCGGGATGATGTATTCCGGTCCGAACTTCATGCTCTCGACCCCATAGGCGCGCAGGACCGAATCCGGCACATCCTGGCGGGTGAGCTCGTAGAGGGACTTGGAGGCGGCGAATTTCATATCGTCGTTGATGGCCTTCGCCCGCACATCCAGGGCCCCGCGGAAAATGAATGGGAACCCGAGCACATTGTTCACCTGGTTCGGGTAATCGGACCGGCCGGTGGCCACGATGGCGTCCGGGCGGGCTTCCTTGGCCAGTTCATAGCGGATCTCCGGGTCCGGGTTCGCCATGGCGCAGATGAAGGGATTCTCGGCCATGGTCCGGACCATCTCCGGGGTCAGGACGTTCGCCACCGAGAGGCCGTAGAACACATCACAGCCGCGTACGGCATCCGCCAGGGTGCGCCGGTCCGTATCCACCGCAAAGGCTTCCTTGTACTTGTTCATGCCTTCCTTGCGGCCTTTAAAGATCACGCCTTTGCTGTCCAGCATCAGGATGTTCTCGCGCTTCACTCCCCAGCGCATGGCCAGCCCGGCGCAGGAAATGGCCGAGGCCCCTGCACCGGAGATGACCATCTTGATCTCGGCGTGTTTCTTGCCGACGACTTCCAAGGCGTTGGCCAGTGCCGCAGACGAGATGATGGCCGTTCCATGCTGATCGTCGTGGAAGACCGGGATATCCAGAATTCCCTTGAGGGTCTCTTCGATGTAGAAGCATTCAGGCGCCTTGATATCTTCCAGGTTGATCCCGCCGAAGGTCGGGGCGATCGCCTTCGCCACCAGGATCACTTCCTCTGGATCGTGTGTATCCACCTCGATATCGAACACGTCCACATCGGCGAACCTCTTGAAGAGGACCCCCTTTCCCTCCATGACCGGCTTGCTGGCCAGCGCACCCCGGTCGCCCAGCCCCAGGATGGCGGTGCCGTTGGTGAGCACCGCAACCAGGTTTCCCTTCGAGGTGTACTCGTAGGCCGCCTCCGGGTCCTTTTCGATGTCCAGCACCGGGACGGCCACCCCGGGCGTATAGGCCAGGCTCAGATCGCGTTGCGTGTCCATCGGTTTGGTCGGGACGACGGAGATTTTGCCCGGTTTGCCTTTCAGGCGGTGGTATTCACGGACTTCATCATCGGTGACTTTTGGCATAATGCCTCCAAGGAATGGGAAAGAGTGATCCTTTCATCAGGAGGCGGCTATTATAAACTCGACCCATGGATTAAAAAAGGTTTGGGCGCCTTGCAAACAGACGCCCAAACCCAGCTCGCCCGGCCGTTTAAGGCCTGGTATTGACCGCTTAGTAGGCGGACTTGATGGTTTCGATGTCCACCTGGGGGCCTACTTCGCATTCGGGGGCCTTCGGGATGAAATCATCCTGCATCATTTCCTGGGTCAGCTTGCGGGAGCGGGAGATGATCTTGGTGGCATTCTCGAACTCGGCATCGAAGGTCGTTGGAATCCGTGCCAGACCCTGCTCGATGGCCTTCATGGCCACCGCGGCCGCTTCGCAGGGGAAGACCTCCCAATCGTCCATGGTGGGCAGGATGTGTTCCGCATCCAGCTTGTCGGTGGCTTTATCGGCCAGAGCCTTGGCAGCCGCAAAGCACATCTCGTCCGTGATGGTACGGGCCCGCACATCGAGCGCCCCGCGGAAGATGCCGGGGAAACCCAGCGAATTGTTGACCTGGTTGGCGAAATCGGAACGTCCGGTGGCCACCACCGCCGCGCCGGCTTCTTTCGCCTCCCACGGCCAAATCTCGGGGACCGGATTGGCGCAGGCGAATACGACCGGGTTCTTGGCCATGGCCTTGATCCAATCGCCCTGGATCACTCCCGGGCCCGACTTGGCCAGCGCGATCACCACGTCCGCGCCCTTCATCGCTGCGGCGATATCACCCTGCCGGCCTTCCGCATTGGTGATGTTGCACAGGCGCCATTTGTCCACGTATTCGTCTTTCTTGGCTTCGAGATCCTTGCGGTGCTTTCCCAGGATGCCCTTGGTGTCCACCATCATGCACTTGGCCGGGTCAGCCCCTCCCCCAAAGATCAAGCGCGAACAGGCGACGTTGGAAGCGCCGGTGCCGATGAAAGCGATCTTGACCTCGCTGATCTTCTTGTTGACGATCTTCAGCGCGTTCATCAGACCCGCCAGGGTCACCGTGGCAGTTCCCTGCTGGTCATCGTGCCAGATCGGGATCTCGGCCTTTTCGCGCAGCGTGTCCAGGATGTAGAAGCACTTCGGGTTGGAAATATCCTCCAGATTGACACCGCCAAACCCGGGTTGCAGGATGAGCACGGTCTCGATGATCTTGTCGGGGTCCTTGGTGCCCAGCATGACCGGGATCCCATCCACCCCGCCCAGATACTTATAGAGCAGGGCTTTGCCTTCCATGACCGGCAGGCCGGCCTTCGGCCCGATGTCCCCCAACCCCAGGACGCGCGTGCCATCGCTGACCACGATGACCGTATTCCACTTGTTGGTGTAGTCGTAGACCAGGTCGGGATTGGCTTGGATCGCCTTGCAGGGCGCCGCCACACCGGGGGTGTACCAGATCCCAAAGTCATTGAAATCCCGGATACAGCATTTCAGCGTGGTCTCAATTTTGCCGCGATAGAAGGGATGCATCCTCATCGCATCGCTGGAAGGCTTGCTAGCCTTGGCTAATAGTTCCTCGACGTTCATTTTCTTATCAGTCATAGCGCACTCCTCTGAATGAAATGGGCAGGCGTGGACGATACCGCACCCGGTGACATAATCGTGCTTTTTGTCACTTTTAATGGCATTATGGCACGACCCATGCACAAACAATAGTTCCTTTTGTCACTTTTAAATTGAACGCCTTACCTTATTCGCAGGATTTCTGTTTAAAAACCTCTCCGGGCCGTACCACACCGCGGAATTTTCATGTATAATAGGGAAAGAATATGAAAGACAAGCGCTGCTCAGTAGTTTCTTCATTAAAAAGCAAGTCTTTCGTGATACTGAGCAAGCGGTCACGGCGATAAAAAAGAACTCTTGGAAAATCCTGGGGATGCTCCCCACACCGAAACTTGGGCAGTTTTTAGGGAAGTCTCATTGTGTGAGCCGGAAGAGCATTAACGAATGATGGAACCGTTTGTCCTGAAAGAATGATGACTCCCCCCATGCCATCCCGCCGCCGGTAAGCGTCGCGCTGCCGGATCTGGTGTCCCATATCTGTGTTCTGCCCGGGCGGGTTGCAGACACAGCTCATCCTCCAAGAGCAATTTCCACAGCCGTGACCCCGACAGGCGGTCTGCGGCTGTGTGTGTTTAATGACACAAAGGATCTCGGCAGTCGAACCCCAGAAGAGGAACCCGGGACGGGTGAACGTGTACCTGGACGGGGAATACGCCTTCAGCCTGGCCCGCATCCTGGCGGTCTGGCTGAAAGTCGGGCTGGAGTTGGACGAAAAGAAGATCGCTGCCCTGCAGGCCGGGGACCAGCACGAGGAGGCGTACCAGAAGGCGCTGCACTTCCTGAGCTATCGGCCGCGCTCTTCGGTTGAAGTCCAGCGGAACCTGACGCAGCGCGGCCTTGCGGAGGAGCTGGTCGAAGAAACCCTCCAGCGCCTCCAGCAGGCGGGCCTGGTGAACGACGAAGAGTTCGCCCGGGCCTGGATTGAGAATCGCGATACCTTCCGCCCGCGCAGCAAGCTGGCGCTGCGGACGGAACTGAGACGCAAAGGTCTTGCGGACGAGGTCATCGAGTCTGCTTTGCGGGATCACGTGGACGAAGAGGCCCTGGCGCTCGATGCAGCCCGGAAGCAGGCGGCCCGGCTGGCAGGCCTGGCCTGGCCTGAATTCCGCCGGAAACTGGGAGCCTTCCTGGCACGGCGCGGCTTCTCCTACGCCACGACTGCTCCCGTCGTCTCTAAAGTCTGGAAGGAATTCTCCCGGACGGCGGACGGCGGCGAGACATTGGAAAACAAGGAAGAATTATGAACCTCATTGCATTCGGGATTGCCGGACTGGCCCTGATTCTGGGTTTCGCCATCGGCTTTTTCATCAGCCGGTCCCAGACCGAGGCTGCGCACCGGAAACTGCAGGGAAAGGCTGACCAGATCCTGCTGGACGCCAAGGAACAGGCACGCACGGTGGAGATCCAGGCCCGCGACAATGCGCTCAAGATCTCTCAGGCCGCGGAATCCGAGATCAACCGCTTGCGGGCCGAACTGGACCGGGAAGAGGAACGCCAGCAGAAGCGCCGAAATGAGCTGGATGGCCGGGTCGAACGCCTTGAACAGCGGGAACAAGCGGTCAATAAGCGCCAGAGCGCCGTCGACCGCCGGGCCAATGAAGTCGAAAAGATGCACGAAGAGCATCTGCAAGAGCTCCAGCGCGTGGCCCAGATGAACGTCGAGGAAGCACGCGGCATCCTGCTGGCCGAGGTCGAAAAGGACGCCCGCGGGGATATGGCCCGCATCATCCGCCAGATCGAAACGGAGGCGCGCGAAGAGGGGGAGAAACGCGCTCGCAACCTCATCGCCGACGCCATCCAGCGGGTCGCCTCGGACCGGGTGGCCGAATTCACCACCTCGCTCGTACCCCTGCCCAATGAGGAGATGAAGGGTCGCATCGTGGGCCGCAACGGACGAAATATCCGCGCCTTCGAACAGGCGGCTGGCGTGGATGTCATCGTGGATGACACGCCCGAGGCCGTGACGATATCCTGTTTCGACCCGGTTCGGCGGGAGATTGCCCGCCGCGCCCTCTCCCGCCTGATCCTGGACGGACGGATTCACCCCGCCCACATCGAGAAGGTTCTGGACGACGAGCAGAAGGCCGTGGAAAAGACCATTGTCGAGGCCGGAGAACAGGCTGCCTTCGACGCCGGGGTGGCGGGATTGCATTCGGAAGTCCTGCGCATGATGGGACGCTTGAAGTACCGCACCTCCTACGGACAGAATCAGCTGGCCCATGCCGTCGAGGTGGCCAAGCTGTCCGGCATCCTGGCCGCTGAGCTGGGCGCCAATGTCGACCTCGCCAAAGCGGGCGGCTTCCTGCATGACCTGGGCAAGGCCATGGACCACAACCAGGAAGGCACGCATGCCCTGCTGGGCGCGGAGTTCGCCAAACGTTACGGGGTGAACCCGGCGGTGGTCAATGCCATTGCTTCCCATCACCATGAGGTCGAACAGGAAAGCGTGGAAGCGGTGATCACCGAATCGGCTGACGCCATCTCCGGCGCCCGCCCCGGTGCCCGCCGCGAGGACCTGGAAGCCTACATCAAACGCATCCGCGCCCTGGAGGATATGGCCACCTCATTCAAAGGGGTCAACCAGGCCTACGCCATCCAGGCCGGGCGTGAGGTGCGCATCATCGTCAAGCCGGAGGAGATCGACGACCTGGAGGCGACCCGCCTGGCACGCGATATCGCCAAGAAAATCGAAGAGACCATGCAGTATCCCGGCCAGATCCGGGTGACGGTGATCCGCGAAACGCGGGCGGTCGATTACGCCAAGTAGCCAGCGCATCATCGCTTAATTACCTTGGAGCGAGCCTGGGCTCGCTCCAATTCTTAAATAATGGACAAACCAGGGCTGAGCTCACCCTTACAGGAGGACGCAGGATGTTGGAACCCACCGGCGAACGTAGCCAGGCGATCGCAGAGAGATCTGGGAAACAGGAATTCTGGAAAGGGATCCGGGACGAGAGTCCGATCTTATTGGGCGTCATCCCTTTCGGCTTGATCTACGGTGCCCTGGCGGTGCACGCCCATCTCTCCAATGCGGCCGCCCAGTCCATGTCGGCGATTATCTTCGCCGGGGCGTCTCAGATCATCGTCACCCAGCTGCTTGCGGCCGGCACCTCCGGGCTGGTCATGCTGGTGGTGGTCTTCGTGGTGAATTTACGGCACGCCCTCTACAGCGCCTCCGTGGCCCCCTATGTGCGATCCTTGAGCACTGGCTGGAAGTTGCTGCTGGCGTATCTCCTGACGGATGAGGCGTACGCCGTGGTCATTTCCCATTATCAGCGGGAAGGGCTGAGCGCCCGCCGGCACTGGTATTTTCTCGGGGCAGGGCTGACCTTATGGACCGCCTGGCAGTTCAGCTCGGCGCTGGGGATCTTTATCGGCGCCAGCCTGCCCGCGAGCGCGGCGCTCAGCTTCGTCCTGCCGCTCACCTTCATCGCCCTGGTCGTCCCCGCCCTTAAGGACCGGGCCGGACTGGCCGCCGCACTCACCGCCAGTTTGGTCGGGGTGCTGGCCATGAACCTCCCGTATAAAACCGGTCTGCTGGCCGCTGCCCTGGTCGGCATCCTGGCCGGTATGGTGATCGAAGGGAGGCACCCATGAGCCTGTGGCTGACGATGATCGTGGCCGGCCTGGCGACCTTCGCTACCCGGCTTTCGTTCATCCTCCTGCTGGAGCGGTTGAAAGTGCCTGCCTGGTTCCAGCGCAGCCTGCGCTTCGTGCCCCTGGCGGTGTTATCCGCCATCGTGCTCCCCGAACTGGTCAACCCCAATGGAGCCCTGGATCTCTCCCTGCGAAACCCCCAGCTCATTTCCGGTGTCGTGGCCATCGTGGTCGCCTGGCGCACCAAGAATGTGATCCTGACGATCCTGATCGGCATGGCAGCCCTCTTCTTCTTCCAGGCCCTGATCGGACACTTTGCCCCGTGAGCGGCAGTCCCCAGCCCCTCTGCTCTAGCGAAGGGGGCAGGACTCAACCGGCCCCTGCGCATCGGATCCCACCCTCGAGGGTTATCCTATCAAATTCATCGGATGGCCAAGGAGTAAGACTTGAAAAACACCTTAACGGTTAAGAATGGAAACCGCCCCACCGGGATGGCCTGGCAGGGCGATCAAAACGGCCTATCGTTTTCAAACGAGGAGATTCAACGCGCCCTCCTGGATCTTGAGAAACCGGCCTGGGCGGTGGAGGACCAGGGCGAGATCGGCATTGCCACGAGTGGTACCGTACAGGCCGGGAGCGCAGGACCGAAGGTCCTGGGGCTGGCTCCGGCCCTGAGCATGGAGAGTCTCGGGGATCAGGGCTTCGGGAAAACATACGGAACCCGCTACGCGTATTACACCGGGGCCATGGCCAACGGCATCGCCACGGAGGACCTGGTGATCGCATTGGGCAAGGAAGGCTTCATGGGCTGCTTTGGGGCGGGCGGCCTGGGCCCCCCGCGCATCGAAAGCGCCATCGCCAAGATCCAGGCGGCGTTACCGAACGGCCCTTACGCCTTCAACCTGCTCAATAATCCCAATGAACCGCCGCTGGAAGCGAAAGTGGTCGAGCTTTACCTGAAACATGCCGTGCGGGTGGTGGAAGCCTCGGCTTATCTGGCTTTGACGGTGCCCCTGGTGCACTATCGCGTGGCCGGGCTCTCCCGGACGGCAGACGGCGAGGTCATCATCGGCAACCGGCTGATCGCCAAACTATCCAGGCTGGAGATGGCCCAGAAGTTTCTGGAACCGGCACCGGGCGATATCCTCCAGCTGCTCGTAGAACAAAAGAAAATCACTGCCGAGCAGGCCGAATGGTCTCAGCGGGTTCCCATGGCGGACGATATCACCGTCGAGGCCGATTCAGGCGGTCATACCGACAACCGGCCCCTGGTCTGCATGCTCCCGGCGTTTTTGGCACTGAGGGATCAGGTTCAGGAGAAATACGGCTACGCGCAATCCGTCCGCATCGGGGCGGCAGGAGGCATCGGCACTCCCAGCGCGGCCGCCGCCGCCCTCATGCTGGGAGCGGCTTACCTCGTCACCGGATCGGTGAACCAATCCTGTGTCGAGTCCGGTACTTCAGGGACCACGCGTGACCTGCTCGGCAAGATGGATATGACCGACATCGCCATGGCCCCGGCGGCGGATATGTTCGAGATGGGGGTCAAGGTCCAGGTCCTCAAACGCGGCACGATGTTCTCCATGCGGGCGCAGAAACTCTACGAACTCTACACGCGCTACCCCTCCTGGGAAGAGGTACCCCAGGCGGATCGCGAGCGCCTGGAGAAAACGGTTTTCAAGCGCGACTTCGCATCCATCTGGAAGGACACGGAGAAGTTTTTCTTGGAACGCGACCCGCGCCAGATCGAACGGGCGAACGCCAACCCCAAGGACAAAATGGCCCTGGTCTTCCGCTGGTATCTGGGCCTGTCCTCGCGCTGGTCGATCAACGGGGAAAAAGGTCGTGAGATCGACTTTCAGGTCTGGAGCGGACCTGCGATGGGGGCCTTTAACGACTGGGTGAAGGGAACGTATCTGGAGACCCCCCAGAACCGGCACGTGACGGACGTGGCGAAGCATATCCTACGCGGCTGTGCTTATCTCATCCGGCTGAGGTCGCTCGAAATGCAGGGAGTGGTGTTTCCAGCCGGCCTGCAGCGTTACATCCCCTCCCAGCCCTGCGCGTGAGCGGCCGGGAGGGCGCGACGGGCTGAATCTCCCCGGCAGCAAACGGATTTTTAGCGCGCAGCCCGCACCCGCCGGGCTGCCATCGATGCCGAGAAACGGGGGTCATCTTTCCGACAGCGCAACCAGCTCAAGGTCGGCCGCGTCGGAGGCCATGCCCACGATCGTCATCAGGAAATCCTCCCGGCGCTGCCACCAGGCGGCCCAGTGCCGCCCAGCCGGTTTCGGATCCCCCACCTGCATCCCCTGCCACGCCCCCCTCTCCCCCAGAGGCGATATCCCACCCTGGATACGCAGGACTTCCACCTGGCGGGTATCCCAGCGCAGTCCGACCTGGAGGGCCTTCAACATCGATTCCTTGGCGCTCCAGATCAGCGTGCTGATCGTGTCTCCGGCCTCAGCCGGGAAGGAATCCACGAGACTGCGTTCTGCGGAGGTAAAGTAATCTTCCACAAACTCATGCGAACGCGGCTCAATTTTTTCCAAATCGACCCCGATGCGGATCCCGCGACCGGGCGTCATCGCCGCCAACGCGAACTGATGGCTGTGACTGATGGAGAGGCACTCGGGCGCAGGATCTCCCCCCGGCCGGCACAGAAAAGGCGATCCATCCGGGGAGTTCCGGATCTCGATCTCGCTCGCAGCCAAATTTTCATAACCGGGCAGGGTCCGCGCCAGGGATTTCGCCGCCCAGCGGCCGAGCAGCCATTCCTCCCGGCGTTTAGGAAAGCGCAGCGAGGCCAGCTTCTCGAGCTCGGTGGAGCAGAGAAACTGGCCGGCAGACTCTCCGGGCAGCTGGGAACGATCGACCAGGGTCCAATAAATGCTCTTTGCCATAGGCATGGTTGCCGCCGAGGTGCACGCCCGGCGCGCCCCGGCGATCTGCCCTCCCGGGATGAACCGGTCAGGAGGTCTCGAACAGCCCTCGGAGCGGCGTCAACAGTTCTTTCTGCGCAGAATACGGCAGAGGGCTCGTGCGGTAATCCTTCAACTCCAAGTAGAGCCGGCCGTGCGCATCCACGACCCGGGCATCAAAGGAAAGGGCCCCATCGGTCGTCCGGCCCGGTTTCACTTCCGCATAGATGGCGTCGCCGTTGACGCTCTGCCGGTAAAGAGTGAGGCTCTGGATCGAGCGCGGCAGGGCGAGGATTCCGGTTTTTCCAACCTCCCAGATCCCAGCAGTCTGGAAGCACAGTTCCACCAGCGTCGGAGTGCTCAAGAGCACTTGATCTTCACCGGTAAAGGCCGGCAGGCTCTTGTTCAATTTGCCCAGGACGGTCTCCCCAGAGCGCTGGACTCCCTCCAGGACCTGGAACGCCGGTCCGTGGAAATACAGACGGTAGATGTCCTCCGCTTTGACCGTGTACGCCCCGTTCCAGTTCGGCACCTGGGTCATCATTTCCTTGACCGGGGAGGCCTGCCGTTCCAGGATGACCTTGCCGGTAAAATGCCGTAAATGCTCCACCGTCTTCGTCATCAACACCCGGGTCGATTCCAGGCTCACATAGACCACGAGGCCGGTTGCTTCGCGCAGGGCCAGGGCGATCCACTGGATTCGCCGAGGCTGGTTGCGGTAGAACTTGAAGGGGGTCAGGAACTGGATGTCTTCCAGTTTGCTGACCGACAGCCTGCCCTCGTCCGAGGCGAGGATGGAGCTGATATGCTTGGCCGCTATGGAAAAGCCTTCAATGCCCATCACCCCTGGCAGGACCGGGACGCCGTCCATCGCATGGTCGCGCAGGAAAGGCTGTGTGCGCGGGTCCAGCTCGGCTTCCAGGACGAGACCGTGCTGCAGATCATAAGCGGCCAGGTGGCTGAGCATGGTGTGGATAGGTTTGCCTTCCCGCAGGGCCTGATCGGCGCGTTCCAGGTCAACACCATCATTGGGGGATGTTGGATCGAGCAGCAGCCCCAAAGAGCCCGCCAGGACGGTTTCACCGCTCCCCGCCAGGAGCTCGGCCCGGACCAGAGGCGCCGCCTGGCTCGGCTCAACCATATCGATACCGGCCAGCTTCATCAAAGCCGGGGTGTTGCCGCGGCTGGCCATGCCAATCCCTGCCCAGGCGCTCCAATCGATTGCCACGGCCTTGATAGCCGGATATTGACCGCGCAGGTTCGAGGTGATCTTGCAGAGCAGGTCGTTGGCCGCGCTGTAATCGGTCTGCCCCGAATTGCCAAAACGGCCAGCCACCGAAGAGAAGGCGACGACCGCGCGCGGCTGTATCCCTTGAGCCTGCATGGCTTTGAAAATATTGAAAAAGCCCTCCACCTTGACTGCCACCACCTGCCGGAACTCTTCCAGAGGCTTGCTTTCCAATTTACGGCTGCGCTCGAACCCGGCCATGTGCAGAAATACGTCCACCCGCCCCTCTGCCTGCAAGATCTCCCGAACCGCTTTGTCGACTTCCACAGGGTCCGTGATATCACAGGCTAGATACCGGGCTTTCCCGCCCCTTTCCTCGATCTTCTGGAGCGTGGCCAAGAGCGCAGCGGATCGCTCGAGGCCCTGCAGGGTTTGTTCCACCTGCACAGGGGTCACTTTCCTGCCCGCCGCAGACGCCCGAGCGATGAGATCGACCTTCAACCCATCCCGGTCTGTCCTCAACCGGTCCAGATCGGGATGAGCCGGGTCAGGCAGAGCGGACCGATCCAGCAAGTAAAAGCTTCCACGCGTGGCTTTCGCCAGGTCGTCTACGATCGGAGGCAGGATGCTGCTGGATCCCCCGCTGATCAGGAAGACGCTGCCGGTTTCGAGGGCAAAATCCGGCTGACTTGGCAGCGGCCTCTCAACCATGGCAATGCCGTAGCGCAGGCCGTTTTCCCAGCCGATCTCCACCGAGCCTGGATCGCGGAGAGTCTCATCCATCAAATGAGCGGCAATAAAATCGGGGGAGGCATCCAGGCCAAAATCGACCACCTTGACCAGGGATTCGGGACGCTCCCGCGCCAGGGCCTTCGCAAAGCCGCTGACGCCCCCACCCAGAGGCGCGCTCGCCCCGCCTGCAGAGTACCCATGTAATCCCCCCAGCCGCGTGGCACAGATCAGGAAGGTCTGCTCCGGCAGGGAACGCATGATCGCATAGAGACGATAGAGGCGGTCTTCCAGGCCGGTCTGCAAGTCCGCCAAGGTCATTTCTCCCAGTCCGGGTTCGACCTCCAAGGCGGATAAGAAGTAGACACCTTGAAGCGGTCCCTCTTTCAAGGCAACCGTCAGCTGATCTGCAATCGGCTTGGACTCGAGGCGGGTGTCCAGGTGCAGCACCTTCACCCGGTGTGCCTTCAAGGAGCGGGTTAAAGCCTCGCTGGCCGGGCCGCCTACCACCAGCACCCGGCTGCTTGCGTCCAAGGTCACCCCGGTGGGGAGACACAGGTCGAGTCGCGCTCTCAGAGCCGGGACGGGCACGCGGCGGATGACCGCGGTACGGTCCGGCTGGATATCGGGCTCAGAGGAAGCCGCCGCAGCGGAAACTTCCGGAACCGAAGCGGGGACGGTTTGTTCAGCGGAGCGCAGCGATTCAAGGACAAAGGCGATAACCTTGGAGAGGGTGTTGTAATCGGAGAGGCGCAGATCCTCCCGGCGGGGGATGTCATATTGAGCGCGGATCGCGGCCAGGAGCTCCGCCTGCTTGACCGTGTCCACCCCCAGGTCGGCCTCCAGATCCAGGTCCGGATCCAACACCTCCACCGGATAACCGGTCTTCTGGCTGACGGCCGAAAGCACATACGCCTTGATTTCTGTTTCCGTTGCCACAGAAGCGCGGGCCGGGGCTGGCCGGGGCTCGCGGCGTTCAACCGGCTGGTCGGGAACAGGGGCGGAGACGGGCTGGCTTTCCGCCTGGAAGGCCCCACTCACGAAGGCAATGATCTTGGCGAGGGTGTTGTAGTCGGAGAGGCGCAGGTCTTCCCGGCGCGGGATATCATATTGGGCGCGCACCGAGGCGAACAATTCTGCCTGCTTGACCGTATCGATGCCGAGGTCGGCCTCCAGATCGAGGTCCAGATCCAGGACCTCCACCGGGTAACCGGTCTTCTCACTGACCAGGGACAGGAGGAAGGCGCGGATGGCTTCCGGATCCGGGCGAGGGGCTGCGGAGGCGGCTGCTGGCTGCAGGGCCGCTTCGCCGGCAGAGGGCGGTACGCTGAAGGGTCCGGCGGGGGATTTAAGCGAATCCTGAACGAATTGGATGACCCTGGCCAGGGTATTGTAATCGGCCAGGCGCAGATCTTCACGGCGCGGGATCGCGTAGCGGTCCCGGATGGCGGCGAATAACTCGGCCTGCTTCACCGTATCGATGCCCAGGTCGGCCTCGAGGTCGAGATCCAGGTCCAGAACTTCCGGGGGGTAGCCCGTTTTTTCACTCACCAGGCCCAGCAGGTGGGTCCGGATCTCCTCCACGCTGACCTCGTGGGCTGCGGCGGTGGCGACCGTTGGGACCGGCCGGACCTCGGAAAGCAACGCTTCTTCACCCGGAAGGGCCAATGCGGGTGTGGAGCCAGCCCGACCCGTCCCCTCTTCGATGAAGGTGATCACCTTGGCCAGGGTGTTGTAATCCGTAAGGCGCAGGTCTTCGCGGCGTGGGATCCCGTAGTGCTCACGGATCGCGGCGAATAACTCGGCCTGTTTCACCGTGTCGATGCCCAGGTCGGCCTCGAGGTCGAGGTCCAGGTCCAGCACCTCTTCCGGGTAGCCGGTCTTGGCGCTCACCGCAGAAAGCAGGAAGGCCTTGATCGCCAGCGGGTCAACTGCAGGTCGCTCCAGGGCCGCGGTCTCCTGGCCTTCCCCAGCCTCCACGACCTGAACAGGCGCCGCCTCCGCCGGAACTGGACGGGAGGCCGCCCAGAGCGTGGGCCCCTGTCCGTACTGCCAGCGGGAGCGGGCCGGCGCAAGGGCCGGAACGCCCTGGCTGCGAATGCGCAGGGTCCGTTGGACCACTTCGAGTTCTGCATCGGGATAGCCGGTGACGTCAGAAAGCCAGCGCTGATAAATGGGCCTTTCGATCCGTTCTCCCTGACCCGGGATTTTCCGCAGCAGGGTCATGGCGATCTGAGAGCCGAAACCGGCACCCAGACGCAGGGCATATTGGACCGGGTATTTTCCGCCGTGCGACAGGTTCAAATCGCCCAGCTCTGGATCCGGTTCAAAACCCGCTTCGATGTTGGCAATGGGCGGCACGATCCCGTATTCCAGGGCCTTGACCGCAACCACATCCTCGACCCCCACTCCCATGGTATGTCCGGTGAAACCCTTGGTGTTGGCGATGACCACCTGATTGGCATTTTTCCCGAAGGCGTCCCGCAGGGCATGGATCTCTGCCGAGGCGCTGCCGCCTCGGGCCGGTGTATAGGTCTCGTGGGAAACGAAGACGGTTTCAGCCGCGATCTGGTCGCGGCGGATTCCAAAGCGCTGCTCGGCGGTCGTCAGCAGCTGCTCCATGATCTGGCTGACATGGGCGACATTCAAACGGGTGCCGTGATAGGCGCTGTTGGCGGTGTGCGTGGCCAGCACCTCAGCCAGGGCCCGCATGCCGCGCTCGCGCAGGGCATCCTCCGACTCGACCACCAGCGCAGCCGCGGCCATGCCGATGATCATGCCATTGCGGCGGCGATCAAAGGGCAGGGCGGCCAGGCGCAGGTCGCCTTCGGTCGTGGCCGCCCCGCTGGCCATGAGCGAGGTGGCGATCCATTGAGACAGGTTGCCGCTGGTCACATCATCCCCAGCGATCACGATCACCCGCCGGGCGCGCCCGGAGCGGATCCAGTCCTCGGCGAGGGCCACGGCGTGCGTGGTGGTGGCGCAGGCTGCATTGACATGCGTATTCGGTCCCCGCGCTCCGATGTACTCTGCAAACTGGGAATGGCCCATCGAAAGGACGCGGAAGATAAAACGCCGATCGAAATGGTAATCAAGATGTTTGAGGGCGCTCTCGAGCTCCCCGATCCGTTTTTCGAGACCGGCCCGCAGCTCGGACTGCCCGGAGGGGACCAGAGCAAGCAGCCTGCGCACTTCGTCGCGCTGCTTTTCGAGGATCTGGCTCTCATAAAAACGGGAGGTTTCATCCGCCATACGGTCCAGGCCTGGAAAAGCCGAGCCGAAGATCACGCCTGTTTCGTCCGCCAGGGCCTCGGGCAACTTGAAGCGTTCGGGCAGCCATGTCCCCGTGCTGGTCTGTTTGTAACCCATGACGAGCGGGATGCCGGCATCCCGCAGGGCTTCGATCCCGGCCGCGATGGCCAGCTGCGTGGAAATGTCCACCGCTTCAAGGCGCTCCTCGGGCATTCCGAACTCCGTGGCAGGATCAAACAGCCCGCGCTGGCCCGCCAGTTTGATGGTTTGCTCGATCTCCTCGATGGTCTGCATCTCGGCGCCCGCTTCGCTCTTCACCAGGCGGATCGGGCTTTTTTCCAGCATGGCCTGGCGGGACTCCAACGGCAGCGGCTCGATGCGCATCTCCCCGTTCAGAATGGAGAGGATATTGCCGTCATCGAAGACATGTCTTCCCAGCCCGGGCAGGCCCAGGCCAGCCCCGCTGATCACCACGGAGCCGGTCAAGGGGAGGCGGCCGTCCACCACCCTTCCCGGCTCCGGAACGGATCCGGAAACCGCGCTCTGCAAGGCCGGCCGCACCGTGGTCTGTTCCGGTTGGGCCGCGCCCATCCCGGTCGCGCCGGCCGCATACAGCCGGCACAGCGCTTCGTGAAAGCTCAACAGCCCGCCTTTGCGAGGATGATTGGTGGAGAAGATCAGAACATCCTCCTTCTCCTTGAGAATATCCACGGCCAGCGAGCTGAGCACCCGCTTCGGCCCAACCTCGACGAAAATCCGCGCTCCTGCCTCATAGAGCGTGTTGATCCCCTGGACGAACTGGACCGGGGAAGACACCTGGGCCGCCAGGAGATCGAGGATCTCCTCCCGGCCCGTTGGATAAGCCTTCCCGGTGACGTTGGCCACAATATTCAATTGCGGGGTATTGACGCTCATGCGGGCGATCACCTGCCGCAGCGGCTGGCTGGCCGGGGCCACGATCCGGGTGTGGAAGGCATGCGACACCGGGATCTTGGTGGCCTGAAAGCCGGCTGCCAGGAAGGCGGAAATGGCGGCCTCCACGGCCGGGGTCGTCCCGCCGATCACGGACTGCAGCGGGCTGTTGATGTTGGCAATCACGACGTAGCCGTCGACCTGTTTCAGGATCTTTTCCACCTCCGCCAGAGGGGCGGACACGGCCGCCATGCAGCCGTTATCCGCCTGGGCAACCCTGGACATCTCCTTGCCGCGGGCGGCGACCACCTCCAGGGCTTCCGCCAGGGTCAGCACCCCGGCCGCCACCAGGGCGGCATATTCGCCCAGGCTGTGCCCGATCACAAATTCGGGCCGGTATCCGAACTGGGCCATCAGGCGCAGGAGCGCCACGTTGACGGTCAGGATGGCGGGTTGGGTGATGGCGGTGTTGCGCAGTTCAAGCTCGGCGGAAGCGATGGCCGAATCGTCGCCATCCACAAAAATATAACTCGAGAGGGGTTTCCCCAGGAGCGGCGTCATGACCGCGTCCGCTTCCCGGAAGGTGTCGGCCACGACCGGCTCGATCTCCCTTAAATCGCGGAGCATATTGATGTACTGGGAACCCTGGCCGGGGAAAAGGAAGGCCAGCTTACCAGGCCTGCCGCTGCCGCGGTATACCCCGCGGACGCTCAAAGCCTGCCATGCGGTGGCTGAGCCCGACTCCAGGGCCTTGAGAGCGGCCTCGGCATGCTTCACCAGCATCTCGGAATTCTCGTAATCGATCACCAGGCGCTCCACCCGGCTGATCTCATCAGGGCGGGGGTATTCCGGCGCGCTCAGGCTGCCTTGTTTGGCCTGCTCGATCTTTTCGATTAAAACCTGGCGAAGCCCCGCGACCGAATCGGCGCTGGCGAAGAGCAGGCCGCGGTAGGGCCTCGGATGGTCAGAGGCGGGCGCGCGGAGCCCGGCTTCCGCCGCGGCGGGAATGGGCCGGGCATTGGAAAGGGTCCCGGGAACCGGGTGGACCTTGCCCTCCCGGGTGAGCACACCCGGCAGGTACTCTTCGACCACCACGTGGAAATTGGTACCGCCAAAACCGAACGCGCTGACCCCGGCCCGCCGGATCGTGCCCTGAGGCACTTCCCAGGGGTGAACCTGGGTGTTGACGTAAAGGGGCAGGTGACTGAAGTCGATTTGGGCATTCGGCCGGTTGTAATTGACCGACGGCGGCAGAAGATGGTCGTAGAGGGCCAGCACGGTCTTGAGCAGCCCGGCTGCTCCGGCTGAGCTCTTCAGATGGCCAAAGTTGGACTTGACCGATCCGAGGGCGATGGTGCCGGCTTTCAGCTCCAGCGGTCCGAAAATGGAGTGCAGGCTGTTCACTTCGGCCAAATCCCCGACCGGGGTGGAGGTGCCGTGGCCCTCGATCAACCCGGCGCTGGCGGGGGACAGATTGGTGCTCTTCCAGGCGCGCTCGATCGCCCGCTGCTGCCCGATGGGGTTCGGCGCGGTGATGGCCTTGCCTTTGCCGTCGCTCGAGGCGCCGATGCCCCGCACCACGGCGTAGATCTTGTCGCCATCCCGTTCTGCATCCACCAGGCGTTTCAGCAGGAAGACGGCCGCACCTTCGCCCATGACAAAGCCATTGGCGCCCTCGGCGTAGGGGCGGGAGCCGTCCGGGCTGAGCGCGCCGATCTTGCAGAACTTGACGAAGGCCTCCGGGCCCATGTTGCGGTCCACGCCACCGGTCAGGACCATGTCGAAGCGGTTGTACATCAGGCCCTCGACCGCGCTCTGCAGCGCGGCCAAGGAGGAGGCACAGGCTGCATCCGTTACGAAGTTCGGCCCGGAGAAGTTGAAGACATTGGCGACCCGGCCAGCAATGATGTTGGTCAGTTCACCGGGCATGGTATCTTCCGTCACTTCCGGCGTGGTTGCGCGCAGGCCGGAGGTCAGCCCCTGGGCTAAAGCCCGCCGCACCTCGGCGGACAGTCCCTGATAGGCCGGCAGGGAGGCGAGGATATCCAGGTATTCCGGCAGATGGATGCGGATGGTGGAGCGGTAATGGTTCTCACCGCCCAGGGCGCTGCCCAGGATGACCGCCATCCGTTCCGGATTGATCGGCCGCTGGGGATACCCATAATCGCGGAGCGCCTGGAAGCTGGCGGCGATCGCCCATTGCTGGGCTTCATCGATCAGGGCCAGGGTGCGCGGCGGGATGGCAATGCCCATGCCCCTGGCATCGAACTTGAAGCCCTTGACCCAGCCTCCGATTTTACTGTAGGTCTTGTCCGTGGCAGCCGGGTCGGGGTCAAAATAAAGGTCCGGGCGCCAGCGTTCGGGAGGCACTTCCGTGATCGAATAGCGCCCGGCCTGGATGTTCCTCCAGAAAGACGGTACATCCGGAGCATCCGGCAGGATGGCTCCGAGGCCGACGATGGCAACTGCAATAGGGTCATTCATGGTGCGTTCTCCAGCTACCTTATTCCTCAAATTGAACGAGCACTGCGCCCTTCTGCACCTCTTGACCGGCTTGGACGCTGACCTTATCCACTTTTCCGCTGCGCGGAGCCCGCAGCTGCATCTGCATCTTCATGGACTCGAGTACCACCAGGGTCTGGCCATGCTCGACCTGGTCGCCCTCGTGGATGGGGACATCCACCACCAGCCCATGCATCGGGGCGAGCAGCGTGCTGCTGCGTTCCTCGGCCGCGCCGGTCTGTGTGCGCGCGCTGGCCTGATCGCGGATGCGCGTGACGATACGCCGCCCGCCGAACATCAACACCTGGCAGGTATCGTCATCCTGGATGCTCAGGAAGACCTCGACCACACGCTTGCCGTGGCGCAGGAGCTGCAGGCCGTTGTGGTTCAACGAGACCACCTTGGCGTTCACCCGCTCGCCGTTAACGGTCACCTGACCCCCGGAAATATTGACCTGGTATTCACGGTTATCGATCGTGACATTATAGAGAGCCATCGGTCCTCTTATCCATTGCCCGTCATCTGTTCTTTCCAGGCCATCCTCTGCCAGTCGCTGCCCTGGCAAAGCTCTGGAGCAAGCTTTGGATTGCGCTGTTGGTGGGCGAACATCGCCGCGGCGAGGGCCAGATCCCGTTCCAATCCCGGCTCGGTAGTTGGCGTTACGGGCTGGAAGGTTTCCAGGTAGGTCGTGGTGACATCCCCGCTCGCGAACTGCGGGCTTTCGATGATCTGCAGGATGAAATCGATGTCCGTGCTCAGCCCACCGATCTGGAATTCGTTCAGGGCCCGCCTTAAGCGCTGGATGGCCGCCGGTCGATCCTCGCCCCAGGCGATGACCTTGGCAAGCAGGGAATCGTAATCGGCGCCGACGTTCATGCCCTGGTAGAGCGCACTGTCCACCCGGATGCCGGGGCCTCCCGGTTCCTTCAAATACAAAACCTGTCCGGTCGAGGGCAGGAAACCTTCCTGGGTATCCTCGGCCAGGATGCGGGCCTCGATGGCCGCCCCGCGCGGCAGGATCGTCTGGGGGTACGTGCGCATCGGTTCCCCGAGGGCGATCAAGATCTGGGCTTTCACCAGGTCCAGGCCGGTCACGAGCTCGGTGACCGGATGTTCCACCTGGATGCGCGGGTTCACTTCGATGAAGTAGAAGTGGTCCTCACGATCCAGAAGAAACTCCACCGTTCCCAGGCTGCGGAAGGACAGGGCCCGTCCCAATTTGAGGGCCGCGTCGTGGATCTGATGGCGCAGCTCCTGGGACAAACCGCTGGCGGGCGCTTCTTCGATCAGCTTCTGGCGGCGGCGCTGGATCGAACATTCCCGTTCCCCGAGGCAGGCGACATTCCCCTCCCCGTCCCCCAGGATCTGGACCTCGATGTGTCGGGCCTGTTGAACCAGAGATTCCAAGAAGACGGTGTCATCGCTGAACGCGGCCTTGGCTTCGCGCCGCGCCGCCTCGACCATCCCAGGCAGCTCTTCAGGGGATCGCGCCAGGCGGATCCCGCGCCCTCCGCCTCCCGCCGCAGCTTTCACCAGGACGGGGTAGATGATCTTTTTAGCCATCTCCAGGGGGACCTGCTGGGGCAGCGGCTCGTCCGTGCCTGCGATCACCGGCAGGCCGGTCTTGCGCGAAAAGCGGCGGGCGGCCAGCTTGTCGCCCATCATGGCGACCGTCTCCGGGCGCGGCCCAATAAAGGTCAGGCCCTGCTCCTCCACGGCGCGTGCAAAGTCCGCGTTCTCAGCCAGGAAACCGTAGCCCGGATGGATGGCGGTGGCCCCGCTGAGGCGCGCCGCTTCGAGGATCTTCTCGATCGAGAGATACTGTCCCTTTTCGCCGATCAGAATGGCTTCATCGGCATAGCGCAGGTGAAGAGCGGATTCATCGACATCGGTGAACACGGCCACGGAAGGCACACCCATCTCGCGACAGGCCCTCAGGATGCGGACGGCGATCTCACCCCGGTTGGCTACCAGGACTCTCATCTTTGTCATCAGCGGATCCTTAGAGGGGAATGTTCCCATGCTTTCGGGACGGGGCAGGCTGACGCTTGTCGCGCAAGGGTTCGAGGGCGGATATCAAAACCCGGCGGCTTTCCGCCGGATCGATGATGTCGTCCAGGTAGCCGCGCGCCGCGGCAATCAGGGGATTGGCAAGTTCGGCGCGATACTGCTGGATGAGCTTCTCGCGCTGTGCGCCGGGGTTCTTGGCGGCATCGATCTCCTTGGAGAAAACGACATTGACCGCCCCCTCCGGACCCATGACGGCGATCTCGGCGTTGGCCCAGGCGAAATTGACGTCCCCGCCCAGGTGCTTGGAACCCATGACAATGTAGGCTCCGCCGTAAGCCTTGCGCAGGATCAGGGTGACCTTCGGCGTGGTCGCCTCGGAATAGGCATAAGCCAGCTTGGCCCCGTGGCGGATCACGCCGCCGTGTTCCTGGTCGGTGCCAGGCAGGAAGCCGGGCGTGTCCACCAACGTCACCAGCGGGATGTGAAAAGCATCGCAGAAGCGGATGAAGCGCGCCCCTTTGTCGGAGGCGTTGATATCCAGCACGCCGGCCAGGTGAAGTGGCTGGTTGGCGACGATCCCGACCGGATATCCATCCAGGTGCGCAAAACCGATCACCAGGTTGCAGGCATATTCGTTCTGCACCTCCAAAAATTCGTGATCATCCACCAGGATCTCGATCACCTGGCGCACATCGTAGGGCTGCTGCGGATCGGACGGAACAATCTGCGCCAGTTGAGGGGTGGCGCGCTGAGGCTGGTCATCGGTCGCCAGGCGCACCGGCAGGGATAAATTATTGGAAGGCAGGTAGGAGAGCAGCCAGCGCACGTTCGCCAGAAGGGTCGCCTCATCCGGGGCGGTAAAATGCGCCACGCCGCTCTGGGTCCGGTGCACGGCAGCCCCGCCGAGCTCATCGAAGCTGACCTCCTGATGGGTGACCGCCTTCACCACTTCAGGCCCGGTGATGAACATGTGCGCCGTCTTCTCGACCATAAAAATAAAATCGGTGATGGCCGGGGAGTAGACGGCCCCGCCGGCGCACGGCCCCAGGATCACCGAGATCTGCGGGATGACCCCGGAGGCGCGGACATTGCGATGAAAGATCTGCCCATAACCGGCCAGGGCATCCACCCCTTCCTGGATGCGGGCCCCCCCGGAATCGTTCAGGCCGATGACCGGGGCGCCGTTCTGGGCTGCCATATCCAGCAGATTGGCGATCTTCTTTCCATGGGCCTCCCCCACCGAACCGCCCATGATGGTGAAATCCTGGGCAAAGATATAGACCACCCGGCCGTCGACCTTTCCCCAGCCGGTCACCACGCCGTCCGTGTAAGGATGGGATTTTTCCATCCCCTGGCCGGTGGCGCGATGGGTGACGAACATGCCCAATTCATGGAAGGTTTCCGGGTCCAGCAGCTGTTCGATCCGCTCGCGCGCAGCCTGCTTCCCCTTGGAATGCTGGGTGGCCAGGCGTTCTTCGCCGCCGCCCAGGGCGGCTTTCCTGCGGATCTGGTCTAAGGAATTCGGTTCTTTCTGCATATCGTTCGATTGACCTCTTCACGCTCCGGGTTCAGATCAGAAAGGGGGGAGTGACCTGTCGCCGGCAGGCAAAATAGTGGGCGATCAAGCTCCCGGTTGAAGCGGAGCCTGCGTCCACTCTCCAGGACCGTTTCAACCGATCTTCAGTCCTCGACCCTTTGGGCCAAAGTATTATGACCAAAAGGACAGTACACCTGTAAATAAGGGTGGTATGTAGGAGGTCAAACACTCTTTGAGGCCGGCCGTTACGGGAGGCCCCGAGAGCCCGGATGGATCTTTAGTAATGAAATTAACGATTTCTCCGGTACGCCACGGCGCGGAGCAAGCCGGCCGTGATCATTGGACCAGTTTCCATGCGGCCGGCAGTGCCAGCGCCGCGGCTGCCAGTTTGAGCAGGTCGCCCGGCAGGAAGGGGAACAGCCCGGCCATGAGGACCTTCTGGACCCCGACATACAGGCTCAGCCAGGGCAGACCGAACATATAGATGATGACTTCACCGGCCAGGAATACCAGCAGCGCGCTGAACAGCCGCCGGTCCCGCCCGGTCTCCGCCAACCGGCCGACGAAATAGGCGGCGAAGATGAACCCGATCAAATATCCACCGGTCGGACCCAGGAAGGTCATCAGGCCGCCGGCACCGCCGGCAAAGACCGGCAGACCGATGGCGCCCAGAAGGACATAGAACGAAAGGCTGGCCACGCCTCTCCTGGCCCCCAGGCTTGCCCCAACGAGCAGGACCGCAAAGGTTTGCCCGGTGATCGGAACCGGGGAGAACGGCAGGGGGATCCTCACCTGAGCCATGGCCGCCACGAGCAGACTGCCGGTGACAACCAGCAGGATATCGCGGACACGCCGGTCCAGGCGCGGCCAGTAGCGGGTAATCAGGGTGGGCGCTAAGGTCATATCCATTCGGGATCGAGCCTCCATTAACGATAAATCGGTTCTCCCCCTTATAACCCTGTTCCCCTTCGTCGGGTTACGGCTTAATTATTAGAAACTGAAGGCCTTCTTGTACCTTTTGTCACATAAGGCTGACCGGGAATGATCAGAAATCCCCCAGGAAAGGATTGGATCTTTTTTCTTTCCCCACCGTCGTCTCCGGACCATGCCCGGAGAGGATGCGGGTCGCTTCCGGGAGGCTTAGTACCTGGTCGCGGATGCTGGCGAGCAGCTCTGCGGGATTCCCGCCGGGCAAATCCGTCCGACCGACGGATCCGCGGAAGATCAGATCCCCGCTGAACAAGAGCCCCGCCTCAGCACAGTAATAGACGACGCTGCCCGGTGTATGCCCGGGAGCCGGCCGGACTTCGAAGGTCCAGGCTCCCAGATGCAGGCTGCGCACGACGGCCAGGTCCAGACTGGGCCGGGGTCCTGGGTCGATCGGATAACCAAAGAGGGCTCCCCCGCCACCGCCCTCCCACAGGGCGAGGTCCGCGGCGTGCAAGGCAACCAACGGCGGCTGCTCCAGGGCGGCAGCCAGTTCTGCCGCACCGCCCAGGTGGTCGAAATGGGCATGGGTGTACCAGAACTGGCGGATGCGCCAGCCGCGTTTCAGCGCCTCCGCCCGGATGATCCTGCCATCCCAGCCCGGGTCGATGACCGCCGCCTCTTTTAGCTCAGCGTCGGCGATCAGGTAGACATTGGTGGCGACCGGCCCGAGGACGAATGGGACAATTTCAAGCATGGATGATTCCAGGGAGGGGAGAGCCAGCCGCTTCCCGAGGTGCGAGCAGTCCGCTGACCAGCAGGGCCACTGCGCCCAGGGCCAGGCTGACCGGGTAAACCAGCACCGGGCCGCGGGTATATAAGACTCCGGCCAGCAGCGGGGCGAGGACGGCTCCCAGGGAGTTGAAGGTCTCCGCGATCCCATAGGCCAACCCCATCTGGGCTGGTTGGACCAGGGTGCGGACCTGTGCGGAGATCAAGGGGCGGGAAGCGCGGTAACCGCCGAGCAGGAAATATCCCAGGGCGTACCAGGGCACCCCGCTGCCCCTCCATAAAAGCAAGGAGAACAAGGCCACCGACACCTGCGCCAGCAGGAAGCCGGTCCGGGCCGCAAACTGTCCCAGCACGATGTTCAGAACGACGTTGCCCAGGCTGCTGGCTGCGCCGAGCCAGCCGATCGTGCTGAGCGACAGGTGGCGCTGGTCCTGCAGGAAATTCGGCGTTAGCGGCTGAGGAACGTACATGACGAACATGGCCAGGAAGGCGATGCCCACGAATCGGATGAGACGCGTATTGGTGATGATGTTCGCAGACGGCTGGTTCGGATCAGGGGCCTCGGTCGGCTGAGAGCGGATCAGGAGCAGGATCAGCGTGGAGACCAATAGCACACACGCCGCAATGGGATAGACTTCGCGCAATCCCAGGCGGTCGCCAATCCACCCCCCAGCAACCGGGCCAATCACCCCTCCCAGGTTGTAGGCTGCTGAGGAGAAGGTCATCGCCCGTGCCGGGCTGAGCCGGCCGCGGGCGGCGGTCACATAGCTGTTCAGCGGCGAGTAGACAAAATTGGTCATCCCATAGAGCAGCATCCCGGTCACGAAGACCGGCAGAGAGCGGGCCAGGGCCATCACGAAAGCAGCCAGCATGCCGACAACCCAGGAGACGATGAGCAGCGGTTTTCGCCCAAAGCGATCCGCCAAAAAACCGGCCGGGATGTGAGCGATCATCATGGCAGCCCCGTAAATGCTGAACACCGAGGCGATGACCAGCATACTCGCGCCCAGTTGCTGCAAATAGATCGGCTGGAAGTAAATGAACATCCCTTCACCCACCCCCCAGGTGAAGAGCGAGACAAAAAGCAGGATCAGGCTGATGCTCATGCAGGCAGGGAAACCCGGCGGATGAATTCAGCGGCCGCGGCAAAGACCGCCCAGCGCTGTGGCTCTTCGGTGATGACGTGTCCGCTGCCCTCGATCCATAGCATCTGCTTATCCGGACTGCCGAGCTGGGCGTGGATCTTCGGCAGGCTGTCCCTGACGAAGGGGTCATCGTCGCGTGAATTGATCAGCAGAACGGGGGCTTTCACCTGAGGCAGGCGTGAGCGCATGACACCCAGCAGTTGGTTGAGCTCGCCGATCGAGCGCGAAGGATTCTGGGGATAGGAGACATGCTGTTTCCAGGCATCGCCGAACCAGCCCTCATCGGGCTGGTCGTTCCCCTTCGGTAAGTACGGAGTCAGCCAGGAAAGCAGCCTGAGCATCCGCAGACGCGGGTCCGCCGGCAGGGCGTACGGGGTGGACATGGCGATCACCCCCTGGACCGGCGCGGTTGCCGCGAAGGTCAGGGAGAGCACTCCACCCATGGACAGCCCGGCCAGGAAGATCTGCTCGGTGCAGGAACCGAGCAGACGGTAACCGTCCTCAACCGAGAGCAGCCAATCCTGCCAGCGCGTATGGATCATATCCTCCGGCCGGGTGGCGTGTCCGGCCACGCGCATCCCCAGAACGGTATAGCCCTGCTGGTTTAAATACTCCCCCATCCAGCGCACCTCTTTCGGCGTGCCGGTGAAGCCATGGATCAGCAGGACGCCGATCCGATTGCCGGCGAACAAGAACGGTTCAGCGCTGGGAATGATCTGGGACATGGATTAATTATAGGCTATATCCGCAGCCAGGCTGGATTCAGCCTGGCGATCCGCGCGTAAACGGGGCAGGTGGTGTCATGGGCACCGCTCAGATAGCCGGTGCTGACCAGGAATTCGCCCACGATCTCACGCCCGGTGAAGACAAAGGTCTGTTTGAAGAGACCCGTCCATTCCTCCAGGCCGAGCGGGTGGTGAGCATCCAGCCAGGCTTCAAAAGATCCAGCCTCGGCACGCAAAGCCTGGATCCGCTGGGCATTCTCGATGATGGCTTCGATCTTCCGCCGGTTGCGGATAACGCCGGGATCCGCCAGTAATCGAGCCGTGTCCCGCGCGCCGTAGGCGGCAACCGCCTCCAGGTCGAAACCATCGAAGGCGCTCCGCAAAAATCCTCTGCGCTTCAGGATCAGCGTCCAGGACAGGCCGGCCTGGTTGATCTCCAGGGCCAGCCGTTCGAACAGGTCGCGGTCGACATGGAGCGGGAAGCCGTACTCCTCGTCATGATAATGGCGGTTGAGTTTATCCTCAGGGTGGTCGTGGATGTAATCACAATAACTCATGGCCTGTCCTCCCCTGGATCCTCATCTAACCCACCCCGCGCCCCGGACGCCTCCCCCGTTGACGCCCGGCGAGGCCGGTTTTAACCGACCATCGCCAGGTCCCGTTCCATATCGCTCAGGCAGTCCGCCCCCAGCTCGGTAACGATCAAGTTGTCTTCGATGCGCACACCGTTGCGCCCGGGCAGGTAGATGCCCGGCTCGACGGTGAAGGCCATCCCCGGCTGCATCAATTCCAGGTTGTCGCCGCGCAGATAAGGGTCTTCATGGGCCTCCAGGCCGATGCCATGACCGGTGCGGTGGGTGAAATAGGCGCCATAGCCGGCGCTTTCGATCACCGAACGGGCGGCCTGATCCACGGTCGCGCAGGGCACACCCGGTCTCGCCGCGGCCCGCCCGGCAGTATTGGCCTCCAGCACCAGCCGATGGATCTTTTTGAACTCCGGGTCCACCTCCCCGACGGCGAAGGTGCGCGTCAGGTCGGAGATGTAATCGTCCACCGTCGCCCCCCAATCCACTACCAGCAGGTCGCCCTTTTGCAGAGGGCGCGGACCGGGAGAGGCATGCGGGTTGGCGCTGTTCGGCCCAGCGGAGACGATCGGCGCGAAGGGCAGCTCCGGCTGCGATCCGCTGCGCAGGAGCTGGACGGTCAGCTCGGAGGCGACCTCCAGCTCGGTCATGCCGACCTTGATGAGTGGCAGGGTTGCCCGGAGTGCCTGCTGGGCAGCCGCGACCGCCTTGCCCATCGCCGCGATCTCGCCTGGCTCTTTCCGGCCCCGCAGCTGGCTGACCACGCCGGAGGCATCCGGGTAGTCCGCCTGGGGAGCCGCGGACTGGAGAAAGCGGTATTCCAGGAGGCGCAGGGCGCGCGGTTCCACCCCGATCCTTTTGCCGTCCAGTCCCAAGGCGCCTATCGCCTGGCGGAAGGCGGCCTCCCATCCGGCAGGGTCCTCCCCGTACGAGAATGCCTTCATCTCATACGACAGACCCGCCAGCTTGAGCAGCTCCAGCTCGGGCAGGACCACGACCGGCGCCGACTGGGCGGCCAGAAGCAGGACCACCGGTCGCTCCGTCAGGGGAAAATGCAGTCCGGTCAAATAGGACAATGAGGGGCCGGGATTCAGGACCAGCGCGTCCAGGCCGGCATTGCGGAGCGCGCCTTGCAGTCTTTCGAGGCGGGCAGTCATCATCTACTCCTTCATTTTATGAAAACGTCTGACAAAAGCGTGGTCCAGGAACCAGTCCACTAGGCCGGGGAAGAAATAATCGAACGTCAGGATCGGCTGATACCAACCCGGGATGACGAGCGAGCGGCGGGGATGCTTGGCCAAGCCGACGATGCGGCGGGCGACATAGCGGGAGGTCATGTCCAGGCGGCGAAACGGCGCCAGGCTTGTGCCAGCCGGGCTCGTGCCGGTGTGCTGGGAAAATTCGGTCACTGCCGTCGCCGGGTAGATGCCGCAGACCTGGACGCCGCAGGGACCGGCCTCCCGGCGCAGCGCATCCGTGAAACCGCGCACCCCGTATTTCGTCGCCGCATAGACGGTAAAAAGCGGTGGTGCGATTCGCCCTGCCACCGAAGCCATATTGATGATCGTACCGGAGGAGCGGGCCAGCATGGATGGCAGCACTGCCCGCGTCATGCGGATCAGACCCCGGAGGTTGACCGCGATCAGGGCGTCGATATCGTGCTGTGGATCCAGGCATTCCAGCCAGTTTAACCGACCGAAACCGGCGTTGTTGACCAGGACATCGATGGCCTGGAAGCGATCCAGGACGGTCAGTACCCCTTCCTCGATTTGGGCCTGCTCGGTGATATCCAGCGGCAGGGCATAGGCATCGCCGCCCTGCGCCTGAATTTGCGCCGCCAAGGCTTCCAGCCGGTCCAGCCGGCGGGCGGCCAGAACTACCCGGCAGCCTTCCTGGGCAAAGAGCACGGCCGCGTCCGCGCCGAAGCCTGAGGAGGCCCCGGTGATCAGCACGACTTTACCGTTCAGAGATCTCGGCATTCCGCTTCCTCAAGGACCGCTGACCAGCAGAGGGGGCGCGGCGCGGCCCTCCGCCTCCGATTTGCGCGTTCCGCCTTTTATCCTTCCGGGGGTTCGCCAGACTCCTCGTTATGGGCCGAGTGTCTTGGCCGGGGGGGTTCGACGGTCGCCTCCGCCGCCAGGGCGATTTCCAGCACCTGATCCATGTGCAGGACGGGGACGATCTTCAGGTCGGTACGGACGCGCTTGGGCACGTCCACCAGGTCCTTCTGATTCTTCTCCGGGATGATGACGATCTTCAGACCGGCGCGGTGGGCGGCGAGCACTTTTTCCCGAAGTCCGCCGATGGGCAGGACGCGCCCGCGCAGGGTGATCTCCCCGGTCATGCCGACCTCCTTGTGAACCGGATGGCCGGTCAGGGCCGAAAGCAGGGCCGTCGCCAGGGTGATGCCTGCCGATGGGCCATCCTTGGGGATGGCCCCCTCCGGCAGGTGGACATGGATATCCATGCGCTCGAAGACCTCGGGGTTGATGCCAAAGCGGTCGGCGCGTGATTTCACATAGGTCAGGGCCGCCTGGCCGGATTCCTGCATGACCTCCCCGATCTGGCCGGTCATTTGCAGATTGCCTTTGCCGTCCAGCACGGCCACCTCGACCGCCATGATCTCACCGCCGGTTTCGGTCCAGGCCAGGCTGGTCGCCACCCCGACCTCGTCCTGGAGTTCGGCCTCGGTCTGGAAGAACTGCTGCGGTCCGAGGAACTTCTCGATCAAGTTCGGCGCGATCACCGTCGGGTAGTGCTTGCCCTCGGCCTTCCAGCGGGCCACTCTGCGGCAGATGCGCCCGATCTCCCGCTCCAGGTTGCGCACGCCGGCCTCATAAGTGTACTCACGGACGATCCGCTGCAGCGCCTGCGGCGCAAAGTGCAAGCCGAGATTTTCGATGCCGGTTTCCTCGACCTGACGCGGGATCAGGAAGCGGTTGGCGATGATCAGCTTTTCTTCCTCGATATATCCTGGGAACTCGATCACCTCCAGACGGTCCAGCAGCGCCGGGGGGATGGTCCCCAGCGTATTGGCAGTGGTGATGAACATCACCTTGGAAAGATCGAAGTCCAGCTCCAGGTAATGATCCGAAAAGGCATGATTCTGTTCCGGGTCGAGCACCTCGAGCAGTGCCGAGGACGGGTCGCCGCGGAAATCGCTGCCCAGCTTGTCGATCTCGTCCAGCATGAACAGGGGGTTGGCCGTCCCGGCCCGCTTCATGGTCTGGATGATGCGGCCCGGCAGGGCGCCGATGTACGTCCGCCGGTGACCGCGGATTTCTGCCTCGTCCCGGATCCCGCCGAGCGAGACGCGCACAAACTTGCGTCCCAGCGCCTCGGCAATGGACTTCCCCAGCGAGGTCTTGCCGGTGCCGGGCGGGCCGACAAAGCACAGAATGGGCTGGCGTTCCTTGCGGGGCTTGAGCGAACGGACCGCGATATATTCCAGGATGCGTTCCTTGGCCTTCTTCAGGCCGTAATGTTCGCGCTCCAGGACCCTTCCGGCGTGCTTGACATCCAGGTTGTCCGCCGTGCCCGACGTCCAGGGCAGGTCCAGGATCCAGTCGATGTAGGTGCGGATGATGCCCACTTCGGGTGCCATGGGCGGCATCTGCGCCAGGCGTTCGATCTCCTTCATCACGGTCGCTTTGGCGTGCTCGGGCAGCTTGGCGGCTTCGATCTTCTTGTGCAGATCGGTGACATCGCGGGTCCAGATGTCGCCTTCCCCCAATTCGGTCTGGATCTGTTTCATCTGCTCGCGCAGGTAGAACTCGCGCTGGCTTTTGTCGACCTCGTTCTGCACGCGGCTGTGGATCTCGTCCTCGAGTTCGAGGACGTCCACCTCCTGGGCCAGGATCTTATTGATGCGCTTCAACCGTTCGCGTGGGTTGGCGATCAGCAGCAGCTGCTGGCGTTCGGTCAGGTTGATGGAAACCGCGGTGGCGATCATATCCGCCAGCCAGCCCGGTTCCGAGATGTTCAAGGCGAAAAGATGGGCTTCTTCCGGGATGGAACGATCGAGCTGGACGCAGCGGTCGAACAGGTCCAGGGCGGAGCGCATTAACGCCTGAGTCTGGCGGTCGGCGGTCTGGGGTTCGAAGATCACCCGGGCGCGCACCCGCATGACCGGCGTCAGGCGGGTGAACTCGACGACCTCCACCCGCCGCCGTCCCTGCACCAGGGCCGAGCTCGAGCCGTCCGGCATGCTGAGCAAACGGCCCACGGCCAGTTCCACACCCACTGGCAGGAAATCCTGAGGCCCGGGATCTTCGATCTCCGGATCGCGTTGGGTCAGGCCAATGACGGTGAGATTTTTATCATGGGCCTGCTGGATCGCAAGCAGCGAAGACTCCCGGACCACGAAAACCGGCGACACCATGTGCGGAAAGATGACGATATCCCGCAGAGGGAGAACCAGCGCCTCGATCGTGCCGTCCTCCTCCGGGGTTGCGTTCGGAACGCGGTAAAGCTCCTCGGTGCGCTGGGTCAGCGCCACGTTGAAAGCATCCTCTTCTTGAAAAGACCAGTCATGTTGGGTCATACTTTAGATCCTGTTGGTGACAGGCAAGCTTCACTTCGGATTCAGCTTCTGCCAGGCGGTGCGCACTTCCGCCGTGACGAACATGCTGCCGGCTGATAAAACAATCTCGCCGTGTGTTTCCGCCAGGCGCAGCGCCCTTCCTAGGGCCGCTTCCACGGGGACCACCGCTTCGCCCTCCAGTCCGACCTGGCGAGCCATCGCCACCAGCTGGCCGGTTGCGAGCGCCCGTGGGTGGACCGCCTGAGTGACGATCAAGCGGCTCAGGCGCGGCTTGAGGGAGGTGAGCATGCCCTGGATATCCTTGTCCTCGGAGGAGCCAAAGACGAGGATCACTGGACGTCCGGGAAAATAATCATCGAGCGTCTGGCGCAAATGGTCGGCCGAGTCGACGTTGTGGGCTGAGTCTAACACAACCGGCGGCTCGCGACGCATGATTTCAAAACGGCAGGGCCAAAAGACCTCGGCAAACCCCTTCTGGATGGCCTGGTCCGATATCCGCAGTCCGCTGATCCGCAGGGCCGCGCAGGCGGTGGCGGCATTGACCATCTGATGGGCACCCAGAAGCGGGATGGTCAGTTCCAGGGCCGGCAGATCCTGGGTGCGGACGGTGAGCGCCTGCCCGTCCAGGGAATGTTCCCCAGCCGTGAAGAGCACGTCCCGGCCGACCAGGGTCAGGGCAGCCTGGCGTTCCCGTGCGACCCGCTCCAGGACGGTCAGGGCCTCCTCCTTCTGCGGGGAGGAGACGACCGGCCGGTCGGCCTTGATGATCCCTGCCTTCTCAGCGGCGATGGCGCTCAGGGTGTTGCCCAGCACCGCCATGTGGTCGTAGGAGAGCGAGGTGATGACCGCCACCTGCGGGCTGACCACGTTGGTCGCGTCCAGGCGCCCCCCCAGACCCACCTCGATCACGGCGGCGTCCACCTTCTGGCGGGCAAAATAGAGGAAACCCAGGGCCGTCGTGATCTCGAAAGTGGTCAGAAGGGGGATGCGCGCCACAACCGGTTTAAGTTCATCCACCAGTTCTGCCAGGAAGGGGTGCGGGATGGGCACGCCGTCCACCTGGATGCGTTCCCCATAGTCCTGCAGGTGAGGGGAGGTGTACAGACCGGTACGGTAACCGGCCGCCTGAAGCGCCGAGGCGGCCAGGGCCGAAGTGGATCCCTTGCCCTTCGTCCCGGCAATGTGAATGACCGCGTACTCCCGCTCGGGGTTCCCGAGGGCAGCGGTCAGGGCGCGCATGCGCTCCAGGTTGAAATTGGCCTTGGCAAGTTCGGAGGATTTTTTCAGGCTATAATCAACAAAGGAATAGAGATAGTCGAGAGCTTGATTGTAGGCATCTTCGGTGTTCATACGGGAAGCATTGTAATCGGCCCAAGACCCAAAAGCAAGAGGATGTGCTCCGGGCTGCCCCGGATCCGACCTGCCCGGCGTGGATGGTTCCTGAAGGACGGATATGACCCTCGGCATTCTGACCCTTCACCTTCGTTTACCCGGCTGTACATCCTTAAAGGAGAAGCGCGGCAGGCTGAAACCGCTGCTGGCCCGCCTGCACCGGGAGTTCAACCTCTCCGTGGCTGAGATGGACCGGCAGGATCAATGGCGGGAGGCGGTGGTCGCCTGTGCCGTGATCGGGAATGACTCGGCCCACTTGCAGCGCTCTCTGCAGACGATCTCGGATTGGGTAGGGAAGAACTGGCCGGATATCACGGTCGTGGAGGATCAATTTGAACTGTTGTAGGAGGCTGCATGGATTTAAAGCTTAAAGACAAGCGGGCCCTGGTCACTGGCGCCAGCCGTGGCCTGGGCTATGCCGTCGCACACGGCCTGGCCCTGGAAGGCTGCCATTTGGCCGTGAACAGCCGGGAGGAGGCCAAGATCCAGGCCGCCGCCAGTAAGATCGCCAAGGAATCCGGCGTGCCGGTCTTTGGTCTGCCCGGGGATGTGTCCGACCCGGATCTGCCGGAGCAGCTGGTCAGTGAGGCAGTCCATTCCCTGGGCGGTCTGGACATTCTGGTCACCAACGCCGGGGGCCCGCCGGCGGGCAGTTTCGAATCCTTCGACGAGGCTGCCTGGCAGAAGGCCATCGATCAATCCCTGATGAGCCACGTCCGCTTGATCCGGGCGGCCTTGCCTCATTTAAAGCGCTCCAAAGCCGCCAGTGTTCTGACGGTCACCTCCTATTCGGTCAAGCAGCCTATTCCCAACCTGGTGCTTTCCAACAGTGTGCGCGCCGCCACCGTTGGCCTGACCAAAACCCTGGCGCTCGAGCTCGGCAGCCAGGGCATCCGCTTCAATTCGATCCTGCCGGCCTGGACCGAGACCGAACGCGTCTACGAGCTGATGAAGTTCCGCGCCCAGCAAAACAAAACGACGATCAAGGCGGAAGCCGCCCGGCAGGCCAAGGACAGCGCCCTCGGGCGGATGGGCACCCCGGAGGAATTCGCCAACGCGGCCGTGTTCCTGGTTTCCCCGGCCGCCTCCTACATCACCGGGGTCATGTTGACCGTGGACGGCGGGATGTACAAGGGTACGCTCTAGCTGTCATCAGACCTTTTCCCAAGGAAAAAGCCATGCCCATTCAGTTCTTTACAGCCATCAAAAAAGGCGACCAGACCAGGGTTGAGGAAATGCTGGCTTCCGACCCCACGCTGACCCGCAGCCGCGACAAGGACGGGCTTTCCCCGATCATGGCAGCGGTCAACCACGGACAGGCGGCCATCGCCGACCTGCTCGTCAACCACGCCGTGACGATCACCATCTATGAAGCGGCCGCCACCGGCAAGCTCCAGCAGATCATGCTGATGCTCGCCAAGGATCCCGGCCTGGCCAACGTTTATGGGGATGACGGTTATCAGCCTCTTCATCTCGCCGCGAAATTCGGTCACCTGGATGTCGTGAACTTCCTGCTGAACGCCGGAGCCTGGGTCAATTCCGCATCCGTGAATAAATTGCGGGCCACCCCCCTGCTGTCCGCTGTGGCGGCTGGACATGTCGATGTTGCCTACCGGCTGTTGGATGCGGGCGCCGATCCCAACGCCCGGCAGTCCGGCGACATCAGTCCGTTGCACATCAGCGCCCAAAACGGACAGGTCGAAATGGTCCGGCTGCTGCTCGATTATGGGGCAAACCTCGAAATGAAGAATATGGATCGAAAGACCCCATTAAACCTCGCCAGCGAGAAAGGCTTCACCGAAGTGGCGATGCTGCTGAAATCGGGGGTCACCAAGCGGTTTCGGAAACCCAGGGATCTGGCCTAGGGATCGCGGTTCATTCTAACGAGGCATGCGGACTGCCCGCAGGAGAGCATGTCCCGGCTGTTTTAATAAAATGGACAATATTTATCAAGTATAATCTTCTCCATGTTAACCCCTGAACAAATCGAGGCACGTCTCGAACGGCTCCTTTTAAAGGTACAAAAGCCGGGCCGGTATGTCGGCGGCGAATTGAACATCGTGGTCAAGGACTGGACTCAGGTGCCCACGAAGGTCGCCCTGCTGTTTCCGGACATCTACGATATCGGCGTATCCAATGTCGGGCTGAAGATCCTTTATGATCAGATCAACCAGCGGGAGGATGCCCTGGCAGAACGTGCCTACGCCCCCTGGCTGGACATGGAAGCGGTCATGCGCTCGAGCGGCATCCCGCTGTATTCGCTGGAAAGCCACCACTCCCTGGCGGCCTTCGACATCCTGGGCTTCTCCCTGCCCTACGAGACCCTCTACACCAACACGCTGAACATGCTCGATCTTGCCGGCATCCCCCTGCACACCAGCGAGCGCGGCCCATCCGATCCGCTCATCATCGCAGGGGGGCACGCCTGCTTCAACCCTGAGCCGATGCACGCCTTCGTGGACGCCTTTGCGATCGGCGAGGGGGAGGAAATCATCCAGGACATCATCAACCGCCATCAGGCCTGGAAAAAGAGCGGCGCCACCCGTGCGGAGCTCCTGCGCTCCCTGGCGGGCATCTCCGGCGTATACGTCCCCAGTCTTTATGAAGCCCATTACCAGGAGGATGGGACCGTCGCCTCGGTCGAGGCCCGGGTCCCGGAAGCGCCCCCGATCGTCCTCAAGCGCATGGTGGCGAAGCTTCCGCCCCCCACCACCCGCTTCATCGTACCGAACATCGAAACGGTTCACAACCGCGTCACCGTGGAGGTGATGCGCGGCTGCACGCGCGGATGCCGTTTCTGCCAGGCAGGCATGATCACCCGCCCGGTGCGCGAACGGAGCGTCGCCGAAGTGGTCGCCGCGGCCGAAGAGGCGGTCAGGAACACCGGGTTCGAGGAGCTGGCCCTTCTCTCCTTGTCCTCGTCCGACTATTCGCATATCCTGGAGCTGGTCACAACCATCGGGGAAAAATTCAGCGGTCGGCATCTCACCATCTCGCTGCCCTCGCTGCGGATCGAGTCTGTGTCGGTCGAGTTGATGGACAAACTGCGCGACCGGCGCTCCTTCGGTTTCACCCTGGCCCCGGAGGCCGCCACCGAGCGCATGCGCCGCATCATCAACAAGTTCATCCCGGACGACCAGATCCTGGAAACGACACGCGAGATTTATCGGCGCGGCTGGCCGACCATCAAACTGTATTTTATGATCGGGCACCCCAGTGAGACCCTGGAGGATGTGCAGGCCATCGCCGACCTGTGCAAGCGCGTCCTGGCCGAGGGACGCAAGGTCCTGGGCGGAAAAGCCAAACTGCATGCCGGGGTCAGCACCTTCATCCCGAAGCCGCATACGCCTTTCCAGTGGGTCGCGGTGGATACGCCGGAGCAGATCCGGGCCAAGCAGTCCCTACTGATGCGCGAACTGCGGGATGGGTCGATCAAACTGTCCTGGACCCAGCCGGAGGACACCCTGCTCGAAGCCTGGCTGTCGCGCGGCGACCGGCGCCTGGCCGAGGTGGTCTATACGGCCTGGAAGAACGGCTCCAAGTTTGACGCCTGGCAGGACCAACGGCGCTACGAGACCTGGCTGGCCGCCTTCGCCGAAAACGGGCTCGACCCTGCTTTCTACACCCACCGCCCGCGCCGCATGGACGAGATCTTCCCCTGGGACCACATCTCGGACGCCGTGCACAAGAAATTCCTCTTCAATGATTTCCGCCAATCTCTCGAAGGCCAGATCCGGATCGACTGCCGCGAGCAGTGCTTCGCCTGCGGAATCCTTCCGATCTTCGCCAATGACCGCCGTGCCAACCCGGGGACATCCTGGAAGTGCCCGGAGGTTAAATCCCCGGCAACCAGGAAGCGGGAGCCTGTCCCGGCTGGTTGACCTGAGGCCCGGTTCGGTTCACCATGCGTTTGCGCATCACCTTCTCCAAATCCGGCGCCCTTCGTTATACCGGCCACCTGGATCTTGCGAAGATCTGGGAGCGGACGGTCCGGCGCGCCGATCTGCCGCTGGTCTACAGCCAGGGCTTCCACCCCCAGCCGAAGATCCAGCTGGCCTCAGCCCTGCCCCTGGGTTTTCTCGGCCGCGCCGAGGTCATGGATATCTGGCTGGATATCCAGCCAGGGAATTCGCCTCTTCCTTTAAAAAATCTGCTCCAGCAGGCGGCGCCTCCAGGATTGACGATCCTGGATGTCGTTGAGGTGGAGGCGCGCCTGCCCGCCCTGCAAACCCAGGTCGACTCAGCAGACTACGAGGTAATCCTGCTCGATCCAGCCGACCGGCTGGCCTTGAGCAAAAGTCTCATCGCCCTGCTGGCTGCCGACCGCCTGGAGCGTCAGCGGCGCGGGAAGACCTATGACCTGCGCGCCCTCATCCAATCGCTCGGCCTGCTGGACGAGGATGGGTCCGGCAACCCGCGGATCGCCATGCGCCTCTCCACCCGTGAGGGCGCCACCGGCCGTCCCGAGGAGGTGCTGGAAGCCCTCGGCATCCCCTTCGAGAGCACGCGCATCGAACGAACTCGCCTGATCCTCAAAACCGACTTACCGAACCCGCCGTAAAGCCCCTGCCTTCAGGCATGGTGATATGAGGCGGCGGTGCGAAGCAGCGAAGTTGCTTGACTATTGGGCGGATGGCTGTATAATATAGCACATACGTTCTACCAAAGGTTGGGTCCCCTCCCCATGCGATCGCCATGATGTCTATTCGGGCAATGATCCTGTTGTTGGGTGCCCCCAGTACCGAAGGAAAGTGTGGATGGACCAGATCGCCGCTCGGTTGAAAATCATCTTTGGTGAAGTCGATGCACAGTACGGGATCCATCGACTGGTTCGGCCAATCAAAGGCCGCTCGTCATGTCTTTTGCGCCAGGAGTTTGGCTCGTGGCGATCCCGCTGGCCCAGGCGATGGACCCATTCCTACTTGATCTCGTCTTGCGGGGGTGCACCTTTGGCAATTATAAAACGGTACATTGAAGGTCAGAAGAATGTCTGAAAGGCATCCGGATCAGGAAACCACCTGCTCCTGCCGGGTGATGCGTGTGCGCTTTCATCGAACCCCGGCCATCACCCACACGTCCGATCCGATGCGCCGCTCGATGGCGGTGCTGTGGAATGATATGGTCCGTGTCCATCAGCGCATTCGCAAGTGGCACGGGAAGTGGCCCAGGCAAAAGGCTTTCGACGCACACTTTGTCCGGCGCAAGGACCGCTACGCTGGGCTGCCTTCCGCCTGTGTGCAGCAGGCGGTACGGAAGTTCTTTGGGAATATCAAAACCACCCAAACGAGCCGCAAGTTGGGATGGAAGGCCCGTTACCCATGGCGGAATCAGAAGCGCTATGCCACGGTGGTCTTTCGTGGCGACCTGGTGTCGGGGATGGGCGGGAAGCTCACCCTGGGCGGCGGGAATGGTTCTCCGCCACTTTCGATCCCGCTTGGGGAGGACCCCGGAAGGATCCTCAAAGCGGAACTGTGCTTCGACGAAGTACTGGTCACGATCGAGTCTCCCGCGTCCAGGCCTGAAACGGACACGGCGAGGGAACCCGTCGTATCTGCGGGGGATCCGGGGCAGCGCTGGGCCTGGACCTTTCTCTCGAGCGATGGGGAAAGCCTGATGATCAACGGTCGGGCCATCGTGGCGGAGAAGATCCGCCGGGAGAAGAAACGTGCCTATCAGAAGGCGTTCCAATCTCGCCGGAGATCCGCTTCCAGGCGTCAGAAGAAGACCCAACGGACGATGGCCCGCCAAAAGGCGAAGTCGGTGCGCAAGATCCGGGACATCAACCACAAGGTTTCGCGTCAGGTAGTGGATTGGGGCGTCGAGACTGGCCAGCGCAAGATGATCCTCAGCCAACCCACTGGCATTGACAAAGCCAGGGGAGGCAAAGCGCAAAGGCAGCGCAATGGATTTTGGGAATATGGCCAGCAATCCCGCATGATCGAATACAAAGCCGAAGGACGCATCGAGATCGAAAGGGACGAGGAACGCGGCACCAGCTCGACGTGCCCCCAATGCAAATATCGCCACCATCCATCGGGCAGGCTGTTCCGCTGCCCGAACTGTGGCTGGACCGGCCACCGGGATCTGGTGGGGGCTGGTAACCAACTGGGTCGGCATGACCCCCATGCCGATGTCGCTGCGCTGATCGAACAGGCGCATCCAAAGTATCTCCGTCCCTGGCGACAGGGTAGGAGTAAAGTCGATGAAACCGACCGTCCGATAGGCAGACCACGGACTCGCCCGGAGAAAGTGGTGCACGACCAGGCCATCGGAAGTGGCTCGCCGGGCACTACGGCGGGAGGGCAACACCGGGAAACCGGGGCCGTGAGGCGGCTGCGCAACCGTTCGTGGGGCGAGGAAAACTCTTGGAACGAAGCTGGGTCTGTGCATGTTTCTCCAAGAACCCCCGCCCATTAGGGCTGGGGAGTTTCAGAATGAACGGATCTGTTCTTCGAGGGCGCCATGGGTCTTCTGGTATCGTTCCTGATCTCCTTCGGCACAGCGGTCATCTTTGCCTCCTTTCTGTACTGGCTCGACCGGTATGAGAAGGAACCCCTGCTCCTGCTCGGCGGCGTTTTTTTGTGGGGAGCGATCGTCGCCGCGGGCAGTGCGTTCCTGATCAATTCCATCCTGGGGGAGGGGATCTTCCTCGTTTCCAACTCCGATCTCGCCACCAACCTGGCAACCGGTTCGATCATCGCCCCGCTGGTCGAAGAGACCCTTAAAGGCCTGGCCGTTCTGGGGGTCTTCCTGATCTTTCGCGGGGAGTTCGACTCGGTCCTGGACGGGATCATCTATGCCGGAGTGGCCGCATTGGGCTTTGCTGCGACCGAAAACACCTACTACATTTACACCTATGGTTACCTGGAAAGCAGTTGGAGCGGGCTGATCACCCTGACCTTCATCCGCGTCCTCCTGGTGGGCTGGCAGCACCCCTTCTACACCGCCTTCACGGGCATCGGGCTGGCGATCGCCCGGCTGAACCGCAACTGGTTCGTCAAGATCGCCGCCACGTTCGGGGGCCTGGGCCTGGCCATGTTCACCCACGGCCTTCACAATACCGTGGAATCCTTCCTGCGCGGGACGACCGGGATGGTGGTCGGCGTCATCCTGGACTGGAGCGGATGGATGATCATGTTCGGGGTCATCCTGTGGGCCACCTGGAATGAGGAGCGTGCGCTCAAAAAATTCCTGGAGGAGGAGGTCCAGACCGGGGTGATCACCCCGGCGCATTACCGGACCGCCTCCTCGGCCTGGAAGCAGTCCTTGGCCCGGACCGCGGCTTTTTTCACAGGGCGTTATCAAAAAACCGCACGCTTCTACCAACTGTGCGGGGAGTATGCCCACAAACGTCAGCAGTATGCCCTGCTCGGTGATGAGGGCGGAACGACGGCGATCATCCAGAACCTGCGGACGGAATTGGCCCGTTTGTCCCCGGATGCCCTGGCCTAGTCCCCCTTCCGCGGGGTTCTCAAAATCCCGCCGGATCAATTGTGGTAAAATTTCTGCGCCCGCCCCTGTAGCTCAGTGGATAGAGCGTCGGCCTCCGGAGCCGAAAGCGGCAGTTCGAATCTGCCCAGGGGCGCCAGAAAAATCAGGAGAATCGTTGTCTGGGGGATGAAATACAAAAATCATACATTCTCTAATCCAAGTTGATTTTAAAGGACGACGAGGTAAGGGCTGCCCCGCTCTCGTCTGTGGCGGAGTGGTAGCGCCACACCGGATCAGAATGGCAACGAGAAGATTCATGTCCGCTCGTTCGGAACGTAGATATTCTTCTTTTCGCGCCCAAAGCCCATGACTTTCTCGCCGAATTTTAAGCTTGGCTTCACCAGGATATGAGGGGGGCATCCTATCCGTCCAGGGCAG
>Ga0209039_10000165_pt1 | contig 61682 bp, 51 predicted proteins | sample BogFormECP12_OM1_FD_188238 | JGI IMG/M metagenome (GOLD analysis project Ga0209039, IMG submission 188238) | Bog forest soil microbial communities from Calvert Island, British Columbia, Canada - ECP12_OM1 (SPAdes) (version 2) | ecosystem: Environmental > Aquatic > Freshwater > Wetlands > Bog ...
GCCACCCGCATCTGGTGGTGCCCTACAGCCTGTCCACCAACGACTCGAAATTCGGCCGCGGCACTTTCGCCACCGGCGACGACTTCTTCACTTACTGCCGCGACGCGTTCGACTTCCTGTATCGCGAAGGCGCCACCCAGCCGCGGATGCTCTCGGTCGGCCTGCACATGCGCATCATCGGCCACCCCGCCCGCGCCGGCGGCCTGGAGCGGCTGCTCGACCATGTAAGCCGGGTCCCCGGCGTCTGGATCACCAGGCGGATCGAGATTGCGCGCCACTGGGCCGCAACCCATCCGCCGGCGTGATGGCGGATCAGCCGGCCCTTTCGCCGCAACTTGCCGTCCCCGACGGACTTCCGCTTCCCCAGCGCACCTGGGCAATCCTCACCATCGCGCTTGGCCTGACGCTCGCGCTGATCTTCGCCTTCGCGCCGTTTCCGGGAGCGGCGTTCGTCGCCCGCGTCATCGATACGTTCATCGCGCTGCCGACTTTCCTGGTGACGCTCGCCTTCACCTTCCTCTACGGATCGGCCGGCATCCTCAACGGCGCCAATTACAACGAATGGGACCCGCGCCACGATCCGCTGATTGCGGCGCCCTACAGCGCCGACGATCTGAGCGGGAAGGAGGCCTGCAAGCGCGCGTTGTTAGCGGAGTTCGGACTGCCAGACGCGGCGCTCGACCGGCCGCTGATCGGGATTGTCTCGCGCTTCACCCGGCAAAAGGGCGCCGACATCCTGGCGGAAGTGGCCGCCGAGATCGCGGCCGCAGACATCTACGTCGCGGCCCTGGGCTCGGGCGATCCGGAATACGAGGCGTTCTTCCAGCAGATGGCGGCCGACCATCCCGACCGCATCGCCCTCCGGTTGGGCTATGACGACGGGCTGGCCCACCGCATCGAGGCCGGCGCCGATATGTTCCTCATGCCCAGCCATTATGAGCCGTGCGGCCTGAACCAGATGTATAGCTTGCGGTACGGCACGGTGCCCGTGGTTCGCGCTACGGGCGGCCTCGATGATACCATCGATGAGAGTACCGGGTTCAAGTTCACGGAGTATACCGGACAAGCTCTGCTAGGCGCGGTCCTGGAAGCCGCCGAGGCGTTTTCCAATCGGACGCTCTGGCGGGAAATGATGCGCCGGGGCATGCAAAAGGACTTTTCCTGGAAGGCTTCGGCGGCCGGTTATTCGGCGCTGTACCAACGGCTTGCGGGCGGGGCGTGAATCCTTTTGGCGCAATCCGATTCTAATGGTTTAGGAGATCAAATGGCAGGTCAGAACACACTAACCTTTACCGATGCGAGTTTCGACCAGGACGTATTGCGGTCGGACGTTCCGGTTCTGGTGGACTTTTGGGCCGAATGGTGCGGCCCTTGCAGGATGATGGCGCCGACCATCGACGTGGTGGCCTCCGAATACGCCGGCAAAATCAAAGTTGGCAAAGTCGACGTGGACTCCAACAACAACACCGCGGGGCGCTACAACGTGCGCGGCATCCCTACGCTGCTGCTGTTCAAGGGCGGGCAGGTGGTGGAACAGCGCGTTGGCGCCATCGGCAAGTCTGACGTTCAGAAGATGATCGACGCGCACGTGTAACGACTACCGATCAATTCCCGGTGGGCTTTTCGGCGTGCTCCACTAGCAAGAACTCCACTGGGCCTTTTGCCGATTCCAGTCTCAGGCCAAGCTGTTTGGGTAGCGCGGAGGCAAGATCGGCGCAATCGGGACTGATCGCCGGTGCGGCACCGCTGTCACCTCCGGCCAGCTTCAGCGCGTCCGGCAGGAATTGCAAGTTCAGGTCGTAGCGGGCGGGCAGGCCGGTCCTGTCGATTACAGTGCGATCCGAGGAGCGCGATAGCGTGAAGGCCAGGTAGTCCATGGTCACGTTCCGGCCGTTAAGGCCCGCGCACACGCTGCCGTCGCTTGCCCGGACCCCCTGCAGGCCCATCGGCGGGCGATCCAAATCCGCGGGGTCATGGACTGGCATTTTGGATCCGCCCTTATCGACCACCAGGGCCCACACCGGTTCCTGGCGCGTCTCGCGCCGCAACACCAGATGGAAACGTTCTTCCAGCAGGTGCTGCAGCATCACATGGAGTTCATCGGGTGTTCGGGAACGCGCGGCTTTGGCCTCGATATCGAACCGGTCCGTGCTTATCCAGGACGGGCCGCCGGAAATCTGCCGGTCGGTGACGGTGTAGGCAACCGTCATGACCACGCGTAGCGGCATGTTTTCGGCGTGATATGTCTGGCCTCCGGGCATTTGGCGGATGATGCCGCCCTGGCCTCCGGGAGCGCTTGGCTTCACGGACGCAACCTCGAAAGTGAGCGGGTCCTTCTCCGCAGTCTGCGATTGAGCTCGAATACCGAGGGTAACAGCGGTGCATAAGGCAACCGCTGACAGCGCCGTTCCGGTGACTGATTTGTGCGGGGTCACACAGAGCCCTCCCTTCGTCTCAGTGTACCGGAATCAAGTGGGCCTCCTGGCCTGTCCTGGACCGGCCAGAAGGCCGGTCCCACATTATCTCACCGACACCGGCTGGCGCACGTGGGCCTCGTCCTGCTCCGGGTCCCCGTTGAGCATGGACGATTCCTGGCATGGAATGCAATAGCGGGCCCACGGCAGGGCGCGCAGGCGCTTCTCTGGAATGGGCTCCTCACAGACAAGGCAAGTGCCGTAATCGCCGGCTTCCAGACGGTCGAGGGCTTCCTCTACCAGGCGGAGCTGCCCGTAATCCAGGCTATTGAAGTGCAGGGAGACGTACTCATCATGGGTGAGTTGCGCCTGGTCTTCCTCGGCCAGACGCCCCATCTTGGCCAGCGTGTCGAACTTCACGCCCAACCCCGCAAGGACCTCTTCTCGTTTTTCGAGCAAAGCTTCCCGGTAGAACCGACGGCTGCCTTGAACCGGTGCCCTTTTCATGATCCCTCCCTGGTGTCTCCCTATTTCGGATGACCACCGCCTAAATGATCCAAGGCAAGATATCAGGATTCCGGTCCCAAAACAATAGGTAATTTGGCAATTGTCGAAGGGCAGCAGCGGGCGGTAACCGGCTGGTATAGGCAAAACGGGGAGAGCTACCAATCCCGCCTTTGGAACTGGATTAGCACTACCCGTTTTGCAGGCGCTGTTTTACGGCGACGGGTTCCGCCACGCCGGGAGCTTCGGCCACGCGGCGGCCCCACTCGGCATCGGCTTTTGTGAAGTGACCGATCTGGAGTTGGATAATCCGCTCCGGAATGCCCTTCATGGAGCAAGCTATGTTGTGGGTCAGGCGGTCGCGTTCGTCGGGTTTCATCAGGCGGTAGAGCGTGGTGGGGCCAGCCAATCCTGGCTGCCAGTCCCCTTTCAGGCTGTAGCGCCGACGGTCTTTGCTGCCGGCGTCTTCTGCGCGCTTGACCATCGCCGCTACTCGGGATATGCGAGCCGGCGGCAGTACCCCCATTTTGGGGTTATTTAGCACCCTCATTAACGCCCGGAACACCACAAAATACATGCAGACCTTTAAACCTGAATTCTGCTATATTGGTCTTTCAGGGGGGTGTGGTGTTTCTCATCACTCATAGGAAACAATTTGGTCCGTCGACCTTTCTCTGGGACGTCCAAGCGCCGGATGTGGCGCGCGCGGCACGGCCCGGACATTTCATCATGGCTCGTATCGACGAGCGTGGCGAACGAATCCCGTTGACCGTTGCAGATTTCAACGTGGAACGCGGCACCGTCACTGTAGTGATCCAGGCGGTGGGCAAAACCACCTTCGAGATGATGACCCTGCGCGAGGGTGACGCCATTCTCGATTTCATCGGGCCGTTGGGCCTGCCCAGCCATATTCGCAAGCTCGAAGGCACGGTGGTGCTGGTGGGCGGCGGCCTCGGCGTAGCACCCATTTATCCGCAGTTGCGCGAATACAAAATGCAGGGCAACCGCACCGTCTCGATTGTCGGCTTCCGCAATCGCGACCTGATGTTCTGGGAAGAGGAATTCCGCCAGTATAGCGACGAGCTCATCGTCACCACCGATGACGGCACTTATGGGCGCAAAGGCTTCGTCTCACAGGCGCTGGCTGACGTGCTGGCCAACGACAGCACTATCCGCGAGGTGGTGGCTATTGGGCCGCTCCCCATGATGAAGGCCTGCTGCGAAGTGACCCGGCCGCTCGCTGTTCCCACCATCGTCAGCTTGAATTCCATCATGGTGGATGGCACCGGCATGTGCGGTTCCTGCCGCGTGACGGTGGGCGGCAAGATGAAGTTCGCCTGCGTCGATGGCGCCGATTTCGATGGCCACCTGGTGAATTTCGACGAGCTCGCGTTGCGCCAGAAGCGCTTCGAGCGCGAGGAAAAGGCCGCGCTCAACCGCTATCGCGACGAATCCACCAAGCTCGCCAGCCTCCAAGCCGCGAGCGCCGTGGCAGAAACCGACGGCCAGCCGCGTTCCACCTGCGAGCTGCCCGAACCGTTGCCCTTTGTTCCGGGGCCGCGGCTGCCCAAGAACCTCAAGAGCATTCCGCCGGAGCGCGCCCCCATGCCGCAGCAGCCGGCCGAAGTGCGCCGTCACAATTTCAAAGAAGTGGCGCTGGGCCTGGATCTGGAAGCCGCGCTGCACGAGGCCGACCGCTGCCTGCGCTGCAAGAAGCCGCGCTGCATTCCGGGCTGCCCGGTGGGCATCGATATCCCCGGCTTCATCGCCGCCATCCAGGATAAAGACATCAAACGCTCCTACCAGATTTTGAAAGCCACCAACGCGCTGCCGGCGGTGTGCGGCCGGGTTTGCCCGCAGGAATCGCAGTGCGAGGCCACCTGCGTGGTGGGCGCCAAGTACAAGCCGGTCTCGATCGGGCGCCTGGAACGCTTCGTCGCCGATGCGGCCATGGGACGCGGATGGGACACTTTCCCCGAGCCCGCCGCCAACACCAGTACGCAGAAAAAAGCCGCCATCATCGGCTCCGGTCCGGCCGGCCTCGCCTGCGCCGGCGAATTGGCGCGCAACGGCGTCAAGGTGACCATTTTCGAAGCGCTGCATGTAGCCGGCGGGGTGCTGAAGTACGGCATCCCCGAATTCCGCCTGCCGGACATCATTATCGACGCCGAAATCGAAAACCTCAAGAAGATGGGCGTGGAGATCCGGCTCGACAGCATTATCGGCAAGCTCTTCACCATCCCACAGCTTCTCGCTGGCATGGGCTATGACGCGGCCTTCGTGGGCACCGGCGCCGGCTCGCCGAAGTTTGCCGAGGTCCCCGGCGAAGCCTACAACGGAGTCTTCTCGGCCAACGAATTCCTGACGCGCGTCAACCTCATGCGCGGCTACCGCCAGCCCATCTATGACACTCCCGTGGGCATGGGCAAGCGCGTCGCCGTAGTCGGCGCGGGCAATACCGCCATGGATGCCTGCCGCGTGTCCCTGCGCATGGGCGCCGAATCGGTGACCTGTGTCTACCGCCGGTCGCGGCGGGAATCGCCCGCCCGGGCCGAGGAGCTCGAACACGCCATTGAGGAAGGCGTGAACTTTATGTGGCTCACCGCCCCGGTGGAAATCCTGGGCGATGCCTCCGGTTGGGTCACCGGAATGCGCTGCCAGCAGATGGAACTGGGCGAACCCGATGCTTCCGGACGGCGCCGGCCGGTTCCCATGCCCGGCTCCGAATTCCTGCTCGACGTCGACACCGTCATCTACGCCCTGGGCACCACCGCCAACCCGATCATTGCGCAGACCACCCCCGGATTGAATGTCAACAAGTGGGGCTACATCGTGATCGATGAACAGACCGGCATGACCACCCTGCCAGGCGTCTTCGCCGGCGGAGACATCGTCACCGGCGCGGCCACCGTGATCCTGGCCATGGGCGCAGGCAAGCGCGCCGCCAAGGGAATGCTGGAATACCTGGACATCCTCAAACCCGATGCCCCGCAACCACAAATGACCACCGTAGGGAGCCTATAAACATGCCATCCTCTTGTCCCAAGTGCCACGCGGTATTGGAAGAAGATGAGATTTGCTGCTCGCAGGTCCGCTACACCTGGCGGTGCAAAAGCTGTTTCAAACTGACCAGCGGGTTCGCCATACCGTATGGCAAGTGTTTCATGTGCGGCGGCGAACTGGAGTTGATCCCCGGACGCGACCTGGGCGACTCCATGCGCTTCCAGGCCATCCGCGACGCCGTGCAGTTTGAGCTGGACTCGTTCCACTTTTATAAGCTGGCGCGCGACAAGGCCAAGACGCCCGACCAGCGCGCCGTGCTCGAACGCCTCTACGAAGCCGAGCTCGACCACCTCCACGAGCTCGAAGAGAAGTATCACGCTCACCTGGACCGCGAAGTGGTGGAGCTTTCCGCGAATGAAGAGAACCTGCTCTCCAACTGGCTGTTCAAGGGGATCGAAGTGACGGAAACATCCGGCATCGGCGATCTCTACCGGGCCGCGCTTGAAATGGAACGCCGCACGCGCGACCACTTCCGCAAGCTGGCTGCGGAGCTTCCCGCAGGGTTGGAAAAAGACTTATGCGGGGAATTGGCAGCGGAAGAAGAAGAGCACGTGGCGCTGCTTGAAGGCGAGTTGGAGCAGATCGGGTAGCTGGAGACCTAGCTGGCTCGCGCCAGGCGGCTTGGCTCCGCATCCGGCGCGGGAGCGATTTCGCGCCGGATGTAGAGCTCGAGACTGCACATGATGTGCCGCGCCTGCAGATTACGGCGTCGTCGACGGCGCAGATAAAAAATCAGGTAGAGATCCGCCAGGGCCAGAATGAAGAAGACCAGTGCGTCAGCGGCGTCCATGACCCTATCTAATCACATTGCTATCTTTTGTCATAGTGGCATCAGTAACAGGTAGTTATAGGACTTTTCGTCGAATTCCAGCCAGCCGATAACGTTATCCATTTAGCCCGCCCCAAACCCCGCCGTGCGCGGTGATAGACTTGCACTTTCATGCCTAAAGCAACGCAGTTGGAGTGCAGCGTCTGTAAACAAACGTATCCCGCGGACCGGGTGGCCAACCTGTGTACCTGCGGCTCGCCGCTGCTGGTCCGCTTCGACCTGGATACGCTCCGCCATCGCTGGCCGCGGCGCGCGGTGGCAGGCGGACCCTCCAACATGTGGCGCTATGCTCCCATCCTGCCGCCGGCCGACGCCTCCATCGTCACGTTGGGGGAAGGCTGGACTCCCCTGGTGCGCACCAAGCGGCTGGGCGCGCGGCTCGGCGCCGATTCCCTGTGGGTCAAGGATGAAGGCCTGAATCCCACCGGATCGTTCAAGGCGCGCGGCCTCTCCTGCGCCGTCTCCATGTGCGTCGAGCTGGGCGTGAAGAGGGTGGCCATCCCTTCGGCCGGCAACGCCGCCAGCGCCATGGCCGCCTACGCGGCCGCAGCAGGCATTGAAGCTCACATTTTCATGCCGCGCGACGTTCCCCAGGCCAATTTCCTGGAGTGCAAAGCCTATGGCGCGCGCGTCACGCTGGTGGACGGCCTGATCAGCGATTGCGGCCGTATGGTCGCCGAACGCGGACCCATCGAGGGCTGGTTCGACGTCAGCACGCTCAAAGAGCCATACCGCATAGAAGGCAAGAAGACCATGGGCTACGAAGTGGCCGAACAGATGGATTGGGAGTTGCCCGACGCCATCTTCTATCCCACCGGCGGCGGAGTCGGCATGATCGGCATGTGGAAGGCCTTCGATGAGATGGAGAAGCTCGGCTGGATCGGCTCGCGGCGCCCCAAGATGATCGCGGTGCAGGCCACCGGTTGCGCCCCCATCGTGCGGGCCTTCGAAGAGAACCAACCGCGAAGCCGCTTTTTCGACAACGCCCACACCGTGGCCGCCGGGCTGCGCGTTCCTAAAGCGCTAGGCGATTTCCTGGTGCTCGAGGCCGTGCGCGAAAGTCAGGGCACCGCCGTGGCCGTCACCGACGACGAAATGCTGGGCGCCGGCGCGCAACTGGCCTCCGATGAAGGCATCTATGCGGCGCCAGAAGGCGCGGCCTGCGTGGCGGCCCTCGAAAAGCTGCTGGCTTCGGGCTTCCTCAAACAGACCGACCGCATTGTGCTCTACAACACTGGCTCCGGCTTGAAGTACCCCGAAGCCTATTCCACGCGCTTCCCACGGTCCGCCGCGAGCGAGCAGGACAAGCTCGGCGGCCTGATCACGCCCCGATGAAAGACCTGGCATTGCGCGCGCTCGATGCCGTATCGCGCCCGGGCGTCACCTACGCCGATGTGCGCGCCATCGAAACGCGCGATCGCGACGTCACCACCAGGAACGGCAAAGCCGGGAATGTCTCGTGCTCCGAATCCCAGGGCATCGGCATTCGCACGCTGGCCTCCGGCTGCTGGGGCTTCGCCGCCACGAGCGACCTGACCAGAGAGGGCATCGAGCGCGCCGCCTCGCTCGCCATCGAAATCGCCCGCTCTGGCGCGGTAGCCAAGAAAGAGGACGTTTCGCTCGCGCCGGAATGCGGCTACCAGGCCACCTGGGTTTCTCCCTGCGCCATCGATCCTTTTTCCATTCCGGTGGACCGCAATCTGGGGGCCCTGCTAGCCGTAGACGCCGAGCTGCGCCGCAATCCCGCCATCAGCCTGGCGGAAACCGCCATGCGCTTTGTATGGCAAAGGCAGGTCTTCGCTTCCACTCTCGGCAGCCTGATCGATCAGACCCGCACCACCAGCGGCGCGGGCTTCTCCGCTCTCTGCTACAAGAACGGCGAAATCCAGAAGCGCTCTTTCCCCAACTCCGTCGGCGGCCAACACCAGTTGAAAGGCTACGAGCTGGTGGGAGAGCTCAACCTGCTGCGCCATGCCCCGCGCATCGCCGAAGAAGCCGTGGCGCTGCACTCCGCCCCGCAGTGCCCGGAAGGTGAGTTTGACCTGGTCCTCGATAGCTCGCAGCTCGGCCTGCAGATTCACGAATCCATCGGCCATCCCATCGAGCTCGACCGCGTCCTCGGCAGCGAAGCCAACTACGCCGGCACGAGCTTTCTCACACTCGACAAGCTCAACCACCTGCGCTACGGCTCGGATATTGTCAACGTGGTCTGCGACGCGCGCCTTGATCATGGCCCCGGTCTCGGCACTTTCGCTTTCGACGATGAAGGCGTGCCGGCGCAATCGACCGATGTCATTCGCGCCGGCGAGTTCGTGGGCTACATGACCTCGCGCGAGACCGCGGCCGTGGTGGGCCAGGCGCGTTCCAACGGCTGCATGCGGGCCGACGGCTGGGCCAGAATACCGCTCATCCGCATGACCAACGTGAGCCTGCTGCCGGGTGAGCAATCGCTCGACGAAGTGATGGGCGCAGACCAAGCCATCTACATGGAGACCAATCGGAGTTGGTCCATCGACGACAAGCGCTACAATTTCCAATTCGGCTGCGAAATCGCCTGGGAGATGCGTAACGGCAAGCGCGTCCGCATGCTGAAGAACCCCAGCTACAGCGGCATCTCGACCGAGTTCTGGAACTCCTGCGCGGCCATCGCGGGACCCCAACACTGGACGCTGTGGGGCGTTCCCAATTGCGGCAAAGGCCAGCCCGAGCAGGTGATGGGCACCGGCCACGGAGCCAGCCCGGCGCGTTTCCACAAGATCAAAATCGGGAGCGCCTATGCCGGATAGCGCCGAAACCATCTTCGGCCAGGTGGTGGATGCCGCCCGCGCGCAAGGCGTCACGGAGGTGGAAGCCATCCTCGGCTCCGAAACCAGCGCGCTGACGCGCTTCGCCAACAACGCCATCCATCAGAACGTCTCCGAGCGCAACACCCAGCTTTCGGTTCGCGCCGTGATTGGGGGCCGCACCGCGCGCGCGTCAACGAACCGGCTGGATCGCGAGGCCATTGTCAGGGTGGTGGAGCAAGCCATCGCTATCACGCGGCTGACCGAATCCGATCCCGAATTGCAGCCCCTGGCCGAGCCCGCGGCCTACCCGGAAGTGAGCCGGTGGTTCGAATCCACCGCTGGTGCCACGCCAGCCGGGCGCGCCCGCGCGGTGGCCGAAGCCATCGGCGCCGTGGAAGCCGCCGGCCAGACCGCCGCCGGCATTTACTCCACCGAAGAATCCTCGTTCGCGCTGTTGAACTCGCGCGGCGTGAATGCGAGTTATCGCGAGACCTCCGCGCACTTCTCCATCACCGCCATGGCCGGCGATTCGTCGGGCTGGGCTAAAGCCGGCGCCTGCGACCTCCGCGACCTCAACCCGCTGGAGTTGGCCCGCACCGCCTCCCGCAAAGCCTCCCAATCGAGCGCCCCGCGGGAACTGGCTTCTGGCCGCTACACGGTCATTCTGGAACCGGCCGCCGTGCTCGATCTCACCGGACAAATGTTCGCCGATTTCAGCGGCACCGCTATCCGCGAGGGCCGCAGCTTCCTCAACGACCGCATCGGCAAAAAGGTTTTCGGCGGCAACGTCACCATCCACGACGATGTCTGCCACCCGCTGCAATCCGGCGCGCCGTTCGACGGCGAAGGCGTCCCGCGCCGCCGCCTCACCCTGGTGGATGGCGGCGTAGTGCGCGACATCGCCTATAGCCGTCACGCCGCCGCGCTGGCCGGCGCCGCGGCCACCGGCCACGGCTTTCCGCTGCCCAACGAGTACGGCGAAATGCCGGTCAACATTGTGATCTCGGGCGGCGATTCATCCCTCGAAAAAATGTTGGCCTCGACCGAACGCGGCATCCTGGTGACGCGCTTCTGGTACATCCGCGAAGTGGACCCCTACGAGAAAATCTTCACCGGCATGACTCGCGACGGCACATTTCTGGTGGAAGGCGGCCACGTCACCGCGGGCATCCGCAATTTCCGTTTCAATCAAAGCCTGGTCGAGATGCTGTCGAACGTGGAATTGCTCTCCGCGACGGTGCGCGCCTCTGGCGAAGAGACTTTCGACATGGTAGTTCCCGCCATGAAAGTGTGCGATTTCAACTTCACCGAAGTGACCCGCTTCTAGGGAAGCCGCTCGACTGTCCTCTGCGTAGGAGTATACTGCGAGCATGAGCCTCAAGAGCGCGGCACTCTTCGCATTGATCGGGATGATTCTTCTGACCGTTTTGCTGGCAGCAGGCTTCATCCGTGATGTGTCGAGCTTTGCAAGTGGTGGGGTTGCGCTGATAACGCTGCTGACAAGCGGAATTCATTTGCTGGCAAGCCTGAGTGTGGCAGTGTTCCTGTACGTGTTCCATAAAGCGCAATCTTGATGGTCCAGCCAGAGAAGAGATCTTGGACATAGTAGTCCCCGCCGTGGAAGTGCGCGATGGTGACGCCGAAGTCAGGCTCCTCCAGCAAAATGTTTTATCGCCACCCCCCAGTAAAATCTTCTTGACAGTTCCCGCAGCCGCTTGTTCCACTTGACTAAAGTCCTCTGCTATAGCCGTTGACCCCGCCGTCAACGTTGTCGGGACGCGCCAGGACTGCGCCGTCCTCATCCATCGCACCGAGCTCAGGAGAAATCATGACGAATCGTCTGGTCCATCGCCTTGCCATCGCTGCATTGCTGCTCCGCGCTGCGCCGGTTTGTCTCGCCGATGACGGACCAAAGCCCGACCCCGCCGGCATCTCGACCGGCGATAAGTCGAACGTGGTGGACGCCGCAGGCAATTCCTTCACCATCGCAGCGCCCACCGATCCAAAGGCCCCGGATTACGCCAAGAGCAAAAAGGATTACGAAGACTACCAGTCGCAGGCCGCCAAGGAGCCGCTAGCAGTCAAGCTGGCCGATTCGGTCGGCCACCTGCGTATCTCGACCAATTTCGCCTGGACTCTCAACACAGGCTACCTGGTGCTCTTTATGCAGTGCGGCTTTGCGCTGCTCACCTGCGGGCTTATCCGCAAGAAGAATGCCGCCCATCTGATGATGTTGAACTTCGCGGCGTATGTTTTCGCGTTTGCCTCCTACTACGCCATCGGCTACGCGTTTCAATTCGGCGCCGTCGCGGTGAATGCTGCGCCCGTGAACCTGGGCGGCGCCTCCACCTTGAACCACTTTCTGCTGGGCGGCGGCCAGTGGGGATTCCTCGGCGGCAAGGGCTTCTTCGTCACCGGCCCGGCTTACGACGCCTCGAGCAACTGCCTTCTGCTGTTTGAAGTAGTCTTCATGGAAACTGCCGGCTACATCATCGTGGGGGCCATCTGCGAGCGCATCACCTTCTGGGCCTTCCTGCTGTGCGAGTTGTTCGTGGGCGGCATTCTCTACCCGGTCTTCGGCTGCTGGGTGTGGGGCGGCGGCTGGCTCTCCCAGGTCGGCAACACTCTGCATCTGGGCCACGGCTATGTGGATTTCGCCGGTTCCACGGTGGTGCACGCGACCGGCGGCTTCTGCGCCATGGCGCTGGCCATGGTGCTCGGCCCGCGGCTCGGCAAGTATGGCAAGGACGGCAAACCGCGCGCCTTCCCGGCGCACAACCTGGTCTACGTCGTGACCGGCACCTTCATCCTGCTGTTCGGCTGGATGGGCTTCAATCCCGGCTCCACGCTGGGCGCGACCGATCTCCGCATTTCGGTGGTGGCCGTCAACACCAACCTGGCCGCCATCGCCGGCTCGGCCGCGGCCATGCTGGCCTGGTACGTGATGTTCGGCAAACCCGATGTCACCATGGCCTGCAACGGAATGCTGGCGGGCCTGGTGGCCATCACCGCGCCGTGCGCATTCGTCGGACCCACGGCATCGGTCGTCATCGGCGTGCTTGCCGGACTGCTGGTGTGCGGCGGCGTGCTCTTCAACGAGCGCGTCACTAAGATCGACGATCCCTGCGGCGCCATCTCGGTCCACGGTTTCTGCGGCTGGCTGGGAGCCGTATGCGTAGGCATCTTCGCCGACGGCACCTATGGCGCTGGTTGGAATGGAGTCGGCGCGTCCAGCTACCTGGGACACGCCGGCCAGGGCGTCACCGGCCTGCTCTATGGCGATGCCACTCAGTTTTTCTGCCAGCTCGGCGGCGCTACGCTCTGCGCGCTGTGGGCTTTCGGCGGCACCTACGCGGTCTTCAAGACAGTGAACAAATTCAAATCCATGCGCGTTCCGCCCGAAGTGGAACGCGAAGGCCTGGATGTCCCCGAGTTCGGCATGCACGCCTACCCCGAAGACGCCCTGGTCACGCGGGAATTCTGAGCAAGGCTGCGGGCAGGATTGCTCGCCCCCTGCTGCCGCCTACTCTTCCGCCTGGCTGAGTTTGGCGATCACCGTCAGGTCTTCGAGCGTCGTGGTGTCGCCTTTGACCGCGCCGCCGGCCGCGATCTCTTTCAGCAGCCGCCGCATGATCTTGCCGCTGCGCGTCTTGGGCAGCGCATCGCTGAACCGGATGTCGTCGGGCTTCGCCAGGGAACCGATCTCCTTACCCACCCAGGCGCGCAATTCCTCCTTCAATGCGGGCGAAGGAACGTTGCCGGATTTCAGCGTGACGAACGCCGCGATGGCCTGGCCCTTGAGATCGTCCATCCGGCCCACTACGGCCGCCTCGGCCACTTTGGGATGCGCCACCAGCGCCGATTCCACCTCCATCGTGCTCAGGCGGTGACCCGAGACGTTGATCACATCGTCGATGCGCCCCATGATCCAGAAGTAGGCGTTCTTGTCTTTGCGCGCCCCGTCACCCGTGAAGTACATGCCCGGGATCTGCGACCAGTATTGATCCTGGTATCGTTCGGGATCGCCGTAAACGGTCCGCAGCATGGCCGGCCAGGGTTGCTTGATCACCAGGTAACCGCCCTCGCCAGGGGCCACCGGTTTCCCCTCCCGCGTCACCACATCCGCGATCACGCCCGGCAGGGGCTTGGTGGCCGAACCCGGAATGGTCGGCGTGGCGCCCGGCAGCGGCGAGATCATGATCGTCCCGGTCTCCGTTTGCCACCACGTGTCCACAATCGGGCAGCGGTTGCGCCCGATGTTCTCGCGGTACCACATCCAGGCTTCCGGATTAATCGGCTCGCCCACCGTGCCCAGCAGCCGCAGGCTCTTCATACCGTATTTTTGCGGCCACTCGTTCCCGAACCGCATGAATGCGCGGATCGCCGTGGGCGCCGTGTAGAAGATGTTTACCTTGTGCTTTTCGATCAGGCGCCAGAACCGGTCCGGTTCCGGAAAGTTGGGCGCGCCTTCATACATCATGCTGGTGGCGCCGTTCTGCAGCGGGCCATACACAATGTAGCTGTGTCCGGTCACCCAGCCGATATCGGCCGTGCACCAATAGACGTCGTCGTCTCTGAGATCGAAGACCAGCTTGGTGGTGAGATAAGTTCCCACCGAATAGCCGCCAGTTGTGTGCAGGATTCCCTTGGGCTTCCCCGTCGTGCCGGAAGTATAGAGGAGGTACAGCGGATGCTCGGCTTCGACCGGCACCGCGGGACACTCGTCGGATGCCGTCGCCATCAGCTCATGCCACCAATGGTCGCGCCCGCCAAACATGGTTTGGGGCGTACCGGTCCGCCGGTACACCACCACATTCTTGACCGACGGGCAGGAAAGCACCGCTTCATCCACGGCCGGTTTCAGTTTCACTTCGGAGCCGCGCCGGTAGGAGCCGTCCTGCGTGACCACGCAGCAGGCCTGCGAATCCGTAATGCGATCGACCAGCGCGTTGGCCGAGAAGCCGCCGAACACCACCGTGTGCGGCGCGCCGATGCGCGCGCAGGCCAGCATGGCGATGGGCAGCGCCGGGCACATGCCCATGTAGATCGCCACCCGGTCTCCTTTCTTCACGCCCAGCGACTTCAGAACGTTGGCGAATTTCGATACCTCCAGCAGAAGCTGCTGATACGTGAGCGTCTGCACCTCGCCCGGCTCGCCTTCCCAGATCAGCGCCGCCTTGTTCCGCCTCGACGTTGCGACGTGCCGGTCCAGGCAATTGTAGGAGAGATTGAGTTCGCCGCCCGAAAACCACTTGGCCCACGGACAATCCCACTCCCGCACCTTGTTCCATTTCTTGAACCAATGCAATTCGCCGGCAACGTCTCCCCAGAACTTGTCTGGATCGGTCTCCGCTTCGTGGAACATCCGCTCGTATTCCGCCATGCTCTTGACGTGAGCTTTGGAGCGGAATTCCTCGGAACACTCGAAGACGCGATTCTCCGTCAATATGGAATCGATATTTGCCTGTGGCTCGCCCGGCATGCAAGAATCCTTTCGATAAAGATCTGAAGGCTAACCCGATCTTCTCACAGACATTCTACGGTGACGATGTGGCGCACGCACTCGTGCGTGCCGCGTGGGCACCCATGCCGACGCCCGGCGACGACAGACTGTCCGTGCCCCACCAAGGTGTCGAGATGAGTCTCGACACGGCACGCACGAGTGCGTGCGCCACATCATCGGGCCCCATGTGAGAAATGCAGGATACGCTGCGAGTCTTGGGAAGCTGCATGACGAGGCGCAATACGCTGGCGGCTACTGCCCGCGGCCAGCGCCCGTGCTCACGCCTCCAACGCCTGGCAGTGCGCCGCCCGGTGCGCCCGCACCGCCCGTGCCCACCCCCGTGCCAGCGCCCTGGTTGCCATTGACAGAGTTGCCATTGACGGGCGTTCCCGGGCCGCCGCCCAGCGGGTTGGCCGGCCTTAAGTACTTGTTAATGTCGAAGATGTACTCCCACTCATTGATGGCCGTGCGGTCGTTGATCACCATGATGCCTTCCGCTTTGAACTTGCTGGCCACTCCCGCGATGCCGCCGCCCACGATGGTCCCCGGATTGTTCGCCGGCATGCCGCCGGGACGCGGTGACGTCAGAATATTCTGGATCATCCCCGCCGCGGCCGTTTGTGCCCCTGGATTCATCGGCAGGCCCCCTGGCAGCCCATTCAGTCCGGGCGGTCCGCCCGGTATGCCGCCCGGTAAGCCGCCCGGCATCCCGCCCGCTGTCCCAAAGCCGCCGGAAACCACGCCGTTTTGCGCATTCACCGCATTCCCCGCTTGCCCCGCCAACAATCCCGCGCCCGCCTGCGTGCCGGTGGTGGTCGGCGCGCATCCGCCGAGGTATGCCGTGCAGGTCTGCGTCTGCCCGGTGGTGGCTCCCAGTCCGATTGAGCCGGTCGATCCTGAATTTCCCGAGCTACCCGCGTATCCGTTGGCTCCCTGCGAGCCTTCCGCCGTCTGCGCTCCACCATCCGACGATCCCGGCGTCCCCGCCGAATCGCTCGGACGCCGCCGCATGGCCGCGTTCGCGCCACCCTGTTGTTGCGGGTTCGGCGACGTATCGAAACTCTGCAATACCTTGATGTAGTCGCTCCCTGCCGGGCCCGAGTCCTTAGCGTTAGCGTTTTGGTTCTGGTTCTGCTGCAAGGTCACCGAGTCCGGAAATACCCCGGGAACGCCGCTGGTGTGGATGAGACGCCATTCGTCCTTCCCGGTCATCGGATCCACATACCGGCGTCGCAGGTAACGGCGGTTGTTGAAATGTTCGAGTTCATCGATCGACGCCGGATACCGGCCCGTCGGATTACCCGTCTTGTCCGTCACGAAAACCTGGATGGCCCGCTTGAACTGGTTGCCGCGGTCGATCAGCAACAGTTCTTTCTGCCGCTCGGCTTCAAAAGCCACACGCGGCATTTCCATGTACAGCATGATCGCCACGCACGCCGCCATCAGAAACACCATCAGCAGCGCAAAACCCGATTCCTTCCGCCGCTTTTTCATCCCGCCATCTCCGGCTCCAGCGGCAAATTCTGTTGCCGCTTGGACTGCATATCTTCCATCACCACCAGGTTCAGCCCGATGCGCACCACGCGGTAGCGCCCCTTCAGCGTCGCTCCTTCGGTCGCCTGGATAATCTCGTCGTTATCCAAGAAATAGGCCGTCCTCTTCCCATTATTGCGCTCCGTGCAAAAGCCATAATACTTCAGGGGAATCGGCGGCGGCGGCAATGTGCCCGGATCGGGTGGCGGCCCAGGCGGTGGCGGCGGAGCCTTCGGCCCGACAGGTATAAAGACGTGCGGCTCTGCGCCCTTGAGCACTTCCGCTTCATGCACCGGCGGAGCCTTCAGAATCTGAAACAGATCGCGCTCGCCTCCGGCCTGCGGCACTGCCTGAACTTTCGCCAGCAGGTCCAGCCGGATGGTCGGATCCACCGTCCGGATATCGACGATCTGGTCTTCCTTCTTCTTGGGGCGCAACACCGGCCGGAATTCCTGCGCCTGCGCGCGCGCCGACCGCTGCGGAGCGGCTCTTGAATTGTCGGGCACCGCAACCGCCTCTGGAATCGCGTCCACCGCCGGCGTCTTCGCGGAGCGAGCCGGCGCCGCCGAAGGCCCGGAAAGAACGTTCGAATACAACCCGTACGCAGCGATCAACCCCAGCACCGCCAGGGCCCAGAGAGCTTTCTTGTTTTCGGCGCCGATCTTCATAGCGCCGCCCCCGATTCGTCGCGCGCGAAGGTCAGCACTTTCAACGTCACGTTGATCGCCTGCGGCCCGGCCTGCACGCCGTTCTGCTGCGTCTGCGTCGCGTTGAGCTGCATACTGTCCAGAATCAGGAACCGCGGGGATTTCTCGAGCAGATTCACCAGCTTCGTGAGCGCCGCATAGGTGCCTTCGAAACCCTGCGTGATGGTCACCATCTCGAGCGTGTCGCTGCCCTCAATCGGGTCGATTGACGTGGTCGAAGGCAGCGCGCGGATGCCCGCGTCGGTGGCCGCCTTGTACATTTCCGACAGGGTGGTCTCCGCCATGCTGCGCGCCGGAATCACGTACTTGCCCAGGAACGCGTCTCCCTCGGTGCGCGCAATCTCCACCTTCCCGACCAGGCTCTTGCTGGCTTCGAGTTTCATCTGGAGCGCGCGCAACTGCGCGCTCAACGCCTGCTGATCGCGCCGCAAGTCGTCCGCCGAGCCGCCAAACGGCTTGAAGGCCACTACCGCCATCGCCAGGTTGGCCGCCAGCAGCACGCCGATCAGCGTGCGCATCAGCACGCGCGGATCCTTGAACCGCACGTGCTTCCAATCCAGCTTTTCCGCCAGCTTAAAGTTTTTGGGCATACGGCACCAACAAAGTCTCGCGGAATAGCGGTTCCGCCTGCGTCGGCGGCTGGCTGCTCCTGCCCTCCGCCACGCCGAACAGTGGCGACTCGGCGAGAGAATGGAACATCTGCATCACTTCAACCGGCGAAGCCGCCGCCACCACCATATCCAGCATCACCCGGCCCTGGCTATCGATGGTCGGATGCACCCGCACGATCTTCACGTTGTAGGGAATGGTCTTCTCCAGGTCCGTGAAGATCCGGTTCCAACTGATTCCTTTACGCCGCAGCAGGGTATTGATAAACACGCTGCGCTCCAGCACCGAAGCGTTCTCCGGCTTGCTGACCACGGCATCCAGCTTGGCCTGTTCCGCGTTCAGGTCGTCGATCTGCTGGTGCAGGTTCTTCACCTCACGCTGCACATCGACAATCTGCCGCCGGTCCTGCAGCGCCAAATTCGCCAGCAGCCCGAGCGTCACCACCAGCAGCGCGCACACCACCAGAGAGGCCACCACCATCGCCCGGTCGCGCCGGAACGGGTTGCTCGCCAGGTTGATTGGCATCTTCATCTCAGTTGTTCTTCGCGACGGACCGCAAATATCCCAGCAGTCCCGCGTTGCTTTCCCCAGGCGCTCCCAGTGGAGACCGCAGCGGTTCCACTTCCACGCCCAGCTCCTCGGTGAAGCGCCGCTCGGCTTCGTCGGTTCGCTCGCCGAACCCGCACAGCATCAGCTTCTCCGCGCGGCCGCCCAGGTTGTCTTCCACGTAAACGAAGGTCGGCGCCAGCACCGCCGCCACGTCTTCCAAACCGGCCGACGGCAGCTCCACGCACCGCGCCATTTTCAGCACGCTCTTGTTCCGCACCAGCACCGTGAGCACGCGCCCCGCCAGTTTGGCGAACACGTTCAGCCCAATTTCCGGCGCCAGCTCGAGCGCCGCCAGCGACGACATCGTCACCAGTCCCGGATTCATTCCCGCCGCGCGAAACGGAGCTTCATACCGCGCCACAATTTCCTGCGGCGTCATCGCCACCACCACGTCCGTATTCTTGGCGCCGGCCTGCGCCGCGTAGCTGATGGCCGCCGTATCCACGTCGAACGGCACGCTGCGCTTCAGCCGGAAGCGGATCAGCGCCAGTTGTTCCTTGGCGTCGGCCGGAAACTGGTCGAAATCCAGAACCATGATGCGCGCGCTGTAATCCGGCAGGATCAGCGCCGCCCCTTTCCGCTTCCAGGCCGCCTGCGTGGCCGCGACCTGCTTCACAGCGGCCAGGAACGCCGCTTCCTCCAGGACGTTTTCCCTCACCGGCGAAATCGACAGCACGCCCGGCCGCAGCGGCTGGAACTCCATCTCCACCCTGGCTCCGATGCGCGCCGCCGCAATTCCCTCCTCGGAGATTTCAAATGCCATCCCCGGTGGCGGGTCCCGCAGTATCGATTTGAAAACTTCTAGCAAGAGATCACCCTATCCCCGAAAGTCATTTCAACGCGGAGGCGCTGAGGAGCGGAGAAAAGCGAAGAGATGAAACTTGGCCTCAAAACTATTTCACCGCTGAGGCGCGGAGACGCGGAGAAAAACCAAGAGATATAACTTAACCCTAAGGTAGCCCTCGCGCACACAACGTTCAAATGCGTTCTCAAAACTCTGCGTCGCAGCGTCTCTGCGGTGAACTCCGTCTTTCTCAAAACTCCGCTCCTCCGCGCCAAAATTCCCCGCCCCGATCTCTCAAAACTATCCCTCAATGAATGTCACCTTGTTGATTTCCCGCAGCGTGGTGATCCCCAACCGCAGTTTCTCCACCGCGGATTCACGCAGGAACGTCATGCCTTCTTCCCGCGCCGCGCGCTTGATCTCCGAAGTCGGCCGCCGGTTCAAAATCATCTCGCGGATGCGGTCCGACAAATCCAGCAGCTCGTGGATCGCCGAGCGTCCGCGGAACCCCGTCCCGCCGCACTCGAAACAGCCGGCGCCTTCCATCATCGGAACGTCCCGCCACTCCTCCGGGTTCAGGCCGCTCTCGATCAGCATCTGGTCCGGATATTGCACCTGGTGTTTGCAGTGCTCGCAGATCACGCGCACCAGCCGCTGCGCCAGGATGCAGTTGAGCGCGGAGACAAAGTTGTAGGCCTCCACCCCCATGTTGAGGAAGCGCCCCAGCACGTCCAGCACGTTGTTGGCGTGCACCGTGGTGAACACCAGGTGGCCGGTAAGCGCCGAGTTGATGGCGATCTGCGCCGTCTCCTGGTCGCGAATCTCGCCCACCATGATCTTGTCCGGATCGTGCCGCAAAATCGACCGCAGCCCGCGCGCGAAGGTCAGCCCCTTCTTCTCGTTCACCGGAATCTGCGTGATCCCTTTCACCTGGTATTCCACCGGGTCTTCGATCGTGATGATCTTGTCTTCGTCGTTCTTGATCTCGCTCAGCGCCGCGTACAGCGTGGTGGTTTTCCCCGACCCGGTCGGCCCCGTCACCAGCACCATCCCGTAGGGCTCCTGGATGTAGCGCCGGAACTTGAACAGATCGCTTTCCCCAAATCCCACCACGTCCAGCGACAGCTTGGCGAACTTCTCGCTCATCGATTCTTTGTCCAGCACGCGCAGCACCGCGTCCTCGCCGTGAATGGTCGGCATGATCGACACGCGGAAATCGATCAGCCGGTTCTTGTACCGCACCCGGAAACGCCCGTCCTGCGGCACGCGCTTTTCGGCGATGTCCAGCTCGCTCATCACCTTGATGCGCGAAATGATGGTCGATTGCCAGTCCTTCGCGATCGGCGGCATGGCGTAATGCAGCACTCCGTCGATGCGGTACTTGATGGCCACTTCCTGGTCCCGCGATTCGATGTGGATGTCGCTCGCCCGCCGCTCCAGCGCGTTGAAGATGGTGGTGTCGACCAGCTTGATCACCGGCGCGATGTCGCTGTCGGTGGCCGTCAGCTTGTCGATCGACAGCGTCTCGTCCGAGTCGCCGTCTTCCATCACCACGTCCAGCGCGAAACCTTCCGTCACTTCCTCCAGCACGCGCTGCGATTGCTCGGTCTTCTTCAGCAGTTCGGAAATCTGCGAGAGCGTCGCCACCTTCACCCGCAGTTGCTTGTTCAGCAGGATCGTCAGCTCGTCGATCAACGTCAGGTTGCGCGGATCGGATAGCGCGATTTCGAGCGTCCCGTTCTCCGCCCGCATCGGCACAAAGTTGTACCGGAACATCAGGTCCACGGGAATCGACCGGAACAGGTCGTGGTCGATGGAGGTGACGCGCAGGTCCACGAACTCGCAGTGATAGCGCGCCGCCATGCTTTTCGCCTGGTCCACTTCCACCGTCGTGTCCGGTCCAATTCTGTTCGTCGTCGCCATACGCTAATCCCTCACCGGATCGTGTCCGCCAGCGAAAATATCGGCAGATACAACGAGACCAGCACAAATGCCACAAATGTTCCCATGACGAGCATGATCGCCGGCTCGATCAGCGACATCATCGCCTGCATCCGCGTGTTCACATCGTCTTCGAAGAATTCCGCCACGCTGTTCAGCATCTGTGGCAGCGCGCCGGTCGATTCGCCCACCTCGATCATATCGATCGCCAGGCCCGGAAACAGTTTCAACGCCTTCAGCGACCCGGAGAGCGGCTGCCCTTCCCGCACGCTCTTGCCGGCCGTCTCCACGGCCTTCTGCAGCAGCGGTGAGTTCAGCGACTCCGCCGCCGTCTCGAGCGCCTGCACCAGCGGGATGCCGCCCGTCAGCAGCGTGCTGAGGATGCGCGCCAGTTGCGCCACCTGGTATTTCAACCAGATTTCTCCCACCCCCGGTATTTTCAATTTGAAGCGGTCGATGGTGGTCCGCGCCGATTCCCTTCGCGCCCACCACCGGAACCCCGCGATCGCCGCCAGCAAGACCGCTGCGAAGCCCACTATGTACGCCTGCGCCGCCCTCCCGATGGCGATCAATAATCGCGTCGGCCCCGGCAGATCCGCGTGGAAGCTGTCATACAACGAGGCGAACTTCGGAACCACGAAGGTCACCAGAAACACCATTAACAGCACCACCAGCACTACCAGGATGCTCGGGTACATCAGCGAAACCATCACCTTTTTCCGGACCGCCAGGGAGGTCTTCTGATAAGTGACATAGCGGTCCATGACTTCCGTCAGGCTGCCGCTCTTTTCGCCCGCCATCACCGAGGTGACGTAGATCTTGGGAAAAACTCCCTGCGTGCGGAAGGCTTCCGAGAGCAGCGTCCCGTTGCGCACTTCTTCGCGCACCGCCTTCACGTGCGGTCCCAGCTTCGGATCCGTCAGCCGGTCCGCCAACAGGTCCAGCCCCTTCAGAATCGGCAGGCCCGCGCGCACCAGCGTCACGAATTGCTGGTTGAAGATCAGGAATTTTTCCAGGTTCAGCTTCTTCCGTCCGCCCAGCAGCCCCGTCGCCGCCGCTTTCACTTTCACCGAGTAGATCAGGAAGCCCTGCGCGGAAATGCGGTCGCGGAGTTCCTTTTCCGAGCTCGCCGAGGCTACCTGTTGGTGCACCTGCCCGCGCCCGTCCGCATATTTCAGGATGAACTCGGCCATGGCTATCCTCCCGCCTCGAAGATCTCCGCACCCTGGGGTGCCTCGAAACGGAACAGCTTCCCATCTATCGGCGGATTCAGCTTTTCCTGGTCAAAGAAAAACTCGTAGACCGCCTGGTCGAACCCCGTCGCCTTGACCTCGCGAATGCGTCCCTCCTGCGTCACCACAAACTCCACCGCCGAATACGGCAGATTGTCGGTTTTCGGTCCCGCACTGATGCGCGTGTCCGGCCCCTCCGGCCGCCCGGAAATGTTGCTGAACTCCTTGTCGAAGTGTAACTTACCGAGCAGGAAGGCCAGCGGCGCGCGCATGTCCCCCGATTCCGTGGGCGACGCCATCTTATCCACCCGGTTCTCCGCCGGAGTATACATCCACATGTTCTTCCCGTCGCAGACGATCAGCTTGCCCTTGGGCATCATATACTCCCACCGCATGCGCCCCGGTTTGCGCAGCAGCAGCATTCCGCTCTCTTGTTTGCGGATGTGCCCAACCGGCGTATAATCTTCATGAAAAAGGACTTGCAGAGAATTAGCGTGGTTGTATCGGTCTTCCACGTTCTTCAGCAGGGCATCCAGCCTGGCATCCCGGGCGTTTGCCGACACCGCCAGCAGCCCCATCATCAGGCAAAAACGGCTCACATAGCTTCTGACGTGCCGCTTCCCCGAAACGTGTAGGCCTCAGATGAGACAGGCCTCCTGGCCTGTCATTCCGATCCGCCACACACGCTTGATCAAAATAACAGGCCAGGAGGCCTGTCCTACTTCGAAGCCGGTCCCCGGTGCTACTTGATCTGCACCGTCACGCCCGACTGGCTGCTATTGCCGCCAATCGTCAACGCAATGCTATCCGCCTGGCTCGTATGGATGCCCGCCGGAATCAGCACGTTGACCTGCATTACCCCGGAAACAATACCATAGGCTTCCCCATAGTACTGCACGGTCGCCGGCAACTGGTCGATCAGGACCGTAGGCGCACCAACCAGCGGCTTTACGGTAGTACTCGAGGTCACGGCGCCATCGACCGCCGAGGGAATCGACCCTTCGCCCGTCACATATAAGACGAGAATCCATCCCGGGCCGGCCGGATTGCTGCCGGAGTTAATCCCTTGGTAGTTCCCACTCGCATCGTATTCATTCATGGCCGCCGTCCCGGTTCCGGAGCCATTCAAGGTGATGATCCCCGGAGCGGTTGCCGCCGTCTGCAGCACAAATGCGTTCGACGCCTGGCCCAGGTACTTCACCTCAACCGACACACTGCCTCCGGCGGTCTGCACTTCGTACGGAACCACGCAGTTGATCTGCGTCGCGCTGACGTAGGTAAGAGGCGCGAATACGCCTTGCGGAAGGAATTCCACCTGCACTCCGCCCATGGTCGTCGGAACGCTGGTGCAAGGGCTCGGGCAGGTAGTGCTGTCGAGCTGAACCGCCGGAGTCGGCCCGATCGGGTTAGTGGTGTTGGCGAAGATCGAAATGACCTCTCCCGGCGACACCGCGCCCGTCGCGAAGCTGGCTGCGTTGGTCACCTTGGTAATGGTGGGCAGCGGCGCCGAAATGACGAACGTCACGTTGACGATGGTGCTTCCCGTTGCCTGCCCCGTCCCCGCAACGGTAATCGAGCCGTTATATGTTTGTCCCGCGTTCAGGCCCGTCGGGTTGGCCGTCACCGTAATGTTGAACGTACCCGTGTTCGGCGTGGTACCGGAAGTGGCCGACAACTGCAGCCAGCCGCCCGAGCTGGATGGCGTCGCAGTGAATGTCGCCGCCGCTCCTCCACCGGAAACGGACACCGTCTGCGTCGGCGGATTCGAACTTCCCACCGAGTAGGTGAATGAGAGCGTCGTGGGTGTCGCCGACACCACCGGCAGACCCGCAATCGCGAACGTCACGTTCACCACCACCGCGGTCCCGCCGTTCGGGGTGATCGTCAACGTCGCCGCGTACGCCGTCGCGGACGCCGTCAGGCCGCTCGGATTGGCCGTCACTATCAGGTTGAACGGCGTCTGAACCGCAGAAGTCGCATTGGTCGTCAGCCAGCTCGCCGAGCTGGTCACCGTGAAGGAAATAGCCGCCGTGCCGGTAGTGGCATTCGCGATCGCCAAGGTCTGCGTGGCCGGATTGCTCCCGCCTTGCGTATAGCTGAAGCTCAGCGGAGTGCTCGGCGTTACCGTGACGTTCCCGCCCGTGCCGGTGCTAGACGCCACTACCATGCTCACGCTCACCGTTTGCGTGCTCGAGCCCGACGTGAAGGTGATCGTCCCGCTGCAGGTAGTGCCCGCCGTAATTCCGCTCTGGCTCACCGAGACCGAGAAGGTCGAGGGGGACGTGCTGGCGTAGAAAAAGCCCGAAGGTGAAATCGCCAGCCAGGCCGAATTGGCGCAGCTCTGCTCCGACACCGATACCGAAGAGCTGGTCTGGCTGGCTGCCGTCACTGCCAGATTCTGCGATGCCGGCAGACTGCCGTTGGGCGTCGCATTGAACGTCAACCCCGACGTGCTCAGCGTCAACGGCCCCGTACTCGTCCCGCCATTCACCACCAATACCACCGGATACGTGAATGGGTTGCCGTTCGGATAGCTTGCCGTCACCGTCACCGATCCCTGGTACGCGCCGGTCGCCAGGCCCGTCGGGTTGGCGGTCAGCGTCAAGGTGTTCCCCGTCGAACTCACCCCCCCTAACAGCCAGGTGGTTTGCGTGGTCACCACAATCGAAGGAATCGACCCCGAGGTCCCCGGGAAACCCTGAGTGGTGTCGCTGAAAACAACCTGTTGCGTGGGATTGGCGCCGCCGCTATAAGTGAACAACGTTGAAGCCGGGCTGGCCAGCAGCACGTGGGAGCCATTCGGCGTTACCAGCAACGACACTGCTACCTGCGTGTTCCCGCTCGGCGTAGTTACCGTGATGGTCGCCGTGTAGGGCGTCGTCGAAGGAGCCAAACCGGAAGGCTGGATATTCACCGTCATAAACGCCGCGCTCGCGCCGAACGTTCCCCCCGACGAGCCGCCGAACTGCAGGAACTGCGGCCCGCTTTGCCCGTAGACCACACTGCTGCTCCACGTCGTGCCTGCCGCGCCCGTGATCGTGATGGTCTGCGCCTCGCCGCCGCCCGTCCATGGCGAGGTGCCATACTCCGAGGCGAAGCTCAGTGAGGTCGGCACCACTGTCGAAGTCACCGTACCGCCGCCGGTGGTCGTGCTTTGGCCGACCGCCAGAACCACCAGAATCGTCGTACTTGCGGTCGGGTTGAAACTCGGAACTACGATCGTGGCGCTGTAGATTCCCGCCGCCAATCCGCTCGGGTACGCCGTTAACGTGAACTGCTCCGTCCCGGTTCCGACTCCGGTCGGAGTGGTCATATTAAGCCACGAGGCCGCGGATGCCGAGGCTGTCCCTAGCGTGATGGGCGAGGTCCCCGACACCGTGAACGACTGCGATTCCGTCGCTGTGGCGCCCGTCGTTACGGCGGGGAAGCTGAAGATCAGCGAAGGCGAGACCGTCACTCCCGAAGCCGACCCGGTGCTCACATAAAGCGTGATATTCGCCGTCGCCGTCGATCCATTGGGGTCCGATGCCGTAATTGTGGCCGTGTATACCCCCGATGCCAGCAACGTCACGTTGTTGTTAGGCTGCACCGTCAGACAGCCGCCGTTGAACGACTGGTTGGTCTGCGAGCTGGAGGAGCTATTATTGACGTTCAGCCAGTTCCCTCCGGAGCTCGTGGTAAAGCTGTAGCCGTAGCTCGTGACGCTCGAATTCGAATCCGCGATGGTACTGCACTGGGAAGCCGGAATTCCAGTGGCGCTGGAGCCCGAGGCAATGTACTGAAAACTTCTGTTTGTCACCGCGCCGCCGTCCAATGTCAGGGTGCTCGAGCCGGTCACCCCGCTCGCCGTCACGGCGAACGTCACCGGAATAACCAGCGGATTTAAGCTCGCATTCCCGGAAGACGACGTGATCGTCACCCCCTGGCTCGAGTATGTGTTTACGTTCAACCCCGTCGCATTGGCCGTCACGGTCACCGTCGCCGAAGCGTTCCCCGCCACCCCTGCGCTCAAGCTCGCATTCGTCGAAAGCCACGTATCGCCCGGCGGAGTGGCGGCGGAAAAGTAAACGGTCGACGACGTGTTGTTCTGGATCGTCAACGTCAGTTGCTGCGAGCTGCCTTGCGCCGCCGTCATCGAGAGCGTACTCGGCGAGATTGTGATGTAGTTGTTGGTGATCGAGCCCGTGTTCCCGCCGCAACTGCTGCTCGCCACGTAGTTGACGGTGATCGGAACGCTGGAAGCGCCGGACGCGTCGATCACGGTCAAGTTCACGGTGGCCTGCTCGGTCAGACTCGAGAAGCTCTTGTTGAGACCGATCTGCAGGTTGATGCCCGCGGGGCCCGCGGTGCTCGTAATGGCCGGTATCGTAGCATTGAATGTGGAATTCGCGTTGCCATTCCCGGGCGCGGTCGTGCCGACGCCGGCAACATAGGCGTACAGCCAGTTCCCGTTGACGGGGTCAAGTCCGTTGACGGAACTGTTATACACCACCGAAACCTGGATCCCGATTGCCGAGCCCGTGCTGGTCAGGTTGAGTGTCTGTGAATTGTTGCAACCTGCTTTGCCAAGCTGAATCGTACCGCCCGTACCAAGAGGCGGATTAACGACAATAGCCAGCGGGGTGGTCGCGTAGACCGGCACCGCCGACAGCAGCGCGGTGGCTATTACAAAAAGAACACTTTTCTTAAGGGAGTTGTATGCGGCGTCCATGATTTGCCTCGGCAGTTCGATGATAACAGACCACAAGCTCTGTTTACCAATAAATTGATTGGCTGGTCGGACGCGGCTGGACTTATAATACACTATTTCAGGATCTGAAACAAATTACTGTAATCATCAGTCCATAATCGTACCTTTCTCTTGGACTCGATTTCCGCCGAATTCTTCATCTCGAAGTCGTCAAAACCCGTGGCCGGCGCTGTCACCAGCACCCACGTCGCCCCGAAAATGTCCTGCGTGTCGTCGTCTTCGGTGTCCACCACCCGCGCCAGTTTGCCTAGCGCTTGCGCTTCCCCCTCGACCACCGGTTGCAGGTCCAGATACCGGTTGGACACGTGTACCGCCAGAATTCCGTCCGCCTTGAGGTGGCGGAAATACAGTTGCATGGCTTCCCTGCTGAGCAGGTGTACCGGAATGGCGTCGCTCGAAAAGGCGTCCACCGCCAGCACGTCGAAATTCTCCGGCGCTTCCCGCTCCAGAGTCAGCCGCGCGTCGCCCATGGCGATTTCCAGTTTCGCCGCGCACATCGGAGCGAAAAAGAACTGTCCCATGGTAATCGGCGGCACCAGCGGATTGATTTCGTAATAGCGGTAATAATCGCCCAGCCGCCCGTAGGCCGCGATGGTCGCCGTTCCGAGGCCGATCACTCCCACGCGCATGGACCCCTGCTTCTGTTTTTCCCGGATCGCGATCCCCACCCCCGTGTTGGGCCCGTAATACGTGGTCGGCAGGCGCCGCTTCGCGATGTTCAAATATTCTTCGCCGTGGTTGATGGTCCCGTGCGTCAAGCGGCGCCGCGCCATCATATCGGTCTCCGGCGCCGTGTCGTCCACCTTCAGGGCGCCGTAAAAATTGCGCACCATCACGCGCGCATCCCGTGACTGTTCCCGAATCTGAATTCCCAGGTACACGGCCATCGCCACCGTCGCGGTCGCGCCCACCCCCGGCAGAATCGCCCGCCACCCTTTGAACCATGGCGCCGCTTCCGCGTCGAGGCTCAATGCGAACAGCACCAGCACCGCGCACAAAACCAGCCCCAGCGGCATTTCGTAGAACGAGCGGAAAATCCGCGGCGCCAGCAACCCCACGAAGACCCCGCCCAACGCGCCGCCCGCCGAAATCGTCAGGTAGAAATTCGTCAGGTATCGCGGGTCCGGCTTCAGCCGCACCAGTTCCCCGTGCAACACCATGCAGCACGTGAACAGGCCCAGCCCGAACAGCAGCAGCATCCACCAGATCGGCATATTTCCCGTGGTGTCCACCGCCAGCCCGTACGCCATCCCTCCCAGCGCGACCGCCAGCAACTGTAAATAAGGATTCCGCCGGTACCACCCGCTCCCTTCAAAGCACAGGATGAAGCTCAGCAGGTACAGGCTCAGCGGCAGCACCCACAGCAGCGGAATGGCCGCTATGTTCTGCGAGATATGGTTCGTAACCGCCAGCAGCAGCAGCGACGCGCAGGCCGGCAGCAGCAGCCACAGCGCGTACTGCCGCGCCGCCGGTTTGGCCGCTGCGGGTGCTTCGGCCGGCACGGTTTCGACGGCCGCCTCTTCGGCGCCTGATCGGAACGCCGTGAAACCGCACAACAGGATGAAGACGCCGTATGCGATCGACCACATCGAGGCCTGCCGGTGCGTGCCGAACTCCGGCTCGAACAGCACCGGGTAGCTCAGCAGCGCGAACATCGACCCGGCATTCGACAGCGCATACAGCCGGTACGGCATTTTTCCGTGGTATCGCCGCGCGTACCAGGCCTGCAGCAGCGGACCGGTGGTCGAGAGCATGAAGTAAGGCAGTCCCACCGTCAGCGCCAGCAGCCCCAAGATCCCCACTGTAGGGTCCGCCCCAGGCAGCGGTTTCATCGACGCGGGCGGATAGATGGTGTGCAGGATCAAGAGCCCGCTCCCGAGCAGCAGGACCGCATGGATCACCGCTTGCACCTGCACTTCGAAATAACGAACCAGAACGTGCGCATAGGTGTATCCCAGCAGCAGCACCATCTGGAAGAACAGCAGGCAGACGGTCCACACCGCCGCCGACCCGCCAAACCACGGCAGAATGATCTTGGCAATAATCGGTTGCACCTGGAACAGCAGAAAGGCGCTCACCACGGTAGTCAGTGCATATAGCAACATGATCGATTTCGATTCGTCCTCACTTCAGCATTACAGCCAGCTCTGTTCTCTCTCCGTGGCGCACGCACTCATGCGTGCCGCGCCGACACTCGTGTCGACGCTTGGTGGAGCATGCTCTAGCTGCTCCCGTTCCCCCTGCCCCTACTTGTACGCTGCCACTCCCGTCACCCGTTCCCCGATCACCAACGCGTGAATGTGGTCGGTTCCTTCGTAAGTCTTCACCGTTTCCAGGTTGCACATGTGCCGCATGATTGGGTATTCGTCCGTAATCCCGTTGGCGCCCAGCAGGTCGCGGCTCAGCCGCGCGCATTCGAGCGCCATCCACACGTTGTTCCGCTTCAGCATCGAAACCTGCGCCGGCTCGAGCTTCCCCTGGTCCTTCAGCCGCCCGGCCTGCACCCCCAGCAACTGCCCTTTGGTGATTTCGGTGATCATCCAGGCCAGTTTCTCCTGCACCAGTTGGTGCGAAGCGATCGGCCGGTCGTCGAACTGTTTGCGCACAATGCTGTACTGGCGCGCGGTTTCGTAGCACTCCATGGCCGCGCCCAACACCCCGCAGCCAATTCCATAGCGTGCCTGCGTCAGGCAGGAAAGCGGCGCTTTCAATCCCCGCGCCCCCGGCAGCCGGTCGCTTTCCTTCACCCGGCAATCCTGAAGCGACAGGCTCGACGTCACCGACGCCCGCATCGACCATTTGCCATGAATGTCCGACGACGTGAACCCCGGTGTCCCGCGCTCCACCAGAAACCCGTGGATGCCTTCCTCGCCGCGCGCCCACACCACCGCGACGTCCGCCTGCGTGCCGTTGGTGATCCAGGTCTTCTCGCCGTCGATGACCCATCCGCCACCGTCGCGCCGCGCGCGCGTCCGCATGCCGCCAGGGTTCGATCCGAAGTCCGGCTCCGTCAGCCCGAAGCAACCCACCGCTTTGCCGCTCTGCAACCGCGGTAGCCACTTCTGCCTTTGTTCCTCGGAGCCATAAGTAAGGATGGGGTACATCACCAGCGCGCCCTGCACGGAAACAAAGCTGCGGACGCCGGAATCGGCGCGTTCCAGCTCCTGCATGATGAGCCCGTATTCCACGTTGCTCATCCCCGCGCAGCCATACCCTTCCAGGTTGGCGCCGTAGAATCCCAGTTCCGCCATCACCGGGATCAATTCCGCCGGAAAGCGCGCGTCCCGGTAGCAATCGCGGATCAGCGGCGCGATCCGTTCTTCGGCGAACCGCCGCGCCGTCTGCCGCACCATCAACTCCTCTTCGCTAAACAGGGAGTCGACACAAAAATAGTCCACGCCTCGAAAAGCCATTGTGGTTCCTGACCTCCTTATTTGAACACATCGAAAAACCGCGGACTGCCACATCGGAGTTTGAGCATTTTTGCCCCTGCTTCGACTCACCGCCGGTGTGAGGCAGGTTGTTGACTCAATAGAGAAGAGCGGGACGAGGGCGTCCCGCGCAGACCAGGGGGTCTGCCCCACAGCTATGCCGAACGACAGCTTTGCGATCCAGCGTCGACAAGCATGCCGGCGTTGCCGGCTGGAAAGGCCGCTCCAGTTTACGCTATCCCAGCCCGGGGACGGCTCCCAGGGTCTTGGCGAACCGGACGGCGCGGAGGATGGCGGCGGACACGGCTTCGGCGGCGGCGATGCCTAGAGTGTTCAGGTCGGCTTGCCGATCGCCGAGCGAAAGCGCGAAGACGATGTCGCCATCGAACATCGTGTTGACGGGATAAATGGTGCGCGCCATGCCGAGCGAGGCCTGTGCGGCCAACTTGCGGGCCTGCACTTTGGTGAGTCTGGCGTTGGTGGCCACGACGGCCAGCGTGGTATTGTGGCCGACAATACCGCCGGCCGCGCCGCGCTTCATGTACTCCTGGGTATCGATGAAATCGAGGCTGGTGGGGCTCGAGCGGGCGCCGGCGACGATTTTTCCGGTGGCGGGATCGCGCACGTCTCCGAAGGCGTTGACGGCCACCAGACTCGAAACCAGCACGCCCGCGGGCAGCGTCACGGTGAACGAACCGACCCCGGATTTCATGGCCTGCTTCATCCCCAGGATTTTACCGACGGTGGCTCCGGTGCCCGCGCCAACACAACCTTCTTTGACGGCGTCGGTGGTCGAGGCCGTGGCGGCGGCTTCGCCCATGGCCATGGTGGGACGCACGCCCGCCTTGCCGATGCCAAGATCGTAAAGGATGGCGGCGGGGACGATGGGGACTTTGGCGGCGCCGGTGTCGAAGCCGATGCCGCGGTGTTCGAGGTAACGGCGGACACCGGAGGCGGCTTCGAGTCCGAAGGCGCTGCCGCCGGCCAGAAGGATGGCATGGACCTGGGGAGTGACGTGGCCGGGATCGAGAACGGGTGTTTCTTCCGTGCCGGTGGCCGAGCCGCGGATATCGACACCGCCGGCTGCGCCGGCTTCGCACAGAATGGCGGTGCAGCCAGTGATGGCTTCGTAATCCGAGACGTGTCCGACACGGATGCCGGGAATATCAGTAAGGCCTTTCATGGCTGGTTTTCTTCTTTAGTATGGTAGCATCGGAGTTCGGGGACCTACCTATTGCTGGACTTTCTGAAAGAGCCAGTTTCCGCGGTTCAGGACTTCTTCTTGCTGGCAGGACGGGCCTTTCGGAACATTTTCCGGCGCCCGCACTACGGCGACGACATCGCGCTGCAAATGGACACGATCGGCGTGGGCAGCCTGCAGATTGTGGCCATCACGGGGTTCTTCAGCGGCGCGGTGATGGCGTTACAGATGTACCACGCCCTGGCGTCTTACGGCCAGATGAGCAAAACCGGACAACTGGTTTCGATCACGCTGGTGCGCGAGTTGGGGCCGGTGTTGACGGCGCTGATGGTGGCGGGGCGCAACGCTTCGGGGATCGCGAGCGAACTGGGGTCGATGAAGGTGACCGAACAGATCGACGCCATGCGCGCGCTGGGCACCGATCCGGTGCAAAAGCTGGTGACGCCGCGGCTGATCGCCACCGCGGCGATGCTGCCGCTGCTGGTGATTATCGCGGATTTTGTGGGGATGTTCGGTGGATGGGTGATTTCGCACTTCAATCTGGGCCTGCCCTCGAAGCAATATTGGACGTCGGTCTGGCAGGCGCTGGACTGGAGCGACATCGGCCAAGGCCTGTTCAAGCCGCTGGTGTATGCGGTGGTGATTGCGCTGATCGGCTGTTACTACGGCCTGCGGACCACCGGGGGCACCCAGGGGGTGGGCCGTTCGACGACGCAGGCGGTGGTGGCGGCGACTGTGATGATCTTCATCCTGGATCTGCTGATCACCAAAATCTTCGTCAGCCAGGCGACATGATGCCGGAAGGATCGAATGCCATTCTCCGGTTCGAGCACGTCCACGTCGCCTTCGACGAGGTGGATGCACTGGCGGACCTCAGTTTCGAAGCCTTCGAAGGCGAATCGCGGGTGATCCTGGGGGCGTCGGGCAGCGGGAAGACAGTTTTGCTGAAGACCGCGCTGGGCCTGGTGCGGCCGGATTCGGGGAAGGTCTTCGCGTTCGGGCGCGATCTGACGGCGATGGGGGAACAGGAGCTGTTTGAGATCCGCAGCCGCATCGGGATGCTGTTTCAAGAGGGCGCCCTGTTCGATTCGCTGACCATCGAAGAGAACGTGGCGTATCCGCTGGTGAACCAGAAATCGATCCATTGCCCGCGGGCGGAAGTGCAGCCGCGGGTGGTACAGGCGCTGGATTTCGTGGAGCTGGGCGACACGCTGGAGAAGTTTCCGAGCGAGCTTTCGGGCGGCATGCGGCGGCGGGTCGGGATCGCGCGCGCGGTGGTGACGGAACCGCCGCTGGTATTGTACGATTCGCCGACGGCGGGTCTTGACCCAATCACGGCGTACACCATCATCGAGCTGCTGATCAAGGAACGCGACCTGAGCCAGACCACCACGCTGCTGGTGACGCAACGGTATCAGGACGGGAACCTGATCGCGAATTTCCGCTACAATTCGAAACAAGCGAGCCTGGAGCCGGCGCGAAACGGGAACGGGCGAGGCGCGCGCACTACTTTCATGGTGCTGGAGGCAGGCCGTTTGGTTTTTGAAGGCGACCAGGACCGCCTGGAATCGTCCACCGATCCTTATATTTCGAAATTCGTGAAGCGGCGGGTATAGACGATGCCGGAGAAGAGCAAAGTACGGTGGTCACAGTTGAAGGTGGGGGTGGTCGGGCTGTGCGCGTTCGTGATTTTGTTTGTGCTGGTATTTCTGCTGACGAGCTCCAAGGGCGGAATTTTCCGGAACAACGCACTGCTGCGCACGTACATGGATGACGCTTCGGGGCTGGCCGACGGGACGGCGGTGCGGTTGAACGGCATCACGGTGGGATATCTGGACAAGCTGCAGTTGACTGACTCGCGCGATCCGTCGCGAACGGTGGAATTCGATATGCAGGTGGAGAAGAAGTACCTGCCGCAGATCCCGGTGGATTCGGTGGTGGGGATAGCGGCCGCGAATCTGCTGGGCGACAAGTTCGTGAACATCACCAAGGGCTCCAGCCAGCAACACGTGGTGGAGGGCGCGGAGCTGAAGCCGCTGGCGTCGCAGGACATTCCCGAGTTGCTGAAGCAGATGGCCAAGCTGTTGGGTATCTTTCAAGACAGCGTGAGCCGGGTGGACAACCTGCTGGCGGGCGTGGAGGCGGGCAAGGGCAACCTGGGAAAACTTTTGAAAGACGAAGAGCTGTACAACACGCTTAACGGCATCTCATCCGAGGGGAAAAAGCTGCTGACGGATATCCGCACGGGCAACGGCACGCTTACCCGCCTGATCTACGACGACTCTCTCTACCAGGAAGCGCGCAAGCCGCTGCAGCGCATCGATGCCATTCTGGCCGATTTGCAGAACGGGCAGGGCACGCTGGGGAAGGCGCTGAAAGACCCGGTGCTCTTCGACGAAGCGCGCGAAACGCTGGCGGAAGTTCACAAGCTGGTGGACGACGTCAATGCCGGCAAGGGAACCGCGGGGAAAATGATGAAGGACGAGCAGCTCTACCAGCGGGCGGTGGCGCTCGAAGAGAAGCTCACCGGAATCGTGGACAAGATCAACGCCGGACAGGGGACGGTGGGACAGTTGCTCACGAATCCGCAGCTCTTCGACTCGCTGAACGCGGCCACCGGCGAACTGCACTCGCTGATGAAGGACATGCACGCCAATCCCAAGAAGTTTCTGACCATCCAGCTGCACATATTTTGAGATCCCCAAAACAACTGGTAGTCAATGCGGACGACTTCGGGTTCACGCCGGATGTGAACCAGGGGATTGTGGAAGCGCATCGCGGCGGCATTCTGACGGCGACCACGCTGATGGCCAACGGGGCGGCCTTCGACGACGCGGTGCGGCTGGCGCGGGAAACGCCGACGCTCGATATCGGGTGCCACCTGGTGCTGGTTCAGGGCCATTCGCTGGTCAGCGGGAAAGCCCTTCCCCCGACGGTGGGGCGCCTGGTGGCGGCGGTGGCGCGCCGCGAGATCCGCATCTACGACGAGCTCGCCGCGCAGGTGCGCCGCATCGCGGCGGCGGGCATCCGCGCGACGCACCTGGACACACATAAACACACGCACCTGGCGCCGCCAGTGCTGGACGCGGTGGCGCGCCTCAGCGAGGAATTCGGGATCCGATGGGTGCGGCGGCCCTTCGATTTGCCGCTGAACGCGGCAAGCGGCACGGCGCCTCTGACGACGCGCCTGGCGAGCGGCGCGATGGGACTGCTGCGGGGCCGGTTTCAGCGAGTGCTGGAAAAGCACGACTGCCGGACCACCGACCATTTCGCTGGATTCCAGATCACCGGGCGGTTCCGCACGGCGGAGCTGGTCGAGCTGCTCGAACTGCTGCCGGAAGGCACGACCGAGCTGATGTGCCATCCGGGCCGGTGCGGAGCGGCTTTGCGGCAGGCGCGCACACGGCTGAAAGAGAGCCGCGAAGAGGAGCTGGAAGCGCTGATGGCGGTCGAGACGCGCGCGGCGCTGGAGCGCAGCGGGATCGAGCTGGTGAACTACGGGGGGCTGGGAGCTGGCTGAGAAGAAAAGCGCTCAATATGCTTTTCTGGACTTTTTCAGCAGGCTCGTCCGCGGCGCGCCAGCGAATTGAGGCAGATTCCGGTGCGCCGGTTCACCTGTGCCACACTCAAAGCATGGCCGGCAAGCTCTACCTGGTGGCGACCCCTATCGGCAACCTGGAGGACATCACGTACCGCGCAGTGCGGGTGCTGCGGGAGGCCGATGTGATTGCGTGCGAGGACACGCGGCAGACACGCAAATTGCTGGACCACTATGGAATCTCCAAGGCCACGGTGAGCTATCACGAACACAACGAAGCGGAGCGCGCGGTGGAGCTGGCTTCGCGGATGGCGGCGGGTGCGACGGTGGCGCTGGTCAGCGACGCGGGGATGCCGCTGGTGTCCGACCCGGGGTACCGGCTGGTGCGGGCAGCCATCGAGCTGGGAGTGCCGGTGGAGCCGGTGCCGGGCGCATCGGCGGCGCTGGCGGCGCTGGCGGCTTCCGGACTTCCCACGGATTCGTTCTATTTCGGCGGGTTTCTGCCTTTCAAACCGGGGCAGCGGGCTAAGGCGCTCGAGGCGCGGGCGGAGGAGCACGCCACGCTGATCTTCTATGAGGCGCCGCACCGCATTCTGGAAGCGCTGGAAGTGGTGGAGCGAACGCTCGGGCCGAGGCCGGTGGTGGTGGCGCGCGAGCTGACCAAGATCCACGAAGAGTTTCTGCGGGGCACGGCGGAAGAAGTGCGGGCGCAATTGGCGGAGCGCGATAGCGTAAAGGGAGAGATCACGCTGTTGATCGGCCGGGCGGTGGGACCGGCCCCGGACGATACGCCCGTGAAAGAAGCGGTGGCTGCGCTGGTCCAGGCGGGTGCGGCGCGCATGGACGCCATCAAACAGGTGGCTCGCAAGCGCGGGCTGTCCAAGCGGGAAGTTTACGACCGGCTGCTGCGGGAAGAATAATTCCGGCGGTAGAGCCAGGCGAGCGAAAGCAGGCCGGCCGCGAGCAGCGTGGAGGCGCCGGGCTCGGGAGTCGCGGTGTCGGTGGAGGTAGCATCCAATGTCGGCGTGACGCCGCCCGGAAACAGGGTTGTGTTGTCGGAGGTCCAACCATTGGAGCCGGCCGGTAGGTCGAAGTCGAGAAAATTGAAGGAGAAGTGGCCGACATCGTCACAGCCGGCACCGTCGGGAGTCGAAACGCAACCCGGAAGCAGGGGCGGGATGCCCTCATCCAGGCCCTTCAGATCGCCGGGGGCGGCCTGGTGGACGGGATACACGCCGAAAAATGAGATGACGAGATCGCCGCTGTCGGGTGCATAGCTAATGTTGCAATTCAGGAAGAACTTGGGGGTTCCGTCACCGCACTCGAAAGGGTAGCCATCGAGTACAATGCTCGAGCCGCTGACGGAGGCTGCGCTGAGGTCTGTGTTGATGGTAGTGCTCAGGCTGATGGAGGTAAGCAGAAAGCCGGTCGCATTATAAAGATGGACGATGCCGGTGCATTGGAGCGTGATCGGGTCAATGTCGCCGCAAGGGCTGAAAGAACCGGTGCCGTAGAATGGGTTGCTTCCACCGCCAGGGTCGATCCACGCAGCGGGATCGCCGATCGTACCCGCCCACGCGGATGCAGCCAGCCACGCCAGCATCCCGCATGTCGCAACTAAGGGTTTGCTGAACATTCTACGGTTACTCCCGAAGACAGCCAACACCATTCAATTCATAGTTACCCAGCGGGCGGGCCGAGTCAATCAAAAGCTCTCTATCAAAAGATCATCCTGTAACCCCCGGTACTAGAACCAAAGGTTCATTTGGCCGCTTTCTTAGTGAATTCTTGCAATAATTGCGCGAATTCCGGGGTCTTGCGGAGGTTGGCCAGTTCGGGATCGCCAGTAATTTCGCCGAGGGAGTAGTTGTTTTCGAGCGCCTGGCGGAGGCTCGAGATGGCGCCGGCGGTATCGCCGGCGAGCGAATGGATGGTGGCCTCGCGAAACATGAGCAGGGTGTCATCGCCCTTAATCTGGCGGGCACGCTCGATCAATCGCAAAGCCGTGGTCTGGTTGCCGATCTTGGCATAGGCGATGGCCTGGGTGCCGAGGGCATCGGAGTCCTGGGGGTTGATCTGGAGGCTCTTGGCGGCGAGTTTGATGGTTTTATCATAGGCGTCCGCAGCCTTGGCGGCTTGGTTGGAGGCACGGTAGGCATCGGCCAAATTGACGCGGATATTGGCGTCGTTGGGGCTCAACTCGACGGCCTTTTCGAAATCCTTGATGGACTCGGAATAGCGGCCGAGGCGGAAGTAGGCGACGCCGCGGTTGGAGTAATAGTACGGCCTGTTGGGGTCTTTGGAAATGGCCATCTCATATTCCCCGATGCAGTCGCTCCACTTGTCCTGAGCCAGATAGACGGTGCCCATATTGGCGTAGCCGGTGGCGATCTCGGGCTCCAGCCTGGTGATCTGTTGAAACGCGGCAAGAGCCTTGTCATACTGCCCACCGCCGTAGTACGCGAGCCCCAGAAAGTTGAAGTTCAGCCAAAGATACGGATTGGTCTTGATGGCTAGCTGATATTCATCGATGGCCTTCTGCCGGTCGCCGCCCGCGGCGTAGGCGTCACCGAGGCGGCGCATGCACTCGTCCGAAGCAGGGACGATCTGGAGCGCGCGCTTCAGCTCGGCGATCGCTTCGGGGCCTTTTCCGGTAGCGGTGTAGATGCTGCCCAGCGAAGTGTGCACCTCCGGGAGGCTGTCGTTGATGCCATCCGCAGCCAGGGCAGCCGTCAAAGCTTTATCGGTCCAGGACGAATCTTTGGTCACGACGTACATGAACAGGCACGCATCCGCGCGGCCGGTGAACGCCAGGGCAAACCGGGGGTCGCGCTGGATGGCGGTATCAAAAAACGCGAGGGCGCTTTTCAGATTTTCGGGATCGCGCTTGACTCGCACCAGATTGCGGCCGCGGAGATAGGCGTCGTAGGCGTCGCTGCTATCGGTTGGCCGGGCGCCGGTGCGCGCCAACTCTTCCTTGGTCTGATTGATCTGCAGACCGCCGACCAGCACATTGAAAGCGTCGTTTTCGAGGTTGATGAGGTTCTGGCGCGAGCCGTCCTTCTGGCGCTTGAGGAGATTGCCGCCGTCCTTTCCGGCCTTGTCCATGGAGACGATGACGGAAACCTGGTCGCCGGAGACCTGCACGGTGGTGCGGACCAGAAGAGTGACGCCGAGCATTTTGGCGATCTTGTCGTCCTTATCTTTATCGTCCTTGAATTTCGCGGCGGCGGTTTCGACGCTCCTGCCGCTGGCGACATACACGTTGTTGAGCCCGGCGAGCTTGGCGGCGAGAGTGTCGCCGACGCCGTCGCCGATATAGCTGAACGACGGGTCCCCCTGGAAGTTGACGGGCAGGACGGCCATGTAATGGGTGGGCTGGGTGGGAACCGCGGCGCCCTTGGGCCCGCCCAGGATCAGATGGCGCGTCGCGGGGATCGAGAAGACCGCCGCCAGCGCCACCGCGAGAAGCGCGATCACCGTTCCCCATGGCCCAGCGGGCTTGGGGATCTCGATGCTGATGGTGGCGAAGCCGGTTTTAGGGCCGGCTTTGGGCTCGGAGGTGGCAGTGGTGGTGCTAGTGGCGGATGGGCTGAGGGCAGGGATGTTTTGCGCGTCCAGATCGTCGAGCACCTCGCGAGCGGTTTGGTAGCGCTTGGCGGGATCGCGCTCCAGGCACTTCAGAATGATGTTGGCAAGGTAATCGGGTATCTCCGGGAAGATGGTCCGGGGATCCTGCGGCGCGGAGGTGACGCGCTGGTACATGAGCTGCATCGCGGATTCGCCGCGGAAGGGAATATCCGCAGTGAACATCTCGTAGACGATAAGGCCCATGGAATAGATGTCGGCGCGATGATCGACTTCGCGGGCTTCCACCTGTTCGGGAGACATATAGCGCGGAGTGCCGAGGATCTGGCCGGTCCGCGTCATCATGGTGGCTTCCGATTCGAGCGATTTGGCGAGGCCGAAATCGGAGATGTAAATGTTGTCGGACTGATCGATCAGGATGTTCTGCGGTTTGAGATCGCGGTGGACCACGCCTTCGTTGTGGGCGGCTTCCAGGGCAGAGCACAACTGGCGGGTGAACTTGAGGGCTCGGTCGAAGGGCAGGCGGCCGCCTTTTTCGATGACGCCGGAAAGATCCGTGCCTTCGACCAGGGCCATGGTGATGAACTTGACGCCGCCGGCATCGCCGAGATCGTGAATGCGCAGAATATTCTTGTGCGATATCTTGCTGGCGAGCAGCAGCTCCTGCTTGAAGCGCTGCATGGTCTGGGGGCTGGTGGCCAGCTCGGGACGGACTAGTTTGAGCGCGACGGTGCGGCCGAGCTCGGTGTCGTAGGCCTTGTAGACCGCACCCATGCCGCCTTCGCCGAGCAGGGACTCGATGCGGTAGCGGCTGCCGAAAGCCGTGCCGGGCGCCAGGTTGGTAGGCATGACGGGGCGCGCGCCGGAAGCGGCGGGCATGGCCCAGGTGGCGGATTGCGCTGCGCCGGGCGGCAGCCCGGGACCGGTGTCAGAGCCGGCGAGCATGACGGTCTGCGCGTCATCGGCCGCCTGGAAGGAACGGCCACACTGGTGGCAGAAACGCACGTTATCGGGATTGTCGGCATTACACCCAGGACATACCATTGCCGGCTACCTCGGGATCACACTCATGAAAGGCAGTATTCACCCATTATGTGATAGTGAGGGGCTGGGTGCAAGGTGGAGCGGGGCAGCGCGCTGACAACACCAAACTGACCCGCGGTCCGTCTGGATTTCAGATTTTTCTGTCTGAATTTCCAGCACAAATAGCGACTCACCGCGGCACAAACTCCCTATTTTGTGTATGGCATGCTTCGTGCATATAAGACGATTGAAAGGAGAAGTTTCCCATGGATCCATCAACATATTGGTTGACAATCACAAATATTGCCCTGGGGTTGGTTACTCTGATTTGCTGCGTCGCTGTAGGTATCGGCGTTGCGCAGGAACTGGCCGCCAAACGGCAGAAGAAAACGGCGCTGTCCAGGCTCGATAACGAAGTGGCCGATCTGGTTTCTTCCTACGACGGGCATGCGTTCCACATCCCCACGCTCGGCGTTACCATGGCCGATGGCGGCGAGGAGCTAGGGAAGAAAGAAAAGCGGTAGTTCCCATGACCTGCCCTTTCCTGAAAGAGACTGAGGTCAAGTATTGCGGGACAGCCACGGTCCGCAAGCTGATTCCTTTGGCGCAAGTTAATCGGACGGAAGATAAGTGTTCGTCAAAGGAACACAGTTCGTGTCCCATCTGGCGGCAGCAGCCGCAAAAGGCTGAGGAAACAGCAGGCGGCCCATGCCCGTACTTGCGGGAATCGCTGATGCAGTATTGCGGGGCGGCATCGGTCGCCAAGTTGGTGCCCTACAGCGAGTCGCTGCTCTCGCGATGCGGCACCGACAGCTATCAGTATTGCGAATTGTACCGGGCGATGGCGCATCCGGGACTCGCGGCGCCGGAAGTGGACGGCATCGAGTTTCCGGACTGGCTTCGGTATTCCAGTAACCATATGTGGCTGGACACGAGCGAGGACGGAGTTTGCCACGTGGGCATCGATGGCTTTCTAAGCCGTGTGCTGGGCGCGGTGGAGCGCATCAGCTACGTCTGCCAAAAAGGCGTGCGCCGGGCAGCGGCGGTACTGACGGCGGCGGGGATGGATTTGGAAGTGGTCTTTCCGAACCCCTTCCTGCTGACGGGTTGCAATTTGTATTTGCGCGCAAACCCGGACCGGCTGACTTTGGAGCCGTATACGCGGGGCTGGCTGTTCGAAGGGCAGCCGCAGGCCGGAACACAGTGCGACCTGATGGACGGCGGGGAAGCGCGGGTCTGGATGGAGCAGGAGCTAAAGAGGATCAACGAGTATTTGCAGCAGCAGACCGGTTGCGCGGCGGACGGCGGAATGTTTGCCGCGGGACTGGCGGGGCGTTTGGAACGCGACCAGATGCTGGGGCTGTTTTACGAATTCTTTTCCAGGAAATGAAGCCGTGACGATACGCGGAAAAATCCCGTTTCTGGCTGGAACGCTGATCGCTCTGGGCGTGGGCTGGGTCGGGTTTCCCTATGCTATCAACCAGCGCCGGCCGCAGCCGGTGGACTTCAGCCATAAGGTCCATGCGGATAAGGCCGGCGCGAAGTGCGAAGATTGCCACGCGTTTCGCGAAGACGGAACGTTCGCGGGAATTCCCTCCCTCGACAAGTGCTCGGGCTGCCACGCGGCGGCGATGGGGACAACGGTGGCCGAGAGAAGCTTTATCGACCAATACGTGACGCCCAACCGCGAACCGCAGTGGGAGGACTACGCGCGGCAGCCGGAGAACGTTTTCTTTTCGCACAGCGTGCACGTAAAGCGGGCGGGGATGAGGTGCGAGAGTTGCCACGGCCCGACGGGCGGGAGCGATTCGCTGCGGCCGTATCGGGAGGACCGGATCAGCGGTTATTCGGCGGATATCTGGAAGGTGAAGGGCACGAACCATGGAATGAAAATGGCGGACTGCGTGGATTGCCACCGCACCAACCAGATGGAACAAAGTTGCCTGGATTGCCACAAATGAAAACCACTCGCAGAGAGATATTGTTTTTCGCAGGCGGCTCGGCCGTGGGCATCTTGATGACTCCGGCTCCGTGGAGACTGATCACGGATACGGCGTTGTGGTCGGAAAACTGGCCGGGGATTCCGCGGCCGGCGCGCGGCGCGATCACCGCCAGGTATACCAACTGCGCGTTATGCGCGGCGGGCTGCGCGGTGCGGGCAAGGTGCGTGGCCGAACAGCCGGTGTCGCTGGCGGGAGTGGCGGGACACCCGCTGAGCCATGGGGCGCTCTGCGCGTATGGCCTGGCGGGACATCATCTGCCATATCATCCGGCGCGTGTCACGCGGGGATCGGAGCGGGAAGCCATGGCGGCGGTGACGGCGGCGATGGACCGCCTGGCCGGGAACGAACACATGGCCGTGCTCGACTTGCGGCCGGGACGGACGGCGTCGTGGACCTACCGGCGAGCCATGGCGGCAGTGAAGAACGGTGTGTACGTGGCGGCCGGCGGCGCGCTGGCAAACGCCGCCATCGACCTCTCGAAGGCCCGCACGGTGCTGAGCCTGGGCGTGCCGCTGCTCGAGGATTGGGGCACGCCCGGCAACGTGATGGCGGCGCGCGCGGGCTTTCATTTGATCCAGGCGGATGCCGTGGAATCGCGCACGGCGGTCATGGCTGACCAGTGGCTGCGGATCAAAGCGGGCTCGGAAGAAGCGCTGGGGCAGGGCATCCTGCAGGCGCTGGGCGGGCAAACGCCGGTAGCGGCAGCGGAAGCCACGGGAATTGCCGAGCAACAGTTTTTGGCGCTGGCCGGCGAGTTGCGGCAGAACGGGCCGGCGTTGGTGCTGGGCGGCGCGCGGTCGAAGAGCGCGGCGCAATTGAATGACGCGCTGGGCGCGCTGGGGCGCACCATCGTGGTGCGTCGCGAGGCGCCGGTGCCGGACGCGTGGAAGAAAGCGGCGCCGGCGGTGGATCTGGCGTCGGTGGAAGACGGGTCGATTCGCGTGCTGCTCATCGATGAATCGGCGCCGGGAGCCTACCTGCCGTGGAGCGCCGTTGAGCCCAAGCTGGTGCGGGACAATCCGGTGGTGGTGACGCTGGGCTGGACGCGCGACGGCTACGGGCGGCACGCGCAATACCTGGTGCCGGCCGGGGTTTACCCGGAAGTGACGGACGACCTCCCGCCGGCGGTGGATTCTGTAGCGGCTACGTTCCGCATGTCCGTCCCGCTGGTCCAGGCGCCGGAAGGCGTAGTGAAACCGGAAGAGTGGATCGCCAGGGCGGCCGGCCTGCAAGTGGGCGACACGCTGCGGGAACGCGCCGACGCCGTCCACCGAGCCGGCCGCGGCACGCTGTTCACCTATGCCGGCGGGAAATCGGTGGCGGCCAAAGACGTGAAGATCGACGACTTCTGGAAGGCGCTCCAGGCAGGCGCGTGCTGGATGGATGAAGTGGAACCCGCCAGGCGGCCGGCCGCCGTCAAGGTGGCGGCGGGAGCAACGCGCCAGGCGGCGGACTTGACGGACGACCTGCCGCTGGTGGTGGTCCTCACGGAAGCGCCCTCCTCGCCGCTGCTTTCCAAAATTTACCAGGAATCGAACCTCAAGCTCGGGCCGGAACAGGTGGCGATTCATCCCCTCGAAGCCCGCGCGGCGGGAGTCGAGGATGGCGCACGGGCGGTGCTTGAGACGCTGGCGGGCCGGATCGATGTGGAAGTGAGAGTGGATGCGGGCGTTCCGCTCGGCGCGGTGCTGGTGGCATCGCGGCCGGCGGTGCTGGATGTGTGCGGCGCCGGCGTGGGGGCAAAGGTGGTGCGGGCATGATCTCCGAAATCAAACCGATTCATCCGGCCAGGTACGGGATGACCATCGACGTGGACCGCTGCAACGGGTGCGGGGCCTGCATGGTGGCCTGCGCCGTGGAGAACAACGTCCCGCCCGCGCACGAGGGCGCCAACGACCGCAAAGGCTTGACCTGGCTGCGTGTCTACAAGGTGGATAACGGGGAAGAGTATCCCAACCATCGCACGGCCTTTGTGCCGGTGATGTGCCAGCAGTGCAACCACGACACGCCGTGCGTCCACGTGTGCCCCCAACAGGCGGTAGATCTGGACCCCGCCACGGGAGTGGTGGGACAGATGGCGGAACGATGCCTGGGCTGCCGGTACTGCATGGCGGCCTGCCCGTATCATGCGCGCTATTTCAACTGGTGGGATCCGGCCTGGCCGAAAGGCATGGAGAAGACGCTGAATCCCGATGTGACGCCGCGCATGCGCGGCGTTGTGGAGAAGTGCAATTTCTGCCACGGGCGATGGCACGCGGCCAAACAGCTTGCGGCGGCTGCGGAGAAGCCGGCAGGCGAGCCGGTGGAATACACGCCTGCTTGCGTGGAGGCCTGTCCAACAGGCGCGATCCGCTTCGGCGATCTGAACAACGCGGCGAGCGAGCCGGCGCGGGCGGCGAAGGAAGCCGAGAGCTTCCGGCTGCTCGAAAAGCTGGGCACCGAGACCAAGGTTTATTACCGGTCGAAGCGCGAATGGGTGCGGGAGATGGCACAGGCGCCGCGGCCGGACCAGATCCGAAAGGAGATCGCCCGTGGATAAGGATTTCATAACACGCGGTGTGCAGCGGTCGACCCCGAGCCGGTTCTTTTTGTGGATGGCGCCGTGGGTGGCGATGCTCGGATTCGGGCTTTACTCGGCCGGTTTGTGCCTGATCAAAGGCTTGAACCAGACCAACATGGACAATCGCTTCGCCTTCGGGCTGTGGATCTTTCTCGACCTGACAGTGATCGCGCTGGGAGCGGGCGCATTCTTCACCGGATTCCTGGTGTACATCCTGAAGATCGAGGAGTTGAAGTCCGTGATTAACAGCGCGGTGGTGATTGGCCTGGTCTGCTACAGCGGCGCGGTGTGTGTGCTGATGGTGGATGTAGGCCAGCCGCTGCGCGCATGGTTCACGTTCTGGTATCCGAACGTGCATTCGATGCTGACGGAAGTGACGTTCTGCATCAGTTGCTACCTGATCGTGCTGGCCATCGAGTACATGCCGATTGTATTGAAGAACCGCAAGCTGCGGCAGGTGCCATCATTCCTGGTGTTGGAATTCCAGTTGCACAAGTTGGTCTATGTGCTGGCGGGCGTGGGGACATTCCTTTCGTTCTTCCACCAGGGGTCGCTGGGCGGCCTGTATGGGGTACTGCGGGGGCGGCCGTTCGCATTTCGCGAAGGCTTGGCGTTGTGGCCCTCGACGTTCTTCCTGTTTATTATTTCAGCGGCGGCGGTGGGCCCGAGCTTCATCGTGCTGACGACGTGGATGGTGGAAAAGATCACCAAGAAGCGGCTGGTGCGGCCGGGCGTGCTCGAACTGCTGGGACGGATCTCCGGCCTGATGCTGGCGGTTTATGTGCTGGCCAAGAGCGTGGACACGCTGATCTGGATCAACCGGACTTCGCCGGAAGTCGGCTTCCCGGCATGGCAGTACTACAGTTGGAATCCATTTGGAACTTGGATTCTCTTCTTGGAAATCGTGGTCTTCGGGCTGGCGCCGGCCTTGATTCTGTTGACGCCGGCGCTACGGCTGCGGCGGGGCTGGCTGGTCTCGGCGGCGGCCATGGCGTGCCTGGGAGTTGCGCTGAACCGGTTCGTTATGACGGTGCAGACGCTGGCGATGCCGACGCTCTCGTTCGATAAATTCCTTTGGTACACGCCGAGCTGGCAGGAGACCGGCACGTTCCTGGCGGTTGTGGCATATGGCGTGCTGGTATACAGTTTCTCGTTCCGCTATCTCCAGCTTTTCCCGGACGAGCGAATGTTGAATACGGAAGTGAAAACAGAAGAAGTGAAAACGGAAGAAGTGGAGAATCCACGCGAAATGACGCGGAGGTATTAATCATGTTGCCTTGGATTTATGGATTTCATTGGAACGCGGGACACATAATCTTCTTAGGGGCTTTTTACACGGTGTTGATGGTTGTAGCGACGACCCTGATCGTGGCGGCGCGGCGATCGCGGCAGGCGATTGAGGACCATCAGGCTGAGGACATCGGCTGGCACTCGGACTTCCACGATCTGCCTCTGCGGGACCGCGTGTGCCGCCATGTATTGACGGGCGAGTTCCAAAACCGGGAATGCCCGAACGCTTTCGATTGCCGCCACTGCGAGACACACGCGAAGCTGATTGGGATGCACCCGGTTACGGAGGCGAATGCGGCGGAAGAAGAGATTCTGGGCATGACATTTCCGCTGGACCGCCTCTACCATCGCGGCCACACCTGGGCCCGCGTGGAGCCGGATGGCACGGTGACGGTAGGGCTGGACGATTTGGGACAGCGGCTGCTGGGCGTTCCGGACGCGGTGGACTTGCCGCAGCCGGGCGCGCGGGTTGCAGTGAACGGCACGGCCTTCCGGGTGCACAAGCGCGACGCCAACGTGCGCGTGCTTTCGCCAGTAGACGGTGAAGTGGTGGAGACGGCAAAGCCTGGCAGCGACTGGTTACTCCGGATCAAGACTCCCCACGCCGAGATGGACTTCCGCCACCTGCTGCGCGGCGCCGAAGTGTGGCCGTGGCTGATGCGCGAAATGGAGCGGCTGCAAATCGCGCTTTCCGCCGAAGCAGGCGCGGCCGCCACGCTGGCGGACGGCGGCGTGCCGGTGAAAGACATCGCAGCGGCGTATCCGGAAGCCAACTGGGACACAGTTTGCGGTGAGATGTTCTTGGAGCCGTAAGGACGGTGGGACAGACCGTCGCCTTGTGTGGTCTGTCATTGCTTGGCTGGAGCACGGCTGCCGACGGACGGCACAAGGCGATCGTCCGTCCCGCTTACTCCAGCGCCCAGGGGTTCGCTACGGCGGAAAGATCGCCGAGCGGCTCGCCTATGTACTTGCAGCGGATCAGGCGGCGAACAATTTTTCCGCTTTGCGTTTTGGGAAGCTCAGCCACCACGATGACTTCTCGCGGCCGGAAAGTGGGACCGAGCGACTCCACCACCGTGCGGCAGACAGCCGCGCCATCCACAACAATGCCCCGTTTGGCGACGGCATAGCCGACAATGGCTTCGCCTTTGAGTTCGTCGGGCACGCCGATGACGGCGGCTTCAGCTACGCCGGGGTGCAACATCATGGCCGCTTCCACTTCCGCGGGGCCGACTTTGCGGCCGGCCACGTTCATGGATTCATCGGCGCGCCCGTGCAGGAACCAGTGGCCGTCTTCATCCACGCTGGCCCAATCGCCGTGATACCACATGCCGGGGAACCGCGACCAGTAGGTGTCGAGGTAGCGCTGCGGGTCGTTCCAGATGCCGCGCGTCATGGAAGGCGAAGGCCGCGCGCAGACCAGGTAGCCTTTGCGTAAACGCACGGGCGCGCCGTTTTCATCCACCACTTCGGTCGACATGCCGGGCGCGGGCCCGCCGAGCGAGCAGGGCTTGAGCGGCTGAATGGGAAGGGGGAAGAGGAAACAGCCGACGATTTCGGTGCCGCCGGAAATATTGATAATGGGACAGCGGCGGTGCCCCACGCGCTCGAAGAACCAGAGCCAGGAAGCTTCGTCCCATGGCTCGCCAGTGGAACCGAGCAGGCGCAGCGAGGGCATGGCAGGCGGGTCGCCGGCGGCCTTGCTCAAGACGCGTATGGCGGTCGGAGAGACTCCGAAGGTCGAGATTCCGTGGCGCTCGATCATCTCCCAAAGGCGCATGGGGCCCGGGTAATCGGGCGCGCCGTCATACATAAAGATAGTGCCGCCGAACAGGTGGTTGCCGAGAATGCTCCAGGGGCCCATCATCCAGCCGATGTCGGAGAGCCAGAAGAAGCGGTCGGCCGGCTGATGGTCGAAGGCCAGCCAGATTTCCTTGCCCATTTGCGCCAGGCAGCCGGCGTGCGTGTGGACCGCGCCTTTGGGTTTCCCGGTGGTGCCGGAAGTATAGAGGATAAAGGCGCGAGTTTCGGAATCGAGGGATGCGGTGGGGGCTTCGGAGGGCTGATCGGCTGGTTGATCGGGAAAGATCGGTTGGTCGCCCACGACAATGGTGCGAATCGTGGCCGGTATTTTTTCCAGCAGCGGAATCGGCTTGCCACGGCGTTCGAAGTGATGCGCGGTGAAGAGCACGTTCGCGCCGGAATCTTCCAGGCGGGTGGCAATGGCGCCCGAGCCGAAGCCGGCGAAGATGGGAACCACGGTGAGGCCCACCTTGAAACAGCCGTAGAGGATCGACAGGATTTCGGGCACCATGGGCATGCACAAAGCCACGCGGTCTCCGGGTTCGAGACCGAGCGCTGTCAGGCCGTTCGCGACGCGATTGGCTTCCTCGCGCAATTCGCGGAAGGTGATGGTGCGGGTGGCGCCGTTTTCGCCCTCCCAGATGCAGGCTATGCGATCAGAAGCCGCCCAGCGGTCCAGGCAGTTGTGCGCGATGTTGAGGCGGCCGCCCACGAACCATTGCGCCCACTCCGGCCCGCGCGAAGCATCTAGCACCTGACGATAGGGCTCGAACCACTCGACGCCCATTTCGCGCATCATCTCGTCCCAGAAGCGTTCGGGGTTGTCGCGGCTGAAAGCGAGGAAGTCGTCCAGGCGGTGAAACCCCAGCCGGGTCATGAAGCGCCAGACGTTGGTCTGCTCGACGAATTCGCGAGAGGGTTCCCAGATCACGCCGGGAGTATGGCAAGGGAGCGGCAGCGGTGTCAAGGGAAGGGTCTGTCGCCTCTGTCGCCCCGTTCAGTTTAGCTTGCCTTTGGATTCAACGTCCGGTTCACAGAGGTACGTTCAGTTCATCCAGCGTGGTGACCGAATCGATCTGGACCAGTTTGCGCACCGCTACGCGGGCGATCAGGTTCCAGCGGCGGCTCATTCCGGTTTCGAAGAGCGCCCTGGTTCCTCTTTGCGCGAAGCTTTTTATCACTCCTTTTCCATTGTATGACGAGTTTCGTTATATCGTCAGCGTTATGACGCGGCCCAAAGCTCGCAAGCTGATCGCGCGTCATGTCGCGGTATTCTGTTGACAGGGCGGGCGATCGCAATCGTTCACCCGCGCAGTGTCTTATTATGACTGTTCAAGCGCGGGTGCGATGCTAGAGGCTACGGCATCCGCCTGGGAGGGCTTCACTTTGGGTTCAGGGATCGAAACTTTGTATTCGCCGGGGCAGCCGCTGGTGTCTCCACGCGATTTGGCCGGCATGGAAGATACCAGTTTCATGACTTGCATGACGCTGGTGCTGCTGGGCAACTATGCGCAGACCGGCCACTTCGGCGGGCCGCTGGCCTATACGCCTTACAACGTGGCATGCCACCTGGCGGGGCCGGAATTGGGCGGTTTGCGCTACGACTACCGCCGGCCCAAGCATCCTTACGGCGACAAATTCCTGATGGCCGCCGGGCATAGCGTTCCCACGTGTTACGCGCTATGGATGATCCTCGGCCAAGCCCTCGAGCGCCGCTACAAAGCGACCGGCGACCGCCGCTACTACGTGGATCCGAGCGTCGCCATGCTGCCCATCGACGCCCTGGGATTCCGCCGCGGGGCGGGAGCGCTGGCCACCTTGTTACAGGAACTCGGCCTCGCCGACCACCCGCTCTTCGCGCAAGCCAAAGGCCGCGGTATCCGCGCGCTTTCCGGCCATTCGGAATCGACCGACCTCACCAACGACGTGAACGGCGGCCCGTCCGGCATCGGTATCTCGACCGCCGCGGGCAAAGCGGCGTTCTGGGATTTCGTGGGCGCGCGCAGCCTCAGCTCGCCCAAGGTGATGGCGCTCGAAGGCGAATTCGCGCTCACCGAAGGCCATGCCCAGGAGTTCAAGACCCAGGCCCTGGCGGTACAGGCCGGCAAACGCCTGCGCGTGCTGCTGTCCGATAACAACGCCGGCATCGACGACAGCCTGCTGGGCGGCGTGATCGCCGCCAAGTACGAGCAATACCGCCTGATCGACCAGTGGACCTCCTACGGCTGGAACGTGCTGCCGGTCGCGCGCGGCAATCACTACCCGGACGTCCTGGCCGCCTTCAAGACGATGGAGGATTGGGACCCTGCCGACCGGCGCCCGATGGTGATGATCGGCAAGACCACCAAGGGTTATTGGCCGGCCGCGGTGGATGGAAAAATCCCGGGCTTCGGCGACCAGTTGGTAGGCTACAAGAGCCACCCCTATGCCATGAAGATGAACTCGGAATACTTCGTGGCGCTGGCACGCACCTTCGAGAAGCGCTACGGCGTCGAGTTCGTCGGCATCGACAAGGGTCCGGTAATCGATCCGCGCGAGCGCCTCATCCAGTTCAAGACGAATATCGACGTGGTGATGTCGGTGCTCGACCGCAACGGCCTGGGCGATTGGCTATCCGATCGCCTGGTGGCGATTGGCGACATGGTCAAGGACGACTTCCCGTTGCGCATCGACGCGCGCCACGATCCGTTCCTCGACGAACGGCTGCGGCCGGCCGCGCTGCCCGTGGAGCCGCAAGAAGTTACCGTGACGAACGAAATTTCCGGCGCCACCCGGCAGGTCGATATTACGCTCTTCCGCAAAGCCGGCGAGATGGCCGGCGCGCGGCGCGGCGTTTCGGAAATCATCAAGTGGATGAACTACGTCACCGGCAACCGCTTCTTCACGGTGGCGGCCGATCTTTCCGAATCCATCAACGTGGAACACGGCAGCCTGTGGGGCCACTACTCGCCGGTGACCAATCCGCTGGGCACGCGGCTCAAAGCGCCCATCCAGGAAGCCGGCAACGTCTCGACGGCCATCGGGCTGATCAGCCAGAGCGCCTCGCTGGACCCGGCGCGCTTTGCGGGAGTCTGGGCGCTGAGCGGCACGTATGGCGCCTTCACGCCGCTGATGTACACGCCGGCGCGCGTCTGGAGCCAACAGAACCAGGACAGCCGCTTCCGCATGGGCGTGCTGCATATTCTGACGGCACACTCGGGACCCGAAACGGCAGCCGATGCCCGCACGCATTTCGGCATCTTCGCGCCGCAGTGCTGGAAGCTGTTCCCGCGCGGGCAAGTGATCAACCTGAGCTTCTGGGATTACAACGACGTGGCGCCCGGCTACTTCGCCGCCGCCGAGATCGCCGCGCACGATCCCAAAGTCGGCATCATCACGATTGAAGTGGCCCGCCCCGATTTTCCGGTGGCCGATCGCTCGCGTTTCGCCGACACCGATCTCAAGGCCGCCCGCAAAGGTTTCTACGTAATCCGCGATTTCGCGCCCGGCCAGCCGCGCCACGGCTACGTGGTGGCGCAGGGCTCGAGCTCCACCGTCAACCTGGTGCACGAGCTGCCGAAGCTGGAACAGGCTGGCATCAACGTCAAAGTGATCGCGGCCGTGAGCGAGGAGTTGTTCGACCGCCAGCCCGAAGAGTACCGGCGCGCGGTGCTGCCGCCCGAGGCGGCCTACGATCTGATGGTAGTTTCAACCGGCACGCGCCGCGTGTGGCCCTTGCGCGGAGTGGGGCCATTGACCGACGAGTATTCGCTGACGTCGGACTGGAACAACCAGTGGCTGACCGGGGGATTGGAACCCGAGGTGATCGCCGAAGCGCGTCTCGACCCGGCGTCGATTTCGAAAGGGATCCAACGGTTCGCGCGCGATCGCTCCGCGCGCCTCGACCGCCAGCGCGCCATGCTGGGGCAACTCGGGAGCTGAGCGGCATTTCATCGGGCCACAATTGCGAAAAGCAGCTAAGACAGGCCTAACGGCACTTTCCGATGGCGCGCTCAAATCCCGGCAGTGAACGCTCGATGGAGTCGAGCGGGATCGTGAGCGAGAGGCGCATGTAGCCGCCGCGGCCGAAACCGGCGCCGGGAACGGCCAGGATGCCTTCGGATTGCAACATGCGGATGAAGGTCACGTCGTCGGGAATGGGTGTCTTGGGGAAAACGTAGAAGCTGCCTTGCGGGCGCGGGGCATCGTAGCCCATCGAGGTCAACGCGTCGCAGAGGAGATCGCGCCGGGCTTGGTAGGGGGCTACGTCGATGGCGGCGTCGGGCGCTTGAGCTACCACCAATTGCCAGATGGCGGGCGCGTTGATGTAACCGAGAATGCGGTTCGCGAAAGTGCAGGCGTTGTGCAACTGCGCGGCTTCCGGCAGGTGCGGCGGAATCGCCAGGTAGCCGATGCGCTCGCCGGGAATCGCCATCGCCTTGGACCAGCTCCACGCCAGCACGGCGCGGCGCAGCAGCGGCAGCGTTTCGGGCGGCTTGAGGCCGTCGAAAGTCAGTGGGCGGTAGGGTTCATCGCTGATTACCAACACCGGCTCGGGAATGATGCGGTCGAGCGCGCGCAGCACCTCGGCGCGGTAAACCACGCCAGTGGGGTTGTTGGGCGAATTTAGAATCAGCGCCTTGGAGCGCGGCGTGATGGCGGCGGCGATGCTCGCGATATCGGGCTGGAAGTCGGCGCCGGTTTCCACCGGCACCACGCGGCCGCAATGGTTCTCGATATAGAAGCGATACTCCGGGAAATAAGGGTTGAGGACGATCACTTCGTCGCCGGGGTCGAGCACCGCTTTGAGCACGGTGTTGATGGCTCCGGCGGCGCCCGTGGTCATGAGGATGTCATCAAGCGTGAAGGGAAGGCCGGTGCGCTCGGCCAAGTTGAGCGCGATGGCGGCCCGCACGGCGGGGAAGCCGGCGTTGGGCATGTAGCCGTGGCTGTGCGGCTGGTTTTCGGCGACCACGCGGCGGAGCGCCTCAATGACCGCGGCTGGCGGCTCCACGTCGGGATTGCCCAGCGAGAAATCGAAAACGTTGTCGGCGCCGCGCTCCTTGCGAAGCTGAATTCCGATTTCGAACATGCGGCGAATCCAGGAAGTCCGCTCCATCTGTTCGGCGATGGAGCGTGAGATGCTCATGGTTTGCGTGATCATTCGCGCGCACTCCAACCCGATTATAACCCAACACCACTTTTAGGTGGGAAACTCTTTTGGTGCCGGGTGCCAGCTATAATCATAGAGCTTCCATGGCACCATCACTCTCATCGCGGCCGGCCACTTCGAACGTGCGCTGGCTGATCTGCGGGCTCTTGTTTTTCGCCACCGTGATCGCTTACATGGATCGCGGCATCCTTAGTCTCCTGGAAAAAGACCTGGAAGGGATCATCGGCTTCACCACCGTGCAATATGGCTGGATGACGGGGTCGTTTCAGGCGGCTTATGCGATGGCGTTCCTGGTTGCCGGCCGCCTGACCGACAAGCTGGGGACGCGCAAGGCCTTCGCCATCGCCATTCTCATTTGGAGTTTCGCCGCAATGGCGCCGGGCGCGGCCACCTCGGTTCCCACCTTTGCCGCGGCCATGTTTTTTCTCGGGATCGGCGAGGCGGCGAATTTTCCGGCGTGCATCAAGACAGTCGCCGAGTGGTTTCCAAAGAAGGAACGTGCGCTGGCTACCGGAATCTTCAACTCCGGGGCGAACATCGGCAACCTTCTGGTGCCGCTGGTGGTGCCGTTCCTGACCTATCATTTCACCTGGAGGGGCGCCTTCTTTATTGGGGGATCGGCGGGGCTGGTGTGGCTGGTGTTCTGGCTGTGGATCTACACGAAACCGGAGGATAATCCGAGGGTTTCAGTTCGTGAACTGGAGCATATCCAATCCGATCCGCCGCAGAGAATCCGCAGCATCCCATGGGCGCGCCTGATCGACAAGAAAGAGACGTGGGCCTTCGCGATCGGGAAGATGCTCACGGACCCGGTCTGGTGGTTCTGGACCTTCTGGCTGCCCGGGTATTTCCAAAGGACATTCCATCTGACATTGGGCGGATCGAGCGCGCCGATCGTAGTGGTCTATGCCTGCTGCACCGTGGGCAGCGTGGCCGGGGGCTGGCTTTCCTCGGCGATGATCGGCCGCGGCAAAAGCGTCAATGCTTCGCGCAAGACGGCCATGCTGATTTGCGCGCTGTGCGTGCTGCCGGTGCTCTACGCGCCGTTCGCGAAGAGCCTGTGGGTGGTGGTCGGGCTGGTCGGACTGGCCGGAGCGGCGCATCAAGGCTTTTCGGCGAACATCTTTACGCTGGCTTCGGATCTGTTTCCGCACTCCGCCGTGGGAAGCGTAGTGGGAATCGGCGGTCTGGCGGGGGCGGTGTCCGGGGCGCTGGCGCAACTGGCAACTGGCTACATCGTCCAGTTCAGCTACTTGCCGTGCTTCCTCTACGCGGGCTCGGCTTACCTGCTGGCGTTAGGCGTCATTCAGCTATTGTCGCCGCGGTTGCAGCCGGCTGATTTAGACTGAGAAGGTGCCGACTGACATCCGCCCGGCCAGCGATCGATCGCTCTATGTCTGGTTCAGCGACGAGATTTCCATGGAGTCGTATGGCGCGGTGATGCGGCTCACCCGGGCACTCGAAGGCGCGCGCGGCATTCTTAATCTTCACCCCGCGTACGCTTCGGTGCTGGTGGATTTCGATCCCCGGCTGCGCACGCATGAGCAAATGGAGGCCCTGGTGCGGGAGTGCCTCGGCATGCCGGAGACCGCTCCCGCGGAAGAGGCTCGCACTATCGAAATCCCGGTGCGGTATGGCGGCGAATTCGGTCCGGATCTGGAAGATATCGCGCGCCACACGGGCTTCACGGCGGAGCGCGTGGTGGAACTGTTCGGAGCCGCGGAATACCTGGTTTACTTCGTGGGCTTCTCGACGTGTTTTCCGTATCTGGGCGGTCTCCCGCCAGAGCTGGCCACGCCGCGTCTTTCCGCGCCGCGCAAACACGTGCCGGAAGGCAGCGTGGCGATCGGCGGCGCGCAGGCGGGCGTGTACCCGCTGGCATCGCCGGGCGGCTGGCGCCTGCTGGGCCGCACGCCTTTGCGCCTCTTCGATCCTCAAGGCTCGCCGCCGCCCCTGTTGCGCATGGGCGACCATGTGCGCTTCGTCGCGGAGCCCCTGGCAGGGTGGCAGAAAGAGCGCCGCGCGTGAGCTCGATTCGCGTTGTGTCTCCGGGCTTTCTCACCACCGTCCAGGATCTCGGCCGGTTCGGTTGGGCGCACTTCGGCGTGTCGGCGTCCGGCGCCGCCGACCCGCTGGCATTGCGCGCTGGCAATCTCCTGGTGGGCAACGCCGATAACGCCGCCGCGCTGGAGATGACCTTAACCGGCGGCGAATTCGAATTCGAGCGAGCCGCCACCATCGCGCTCACGGGCTCGGATTTTTCGACGGACCTGCCGCTCTGGACCGCCGTGGAAGTGAAGGCCGGCCAGACGGTGCGGTGCGGCCCGTCGCGCTCCGGCGCCCGCTGCTACCTGTGCGTCAGAGGCTCCATCGGGGTGCCCAAAGCGATGGGCAGCGCTTCCGTTCACCTGATGACCGGCGTGGGCGGCCGGGCGCTTCGCAAGGGTGACATCCTTCCGATTGGCAACGAAGCCGTGCGCCGGCCGCGCCCCTGCAGCGCGGTACCGCCATTCCCGGCGGCCGGGCCGCTCCGCGTCACCGACGGCCCGCAAGCTGCCTGGTTCGCCGGCGAACTGTACCAGGCGGAATATGCCATCTCCGAGGAATCCAATCGCATGGGCCTGCGGCTGCGCGGTCCGTCGATTCCCAGTCCGGCGGGGCACATGCTCACCGAAGGAGTGCCGCTCGGCGCAGTCCAGGTGCCGCCCGACGGGCAACCCATCGTCCTGTTTGTCGAACACCAGACCACCGGCGGCTACCCCAAGCCGGCCAACGTGATCTCGGCCGACTTCTGGCGCCTCGGCCAACTCCGCCCGCGCGACCAGGTGCGCTTCGAAAGGATTGCGATGGAATGCGCGCTGGAACTGATGCAGGCGCAGGAAAAGTGGTTGCATGGGATTTGAGAATTTGACGCGGAGGCGCGGAGACACGGAGAAGATAGAGAGAGCTGCCGCAATGAGCCTTCATTACTACTGTTACTATTGTCTTTTCTCCGTGTCTCCGCGCCTCCGCGTTAAAGAATTCTTCCGGAAAGGACTCCTATGATCGATCTCAATTGCGACATGGGCGAGCTGGAAGACGCAGCTCATGAAGCCGCTCTGATGGAGCACATCACATCGGCCAACATCGCTTGCGGGGGCCACGCCGGGGACGAAGCCACCATGGAGCGCACGGTGCGGCTGGCGCTCGAGCGTGAGATCCGCATCGGCGCGCATCCCGGTTACCCCGACCGCGCCAATTTCGGCCGCATCGAAATGGCTATGACCGTGGAGGAAATCGAGCGCACAGTCGCGCAGCAGATCGAGAGGCTGGATGCGGTGGTGCGCCGCCTCGGCGGCACCATCGTTCACGTGAAACCGCACGGCGCGCTGTATAACACGGCGGTGCGCAATCAGGACGTGGCGCGGGCCATCGGCCGGGGCGTGGCCCGCTGGAACCGTGGCGTGCCCGTGTTTGGCCTGGCCGGTTCTTCCATGCTCGACGTGTGGCGCGGCATGGGTTTGACGGCGGCCGGCGAAGGCTTCGCCGACCGGCGCTACGAGCCTGATGGCTCGCTGCGTTCGCGCAAGTTTCCGGATGCGTTGATCACCGATCCCAAAGAGGCGGCGTCGCAAGCCCTGCGACTGGTGCGCAGCGGCGCCGTCGAGACCATCTGCGTGCATGGCGATACTCCCGGGGCGGTGGCGATTCTGAAAGCCTGCCGGGAAGCCCTACCCTAATGCCTTACGCCGGGATTGGCGCGATGCAGCGCAACCTGTGGTCCCTCCCAACCCTTGTAAAGCAGATAAAAGAATCTTATACTACAAGCAGCCGGCCCACGTATAGGACCAGCTGGTTAATCGCCCCTTGTGTTTGGCTGAAAAGGAGGCATGACCATGGGGTTGCGAACTGTTGTCGTCTTTTTTCTGATGGCGCCCCTGCTTCTGGGGCTCACAGCCTCTTCGGGTCAGACGGCCCAGGCGGAGCCGGAACCGCGCTACGATTCGGCCACAACGGTTGACATGATGACGGTTGTCGCCGACTTGCGGGAAGTTCCCCGCGGAAGCCCGCTTACCGGGACTCATCTGATCGTCCGGCCGGAATCGGCCAAAGAGAACTCCGAGACCATCGATGTTTATCTTGGCCCCGAGGCCTACCTGAAGGATTTTGAAGTCACCTTTGCCAAAGGTGACCGGATCCAGGTGATCGGCTCGAAAGTGAAGTATGGCGGCGCCCCGCTCATTCTGGCGCGCCAGGTGCGGCGCGATTCGACCACCATTTATCTCCGTGACGAGCATGGCACGCCGTACTGGAGGGGTCGAACCTAGTAAACGGGGACAGTCACCAATTGCACCATTTCTCAAGAGCAGGCCAGCTCCAGTAATTCCGGTCCAGGTTTCCGGTATTGCACCGCTTCCGCTACATCCTTGGCGGAAACCGCCTGCGACTCGCCCAAGTCAGCCACCGTCCGCGCTACCTTCAGAATGCGATCGTGCGACCGCGCCGAAAGGCCCATGCGGCGAACCGCCAGGCGGTTCCCGACTCCTAATCAACTTCAGAGTGTAGGTCAATGGCCCAACCGAAGGACCATCAGAAGCCAAGTGCGCTTCAGACCGGCAAGACAATCAACCCCCTCCCTTGAGCGCCACCCCCAGGCGGCAGGTGATCCAGCGCAGCGTGAGTGGCTGAAGTCGTCCTGCCGGAAGGCATCAGTCTGCGCCTCCCGCCGCGGCGAAACAAGGCGTCACAGATCCCTTTACTCCCTGCGGAGCCATTCGCCGCGCCGAGGCGTGCAATTATTTTAGAGAACTGCGCAGCATCGACGCACTATCTTTAATCAGATGTCCAGCTATGGCCCTGTTCAAGATCCTCAGCGCCGCCGTTTACGGCATCGATGCTCACCTGATCGATGTCGAAGTCGATATGTACGCCTGCGGCAATCCCAGGGATTCGGTGACCGTGGGCATGCCCGACGTGGCCGTGCGCGAGAGCCGCGAGCGGATCAAATCCGCGCTCATGAACTCCGGCTTCGGGTACCCCAACAAGGCGTTTACCATCAACCTGGCCCCGGCCAACGTCCGCAAAGAGGGAGCCGGCTTCGACCTGCCTATGGCCATCGGGATTCTCGGCGCCTTGGGGCAGGTTCCGCGATTGGACCATCACATCTTCGTGGGCGAGCTTTCACTCGATGGCGCGGTGCGCTCGATCCGGGGCGCTTTGTCGGTGGCGGTCTGCGCACGCGAGAAAGGCGTCTCCAATCTTATTGTGCCCGCTGAGAACGCGGCTGAAGCGGCGGTGGTCCAGGGCGTAAATGTGTACGGCATGCGGCATCTGGCGGAGGTGGTGGCCCTGCTCAGGCGGCCCGAGGAGTTCTCCCCGGTCGTGGCGGAAGATCATCGCCCGCAGGCGGAATCGGCCATGGCCCCCGACTTCCGCGATGTCCGTGGGCAGACCATGTCGAAGCGCGCCCTCGAAGTCGCCGCGGCCGGCTCGCACAACGTCCTAATGATCGGGCCGCCAGGGTCGGGTAAAACTATGCTGGCCAAGCGCTTCGCAGGCATTCTCCCTTCGCTCACCTTCGAGGAGGCGATTGAGACGACCAAGATCCACAGTATTGCCGGTGCGCTGAACGGCGGCGTCGGGTTGTTGCACGAGCGCCCCTTCCGCTCGCCGCACCATAGCATCTCCGACGCCGGGCTGATCGGCGGCGGCATGGGCATGCCGCGTCCCGGCGAAGTGAGCCTGGCGCATAATGGCGTTCTGTTCCTGGACGAATTCTCCGAATTCCCGAGGGACGTGTTGGAGATGCTGCGCCAGCCGCTGGAAGACGGCTCAGTCACGATTGCGCGAGCTAACATGACGCTATCGTTCCCCAGTACGCTGATTTTGATTGCTGCTATGAACCCGTGCAAATGTGGCTATCTTGGTGATTCTTCGAGGGAATGCCGTTGCACGCCCGGACAAGTCCAGCAGTATCTGAACAAGATCAGCGGACCGCTGCTAGACCGGATCGACATCCAGGTGGAAGTGCCGGCTGTGCCGTTCAAGGAATTGCGGGGCGAAGTCGTAGTCACCTCCTCCGCCGAGATCCGCGCCCGCGTCGAAGGGGCCCGCCGCAAGCAGCAAGCGCGCGGATACTACAATGCCCACACGCCCGCCCGCATGGTCCGCAAGCATTGCGCGCTCGACGAAGCCGGTGAGCGCACACTGGAAATGGCGGTTCGCCGTATGGGATTCTCCGCTCGCGCGCACGACCGTATTCTGAAAGTCGCCCGCACGATCGCCGACCTCGCCGAGTCTGCGAACGTCTCCGCGAAACACGTAGCCGAGGCGGTCCAGTATCGCAGCCTGGACCGGAACTACTGGAACTGACACTCACTAGCTTGCCAGGAATACTTCCAACGCCGCCGTGGACGACCGCCTGATCGCCCTCGCGCTTCAGTCGGGGCTCTTCAGCAAGACGGCCGCAATCGCGCCAAATATTTGAACCCACGGAATCAGCAGCTTTCGGAGAATGAGGTTTTTGAGCGGTTGAAGGGGTGCTAGGATCTGAGGCCCGGACAGGATGAAATGAGGGCGACGACGAACTCTGTCGCTATGCTGTGGTTGCTTACGATTGCTATTCGCAACTCGTGGGCCATCGCTGTCGGGGTCGTCTCTACCCGTCCTCGCCGACATTAGTGTCAGCGTGATGGCGGGCTTGCCGAAGGCATTTATTCCGAATTGCTTCCCATAAATTATTGATTTTTGAATTATATCATTTTCCATGATTGGTATCAAAGTAAGGTGTTTCACAGCAATGAGATGGAGGCGAATAACAAAAACTTTTCCTATTAACTGAGGCGGGAGACCCTCTCGCCCGACGGAAAAAGCAACGCGACTGAGTCTGGCGGAGCGGTGATACATTGTTGGTGAAAACCTGAACTGGATGGAGCGAAGAGTGGCAAATTCAAGTCCTTGGTTCACCCGGCGCAATTTTATGATCGGATCGGCCGCGCTGGCCGGGAGTTTAGCGATGCAGGCACAGGAGCATCCCACGGCCTCACTGGGCGCAGGGGAAGGCTTCAGCGAGTATCAGGAGCGCCGCCGCCGGGAGCTGTGGGGGCTGCTCGGCGATCTTCCCTGGAACCATAAGTCCGCACCGCCGCAACGGGTGCGGACGGAGAAGCACGATGGGTACACGCTGGAGCGATGGGTTCTGGATTTGAATGGAGTGGAGCCGGTGCCCGCGCTGCTGCTGATTCCCGACCATCGGCAAAACCCCGCTCCCGGACTGCTCTTTATTCACTGGCACGCCGGCCAATACGATCTGGGCAAGGAGGAACTGCTGCGGGGAACCAGCGTGCAGCCGCCTTACGCGCCGTTGTGCGCGGAAAAGGGGCTGGTGACGCTGGCCATCGATAGCTGGTGCTTTGGAGAGCGCAAGCACGAGGCCAACGGCCACCAGGGCGAGGAAGATACGTTCAAGGAGATGCTGTGGCGAGGCAGAGTGCTGTTTGGCATGATGATGCTCGATGAGTTTCGGGCCCTCGATTTTCTGGCCGGCCGTCCTGAAGTGGACCCCTCCCGGCTGGGCGCTTTCGGCATGTCCATGGGAGCCACAAAGGCCTGGTGGCTGGCGGCGCTGGATCCGCGAGTGCGTTTGACCATGGACGTTTGCTGCCTCACCGATTTTGAGTCGCTCATCGAGGCGCACGGGCTGAGCGGTCACGGCATCTTCTATTTCGTTCCTTTCCTGCTGAAACATTTCGATACGGCGCAGATCAATGCATTGATTGTGCCGCGAGCGCACCTGAGCGTGAACGGCCGCAAGGATCCGCTGACCCCGCCCGCGGGCGTGGAAAAGATTCGGGAACAACTGTTACCTTTGTATCGCACCTATGGACGCGAAAAGGACTGCCTGATTGAGCTGTTTGACTGCGCGCACGAGGAGCTGCCGGAAATGCGCAAGCAGATACTTGAATGGATGGATCGTTACCTGGTTGCAGGCTAGAACGAAGACGCGGTTCTGAATTCGGAGTCGATGCCGTAGCGCGGGCGGCGGCACAGAGCACGAGCGGCGCCGCGCGGGCCCGCCACGCACGTGCACGGCAGCCGGGCGGGCGCGCCGCGGGCCGCCGGGCCGTTTGGATCCCAACAACTGGACCCGGTTTCCTGACACAGAGCCGCCCAACGGGGGAATCACCACACGCCGGGCACGAATAGGGTGCAGGCCCCCGCCTTTTAAACTCGATGTCCATGTGTACCTTGATTGACATCAGCGGCATCGTCGGATAGCGTGGAACGTTGCATGAGGATTTCACGACGCGATTTTCATACCACCGTTCTCTCCGCATCTGCCATAGCACAGGCCGCCAGTCAAGATTCTCCGACCCGAACCCAGAAGCTCACTTTGCCGGCCGGCCCTGCCCTGGCCGCCGGTGGTGAGCCGTTCGATTTCCCCCTGCCGCCTTCCCCACGCTTGCGCTGGAAGGTCACCGGCCTGCGCCGCCAATACTTCATGGAATGGTTGCCGGCCCTTTTCGAACGAACCCTCGTAATCGAAGAGTGGAAGACTGGGCAATCCCAGTTGCTGTGGATCTTCACCGGTCCCATGGGAGGGTTCACCGTGGAGGCCGGCGCAGGCAAGGTCAGATTGTTCCAACGCTATGACGATTCGCCGGCGCTCGCCAGGTACTCGTCAGTGAGGAACGCCCGGCATCCCGAAGCCGTCGCGGAAGAAACCAGTGTTGAATATACCGGCCAGTTGCAGTCCATCGTCGTCGCGCTCGACCACCGTCTCACATTGCGAGTGTCACTCAACGGCCAGGAATCCCTCGCGCAGCGCTGCCATCTCGATGTCAATCGCCA
>Ga0209039_10000167_pt1 | contig 61401 bp, 57 predicted proteins | sample BogFormECP12_OM1_FD_188238 | JGI IMG/M metagenome (GOLD analysis project Ga0209039, IMG submission 188238) | Bog forest soil microbial communities from Calvert Island, British Columbia, Canada - ECP12_OM1 (SPAdes) (version 2) | ecosystem: Environmental > Aquatic > Freshwater > Wetlands > Bog ...
GGGGCTAGGGACTCGCCAGAACCCAGCCCTCCGGGCACGAACGATTCCCGCGTTCTGAGACCCACCGCCAGCACCAGTCCCCAGCCCGCACCCGTAGCCCTGGCACCTGGCACCTGACACCTAGCCCTACTGCGCGGTGTCACGCCGCTCTCGCCCTCCGCAAAGTAGGCTAACACGTTGGCGGCCATTCTCCCTACGGTAATTTGCAGATTCCTGCCGGGTTGTAGGGGTACGGGTTGCCGTACCCTCGCGCGATAAAATGGATGTGCCAAAGGCACCTTGGACTGCGGCGGCTCGACGCCGCCTTTGCCCTCGGCCATATTTCAAGGCGGCGTCGAGCCGCCGCAGTCCAAGGTGCTTCGCGCATCTTCAGAGGCGAGCCGAAGGCTCATGGGAATCTGCAGGGTTCCGTCAAAGTCCGACGGGGGATGAAAGAGACCCCTCACCCACCGCCTTGCGGTCCCCCCTCTCCCCAACGGAGAGGGATAGAAATCAAAATCACAGCCCTCTCCCCGGGGGAGAGGGGGGACCGCAAGGCGGTGGGTGAGGGGTCCCTTCTTAGGTGATATACCCAAGCTCTGGAGCTATGCTACGCCCGGGACTTTGACGAAGCCCTGCCCGCTTGGTGCGGTCGCGCGATAAAAATGAATGCGCCAAGGTGCTTCGCGCACTTTCATGTAAAGTGGCGAGCCGAAGGTTTATGGGAATCTGCGGTAAACGTAGCAATTCCCCCCGTTTGGAGTGGAATCTGGATTTCCCCGAGTCCACGCACGGCGCGCGAGGCGGCCATGGGATTCCGCATAACGCTGACTTCTCTCATACTGGCGAATGCGTTGGTCTTTGCGTTGTCTGCCTGGGCGCAGCAGAAGAACGTAGGGCCCAGCAGCGCTGGGCCGAGGCCGAACGCTGTTCGGCCCTACGTTGCCTGTGCCTCCGCTGGCTGGCGCAGAGCCGTTTTTCAAGCTCTGCGGCTCTTCGGGGGCTTACTTGAAAGGTATTTCAACTTCGGCATAGCTGCCCGGTTTGGCCTCGGCCACTGCCTGGGCAATCCGGTCAAGATGCAGCCGCACAACCCGCCAGGTGGAGTTCCCCAGTTCAACAATGGCGATTTTGCGGCCCGTTAGATTTTGTTGATAGCGGATTCTTTTGTCGGTGGTGAGCAAAACGTCGAAGCCCGCGGCCTCAGCTTCTTTGAGTAAATCGCCGTTGGAAATCCTGTCCCAACCGCGCTCTATCGCTTCAGTAACATCGTGGCCGGAAAGCGACCCGACAATGCCGCTGGGGGTCCCGTGGTCAAAGAGAATGCGCATCGGTCAATGTCGCTACGCCCGCAGGAATCGGCGGCGCGTCGAGGCTGCGGGCGGCAAATTCGAGCACCGCCTGAATCTGCTCCCGCGTTACATGAAACTGTTCAATGATTTCCTCGATGCTCGAACCGGCCTCAAGATTTTCAAAAACCGTCGCCACCGGCATCCGGGTACCGCGAAACACCCATGCGCCGCTCCGTCTGTCCGGCACGCTTTCGATGGCGGGACATTGGGACCAATCAAGTGTTGCCATACTCGTACCCTCTCATCGTAGTTTTATACCACAGTTGCGTGGGAGGCGTCACGCGCGCTGCCGCAAACGGTCGCCTTTTAGCGGGCCACAGTCACTGCTTTTGTGACCATGAGCTTTTCCTTCGATGACGAACCCGCGATCAATTCCCAAAACGAATTGGCCGTGGCTACCTCCGGGCGCCCTGCGCCTCCGCGGTGAGCGGCTCTTTACTCACCGCGATAGGGTTGCAGGGGAGGACTTACCAAGACCGTCTCGGGTCGAACGCCGGGTCCCAGATCGAGAGGCTTTGAGGAAGCGCGCAGGTCGTTGGCAGCGATGGAAACATTTTCGGTGTGCGGGCCTTCCAGGCGAAGGTACACCTGGTTTCCTTGCGGGGCGCGATTGCCTTCCACCCAGGCATCACGCGTGCCGCGCAGGACCATCACGGGATTCGTGTTGGGGGCGGCGAAATCCGAAATGCGCAGACCTGCGACATCTTCACAAACGAGGGCTGGCCGCAAATCCTCGTGCGCGAAGGCCACCTGCGTATTGACCAATCGCAGGTTCTTCACGTGCCGGCAGTAGAATCCGGAGGCGGGCAGGACTCCAAACATATCGTACTCAGGGTAGTGGGCAGGTAGCTCCGGGACCTCCCGGGAGGCATCGGCCAGCGTTCCCCCGCCCTGGAATTGGATTCGAATATTGGCGAGGGTGACGTTTTCAATGGCGGGTTCCGGCAGGCCGGCGATGGCGCAGCCTACCGCGTCTCGTCCCGTGGCCTGAATATCGCTAATCATCACATTGCGGAAGGAGCCCAAACCAGGCGTGGGGGCGCCTTCATAAACAGGCCGCGCCCGGTTCCCCAAACGCAGGAAGATGGGGCACTTGACGTTGCGCATCACAATATTTGAAACGGTCACGTTTTCCAGCGCGGCGCCATCAACGCTCTCAAGCGAGATGCCCGCCGCCAGCGTGTCATAAACGGTGCAGTTGGTGATGGCAATGTTCTGAAATCCGCCCACGCTCTCCGTCCCGATTTTCAGGGCATTGCACTCGCTGCTCAGCACGCAATTGGTCACCGTCACGTCGCGGCAGGGGCGGTCCAGGGTGCTCTTCAGCACCAGGGCATCATCCCCGGAAGAGATCTCGCAGCCCGAAATGCGAACCTTTTCACAAGCATCGATATCGATGCCATCGTTGTTCGTATTGCAGTGGCTATGCACCGTGAGGCCCTGGATGGAAACATCCTCGCAGGCCAGGTAGTGCTGTACCCACATGGGGGAATCGAGAAGCGTGAGGTCGGCCACCTGCACATGCCGGCAGTTCACCATTCGGATCATATAAGGCCGGTTTCCGTAGCGCTGGACGCGCTTAAAACTCGCACCCTGCCCGTTGAGGGTTCCTCTCCCCAGCAGGGAGACACCTTCCAAATTCTCTCCGTAGATAAGACTTTGGTTGGTATAAGTTTCCGTATAACTGCGGAGCGCCGGTTGAATGCGTGGATAGTCTGCCAGGTTGGTGCTCCCCAGCAGCACCGCCGCCGCTTCGAGGTGAAGGGACACGTGACTATTAAGAGTCAGCGTTCCCGAAAGGTAGGTTCCGGGAGGGAAGTAGACCACTCCCCCGGACTGCGCAGCGGCATCGATGGCGGATTGAAGGGGTTTTGTGTCCAAAACCTGGCCGGTCGCCGCCGCCCCGAAGTCTTGCACATTGAAGACCCCTTGCGGACGGCTGGCCGCCGTGGATCTGGCCCCGGCAGCGGGCGCTGAAGCCATCGCCCCTCCCGCGAGACATGCCCCGAGAAAAGAACGGCGATCTTTTCCAGCTTTCATAAAACCTCCTTCAGGCCGCGGATCGAAGGTTGCGGAAAAGCCAGTGTAGCGCGGCATTATATCCCCGCCGGAGACGGCACACGAGTGCGAGGCGCCGTCTCTATCGATTTGCCCTGTTGACATGCCACAGGGAGTGCTGTCATCCTCCTGTGTTCAAGCCACAGGAGGCCGGATGACGAAAGATCGATCCGAGATTCTTCAAGGCACCCTCGATTTGATGGTGCTCCAAACCCTTGACGCCATGGGGCCGCTGCACGGGTACGGCATCGCCCGCCGCATTGAACAGATCAGCGAGGAGGTGCTGCGACTCAACCAGGGCACGATCTACGCATCGCTGGTTCGCCTCCTCCAAAAGGGGTGGATTTCCGGGGCCTGGGGCGCCTCCGAGAATAACCGCAAGGCGAAGTTTTACTCCATCACCAGGCGCGGACGCAAGCAGCTCAGCGCCGAGACGGAGAACTGGGAGCGCATTGCCGGGGTGATGGGCCGCGTGCTACAACTGGCGGAGCGGAGGTAGAGCGATGTTCGGTTGGTTGAGAGTTGTGGCTTCCCGAATTCGCGGATGGTTCACGATCCGCCGTCTCGATGAAGATTTTCAGCAGGAACTTGATTCCCACCTGGCGCTGCTCACCGAGGAGAACCTTCGCCGTGGCCTGACGCCGGAGGAGGCCCGCCGCGCCGCCCGGGTGCGCCTGGGAGGCGTAACCCAGCTTCGCGAGACCCACCGCGAACTCCAGGGACTGCCCTGGCTCGAGGCGCTGGCCCAAGACCTTCGTTATGCCCTCCGCATGCTGCGCAAGAACCCGGGCTTCACGGCCGTCGTGGTGGTGACCATCGCTCTAGGCATCGGCGCTTCAACGGCAGTTTTCAGCGTGGTTGATCCGCTTCTGTTTCGGAGGTTGCCTTATCCACAGGATGATCAGCTTGTTTCCGTTGGGTACCTGGGGCCGGTTGACAACAACGAGTTCAACGTTGTCAGCAGTTATTTTGATTGGCGGCAGGCACAGACGCCGTTCCAGTTCATCACCGCGATGAGGCCCGGCGGGGAATGCGATGTGTTGATCGGAGATACCCCGCGGCAGGTCAGGTGCTACGCCGTGGCGGCTGATTTTCTGAAGACATTCAGAATCCGGCCTGCCATCGGCCGGGATTTCAGTGCTGAAGACGACCAGCCGCGGGCCCCTACGGTCGTTCTGCTTTCCTATGGTTTCTGGCAAAGGGCCTTTGGCGGAGACGCAAAGGTGCTGGGCAAAACCATCACCTTGAACGAAGAGCCTGCGCAGGTGATCGGCGTCCTTCCCAAGACGTTTGAGATGCCGCAACTGGGTGACATTGACGTGATGCTGCCGGCGCGCCTGGATGCCAGTCGGCCCCGTTCGGCGAATTCCAGCTCGTTTTTACGCACCTTCGCACGGCTTCGGGAGGGCGTGTCGATCGAACAAGCGCGCGACCGGTTGCGCCCGCTTTTCGAAGAAAGCATGCAGAAGGATGTGCCCGTGGAGTTGCGTTCGGAGGCTCGTCTGGTGGTTCGCTCGCTACGCGACCGGCAAATTCATGATGTGAAGCGCGCGTCCTGGTTGTTGTTGGGTTCTGTAATTGCCCTCTTTCTGGTGGCATGCATCAATGTGGCAAACCTGATGTTGGCGCGGGCGGTGGCACGCCGCCGGGAACTGGCGATGCGCGCCGCCCTGGGCGCTGGACGCGGCCGGCTGATGCGCCAAGCCCTGACCGAGTCGCTGATGTTTGGACTACTGGGAGGGGTGGCGGGTTGCGGCGCCGCCTGGGTGCTCCTGCGGCTTATCGTGAACCTGGCGGCGGATCAGATGCCGAGGCTAGATCAGGCCCGGATCGATCTGCGTGTCCTGTTGTTCGCCTTGGCCGGATCCATTGTAGCCGCCGTGCTGTTCGGGGTGGCGCCCGCACTGGAACGGCCTCGGGCAGAATTTCTTTTCGGAGGGCGCACGGCAGGGACGGGGCGAACGGTGTTCCGAAAGGCCCTGGTCGCAGCGCAAGTGGCCATTTCCCTGGTCCTGCTGACGGGGGCCTCGCTCTTAGTTCGCAGCCTGGCGAAGCTGGAAAACCAGTCGCTGGGTTTTCAACCTGAGCACGTCCTCTCGGCCTCGTTCACTTTACGGCATCACCGGTATCAGCCAACCTCGGCACAAATCACGTTTTATGATGAATTGGAGGCAAGATTGAAGCGCATCCCCGCCGGCGGGTCCTTTGCGCTCAGCGACTCCATTCCTCCCCGAGGGTCGATGGGACGCCCCTACTCCAACATGCGCATTTTCGGTCACCCACCTCTGGCGCCGGATGGGGGAATGGTGGAGTTTCGCCGGGTGACCCCCGGATACTTCCAGACCATGGGCATTGCCATCCTCGCGGGGCGAGCATTTACAGAAAGTGAGTGTGCTTCCGGTGAATCGCCCGTCATCCTGAGCGCCACATTGGCGCGTCGCATGTTTGGCAACGAAAACCCGGTAGGACAGCAAATTGAATTGGACGGCAACGGCCATTGGTGTCCCATCGTGGGGGTGGCGGCAGACACGAGGAACAATGGCTTAACGGACCCTCCCGATCCCGAGTACTACCGCCTGCGCATGAAGGGTTCCGACGAACTTGGCGCCAGTGGGGTTGTGCTTTTTCGGACATCACTCGACCCGGCAGCCCTGGTGCCGTGGATACGCAAAGAGTTTGCGGCACTTGACCCCTCACTGCCGGTGACGGTGGAGACGATGGAGGGACGCGTCCAAAGATTCCGGGAGCGCCCGCGTTTTGTCGCGCTGCTCGTGGGGCTCTTTGCGGCGCTCGGTTTATTGTTGGCCGCGGTAGGGCTCTATGGGGTGCTGTCATTCCTGGTGGCGCAGCAGACACGGGAAATTGGCGTGCGCATGGCCCTGGGCGCCCGGCCACGGGATATTGCCGTGCAGGTGCAAAAGCACGTCGGAAGCTTAATGGGGATGGGCGTGGCCGCCGGGCTTGCCGGATCCTTGGTTCTCGCCCGGGCAATTCGCGGGCTGCTGTTCGAGATTTCGCCCACGGATCCGATCTCGCTCCTTGCGGCGGTCACCGTGCTGGTGGTGACGGCTGCGCTCGCGGCGTGGATTCCGTCTTCCCGGGCGGCCCGGGTAGACCCGGCCCTTGCCTTACGCTGCGAATGAGATCTTCGCTAGCCGGTAACGCATCGTTAGGCTCAGTTCGCCTTCCTAGGCGATTCTTAACCTGATAACCTCAATATGTATATTAACTCACGATACCAAAAATCGCGGAGTGATCCCGCCGGAGCAGGATAACTCGGGGTTACCCCCTTCAGCTTGCCCCAGGCGACGAACCGCTCTTACCATAAATTCAGGCCCGTGATCACCTGAATGGCTACCAGACGGCCGGATCATGGGCAGGTGAGCGTAAGCCGCCGCAGCGAGCCCTCCTGCCACGAGCCATCGGCCGGCAAGTGCGTAAAGTAGATGTAGAAGCTCTTCCCCAGGATGTGCGGGTTATCGCCTAACCCGACGGAGGTGGGATAGGCGGCAATGGGACCGAAGGTGCCAAGCGGTAGGGGCTGCGTCCAGGCCAGAAGGTCGATGGATTCCAGGTAATAGAACGTCGTGTCATTCGAGATGATCATCACGTGGCGCTGCAATGCGCTGTTGTAGCGGATATCGAGATACCCTTTCTCTTGAGATGAAGAGTTTGGAGTGAGATCGGTGGACGCTCCGCCGATCCCGGGTTGCAGATGCCAGTTGCTCCCGTAGAACTTCTCGAAGGGGACAGCGTGCGGGTGCGCCGATCCAAACGCGGCGTCCAGTAAGGAGGCCGCCAGTACACGCGCCACGGAGACATGGGTCGTGGTCGTGGTGCCGGCCGGCCAGTCGGGAAAATAGAAATAGAAATACTTGCGGTCGGGCGTGAGCACGAGGGGTCCGTCGCCGATTTCGTCGTAGCCGGGGGCGAGATCGGGCGCGAAGGACTGGTTCGGGCGAACCACTTCGCCGAGGTCCGTCCAGTGCAGGCCGTTATCCCAGGATGCGGCCAGCCCGTGCACCGCATAGAGCGTGTTGCTCGGGAGCTCAGCGTGATAGCCCAGCAGCAGGTTGCCGGCGCCCGTCATGCCCTCGGGAACCTGATAGACGGGGCCTCCGCCCAGGTAAGTATAGCTGGGATGGTTGGGGTTAACGGCGGGATCGGGATTGGGGGAGATGCTCACGTCCTGGGGAGCGCCCGTGCCGAGCGGGTTGTCGAGCGTTCCCACGGTGGTGACCACCGACCCGGACTTGTTGTTGCCGACCCACTCGCCCTGCCAAGTCTGCCGGGAGTGCGTCCCGCCGTCGCTCCCGAAAAACTCGTAGCCGCTGTCGGTCTTGATGATGCCCATGGGTGTGTCGGGCCACGCGAAGCCGCTAGAGGTGTCCGTGAGCGGCGGTTCAGCCTTGAGACCCGCCTCGTGGCGCTGCGCCGGCGAGGCGACGACGATCGGCCGAGTCACCGAGGGCCGGCAGAGCGGCGTGAGAGCCTGTGCGGCGCCCACTCCGGACGAGTGGTGGAAAAAACTGACCAGTAAGAGAAGTGAGGCGAAAGGCGAGCGGAAGAGCATTGTGCATCCTCGATTCTGGTTGGGGTATGCCCTGGCAAGCCGGAAAACGTCCCCTCACCGAGCGTCACCAGCCCACATCGGTTAGGAAGATGAAAATCTGCGGAAGGTTGCAGGTGATAACGGAAAATTGCCCACTCGGAAACTGGGCGGACGGAGTGTGGGAGGGCGTAGCGCAATTTGCCATAATCTGCGGTTATGGACTTGAAGTGGAAGATCCTGTAGCATTGCCCCCATGAACAAAGTGAAATCTGGCAATCGCAGTTCTACAGCGAAAGGGAACAGCACTCCGAGAAACGTTGATGACTACCTTGCGAGTGTCCCGGAACCCGCCCGCAGCACCTTAAAGAAGATTCGCGCGGCGATTCGGTCCGCTGTGCCACCGGAGGCTACCGAAACCATCAGCTATCGGATGCCTGCGTTCAAGCATAATGGAGTGCTGGTGTGGTTCGCCGCATTTTCGAACCACTGCAGCTTTTTCCCCACCGCCTCGGTTGTCGAAGCGTTTAAGAACGAACTTAAAGGCTTCCCCATATCCAAAGGGACAATTCAATTTCCTCCGGACAAGCCGCTGCCGACTTCACTTGTTAAGAAAATGGTGAAGCTGCGGATCGCGCAGAACGAAAGCAAGAAAAGGCGGTGACCGGGTTGCCCTTGAGACCGGCGCATGATTTCGAAGACGGCAGAAGGCGTGAAAAGTTCTTACCGCCTCGAAGGCGGTTTCCCGTAACCTTCCATATGCTTCCCTGCCGGCAGCCGTCGGAACCCCGAAGGGGTTAAAAGTGAGTAGCCGTGGGCAAGGGCACGCTTTTTGTGCCCGCCGCCCACGGATCGCGTCCCTACCCATTTTACCGACCCTGAAGGGGTCGAACGGTTCGGCCCCACCAGGGCCGAGAGGTTTTCATATGCACCTGTACCGTAGGTTTCACGTACCGCTACTCACGGTGTTCCCCTTGCGGGGAACCGGGCAACGGTCAAACCTCTTCGAGTCGCACGGATCACACCAGTGGCTTACCTTCATGACAGTTAGCCACGCTTATGTCTAGGCAGACCTGGATAAAACCCGTCCCAGTCGGTCCCGCTGAACAGGGCGAACCCATGGGCGGCCAGCCCCGTGCCATCCAGCAGCAGGGCGGGCCGGGGCAACGGTTTGATTATGACGAATTCTGTAACACCCCGCAACTATCCTCGCAAGACCGCTGATTTTCAAGTCGGCAGATGGAAAAGCTGGCTTTCCTGGAACTGCCCCACCACAAGAAAAAGGTGTGAAAGGATACAATTCTTACCGCAGATTCCCATGAGCCTGGGGCTCGCCACTGTAAATGAAAATGCACGAAGCGCCTTGACTGCGGTAGCAGCAGCTACCGCCTTCCGCCTTCGGTTCATTCGACAAATGTGCATGGGGCGCAGGTAGAAAGGCGCTAGCTGCTGCTACCGCAATCCAAGGTGCCTTCAGCACATTCATTTCCATAGCCGAGGCGCAGAGCAACGGAGGTGTTAGGCTCCAGGCGCCAGATGCCAGTAAGAATCTAACACCTGACACCTGACACCTATTCCGCGCCTCCGCGGTGAAAGATAAGCTTACTGCTGGATCAAGTTGATAGAGGCCTGCATCACATCGTTGGCCGTCGTGATGGCCTTGGCATTGGCCTCGTAGCCGCGTTCCGCCTCGATGAGCTGGGTAAAGGCGGTGGCGATGTCCACGTTGGAGGCCTCCAGCGAGATCCCGTCGAGCGTTCCACTGCCACCGGTTCCCGGCGCCGCCACGCTGGGCGCCCCGGAAGCCAAGCTCGATTCGAAATCGTTCGATCCGAGGTTCGTCAGGCCGTCGTAATTCGCAAAGGTGGCCAGCGCGATCTGGCCCAGGGCAACAGTTTGGCCGTTCGAAAGAACCCCGTTGATGACCCCGGAAGAGTTGATGGAATAGCTCTGCAAGGTTCCGGCGCTATAGCCATTTTGAATTGTCCCGGAGGTGGCAGAAGCTTCCGCCGTCTGGGTAACGACCGCCGTCCCCGGGGAACTGAAGAGTTGCCAATTGAGGCTCATGGTTTTTGCACCGTCTGCCAACCCACTGATGCTAATTCCCTGCACATCCGCCGGGGGTGAAATCAAATTCCCCTCCGGTCCGAACTGCAACGTTCCGGTTCCCACGACCTGGGGGTTGCCTGTGGCCCCAACATCGGCGGCCGGGATGGTGATCTGGTAATTCCACTCTCCGGAGGCAGCCTTGGTGAAATTGAAAGTCAGAACATGGCTGTCGCCGAGGGAATCATAGATGGGGACGGTGGTGCTGAAAGTTCCCGCGTCGGTGCCTCCCGTGAGGTCTCCGGCCCCGAATGAACCACCGGTCCAAGTGGCCGAGGTGTTAACGGCATTGCCCACGGAACCGTTTTGAATGGCCTGCAAGGTGAGGGCGCTGGCCGTGGAACCGGTGACCGTGACCGAGGCGTTGGCGGTGGTGCCCGTAGCGTAGGTAACGCCTGCCCCCGCTGGAGTGGCGTTGATGGCGGACGCCAGGTTGGCAAGGGTGGTTGCGACGTCGGGTCCGATCAGGACGTCCCCGGGCGCGGTGAGGGCCGCGGCCGTGGGTCCCACGAAGGTGTAGGTGGTTCCACCGACGGTAACGGTCTGGCCAGAGGAGGGAAGCGAAATCGGCACCGTGTAAGCACCGGTCGCCTTCACTGCGTCCACGCCTCCCGTGAGGTCAGCAGCCCCGAATGCCCCCCCCGTCCAATTGGTCGAGGTGCCGATCGTATTGTTGCCCGCGGCCCCAACGGGAATGGCCGTCAGGGTCAGTGCGGAGGCCGTGGGATTCGAGGCCATGACCGAGGCGTTGGCGGCGATGGTGGCGGAGGAGTAGGCAGTGCCTGCTCCCGCTCCCAAGTTGATGGCTGCCGCCAGGTTAGCAAGCGTATTCTGGACGCTGGTTGGGTCGATCGTAACGGTGTCGGCCGGGCTATTGCCCGCGAGGTTTGTCGCGAAGGTGTAGGTCGTTCCCCCGACGGTCACGGTCTGGCCCGCGGTGGGCGTTGGAAGGAATATGGAGAGTGTCCCGGTAGCCGGCACCGCGTCCATGCCTCCTGCCAAGTCTCCGCCCGCGAATAAAGCCCCGTTCCAGGTGGTCGAGACAGGCGTGGAATTGCCCCCTGCCCCATTCTGAGGCGCGGTCAGGGTGAACGAGGTGGCCGTGAGATTCGAAACGGTGACGGGATTGGCGCCGCTGACGGAGGAGTACGTCGTGCCTGCTCCCGCTCCCCCGGTGATGGCTGCCGCCAGGTTGGCAAGGGTCGTCGCGACGCTGCCTGTCTGGTCGATCAGAACGGTGTCGGGCGGGGTATTGCCCGCGATGGCGTTTGCGAAGGTATAAGTGGTTCCGCCGACGGTGATGGTATCGCCCGCCGTCGGGACAGCCGCTGGCGCCGTGAGAGTCGCGCTCGCCGCCACTCCGGTCCCTCCTCCCGTCAGGTCTGCGACCGCGAATAATCCCCCGGTCCAACTTGTCGTGGCGCCCTGCGAATCCCCACCTGTGCCTCCTTGAGCTGCTTGCAGCGTGAGCTGGGTGGCCGTGGGATTTGAGGCAACGACCGAGCCGTTGATGGTGGTGCCCGTGCCGTAGGTAGCGCCTACCCCTTGCCCATTCGATGTAGATAGGTTGATAGCGCCCGCCAAGTTGGTAAGGGCCGATTGGACGGAGCCGCCGATCAAAACGTCGTCGGCCGCGGTCAGGGCGGCAGTGGATCCCACGAAGGTGTAGGTGGTTCCCCCGATGTCAACGGTGTCGCCCGCGCTCGGGAGAGTTCCAGGCGGGACCGTGAAAGTCGCGGCCGACGGTATGGCATTTACGCCTCCCGCCAGGTCTCCGCCCCCGAATGCGCCGGCAGTCCACTGGGACGTGGTGGCATCCTGGTTGCCAGCCGCCCCCGTATTCAATGCTTGCAGGGTGAGCGCGGTGGCCGTGGAACCCGTGGCGGTGACTGTGGCGTTGGCGACCGTGCCCGTGGCATAGGTAGTGCCTGCCGCCTGCCCATTCGTTGACGCCGCGTTAATGGCGCCCGCCAGGTTGGCGAGGGTATTCGCGACGCTGCCGGTTGGGTCGATCAGTACGGTGTCGGCCGCGCTTTGGGCCGTGATGGCGGCCGCGAAGGTGTAGGTGGTTCCCCCGATGGTGGCGGTCTGGCCCGCGGCCGGAAGCGGCGGCGGCACGGTGAGCGTCCCGGTGGCCTGCTTGACGTTCACGCCTCCCGTCAGGTCTGCGGCCCCGAAGGAACCGGCCGCCCAGGCGGTCGAGGTGGCATCGGAATTGCCAATGGTCCCGGTATTCATGGCTTGCAGGTTGAGCGCGGTGGCCGTGGAACCTGTGGCGGTAACCAGGGCGTTGGCAGCGGTGCCCGTAGAGTAGGTAGTGCCTGCCGCCTGCCCATTCGTTGAGGACGCGTCGATAGCGCCCGCCAGATTGGCCAGGGTCGATTGGACGTCGGCTCCGATCAGAACCGTGTTGGCCGCGCTTTGGGGCGTGATGGTTGTCGCAAAGGTATAGACCGTTCCGCCGATGGTAGCGGTCTGACCCGCAGTGGGGAGAGTCGGAGGCGGTACGGTGAGAGTCCCTGTCGCCGGCCCAAGCGTGGTGTCCGTGGCGTCCAAGTTCATATCCAGTTGCACGTTGGAAGTGGCGTTGGGCGCATAGGTTTGGCCGCTGGAAACAATGATCGGGGCAAGGGACCCGCCGGTGTTGATGCTCCCGTTCACGGCGGAGTAGCCCATCACGTTGTTTCCGTTGCTGTCCACAAGATTCCCTTCAGCATTCAAAGTGAAATTACCGGCGCGGGTATAAACCTGTGTACTCCCCTGATCCAATACGAAGAGCCCGCTCCCCTGGATGGCAACGTCGGTTGACACCCCTGTGGTGGTGATGCTGCCTTGAGTAAACGGCGAGTCGACGGAGCTCATCCTGGCGCCAACCCCCAATTGCACTGGGTCGCCCGCCCCGTCTGTGCCCAACATCTGGTAAAACAGGTCGCTGAAAACCGGCGTTCCCGTCTTGAACGCAGTCGTGTTCAGGTTGGACAAATCATTAGAAATAACCGAGAGGGCCTGTTCCTCGGCGTCGAGACCGGAAAGCGATGTGGAAAAAGTTGACATGTTTCTCCTCCTAATTACCTGTGGGTGTTGTACCCGATGTCGTTGACGATGTGGCATATTGCTGCACGACCTGGTTGATCTGCGTCACTTGTTCGAGTTGGTTCAAATTCACAAGCTGCGACATGAAAGTTGTCGGATCCATGGGCTGCGTCGGATCCTGGTTTTGGATTTCCGCAACCAGCAGAGACATAAAGTCGTTGGGATTCAGGCCATCGGTAGAGGCCGAAGAACTGGTTGCCGTCGAGCTGCTGGCGCCATTGGTGCCCGTAGTTGCGGCGTACGTGTGAAGACTATTGATCATCATCGGTATCATTCTCCTTAGGCTCCGGCTAAGCCTGAACGCTTAGACCAGGTGCCGGATTTGCTAATTCCTCATCCTCAGAAGAACCACTCGCCGAGTTGCTGACCTGCGGCGGGTTGTCCCACGGCAAAACCTGTCGCTGCGGTGATGGGGAAGAGCCGGACTGTGAATCTTGCTTTTCGCCGCCGCTCATTCCTCCCCCCGGTTGATCCTGGTAAACATGGATGTTTTCCACGCGCAGGTTCCGCTCACCCAGCGCCCGTTCGAGCGAAGGCAGTCCTGCCGCGAGCAGCGTGTGAGCTTCTTGACCCTGGACGTGAATTTCTGCCCCCACCGAGCCCTCATGCACGACGGCGTGAACATCCAGGGGACCCAAAGCGCCGGTGCGAAGTTCCACATGCATTTCCGCGCCACTGGCGGAGTCACTGAGCGACGCCGACCTCACGATTTTGCCTGCGCCGCCGTCGTAATTCTGCCAGGCGGAAAGCGCCGTTGCCGACTGGCTGGGGGGCGGTGCGGTCTGCGGAGCCGAGGCGTTGGCATGGCTCGCGGGAACACTGGGGGCGTGAACCGTGAGGAGGTTTGCGGTCGGGTCGGGTGCTAGGTTGCTGGCAGGGCTGGGAGCGGATGTTTTGACGCCTGCCTGATTATCCCTTGGCGCTGACCCACTTTGTTGCCCGGATTTTCCTTGGCCACTCGTCGATGAGTCCGAAAGATCGGCGTGGGCCGTGCTTCCGACAGTGTCGGCAGATACTGCGCCACTGGGCTGAAGGCTGTTGGCTTCCAGAGGCGCGTCTTTTTGCAGAGTCGTTCCCGGAGTGACAGGTTGAGAGTTCGGCTCGAGCGGCGGAGGCGGAAGCGGGCTTGCCGCGGAAAGAAGCGGAGCTGGGGCGCTTGCGGCTTCAGACATATTGCCCGTTTGCCAAGCCGCCGCGGCCGCTATGGTGCTCAAAACCTGCACGGAGTGAAAAATCACTTTGGCCGGAGTGTTCACTAGGTTTTCGAATTTGGGGGCGGGGGGAGCCTGAACTGAGTCCACTGAAGGCAGACCGCCGCTGAGTGTGCCCGCAGCTACTGGACCTTTTGTCGCAAACTTATCCGGTACCATCGTCGCCTGCACTGCATTCCCGGAAAATTTGGCGTCAATTTGTCCGCCCGCAAGCTTTCCCAACAGGGTCGAAAATTCCGCCAGCCCCGGATAATCGGGTGCGGAAACCGATGTGGAAGAATCGCGCCGCTCCGACCCGAGCTCTGGAGGAGCTTGTCCCACCTCGTCCGTGGATGGCGTGGGGTCAGCAACCACCTGCAAATCTGCTCCCGCAAACTTTCCCAGCAAGCTCGAAAATTCGGCCAGTGCCGGATGATCGGTAACATTGATCGGGGTGGAAGAATCGCTCACTTCTGGACCGGAGTTAGGAGCCGCTTGTTCCGATTGGCCCCCGGACAGCGTGGGAATGGAAGCAGCCTGCACCTCTGCGCCTGCAAACTTTCCCAGCAGACTCGAAAATTCGGCCGGTGCCGGATGATCCGTTGCGGAAACCGGTGTGGAAGAATCGCGCCGCTCAGGGCGGAGCGCTACGGCCTCCTGGCCAACTTGGCCTGTGGACGGGGTGGGGTTGGAAGCGGTCGGCAAATCTGCGCCCGCAAACTTTCCCAGTAAGCTCGAAGATTCGGCCAGTGCTGCATGTTCGGTAACGTAGATCGGGGTGGAAGAATCGCCTGCCTCTGGGCTGGACGCAGGGGCGGTTTGATCCGTTTGGCCCCCGGACAGCGTGGGAATGGAAGCGGCCTGCACCTCCGCGCTTGCAAACTTTCCCAGCAGACTCGTAGATTCGGCGAGCTCGGAGTGATCGGTTGCGGAGAATGGTGTGGAAGGATCGATAGCCTGCGGGGTGGGCACAGGAGTACCTTGTATCGGTGCGGGGTCGAATTGTTCCCATGGTGGCAATGAATTCGTGGAACTGGGCGAACTCGGTGGTTCCTGACTAGACCCGGACTCTTGCACCGACCCCGAATTTGAGACTCCGGCCTGTTTCGACTCGGATAGTGCCCCGCCAACCTGTGGTGCTACAGGCTGGTTAAGAAGGGAGGTGTCTTGATGGCCCGGAAACCACGCTGGCGCGCTTACCGGCTGCGCGGTGGCCCTATGCTCCGATTGATTCTGTCCGGTCGTCGAGACGAGAACGCCGGACTGATTAGCGATTTGGCCTCGCTCGCGTTCGGTGGATTTTGGCGCCTCCGCCTTGGGGGGCGCCGTCGTCCCAGCGCCCTTGCCCGCCCACACAGACAATGTCCCGGGCGGCGCAACGCCCACCATCGGCGCCGGGATAGTGAGTGTTCCGGTATTTGCGCGCGTCTCGCCCACAGCGGTGTTGAGGCTTGAAGCGAAATTGGAGGGTGACTCAAAGGTTGATTCCGGTCTCTGAAGGTTGACTGTGGTCTGCACAGCCTCGGTGCTCAAGGTGACGGTCGGGGCGGGTTGAAGGATATGGGCAACGAAGCAATTCAGGAGGGCACCTGCTATCGAGGAGGAATCGGAGCTGCTGCCCAAATCCCCTTTTCCGCGCGGAGATCCCGGGGACGCTTTGGGAGCGATGGAAGATCCAGCCTGGACCGAGCTTGACATGTTCTCAACCGCCCGGCTGAGGTTTGATGCGAATGAGTCGTCCCCAGTGGGCGTGCCACTCAAGACGGTCGAGGCGGGTAGCGTTGATGCTACTGCGCCAGCGGATTGGACCTGAAGGGTTTCCATAAAATCGTTGGCCGCCCAACAAGGAGCATGAGCAACGCCAAAGGCGACATTGATGTGGGGAATGGGTTTAGAGCATGGAACTCCTTGGGAACTAAAGTTTTTCGGGCCTGAGCCGAACTCAGAGATCAGGAAGTTGAGGGAGGGAAGAGTGTCGGGCCGGGAAAGGTTTGCCGACTGACTGGGCAATTCCTGAGACTATGAACTGGAAGACTGCCTAGCGTGCGTGATGAGAAACCTGTCATCGATCTCCTGTTGCGTTCGCCGGGCCTGAACCAGTCGGTAAGCCGCAAGCTGCTGCTCGCGGAGGTTTTCCAGAATTTTGTGCTGCTGCTGGGCTTTGCGAAAGATCTCGAGTTGACGGCGCCGCAAGTCCTCAAGCTTGGCAACATGATCGTTCCACACAGCGATTCGCCGGACGTGCGCTCGGTCGCAGGCTAACTCAAATTGCATTTCCGCCGCCGCCATACCTTGGCGGAGTTTCTTCTGCATCTGGCACAAAGCATTGGCCCGACCCAGCTTCGCGTGCTCACGCTGTTGTTGTGCCTTAACCAACTCGCGGGTGATGGCCTCAAGGCGTTGGCGCTCGCGCCGCTCGAAACTTTTGCGACAACGAAGGACGGCTTGTAAAGAGAAGCGGAAGGCCATGGGACTACTAACCGGGCAGCGCCTGGAGGGCCGCCAAGGTACTGCTTAGGGCTGCTTTTTCATCCCCCCGCTGTTGAAGGAATTTGGTTAACGCCGGGATTACCTCAATCGCTTGGTCCAGAACCGGGTCAAGACCCTTTTGGTAAGCGCCCACCCGAATCAAATCTTCTGAGGCGGCATAGGCGGCCAGGAGTTTTCGCAGCCGACGCGCCTTTTCCAGATGTTCTGGTTTACAGACCGCAGGCATCAACCGGCTCAGGCTATCGAGGATGGAGATGGGTGGATAGTGGTTTTGGGTTGAGAGCCGGCGATCAAGAACGATGTGACCGTCAAGCAGGGCTCGAACGGAATCCACCAGGGGGTCCTGCTGGTCATCCCCTTCCATGAGCACGGTGTAAAACGCGGTGATGCTCCCCCCGTTGAAGTGCCCGGCCCGTTCAATGAGCTGTGCCAGCAAGGTGAACACCGAGGGAGTATATCCTTTTGCCGTAGGGGGTTCACCGGCCGCCAAGCCAATTTCGCGTTGAGCCATAGCGAAGCGAGTCAAGGAATCGACGACCAGTAGGACACTTTTGCCCTTCATGGCGAAGTATTCGGAGACGGTCGTCGCCACCAGTGCCGCATGGATTCGTAGCAGAGGCGACTGGTCCGACGTTGACACCACCACCACTGAGCGCCGCCGGCCTTCTTCACCGAGAGTCCCTTCCAGGAACTCGCGAACTTCGCGGCCGCGCTCTCCCACCAGCGCCATGACCGTCACATCTGCGGTGCTCCCGCGGGCCATCAACCCGAGCAGCGTGCTCTTCCCGACGCCGCTGCCCCCGAAAACGCCTACCCTTTGCCCGCGGCCGCAGGTAACAAAAGCGTCGATTGCGCGCACCCCGCATCCCAAAGGGTAACGAATGGAGTGGCGCTCCAGCGGCAACGGTCCAAGAGAGTGCAGCGGCCAGTACTCACGAGCAAGGTAGTCCGGGCGGGAATCCAGTGGCTTGCCTTGGCCATCAATCACTCGGCCCAGTAACTCTTCCCCCACCCGCAGGGTCGGCTTGGCGCCCCAGGCAGCGATGCGGTCCCCGTAGCGAATGCCATTCAGCCTTTCCAAGGGCATCGAAAGGACAGTGCTGCCGCGAAAGCCCACCACTTCTCCCGCATGGGGTTCGTCATCGGGCCCAATAATCTCGCAGCATTCACCGAGGGAACAGAAAGGTCCCTCCGATTCCACAATATGTCCCACCGCTTTGGTGACCCGGCCATACCAACGAGCTGTGGAGAGGTTCTCCAAGCGCCGGAAGTAAGGGGCTAAAAGCGAAGGGTTTTTCATGGTTGTTTCTGGGGCCTTTGGGCCAGCAGATCAAAAAAGCCCTGTTCGATTTCCTTGAGTTGGGTTTCCAGTGTCAGATCGGTTGAGCCCAATTCTGTTTCCAGCATACAGTGCCCTGGCCCGAGTGTGGCATCGCCCATCAATTCCGGAAGCGACTGTAAGTCGGGCTGGCGGGAGAAGAATTCCTGCCAAGCCTGAATCTGGTCGGGATGAAGTTTCAACCGGACACGCGTTCCGGCGGCGACGTTGTCGAGCCCGACTCGTACTACTCCCGCCAAAAGCAAGGGGTCAACCTGCGCTTCCCGGTGCAAGATTTTCCGGGCAATCGCCACGGCCAATCCCACCACTTCCGCTTCCACCCGTTGGAAGTAGGTTTCTCGCTCGCGGGCGAAATCGCGAACCGCCTGAACCAACCCTTGCTGCTGGCTTGCCAGCTTTTTCTCAAATTCTGTCCGTCCCTGAGCCATCCCTTCATCCCGGCCCTCTATTCGGGCGCGTGCTTCCCGCGCTCGGATCTGATCTTCGCTAACCAGTGGGGGACCGGCCGGCGGGGCATCGGGAGTCCACAGGCGTTCCAGGGTGGAAGGGTTGCTGCCGACCGAAGACGGCTTTGCCGCAGCGCCTGGGATCAAGGGAGGCGGATACACGTACGCTTGCGCCTTCGGATCAGCTTCGTTGGTTGGTGGGTTAGGATTAGACAACATACGCGTCATCCCCAAAACTCTTCAGAGTCAATTTCCCTTCCCCTTCGAGCTTGCGTGCCTGTTGCACGATTTCTTGTTGGGCCGTGGTTACCTCTCGAGAGCGCACCGGCCCTAGCGCCTCCATGTCCTCTTTTAACATCTGTGAAGCGCGCGAAGACATGGTTTTGAAAATGTGATTTTTCATATCCTCTGAGGATCCCTTGAGGGCCAACGCCAGCGTCTTTTTGTCTAAGTGACTCAAAAGCTCTCGCATACTGCTTTCCGGGACGGAAAGAAAATCTTCGAAAGTGAACATCAAATTGCGGATGCTGAGGGCTAGCTTGGGATCATCCTGCTCAATTGCCTCGAGGATAGTTTTGACGGTGCCTTGTTCAACCCGGTTGAGCATGTCGGAGACGGCCTTGATTCCGCCATAAGCGCGTCGGTTCTGTTCCCCCAAGGCCTTGAGTTTCTTGTTGAGCACCACCGAGATCTTCTGGACCATCTCGGGTGAGAACTGATGCATTTCGGCGAGCCGTCGCACCACTTCCGCGCGCGTCTTTTCGGGTAGAAGCAGGAGTATATCTGACGCCGGCTTTAAGCCCAGGTGGGCCAGAACCAGCGCAATCGTCTGCGGGTGCTCGCCCTCCACGAACATCACGAGTTGTTGCGGATCGGCTCTTTGCAGGGAGTCCAGGTTTGTGGCGCGGGCTTCCTGATAGCTCTGAACCTGCTGGAGCAACTGCTTCGCCCCTTCGTCTCCGAAGGCTTTCACCAGGAGTGTACGTGCGTATTCGGACCCCCCTTGCGCGAGATACTCCTCAGTAACGGTTAACCGATAATATTCCTGAAGGATCTGGGCGCCGGTTTCGGGAGAAATGTACTCCAGTTCGGAGATCTCTTCCGTAAGTATTTGCAAATCTTCTTCCGGGAGGTTTCGATAAACCAAACTGGCGGCCTCCTCGCCCAGAAGGACAAGGAGAATGGCTGCCTTGCGAACCCCAGTCAATTTTTCACCAGGCGGGGTTTTCGCAGTTTCAGCGGCTGCCGTCATGATTTACCCTCCTGCCGCATCCAATTCTGAATCAAGCGACTGGCTGTCGCAGGCTCTTTCTTGACCTTATCCAGTAAGTTCTTCTTGAGGATGACGGCTTGTCTGGCCTCGGTCGGAGAATCCCCCAACTGTTGGAGCGCAGCCTCAAGGCTGGCCGTATCATCCGCCTTCGTCGCAGGTACACCGGGCCCATTCCCAGGCAAAGTCTCCTGAGGAGCTTTGCCCATTCCCAGTTGTCGAGGAAGCTCTTGGAAGGTGGTCACAATTTGGCGCTTGATGGGACGCAGGACCAGCATGTAAATCAAGAAAAACAGAAGGATGAGCGCCCCGTAGCGGATGACGTTTATCCACTTATCCACGATGGGCGCTACACGATCAGTCAAGGTGGGGGGGGTGGGGTTCTCCAAGGGCAAGGTCCGAAACGAAAGGTTTTCCACCGCCACTTTGTCGCCGCGGGTGGTGTCAACCCCAATTGCTGCCGCCACTAAATCCTCAATCTGCTTCATCTCCTCCGGCGTTCGCTTCCGTCGTGTTTCCACTTTCTGGCCATTGTCATCCTTCATATCCGTCACGTCGTCTACCAGCACGGCAGCGGTAATTCGTTTAAGATTTCCGGAAGGTTGCACCGTGTGACGGACGGTCCTGCTTACGGCGAATGTCTTGCTCTCGGTGCGGAGGCCCTGCGTCTCGGAATCGGCTGGGGAGGGCGGCTTCGGCGGAGGGGTGGGTTGCTTTCCAGGGACATTGGAGGTAGTTCCGGGGGTACCTTCCGCATTGGTTTCGCCCACGCGCTCTTCCGAGATTTGGGAGGTCAGGACCACAGCGCCGTTTGGATCGTAAGTTTCCTGCGTACTGTCGCTGGTGGCGAGGTCGTACTCCACGGTAACATTGGCGCGAGCTTTTCCCGGCCCCACAACCGGTTCCAGGGTGGCAACGACTTTTTGCGCGAGGGCCGTTTCGTATTCCCCCCAGAATCGCGGCCGACTGGGTGGGCCGCCCCCGCGCGCCAGGATCGGTATCCCTCCATCCGCGTTAATCAAAGTCACATTTTCGGGCTTCAAGTTCTCGACCGCACTGGCCACCAAATGAGTGATCGCTTCCTGGGCTTCGTCGCCCAGCCGTCCACCCCGAAGCTTAATGACCACGGAGGCCTTGGCCTCGCGTTCCTGCTCCGTGAAGAGCGATTCCTGCGGCAGCACCAGGTGTACCCTTGCCGCCTCAATTTCTCCCAGGGTTTGAATGGTTCGCTCCAGTTCGCCTTCCAGGGCCCGCTGGTAGTTCACCTTTTCCGCAAAATCGCTCCCCGCCCAATTCGGCTTGTCAAAGAGCTCAAACCCCATCCTGCCGGTCTGGGGCATCCCTTCCGCCGCCAAATCGAGACGCGCTTTGTCAAGCTGGTCGGCGGGAACGCGAAGGCTGGTCCCATCGCTCGCCAACTCATAAGGAATATTTTTTTCCGACAACCGACGCGACAAGGACTGCGCATCGCTTGAAGAAAGTCCGGAATAGAGCGTTTTATAGTCGGCCTTGTCCAGCAAGGTGACGAACACCCAGATGGTTCCCGCCACGGCGGCAGCTCCTAGGGCGATCGTGAGCTTCTGACGCGCGGAGAGGCCCCGCACGAAGGCACCGATTTGTTTGGTTACTTGCTCCGCTTTCAGGGCCACGCTTTAGTAACCTAAAACTGCATCTGGGATATTGTCTGGTACGCCTGCACAATCTTGTTGCGCACCTGCATCATCAACTGAAAAGAGAGATCCGCCTTCTCCACGGCCACCATGGCCGAGTGCAGATCCTGCCCGTTACCCTGCAGCACACTTGCGACCTGCTGGTCCGCCCCAGATTGCATCTCTTGGACCTTATCCATGGCGCCCTCCAGCGTCTGGAAGAATTCCGACCGGTCGCTGGAAGGCTGGCGAACGTCCAGTTGGACGTTCCCCCAATCGATTTGTGGCAGACCTGAAATTGTGTTGCCCACAGCCGTATACCTCCTGCTGTGCCATCAAAGGTAGCGCCGGGCTTTAGCCCGGCATATGCCGCCCTCCCGACCTTGTCGGGACAAGTTCCGGGCGGCACTACGTGAGAATTTGCAGCGTTTCCGAAATCATCGCTTTGGTGGCCTGCACCGCTGACACATTCAACTGGTATGCCTGGGCGGCCCCGATCAAGTTGACCATTTCTTCCACAGGATTGATGTCCGGATAAGAGACGTACCCGTCGGCATCTGCGTCCGGGTGGCCGGGCTCGTACCGGCGCACGGCAGGGGCCTTGTCCTGGACCACCTGCTCCACTTTTACGCCCCGCGCGTGCAGATCGCCAAAGCGCGACAAGGTCAGAGCAAACTTTCCGCGGCCCGGCTGCTCCGTCCCAAACACCACCAGTTGTTTCTTGTAGGGGCCGCCACTGGGAGTGCGGGTGGTCTCAGCATTCGCCAGGTTGCTAGTCACGACTTCCGCTCGTTCACGCTCGGCGGTCAGAGCGGATGAATTGATATCAAGAACTCCAAAGAGGTTCATGGTTTCATTTTCCTTCGTTGATTGCTGACTGGAGCGTATGGATTTCGTTGCGCAGCAACTCCACGCCGGCGCGGTACTGAAGTTGAACCTGTGCCAGGGCCATGGTCTCGCGCTCCAGGCTCACATTGTTGCCGTCTGGCCGCTCGATCAGGCCTCTAACTTCCTGCACATGGGGCGAGACTGGGTCACCCTCCAAGCGCTGCTCGGCGCGCCGCATCTCGTTTTCGAATTCAATATCCTGAGTACGATATCCAGGGGTATCAACGTTCGCCAGATTGCTGGAAATCAATTCATGACGAAACGTCACCAGATCCAGGTAATGCTCCAGGCGTTGCATGGTGGGGGTTTCAATCCAGTTCATGCCGCCCTCCGCGGAGGCAATCCGAATTCGCGAATTTTGTTGCGCACCGTGCGCAGGCTGACCCCCAGCATTCCCGCGGCGCGGGTGCGATTGCCCCCGGTGGCATCCAGCGTTTTCTCCAGGAGAGTGCGCTCGAGCTCGCGCAAGGTCAGCCCCGGCTCAATTCCCCCAACAGAGGGGTCGTCGTTTTGAAAACCAGCTTCGGGAAGAAGTTCCAGTCCCACCACGGGGCCGGGAGCTAGCACCAAAGCGCGGCGTACGAAGTTTTCGAGCTCGCGCACGTTGCCTGGCCATTCGTACGCCCGGAGTCGCTCCAGGAGTTCCGGCGAAAACCGCACAACGTTTGAGCGGGAGGCCGGCGCATACTTACGCAAAAAGTGGTTGACCAGATCTGGAATGTCTTCGCGACGTTCGCGCAGGGGTGGAAGTGAGAGGGGAATCACATTGAGCCGGAAGAACAGGTCGGGACGGAATTTCCCTTCTGCCACCAGCGCCCCCAAGGGGCGGTTGGTGGTGGCGATGACCCGCACATCAACCGGCAGGGGGCGAGTGTCGCCCAACCGGTCGATTTCCCGTTCTTGCAGCACGCGCAGCAGTTTCGGCTGTAGGCTGAGGGGCATCTCGGCAATCTCATCGAGTAGCAGCGTTCCGGTGTGGGCCAGCTCGAATTTACCTGCTTTGGACGTCATCGCCCCCGTAAAGGCGCCGCGCACGTGCCCGAACAGTTCACTCTCCAGCAGTGTGTCGGGAAACCCCGCGCAGTTAACCGCCACAAAGGGGCGGTGGTTACGCGGGCTGGAACGGTGCACCAGCCGCGCGAGCAGTTCCTTGCCCGTGCCGCTCTCCGCTTCCAGGAGGATGTCTGCATCGGTGCGCGCCACTTGCCGGGCGCGCTCGATCAGCCGTTGGGTGACCACCGAGCTGCCAATAAAATCCCCACTGTTGGGCGCCGGGCTCCTGCCCCCGCGCGAGCTCAGGACGCGCGCGGCCGCATCTTTCAATTGCTCGAAGGAGATCGGCTTCACCAGGTAATCGCAAGCGCCTTCCCGCATGGCATTTACGGCTTCCGGCACATTGGCGAAGGCGGTCAGAAAAATCACCGCGGTCTCGGGCGCCAGGGCGCGCACTCCCTGCATCACGCGCAGCCCGTCGCCATCCGGCATCCGCATGTCGGTAACGACCAGTGGGCAAGGCGCCAAGCGGAAGCGCTCCAGCGCCTCGCTGGTTCCCCCGGCCGTGGTCACTTTCCACCCCTGCCGGCGGAAATTCGCCTCCAGCGCTGCGCGCATGGCCGCTTCGTCGTCCACAACGAGAACTTGATACATCCTTCCACCTTTCGATCGGGTGACCGGGTAATCGGGTGATCCGATGATCGGGTGATCAGTTGAACAAAAAACGAATCGGGCGGGGATGGTTCTCTGTTCACCCGATTACCCGATCACCGGATCACCCGATCAGTTCACCCGGTCATCGGATCACCTGATCACTTAATTGTCCGGCCAGCGGAAGCGTCAACGTAAACGTCGTTCCCTGCCCCTCCCGGCTTTCCACCCGAATCGTGCCACCGTGTTGCTCGATAACCTTGCGGGTCACCGCTAAACCCAACCCCGGGCTCCCACATTGGGTGGTGAAACCAGGCTCAAATATCTTTTCCAGATTCTCCGCGCGGATGCCCGCCCCCTGATCCGCAAAGGCGACGGTCGCCGCAGGGCAGGAACCTTCTTGGCCCTGGCCGACGCTGACGGACAGCGTTCCGCCGGGTTTCATCGCTCGCAAAGCATTGAGCGCCAGGTTGAGGAATGCCTGCTGGAGTCGCGAGGGGTCGGCGAGGATGGAAATAGACGCCCTCGGCGCCCGCCACTCGACATGCATTTCCTTCTGCTGCACCAGCGGGCGCAGGAATTCCACCATCTCCCCCACTAACCGGAGGAGGTCCACAGGACGAAGTTGCGCCGAGGGCTGACTGTGAAAGTGCAGGACGTTGTTCACCGTTGCCGCCAATGACCGCAGGCCTGACTGGACATGATTGATCCACGGCTGCACCTCGGCTTGGTTCGCCAAAGCCTCTGCCAGCAGGCCGGCAAAGAGTTCCAGACTTCCCAAGGGGTTTCGAATCTCATGGGCGAGGAGGGTGGCTACCTCCGCCAACGCCTGCGTGCGGCGCAAAACTTCACGCTCGTGTTCAAGTTGCTTGGCCTCTGTCAGGTCACGCAGGATGAGAATGGAGTCGTCGCCCGACCCTTTCGCCCGAATACAGGCACGCGTCACTCCAATCGTCCGTTCGGCTTGCGGACCCTCCACAACCCATTCCTGTTCGTGGCTGAACTCTTCCTTAGGGAGCGCGGCGAGCAATGGTCCCAACAGGCGCGGGACAGAGGCATCAGGCGAGGAAGGCTCTTCGCTGCCGGTATTGAGCAATCGGCTCGCCGCCGGGTTGATCATGCGCAAATTCATTCCACTGTCGAACACCAGGACGCCGCAGGGCAAGCCTTCTACGATGCTGGCCAAGTAATTGCGCATCCGCTGGTTCTCTTCCAAGCTTTGGGCCAAGCTGCGATTCTTGTTCTCGAGTTCGTACCGTAGCCGGCCGACCTCCGCTTGCAGCTTCGTGTAGGTCGTTTCAAGAGCCCCAGCCGTTTGGGTAAAGGAAGCGAAGGCGGCTGCCAAAGCACGCCGCGCCGAGCGTGCGGAACCCACCGGTGGAGCGAGCTTTTTTTGCCGATCAACGGGCAAAGTCTGCATGGCAATAAGCCTCGGAAGCACGGGGGGTGCCAACTTCAGGCCACCGTTCTTAGATTTCTCTCAGATGAAAATTCTCCCGTCCCCCACGGGAAATGTTCGGGCCGAAGTTCCTGCCGCTCCTCTGCCAGAATGAACGCCCGTTCGATGACCTGCCGTAACTCGCGGACATTCCCTGGCCATGAATACTGTTCGAGAGCTCGTGCCGCCGACCGTGAAAAAGTCTTGGCAGGCACGTGCGCTTCCTGGGAGAAGAAATCGAGGAAATTCTGGCTCAGGGGCGCGATGTCTTCGTGGCGCAGACGCAAGGGATCGATTTCAATGGGAAACACCGCAAGCCGGTAATAAAGGTCGTCTCGGAAGCGTCCTTCTTTGACCAGGCGAGGAAGGTTGGCGTTGGTGGCGGCGATGACTCGGGCGTCGACGCGCAAAGTATCGGAGCTGCCCAGCCGCTGGACCTCTCCCTCCTGCAAGAAGCGCAGGAACTTGGCTTGCATCGAGAGAGGAAGGTCGCCGACTTCGTCGAGGAGCACAGTGCCGTTTTGCGCCAATTGTATGCGGCCCAAGCGGGACTGGACGGCTCCGGTGAACGCCCCACGGTTGTAACCGAACAGCTCCGCCTCCAGCAAAGGCTCGGGGATAGCCGCGCAGTTGATGATCACAAACGGCCGCTCTCGCCGCGGGCTCAACATGTGTAAGGCGCGCGCCACCAGTTCCTTGCCGGTTCCGGTCTCGCCCGTCAGCAGGACGGTGGTTTGCCGCGGGGCCACCAGCCGGGCCAGGCGATACACCCGGCGCAGGGACGGGCTGTGGCCCGTCATCCCAGGCAAGGCTTCAATGTCACCTGCGGACGCCGGGGGGCGCAGCTCGGGGCCCTCAAGTGGGTCCGCAAGTTCCGTTGGAATGCGCGGCGCACGGGAGTTCTGGAGCAGACGAAACAGGTCACTCGACTCTGGGTACAAGCCCAAGTCGCCGCCCACGGCATCCTTCCCCCCCTGGGAATCGAGCACCAGAATCTCAATCTGCGGGTGGCGAGCGCGGATCATGGCGACCAGCTCTCCCGCATCCAAGTCGGGCAGGAATTGATCGAGCAGCAAGGTTCGGCAGGCGCCTTCCTCAATTAAGGCGAGAGCCTCCGCGCCGCCGCAAGCTTCCTCGGCGAAGCAATTGCGAGTGGCCAATTGCTGCAAGACGCGCTTGCGCAAAAGGGCGTCGGGGCTGGCGACGATGGTGGAATGGCATGTCTTCCGGGCGGCACTGAGGGCACTGGTGGTCATCATTTCCTCGCTGCGTAACCTCTACTATTGCCACTACATTCTTAGATAGGGATTAAGCCAGAATTAAATTCCTCTAGGTTGAAGGGCCAGTAAAATTCCATGAGTGACTCCGAACCGTGCGCTATCCCCTCCCGGGGAAGACAAATTTCATGAAAGTTTCCCCACTTCAGCTTGACAACGCCAAGGGAAAGCATACGCGAATGCAACCGGCAGCCGGGCCGTCGGTCAGAATTTCGAGTTTGCCTCCCAGCCCGTCCAGAAGGCGCTGATTGATCGCCCACCCCAAGGCGCCGTTTTTGGCGGCATGAGAAAAGAGCAAGCCAGGGTTGGTGATATCCTCAAGTACTTTGACCTGGAGGTACTGCAAGTCCAGTCGCGGGGGCGACAGGAACAGTTGGGCTTCCCCCTCCGAGGCCGAAAGTTCCATGGCGATGACGCCCCCGCCGGCGCTGTTCTGGATGACCCAGGCCAGCAAACTCTGGAGCGCTTCGCGAAGGCGCTGCGGGCTTGCGCAAACCTTTATGGCTCCCTCTGCCTTGAGTTGCACACGGAGTTCCCGGGATTCCGACAGACCCTCCATTTCTGCCAGGACCTCCGCGACCGCCGCTTCCAGGAGGACGCACTGGGAGGGTCCCCCGGGCGCGCCCGACTCGCCGAGATCTCGCAGCGATACAATCAACTGCGCCATGTTATCAGCGAGTTCCAGTGACTGTTCGAGCAGTGCCCGGTAATCCGCTGGCGAGCGTTTTCCCATCAACCCCAACTCAATGCCGCCGCGCAGTGCGGTCATGGGCTGAGCCAAGCGATGAGCCATCGCCGCGAGACAGTCGCGGCAGTCGTTGGAATCGGGTGATCGGGAGAGCGGGTGAGCGGGTGAGCGGGTGAGCGGGCCATCAGGTGAACAAGAAAGACGTCTCACTATCCCCTCATCATTCTCCCCTGGCGGCTTTCCGTGACTTAACAACTGATGCTTGTCTTCCATTTTCCCACCCCACAAGCGTTGCCGGTAGAATATCCATCTGTTCACCGGATCACCCGATCGCCGGATCACCGGATTACTGTCCGCTGCCTTCTTGATTCCGTCAGGCTTCGTCCCCAATTTGATAACCTACGCCCCGAATGGTGTGAATCAGTTTGCGATCGAAACCCTGATCCACCTTTTTCCGCACGTAGTTGATGTAAACGTCTACAACGTTGGTCATCGTGTCGAAGGAAAGGTTCCAGACGTGTTCGATAATCATGGCACGGGTCACACAACGACCAACGTTGCGCATCAGGTACTCGAGCAAGGAGAATTCTTTGGGGGTAAGTCCAATGGTGTTGCCGGCGCGCTTCACGATCCGGTCCACGCGGTTCAATTCCAGGTCCCCTACCCGCAGCATGACCTCCGCAGGCATCGTGGCCCGCCGCAGGAGTGCTCGAACCCGAGCGGAGAGCTCCGTGAAAGAGAAGGGTTTCGTCAAGTAGTCGTCGGCTCCCAGGTCCAGTCCCTTCACCCGGTCTTCCACGCGGTTGCGACCGGTCAGAATGAGGACGGGCAAAGCCGGCTTATTTTCGCGGATGTGCTTGAGCACATCCAATCCATCCACCCGCGGCAGGGTCAAGTCCAGGACCGCCACATCATAGTCAAATTGGCTAACCATGAACTGCGCTTCATCACCGTCCTGCGCAATGTCCACGGCGTATTGCTCGGCTTCCAGTCCCTTTTGTACGAAACTGGCCACCGGTTTGTCGTCTTCTGCTATGAGGACTCGCATGTTCTCACCTTTTCCGAGGGCCCAACGCTTTTCGGCCCTACTTAATTACGGGGAGAGGCAAAACTCGGTTGCAGCACCGGTCTCGACTCTCTCATGAAGGTCTCGCCTTCATTAATCACATCTTATTTCGGCAGGAATTGCCCAAAGGTTGAGGAAATCTCAAAGAAGACCCAAAAGTGGCGCGTGCAGCAAATCTTCAGTTCTCAGGTTTCGGTCGTCAGTAATATCTCCTATCAAGGCGAATGCATGTCCACATCAATATGAGTCACGACCGCGCTGCCAGGGCTCCGTCAAAGTCCCGGGCGTGGCATACCTCCAGAGCTATGGGTATATCACCCACGAAGGGACCCCTCACCCCCACGACAAGCAGAACGTGGGGCCCCCTCCGCCTTGCGGTCCCGCCTCTCCCCCTCGGAGAGGGCTGTGATTTTGATTTCTATCCCTCTCCCTTGGGGAGAGGGGGGACCGCAAGGCGGAGGGGGCCCCACGTTCTGCTTGTCGTGGGGGTGAGGGGTCTTTTTCATCCCCCGTCGGATTTTGACGGAACCCTGACCACGCTACCGTCTTTCTGACTCTAGCTTGTCCCCATGTGGTATCCTCACCGGGAGTTCCTCTGCTGGTACCGACTAGCAGCAGAAGACCATAGTTCTCATCCTTGTTACGGGGGCAGATTTTATGGATACGAAGAGCATTAATCGACGCGAATTCGTTGGCGCGGGGCTAGCGGCTTCGGCCGGCCTCCTTGTGGCGCCAAGGACAGGATTTTCGGACCAGGCGAGTCCCAACCAACCGGCCGGATTGAAGGTGGGGCTCTACACCATTACATATCTCGGCATCTGGTACCGGGGGAAGGCGCTGCCGCTCGAAGAGGTGATCCAGCGCGCGAAGAGATACGGTTACGACGGAGTGGAGGTTGACGGCAAGCGGCCGCACGGGCACCCCTTAACCCTCACCCGTGCCCACGCCCGCGAACTGCGCAAGATGGCAGAGGGGGAAGGCATCGAGATTTACGGCCTGGCCGGCAACAATGACTTCAGCAGTCCGATTACCGAGCACCGGGACGCTCAACTGGTCTACATGCGCGACCTGATCCAGCTCGCGCCGGAACTGGGCGCCAAGACCGTCCGGGTCTTCCTGGCTTGGCGAGGAGTCACGCAAAAGCAAGGACTGGCGTCGTACAGTCTCTCGGAACCCTTATGGGAAACCATCCACCAGGGGTATTCGCCGGAAGAAATCTGGGACTGGTGCCGGGATGGCATGGTGCAGTGCGCCAAGTACGCCGCGGATGCGGGGGTGACCCTGGCGTTACAGAATCACCACCCGGTGATCAAGGACCATCACGATGTGCTGCGAATGGTGAAGGAGGTTAACTCTCCGCACCTAAAGGTCTGCCTCGATGCCTGGATCATGGACGACAAGTCGCCGGCGGCCATTCGCCAAGCGGCTCTCGATGTGGGTTCCTTGCAGGCGCTTTCGCATTTCGGCGGGGAGTTCAAGCGCGAGGCGGATGGAACTGCCAAGGGGCCGGACTACTACGCTTCCTTCGTCCAGTCCATGCGCGAAATCGGCTATAAGGGCTACATTGGGTACGAACTGTGCCATACCCTGCCGGTGGTCAATGGCCAGACCGTGGGCCTGGAGTTCGCCGATCAGTGCGCGGAGGGCGCCGCCATCTACATGCGCGGGTTGATTAAAGCCAGCCAGAGCTGACTTAACTCGTTCCGCGCTTTCACGGCAGTCTGGCCCGCCGTCGACAACCCGGAGGATTCCGTTACCGGGTAGTGTCCTGATTTGAACGTAGCGCCGCCATCTTGGCGGCTCAATGCCGGCTGGAAGCCGGCGCTACACTGCAAATTGGGACGCCACCCGTTACCGATTTCCCTTGACAAACGGTAAGAACATAGACTAGAATGTATAGTTGACAGTTCGAGCCTACACACCTCTGCGGTGATCGGGAAGTGAAACGCGTCCGTGGCGCGCAGCAGGAAGGAAATTATGATGCCGCTTTCGAAGCCTCAACCACCCAAAATTGCAGGGCGACTTCGTGTCCGCTCATCGCAAAAAAGCCAAACCTGGGAACATCTTGAAAACAAAGGGTCAGAAGAGGGTTTTTTCGCAAAACGAACCTGAGAACATACTGAAAAGAAAGCCGCTTACAAGAAACTGTAGGAACCCCGAAAGAGCATGACAAAATGTCCCGCCGAGAAAAAGGGGCAAGGCCGTGCTTTCTTTCAAGTGTTATAATGGGCTGGCGTTTTAGGGGACTTGGCCATGTCCACCTTCCTGCTTCCTCTACTATTCTTCTTTGCCGCTCAGGCACAACAAGCCACCACGCCGAACCCTGCTGATTCGTGCACCATTCAAGGTGTAGTAGTCAAGGCGGGCACGGGTGAACCTCTGCACAAGGCCATCGTGGAGGCGCAGCCATCGGGCGGTCGTTCCGAGGGATTTAGCGCCGTGACGGACGCTATGGGGCGATTCGAGCTGAAGGGCCTCGCCCCAGGCAGATATGACTTGTCGGCGGAACGCAATGGCTTTGTGACACAGCAATATGGCCAGCGCACGCCGGACGGGCCCGGCGCAATGCTGACTCTCTCCGCCGGCCAGAAAATTCCCGACATTATTTTTCAGATGATTCCCGCCGCGGCCATAACCGGACACGTGTTTGACGAGGATGGTGAACCCGTCTTGCGTGCGCGAGTTGCGACGATGCAATACAGGTACATCAATGGACAGCGCCAGCCTATCCTTACTCATTCGGTGACCACCAACGACCTCGGCGAGTTCCGGATTTTTGGACTCTCTCCCGGGCAGTATTTCGTACAGGCCGGGCCAGCCATCCAGTTTGACAATCCGAAAACCAAACAGGGGCATGTGCCGGTTTATTATCCGGGGTTTTCCGATGCCGACCGCGCCGCGCCTATTCTGGTCCGGGGAGGAGATGAATTTTCCGGTGTCGATATCAGCCTGCAACCCGCGCGCACGTTCACGGTCAGGGGGCACGTTATCAACTCCGGGTGTGAGGGTACCGACTACGGAGAAACGGTCCTCCTCACCGGACAGAACTCCAGGCTGACTCCCTTTCCGTCAGGTGTGGTTCATGACGCCAACGGTCAAAGCGGGTTCGAATTCTCCAGCGTCCCTCCAGGTTCGTATTACCTTAGCGCCAGGCTCTTTAACGAAGGAAAGCAATGCGTCGGTCGCCAGCCCTTGGAAGTGAGTGATGCGGACATCGACGGCGTGGCGCTGGCCATCACGCCCGGGGTGGAAATCAAAGGCCGAGTACACGTCGAGGGACAACTTGATTCCAACCTTGGCTCTTTCTCGGTCAGCCTGCTCCCCAGGAACACCAACCTGCCTTTTGCCGGCCGGCCCAGTGACCCCGCCAAACCGGATGGGAGTTTCCTGCTCAAAAACGCCTTTGATGGTGATTACGAGATCTTCGTTGGCAATCAACCCGAGAATTACTATTTGAAATCCGCTCGGCTGGATGGGGTAGATGTGCTCACGGCAGGCGTTACGGTGGACAGTAAGCATACCCCGGGCATGCTGGAAATTGTGGTCAGCCCTAATGGCGCAGGCCTTGACGGCGTAGTTTCGAAAGACGAGCAGCCATATCAGGGTGCCACCGTGGCGCTGGTGCCTGACCCTCCCCATCGTGGCGAAAGGCGTCTGTTCAAGGCCACCACCACCGACCAGTTGGGCCGCTTCGTCCTGCAAGGCCTTTCTCCCGGCGACTACAAAGTGTTTGCCTGGGAAAAGATCGAGCACGGCGCTTACACCAGTGCGGAATTCCTCCAGCTCTACGAGAACCTCGGCAAGTCCGTCCACATCACGGAAGGCTCGCGTAATTCGGTGAAACTCGACCTGATCCCCGCCAAAGACTCGAACCCGTAATCGGGCGCATTACGTGGTAAACTCCTTTCAGTTTATAAGATAAGCCAGGCTTAGCCTGGCGTTCCCAAGGCGCGAAGATCGCAAAGAATAGTTGCTTTTTTTCTTTGTGCCTCTGGGGATTTCCCATGAGGTGTATTCGATGAAGCCGCCGGGCGCGGACAAACTACACGACGCGCTGTCGCAAGGCCAATGGGACCAAGCCGTCGCGTTGCTGCAACAACTCGATCCCGCGATCGCCGCGGATGTAATAATGGAGATCCCATTTGAAGAGCAGCAGGTTCTTTTCCGCGTCATGCCGGATGATTTCGCGGCGACTTTGGTAAGCCATTTTCCTTACTACCACTCCTACGTGCTGCTCCACACGCGATCGATTGACCATTTGCGCGCCATCGTCGACAAGATGAGGCCCGACGAGCGGCTAATGTTCTTCGATGAACTGCCGGAGGAAGCCTGGCAGCGCCTGATGGACGAACTCTCGGGAGCGTATTCCCCTGCGGCGCAAGAGGGTGCGGCCACGGAGCTTGCGGGCGCAATTTCCAAGCCGATTCCGGCGGTCGAGCCCATCACCGAGGCCGTGCAAGTCGAGAAATCTTTCCTCCAGCCCGACGGCCGGCAGATTCAAGTGATCGCCGCGACGGATTTATCCCTCGAGCCCAACACCATCACGGCTCTCCTCGGTCCGTCCGGTTCGGGGAAATCCACCCTCTTACGAATCCTCACGGGTTTGATTCAGCCCACCAAGGGCATCGTCCTGTGGCACGGCAAGCCGTTGCACGATTGCGCCCCCAATCTGGCCATCGTGTTTCAAAGCTTTGCGCTTTTTCCGTGGCTCACGGTTCTGGACAATGTGGAAACGCCGCTGCTGGCGCGGGGGATGGAGCATTCCCAGCGCCATGATCGCGCCCTGCGCGCCCTTCACTCGGTAGGACTGCAAGGGTTTGAATCGGCCTATCCCAAGGAACTCTCCGGTGGCATGAAGCAGCGCGTGGGCATTGCGCGGGCCCTGGCTCTCGAGCCGGAGATTCTGTTTATGGACGAACCCTTTTCGGCTCTCGACGTTCTGACCGCGGAAAATCTGCGCGGGGAAATGATGGAGCTGTGGCTGGGGAAGAAAATCCCGACGCGCAGTATTTTCCTGGTCACCCATAACATCGAGGAAGCGGCGCTGCTGGCCGACCGCATCCTGGTGCTGGGGCGAAATCCCGCCCGCATCCGCGCCGACTTTCGCATTCCCCTAAAGCAACCGCGGGACCGCAACTCCGCTGCCTTCCTGGTCTATGTCGACTACATATACAAGTTGATGACGCAGCCGGAACTTGAGCCGGCGCTGCCCTCCACCACGGCGCGCGCGATGAAAACTCCCTACCCGATGTTGCCCCATGCCAGGCCCGGCGGCATCGCGGGAATGATCGAGCTGCTGAATGATCGTGGCGGGAAGGACGACTTGTATCACATCGCGGACGAACTGTTGTGGGAAGTGAATGACCTGCTGCCCATCATCGAAGCCGCCACCTTGCTGGATTTTGCGCGGACGGATAAAGGTGATGTGGAAGTCACCGACAAGGGGCGCGAGTTCGCGAGCGCGGATATCCCCACGCGCAAAGTTCTATTCCGGGAAGCCGCCCTCGCCCATGCCACGCTTCTTCAGCAGATCAGAAACAGCCTGGCCTGCAAGTCCGACGGCGCCATGCCCATGGAGTTCTTCCGGGATATCCTGGACGAGCATTTTTCCGAAGAAGAGACGCAACGGCAGATCGACACTGCTTTGAACTGGGGCCGATACGGCGAGATCTTCTCTTACGATTCTGAGAGCGACAAGCTGTTTTTGCACCGGCTTGAACACACCGGAGATTCCCAGCGGGATCTGCTGCACCAGGGATAATGCCACCGCCGCCTAAAACCTCTTCGGGAGTTCCACCGTGGGGAGTGTTTCCCACTGAGGCTCCCTCCCTGTTGAGAGACCTGCCCATCCTGATCGCGGGGTTCGCGCTCTTCTACGGCTTGCTCACCTTTGCGCGTTATGGAATCGGCCCCGTCAATACCCAGGCAGAAATTCAGCTTAACCCCGGCGCCTTGCCGAAGTATGCCTTTTTCTCCGTGACGCGGATCGCCATTGCGTATTTTCTCAGCCTGGCCTTCACGTTAGTGTACGGATATGTAGCCGCGTACAACGCCAAAGCGGAGAGATTCATGATTCCGCTCCTGGACATCCTGCAATCCATTCCCGTCCTCAGCTTCCTCCCCCCCGTCATGATGGCAATGATCGCCTTGTTTCCTCACAGCCAATTGGGGGCGGAGTTGGGGTGCATCGTGCTGATCCTGACGGGGCAGGTCTGGAACATGACCTTCAGTTTCTACTCTTCCTTGAAGAGTATCCCGCGCGAAATGCACGAAGCCGCGGAGATTTACCGCTTGAGTTGGTGGCAGCGACTGTGGCAAATGGAACTTCCCTACGCAGCCATCGGGCTGATTTGGAATTCCATCATGTCAGTGGCGGGCGCCTGGTTTTTCCTGATGGCGTGCGAGATGTTCGTGCTCGGGAATCGCGACCTGCGGCTTCCCGGGCTGGGCTCCTACCTCCAAACGGCAGCCAACGCGGGCGATACGCGCGCGATCGTCTGGGGCTTGGGAGTCATGGTTGCGATGATCGTGCTGCTCGACCAGGTGGTCTGGCGCCCCATTATCGCTTGGGCGGAGAAATTCAAATTCGAGCAGGTCGAGGCCGCCGAACCCACGAGCTCACCCATCCTGGATCTCTTGCGCCGCTCGAAGCTCATCCCACTTGTCGCGCGCGTGACCGTCCAGCCGGCGCGCGAGGCGTTAGGCCTCCACTTCGCCAGAGCCGCCGCTTTGCCGCGCGTGCGCCCACGCAGGGGTCGATTCATGCCATGGGTGTGGCGTGTGCTCATTTTGGCCGGACTCGTGGCCACGGCCTATGCGGCGGTCCGCATGGGCCAGATGCTTGCATCGCTATCGGCCGCCGAAGTCGGGGGAATTGTTCGAGGGGCCGGAGCAACATTCTTGCGCGTGGAAGCGACTTTGGTGTTGGCCGGGCTATGGACAATCCCCGTCGGCGTCTTCGTAGGCATGCGGCCAAGGCTTTCCGCCTTCGTGCAGCCCCTCGCGCAAATTGCCGCCTCGGTGCCCGCCACGGCTTTGTTCCCGGTAGTCCTCCTGATGCTGGTTCGGATCGGCGGCGGGATGGGGATCGGCTCCATGGTCCTGCTGCTGCTCGGCACCCAATGGTACATCCTGTTCAATGTCATCGCCGGCGCCAGCGCCATTCCCACGGATTTGAAGGAAGTGTGCGGCGTGTTCCGGCTGGGAAATGTCGAGCGCTGGCGAAAATTATTCCTGCCGGGAATTTTCCCTTACCTGATCACGGGGTTCATCACCGCGTCGGGCGGCGCCTGGAACGCCAGCATCGTGGCCGAATATTTCCATTTTCAAGGAAAAACGCTGTCCACTGTCGGCTTGGGCGCCGTGATTAGCCATGCCACCGACACGGGAAATTTTCGCGTGCTGCTGGCGGCGACCATCTGCATGGCGGCGATGGTGGTCACCATTAATCGCCTCGTTTGGCGGCGGCTGTACGGCCTCGCGTCCACGAAATTCAAGCTGGAGGCCTGACAGGAAGCTGTCAGCACTCAGCTATCAGCTCTCAGCGATCAGATGCCAACTCGTGCTTTAGCTGAGCGCTGAATGCTGAATGCTGAGTGTTGGTGATCATCTCTCGCGGCGCGCGATGGGCAGTTCCACCACGCGCACTTCCACGTCGCGGTCCCTTAAAACTGCCACCACCTGTCCCGAGCCATCCGCCACGACGCTGGCGCCGCCGTAAGTCTGGCCCTTCCAGGGGCCGTGCATGATGACTCCCACCAGGTCGGTGCCCACCACGGGGCATTTCCACGCCTCGGCACGGCGCGCGACGAGGTGCTCGAGCTCCTTCTCGTGCTCGGGCCACTTGTCGACCTCGGCGGCCCACCCGTAGGGCACCAGCACCAAATCAGGTTTGAGCTTACTGATGCGCTCGACGTAAGCATCCACGAAGGTGTCGGCACAGATCAGGATGCCGATTCGGCCGTACTCGGTATCCACCGCGCCAATTTCTTCCGGGGTTCCGACTGCGTAAGGCGGGTCCATCAAATGCGCCAGGACGTTTAGCTTGCGATGTTTCCAAAGCAGCTTCCCGGTCTTGTCGACGAGGATGGCCGAATCGTAAAGCCGCTCGCCTTCTTTCTCGTCAAGTCCCAGAGAGATCATCAAACCGTATTGGCGGGCGAGTGCGGCGATGCGATCGCTATCCGCGCCGGGGATGGGCATGGCCATGCGATGCGCGTCAGGATTCTGCCAGCCCAGAATTACCGATTCCGGAAACGCAGCAATGTCCGCCCGCCCGGCGCGAGCCTGCTCAAGCGCATACTCGATGCGGCGGAAATTTCCTTCCCGATCACCATCAATAGCCAGGATTTGGCAGACGGCAATTCGCACGGTCAGAGTGCCCTCCTTGGGCCCGGCGAGCGCCGGGAGCAAACTCAAGAAGAGTGTCATGCCCATAAGTCGATCTCCCCGTATGTGTTCCTCAATCGCTTTACGCAAGCGTGTTCCTCACGCTCTAGCAGGCCGCGCCGATGGGTGACGGCCGTCGCGCAAAGTTGTGCCTCGCCGTGCCCCTGGAGTATATCGGAGAGGTTTTCATTTCGCTAGACGTAGTGGACCGTGCCCACGCCGCTACCAAAAAAAGTCTTCAGTTTTCAATTATCAGTAACAACAGGCTGCAAGGCGAAAGCGGCCACTGTCAAACATACTGATTGATCGTGGGCGCCTTTCCCCATGACCAACTCACATAACCACTCACAATCGCCAACTCATCCCTACCCCATTGACCTGTCACGTCATGACATGCGCGAACTATGCGAGCCCCTGAAGCCTATGTCCGTTGGATGAACCAGAACATCGGCTTTAACCCAAGAGCGCAGCAAAACTCCAACGCCTTATCGGAGTTCGTAGTCGCCGACCTGATTTCCTCATGTCGCGCGATCCGAACCGCAATTCAGTCTGAGGTCCTGACGCCCAAGAAAAATTCCGAAGTCAATACGGCCAGCGCCGTCAGGACGGTGGATCTCGTTCTCGTTGAGAAGCTCAAGCTTCCGCTCGTTTCTGTTTGCATCTCAGTGGAAAACAAGACGATCATGACGGCTCCCGGAAAGGCGAGGAAGAACAGGTACGCAGACACCATCGCGTATTCGAACCACATGCACAACCATCGGCGCGAGTGTATCGCCGGCGCGATCGTGGTGGTCAACGTCTCGCCAAAGTATGAGAACCCCGACGAGTTTGCCAAGGGGCTGGTGAGGCCAAAATTCGATATGGAAAAGATCGTTAAGGACACCATCAATATCTTCGTCAGAATCCCATTCAGAAATGACCCTGGAGATCCCAGCGAACAGCCGGAGGCCCTGGCGGTCATTGTTGTTGATTACGACGGGGAGTCGGCAGCCTGCCGACGCTGGGGGCGGTCAAAACGCACTGGACGCCGTTCGTGCGCAAATCTATAATCCCGCCACACGATTTGGGAGGGTTTAAGCTGGGGAGAGGCAATGTCATGCGCAAGATATGCAGGATTGCAGCCATGCGGAACACCCTGACGCCGGTGTGGATGGCTGTCTTGTTGGCTGTCGCGTGGTCAGGCTGGGCGTCAGACTTGAACATGTATACGCGCCCGCTTCAGGCCGCTACCGACCAGATCACTTACAACGTCGGCGACACAGTCCGGCTCCGGATCTTCAGATCTTTTCCGCCGGAGATGCACCCGCTGGATTGCTACTTCTTTACGGTGCGCTTTGAGGGTGATAAAGAACCGGTGGCTGCTCGTTTGAATCTCAGGGTCGAAAAGGTAGGGGGATATTTGTTGCTCTGGACCGTACCGTCCAATGCCCGCGCCGGCAGATATGAGGTGGGATTGCGAATTCAGCTTCCCAAATCCCAGGAAGTGATTCAGGATTTTCCCCACCTCTGTTGGTTTGTGGTCCATCGCCAAGTGGTCCAAATCAATTCCGTCGAGATCTTACAAAGTGGCGACGTCAATCAGAGTTACTACACATCCGGGGATAGCATCGGCTGCCGGGTGCAAATGGCAAATCTCAGCGACCGCCCGCTCGAAGGCCTCCGCCTCGAATTCTCCGAGCGCTACTGGCCTTGGATTGTCCAACAGCGCGAGCAGGTGGGGACCGACATCGAGAAGCTGCAGAATGACATCAACCTCAAAGCGCACCAGCGTTGGCAAGCCGGCTCCTCCCGCTGCGCGGTGGCCAAGAACGTCGAACAGCCCACCATCAAGCAGTACGCCGCCGTGGTTTGGGACCACGACCGCAAAAACGTTTACGCCATAGCTTTCACTCCGCTGGTCTTCGTCAATCCACTGGGAGTGGTTGCGCCCCGGCCTTACCCTACGCAATACGTTTACCCCAGCCTGGAAGCGGTGAACACCTCAAGCTATCGGCAGTTTCACCCCGAGCCCTTCGGAGCGGGCGCTATTCAATTTGAGACTCACCACACTCTGTTCCCGTCCGGCGCAGATGCCACGGTGAGATTCTCCCTGGTCAATCCCACGGAAGCCGCGTGGCGTCAAGTCACGGTGCGGGCCAGGCTGCTGGGCCCGGACGGAAAGGAGCAGGTGAATCAGGTGGTCGCGGAACGCGTTGACTTGAATCCGCACGGCGCCAAGCTGGCGCAGGAAGTGAAGTTCCCGCTTCCTCCGGCGGCGAGCGGCCTCTTCCACGCCTGGGTGGAGATCGCGGATGCCTCAGGCCAGACCCTCGCCGCGAACGTGCTGGAGCTCGGCGTCAATCCTCTTCCCAAATCCGTTGTCGTGTTCTGCGCGCACGAGGACGACGATGGAACCCAGATGGGTTTCATTCGCGCGCTGGTGGAGAATCAGATTCCCCTCCACATGGTTTACTTCACCAGCGGCGATGCGGGCCAATGCGACCGCTATTTTCAGCATTCCTGCGGACCGGCCGAGGCGCTGAATTTTGGCGCCATTCGCATGCAAGAAGCGCGCGCGGCCATGGGCCACCTGGGCGTGCCCCCGGAAAACATTTTGTTCATGGGTTTGCCCGATGGCGGCACAGGCAAAATCTGGTACGACCACGCGCACGCCAGCGATCCCTACCTTGCCGTGCTATTGGCCAGCGACCATTCCCCGTATGAAGGCCTCTTTCGGCCCAATTTGCCCTTCGCGCGTGATGCCGTGGTGGAAGCCACGGAAGAGATCATCAAGAGATTTCAGCCCGAGGTTATCTTCACCGTGCACCCCCCGGCGGAAGGCCACATCGATCACATCGTGAACAACTATTTCGTGGTGAAAGCCCTTCAGGAGCTGCTGCGCACGGGCGCCATCTCACCCGACCTGGAAGTGCGAGTGGACCGCATCTTCGATCCGAAGGGTCATCCCGCCACTCCTTACCGGTATGAGGATCACGAGTTCCATGTCTCGGGTGAAGCCATGGTGTTGGCGCAAGAGGCCGGATGGTTTTACCAGTCTCAGGGAGGGAACCGCGGGGAAGGTAATTTGCGCACCTGGAATCAACTCCAGCGCAGCGAAGGTTACCGCAAGGTGTTAAACTGGAAGGAACACGAAGGCTGGAACGAGAAAGAGTGAGGATGGAAACACCGAGCGAATGGGCAAAGAGGTTCAATCGCCAAAAGTCGCAAGAAGAGGCTGGATTGTCTAGTTCAGAAGCCGTGTCAGCAGAAAGTCCTGCTTCGGCCGCGGAATTTCCCAGCGAACCGTTTTCGTGTCCCGCGTGCGGACAGTTGCTTGCTCCCTCGTGCCGGGTTTGCGTGGCATGCCGGCACGCCATTGATCGTGCCGAAATCGCCCGCCCGCAAGCGGGGGTGCCGTCGGCGGCGCACGCGCCGAGAACAGAATCCAGGCTGGAACCCGTGCGCTTCTCATGGCCCATTTTCTTCGCTGTCCTGGGCATCTCTTGCTTTCTAGTCTTCATCTTCCAAGGGCTCTGGAAGGAGCAACAACAGGTTCTGCTGGCAATGGGGGGAGTCCAAACCCTTGCCGGCGTCTGGGTTTTTTTCGACGCGTTCCGGCAACAGATTCCACGGCCCTTGCGGTGGGCGGTGGGCTCTATGCTGCTGCCCCTTGTCATCTTCCCCTGGTACTTGGCCCGCCGACGAACTCCCCAATCACCCGTTCCGTTTTTGGAGGCCGTGCCCGCCACTCGACTCGTGCTTCTTGCATTGCTCTTATTCTTGCTGGCCAATTTGATTTTCTACATCGTGCAAGGTTCCCCACCCGGCATCATCCCAACTCCGCCATCCAAGGAGCACAAGAGCGGCGGCAATTCCGTGGCCAGGATTAACGACCTGCCCGCTTGGAAAGGGTGCGGCGGGCAGAGGAGGCCGGGTGAGGGGTCACTTCCGTTCGCGGGCGCATCGAGTGCTCATGCGGAGACCAGCGCGCCATCCGATGCCCGGCAGACGTAAATCTCGGCCTTGAGGCCGAGCGCTTTTTCATAACCTATGGCCACAGCTTGCGCAAAACTTTCCGCGGCGTCGGCACGCACCAGATTGACGGTGCAACCGCCGAAGCCCGCTCCCGTCATGCGTGCCCCAAAAACACCGGGTTGCTGGCGCGCCAACTCGACCAGTTGGTCAAGCTCTTTGGAACTGACCTCATAATCGTTCCGCAGGCTTTCATGGGATTGATTCATCAATTCACCGAACCGCTCCAGGTCGCCAGCTTGGAGAACCTTGACGGCCTCGATCGTGCGCTGGTTTTCCGAAACCACGTGGTGGGCGCGGCGCCAGAGCAGGTTGTCCATGGTGCCCTGTGCGGCATCGAGGTCGGAAAGTTGCACGTCACGGAGCGACTTCACCGCGCGGCCGCTGGCGGCGATCTTCGCCACGGCCTCGCGGCACTGCTTCAGCCGAACCTCGTACTCGGATTGCGCCAGCGCGCGCTTCACGCCGGAGTTGCAGACCACAATCTTCACGTCGGCCCGCAGCGGCACGTGACGATAGGTGAGGTCGCGGCAATCGAGAAAGAGCGCATGGTCCCGGCGCCCGAGCGCCGAGATGAACTGATCCATGATCCCGCAAGGCACACCGACGAATTCGTTTTCCGTGCGCCGCGAGAGTTTAACGACGTAAACGGGATCGAGCCCCAAACCCAGGAGTTTGTTCCAAAACGCCGTTGCGCCCACTTCTACCGCCGCGGAAGAACTCAAGCCTGCCTCGCGCGGCACATCGCCTCCAAAGGCAATGTCAGCGCCGGTCAGGTGATGGCCATCTGCTTCCAGGAATTTCGACACGCCACGGAGGAAATTGCTCCAGGTGTTCTCAGTGGCCTTTTGAATGTCGTCCAGGTCAAACTCGACGGAAGCTTTGAAGTCGTCGGAGTAAACGCGCACGCGGCGGTCGGCCCGGCGGCGCCCAGCATAGGTGATCGTCCGGTCGATCGCCGCAGGAAGCACGAAGCCGTCGTTGTAATCCGTGTGCTCGCCAATCAGATTCACGCGGCCGGGCGCGCGCACGACAACCTCGGGCGGTGAATCGAAGATTTGTTGGAATGTTTGTTCAGTCATCACGCAACCCTCTCGGAAGGATACTGGCCTGTACGGCAACCGGCCTCTTTAGAACCATGGCCAGCATGACCGCCCCATGCTCTGTGAAGGCGTAAGGCAAGACCGGAGAAAACTTAAGCTTCTGGATGAGGTCGCAATTTGCGACCACGAGCTTTCTGTTTCTTCAGGAGTGACTTGCTGCCTACTGCTCTCTGCTTTCTGCCAACTCTTCCCGTCGCAACGGCGGGACCGCGCGCAGCTCGGCCGCTTTCTCTTCCGCCAGAGAATCGTTCAGAAAGGTCCCCGCGCCGGATTCGACGCCGGCCACGTATTTGAGCTTTTCCTTGCTGCGGTGGGGTGGATAGAACTCGATGTGGAAATGGAAATAGGGAAACCGCCCTCGCGTGGGCGCCTGGTGCAACACCATCATATACGGAAAAGACATATGATAGAGGTTGTCATACTTTAAGGTAACCCACTTCAGGATTTCCGCCAGCCCGTGCTCTTCCGAGGGCCGGAAAGCCTCCAGCGTTCCCAGGTGGCGGCGCGAAAAGATATGAACCTCAAAGGGCCACCGGGCGTAAAAGGGAATGAACGCGGTGAAAGCGTCATTCTCAGCGATGATGCGCCTGCCATCACGGCGCTCCTTCCTCAGAATGTCGCAATACAAGCAGCGCCCCTGTCGGCGCTGGTAAGCGCGAGCGGCCGCCACCTCTTTTTCGAGGCGCGGTGGGATGAAGGGGAACGAGTAGATCTGCCCGTGCGGGTGCGGCATGGTGACCCCGATCACCGCGCCCTTGTTTTCAAAAATCAGGACATAGCGGATTCCCGGCGTGGCCTTGAGTTCCAGGAAGCGGCTTCGCCACAGACGCACGAGTTTGACGAGGTGATCGACAGGAAGCTGCGGCAGGGAGGTTTGATGATCAGAGCTGTAAAGCACCACGTCGCATTTGCCGAGGGAAGGCCGGACCTTGTAAAAGTCATCGCCTTGGATCGCCGGTGACGGCGGAGGGATGGTGAAGGCCGGAAAATCGTTGGGGTAGATGAGGACGTCGTAGTGGTCGGGCACGCGCCCGGAGCCCGGGCAGAAAGGGCACCAGTCCTCGGGCATCTGGGGGCGCCCCTGGCGATGCGAGGCGGTTGAAACCCATTCGCGAACCGTGGGATTCCAGCGCAACTCCGTCATGGTTCACTATGCCGCGAAGCCCGGAACGCCAACGCTCCCATGAAGATCCCAAAGATCAACATCGCCAGTCCCCACCACAAATCGATGTTCACTCCCAGGGATTTCTCCTGGAAGATGGAAGCGTCGGCCACCGCCCCGTAAATCATCAGGATGGCGCCGTAAATCGTGAAGATGATTCCAATCGGTAAACGAATATCCAGTCCCATCGTCACCTACCAGAAAATGATATTCAAAACTGTAGGGCCGAACGGCGTTCGGCCGGTGGGCAAGCGCCGCTCGCCCCTACCAGAAGATGATATTCAAAACCGCGCAGAGCGCCAGAATTCCAATCGCCAGGATTCCCGGCCGTTCATACCAGTGAAGGTGGGAAGTCTTGGGCCGCGGGGTGAGGGAGTAGACCAAGCCCACCAGTTCCAGTTCCTTGCGCGGTTCGGTAAAGAAGGTTACCACCACCGTGACGCAGAAGCAGACCGCAAAGGCCCAGATCGCCTGGTAGAAGTTTGCCGCCATGTCACTGGGGTAATGGATGTAGTGATAATGATAAAGCAAATAATGCGTAGCGGCGGCCATGATGCCGCACAGCAATCCCCAGAATCCCGAATGGGCGGTGGTGCGCTTCCAAAACATTCCCAGCAGGAACGTACCGAAGAGCGGCGCATTGAAAAACGCGAAGAGGAGCTGGAGATAATCCATCAAGTTGTTGAATTTCAGAACAATGAAAGCGGTGCCGATGCCCACGATAACCGCAAACACCGTGGCCAGGCGGCCCATGGTGAGATAGTGAAGGTCTTCCTTGCCCGGGTTGATATGAGTCTGGTAAATATCAAACGTCCATACCGTATTAAAAGCGGTCACGTTGCCGGCCATCCCCGACATGAAGCTGGCCATGAGTGCCGTCAAACCGATGCCCAGCAGACCGGAAGGATAGAACCGGCCCAGCATGGCGGGCAAGGCGTTATCATACCGGCCGCCCATCATCAGCTTGGTGGTGGGATCAAGCGAAATCGCCACCAAGCCCGGCAGGACCACCAACAGAGGGAAAAACATCTTCGGAACCGCGGCGATCAAGGGAGTTCGCTGCGCCGCGGGCATGTCCTTGGCCGCCAAGCCCCGCTGGATCACCAGGAAATCCGTGCACCAATAGCCGAACGACAGCACGAAACCCAATCCGAAGATTGTTCCAAACCAGTTAACCCCCATGGGATTGTCGGAAGCATGCCAGATGTTCGCCCAGGTGTGCGCATAACCGGGATTGGGAAGACTGGCCTTGAGCCCCGCAAATCCTCCCACGGCTTTCAAGCCCAGAATGGCCAGGGGCAGGAATCCGAAAACAATAAGGAAGAACTGGAGAACCTCGTTGTAAATCGAAGAGGTAAGACCGCCCAGGTAAATGTAAATGGCGACGACCACCGCCGAGGCAACCACGCTCGCCCAAAACGGCCAGTAGAGCAGGCGCTGAAAGAGAATCGCCATCGCGTAGAGGTCCACGCCCGAAACCAGCAGGGTCATGAACGCAAAGCAAAGGGCGTTCAGGGTGCGGGTCTTCTCATCGTAGCGCAGGCGGAGGAATTCCGGCACGCTGCGCACTTTGCTGCCGTAATAGAACGGCATCATGAAGACGCCCACAAAACACATGGCCGGCATGGCCGCCAGCCAGTAAAAGTGGTTCACGTACATGCCGTACTTGGCGGCATTGGCGGCGTGGCCCATCACCTCGAGCGCACCGAGATTCGCGGACATGAACGCCAAGCCGGTGATCCAACCCGGGATCGAGCGCCCCGAGAGGAAGAAATCCTCGCTGGTTTTCATCCGCCCGCGAAGAGCGAACCCGATTCCCAGCACGAAGACGAAATAGATGGCGATAATCGCGTAGTCAACAAAATGAGGATGCATAGTCTCCCACCAATCGGCGCATTCTTATCACACAGCATCCCAAAAGTAAATGTAAGACTGCTCGCCGATTCCAGATTTCAAAGTGTGGAAGCCGGCACGCGCGCAACTGCCCCCTTTCAGGCGAACGAATCGCCGCATCGAAAAATGTCCGGCGGCACGGGAATGCGCGTAATGAACGGCCAGGGCGGTTCGCGAACGGCCCTTACTTCACCCGCGCTTGAGCTTCTTCCAGTCCTTCTGGATTTCGCGGGCGGCGTTGTGCCCGGGGGCGCCCATGACGCCGCCGCCGGGGTGGGCGCCGGAGCCGCACAGGTAAAGCCCGCGAATCGGCGTGCGGTACTTGGCCCAGCCGGGGACCGGACGCAGGAAGAAGAGTTGGTCCACGCTCATTTCGCCGTGGAAGATGTTGCCCCCCGTCATTCCATATTCTTCTTCCAGGTCGAGTGGCGACACGACGTGGCGGTGCAACACGCGGTTTTGGAACCCCGGCGCGTACTCTTCAATCATCTCCATCACGTGGTCGGCGTAACTTTCCTTGATCGCATGCCAGCTCGGGGCCACCCCGGGCGAAAGCGTATAAGGGGTGTATTGCAGAAAGATATTCATCACATGTTTGCCGGCGGGCGCCAGCGTCGTGTCATAGGTGGTGGGAATGGTGATTTCCAGCATGGGACGGGCGCTGGGGCGGCCGTACTTGGAATCGTCGTAGGCGCGCTCAATGTATTCGAGCGTGGGGCAGATGTGAATGGTGGTCTTGTGATGGGGCGCGAGGGTGGAGCCGGGCAGACAAGTGAAATCCGGCAAGCCGTCCAGCGCCAGGTTGATCTTCATCGAAACGCCTTCGATTTTAAACGAGCGAATCGCGGCCAGGAAATCCGCGGGCAGCTCGCGTTCGTCGAGGAGCTTCAGGAAAGTGACCTTGGGATCGGCGTTCGAGGCCACCACGCGTGCGCGAATCTCCTCGCCACTGGCCAGCGCCACTCCGGACGCGCGGCCATCCTTGGCGAGGATTTTTGCCACGCGCGCGCCGGTGCGAATCTCCACTCCCACGGAGCGCGCCGATGCCGCCATCGCCTGGGTGACGCCGCCCATGCCTCCACGCACGAATCCCCACAGCCCACGCTTGCCGCCCACGCCGCCCATGACGTGATGGAGCAGCACGTAGGCGGTGCCGGGCGTGTAAGGGCCGCCCTTGGTGCCGATCACGCCGTCGGTGGCCAGCGCCACCTTCAGGGCCTCCGACTCAAACCACGGGTCGAGAAAATCCTTCACGCTTTGCGACAGGATGTGCAGGTGGCCCACCAGTTCTTCCGCAGGCATTTTGATCACGCGACGGCCCAGGCCGGCGAGCTTTTGCCAGTCGGCGAAACCGCGCCGCGCGATGTCCGGCGGGGTCTCGAGCAGCAGCGGTTCGATGAAGCGCGCCAGGCTATCGACATACTCCTCGTATTGCGGGTAGCGCTCGGCGTCGCGGGCGGAGAACTTGCTGATCTCTTCACAGGTCCGGGCGGTGTCGGACCCCATGATCAGGTAGCGGCCGTCAGGAAAGGGGCTGAAGAACGCGGGATCTTTGGGATAAACGCCGAAGCCGAATTTTTCCAGCTCGAGGTCCCGCGTCACTTTCTCCTGCATCAGGCTGCAAAGATAGGAGGTGGTGGAGAATTTGTAACCGGGGAAGATTTCTTCCGTCACGCATGCGCCGCCCACCACGTGTCGGCTCTCCAGCACCAGCGTGCGCAAACCCGCACGCGCCAGATATCCGGCGGTCACCAGGCCGTTGTGGCCGGCGCCGATTATCACTGCATCGTATTCTTTTTCGTTAGGCATAGATCACCTGTGTTCCCGCAGTCCCTCCGTGGCCTCCGTGCCTCTCAAGACTTAATACAGAGCCCACGAAGTCTCTCCGTGACCTCCGTGTTGAGTCTTTTCTGGCCACGAAGGACGCGGCGAGCCGCGTTGCCCGTCTGCGGGTCGTCTCCCCAGTCCTTTCCGAGTCACATTCGTCCAGAGTTATTCCCGCAAGCTATGCCTTGGCCAGCAGGGGAAAAACCTATAGTCAGAGCTGCACTGACTGGCTGGCCGGGTTTTCACCCGGTGCCCTTCAGTGCCATGCGGATCGTTCGTATATCGAGAAACATCCGCTGCGGACCACTCGCCGCGCCACCCTCCACCGCAACGAAACCGTAGCGCGCATACCAATCGATCCGGTCGCGATACACGTCGGCGATGATGCAGCGGCATCCTACATCGTCTGCGACGCGCAGCGCGATTTTGAAGGCTTCGGAGATGAGAGCATGTCCCAGCCCTTTTCCGGAGAATCGCCGGTCCACCGCCGGCCGCGCCAACAGGATGAGGGGCAGGTCGTAGGGCGGAAGCCCGCGCACGTATTTCTTGGGGAAAGCATGGCGGGGCACGCTGGCCGTGGCGAGGGTGAAGTATCCCAGCACGGTGCGCGGAGCGCCTTCCTCGATCGCCATGTATGTTACACCGATTGAGCTCTTCTGCTGATTCGCCCAGGCATGGCGGCGGAGATAGTTATTGAGGGGCTCATCACCGCAGTCGAAAAGCTCCACCTGGTCCGGCTCCTCGAGATGGCGGATGAGGACGGCCATTCAGCCTCGCATCGCCTGAAGTAGGGTTTCTGTGGGCGAGGCGGGTTCTTTCGAGGCGAGATCGGCAAGGCTCTCCAGCTCGCGCCGGGTCCAGGAAATCTCCACCCGCGGCAGCGCCACCTCCGGGGCAACGCGTTCGAGCCGCGGCAACACCAGTTCCTTCCGCTCGCCCGTCTCCGCTTCACTGAAGATGCGATGCCCGCGCTTCCTCTCCCCTACCGCCCAGCGGAATAACGCCACGGCGTCAGAAAGAAAGTCCGTGTTGCTGCTAAGCTGCAACTCCTGCTTGAGGCCACGCACCATCTGATCCTCGGCAGGAGCCAAATCCGCTTGAAACTTGGACTTGCGCCGGCCCCTCGGGAGTTGGGTTGGTTTCTTAGGTTGCCGTGTTTTCAAGGCCATCGTCAATTCACCCTTTCCAGTTCAAATTCACTCCTATCCTAATATATTTGGGATGATAATAGGATTTGTTTCGGAGAATGGCCCTGGGCTGGCGCAGACCTCCGTCGTTGTGTGCGGATTTCCCTTAGGAAGATCCGCAGACCCCAACACCGGGGGGTCCGCGCTACTTGCCTTGCGAGAAGGGCGTTGCTTCGCGCCGCAGAGCTATCGCTCTGCGCCAGCCCCCGCAACAATGAGTCGGCAAGCATACTGGCGTGGCCCCCACTGGAATGCAAAAGTCTCAGACACCGCATGCCAATTCCCGCCCGGATGACCGGTCCCGTGATTAGCACCCATACATGGACATTCACAGTGGAACCCTATGGCGTTCCAACACGCAGGTGCACATTTTTGCTGCTCCCTGTGTAATTGTATGACGTATACCTGTCGATAGCGCTTCAACAAGCGCTGAATTAGGTCATCGAACCAGGCGACTGGCGTCTCCCAACGCTTGAGTTGAGAATCCCACTTTGGCTTGTGGCGGTTATTGCCTCTAAGCCAAGTGTAATTGTCTTTAGAGAAGGGAAGGCGAACAAGAATGGGTTTGGGAGTCGCCTGTCGGTACACAACTGGAACGCTGGTTTGCTGCCAGATTCTGCGAAGTCTCGGGTCTTTTTGTCCCATCGCAGCCCCGCCACATGCTCACTGGCCTAACGGCTCGAGCGCTCAGGCGCGGCCCGAAGGGGCGTCGGCCGCAGCGCGTAGTTGGGCTACTCCTTTCTTGCCTGGAGCCATCTCAAACAGCCGATCTATTACATCGTCGATGGAATCCAGCCTTTCAAATCGGCCCTTGGGGACATCGCGAAGCCCCGAACGATTCGCCTTTTTCCCGGTTGCGTCGCCCTTCGTGTGCTGCGTAACCTTGAAGGTCTCTATGCCGGGAAGAGGGTTACCTGGCCGAGAACCAAACCACAAGAACGGTTCGAGAGAAACTGTGCTTGGATCAAAGAAAACCCATATCACACACCCACTGGGTTTCTGAGCGAGTTTCAGGCTTACGTTAACGCTGTCCCTCTTGGCTCCGATCCGCGAGGATTTCAATTGCACGTGCCGAATACTGGAGTTGCAGTCGATCACAAGGTCGTAGCCTGCATCGTCCACCTGTGGCTTGAGAATCTCAACCTGGGTTACGTTTTCGTGTATCTCGTCACGGAGCCATAGCTTTCGTAGGATCTCCCCAGCAAAGATGTGCTCAATTATCGACTCCCTCAGGGAAGAGCGTGTACTGTCTCTGGAATCTCCGCCGAGTTCTGCGCCCATCAATTTGTTCCTCTATCTGCAAAAGAGCCTAGCATCCACGAACGAGCCACGCGCCGCCACCATCAACAAGGGCGCGCCCCCCGTTCGTTTGTTCGGCGGCACCGCACTTCGCGGTCGATGACGATGTCACGCACGTCGTACACAAATACCGAAACTTCATACTCTACCAAGTGTACTTGATCGGATTCGCAGCGCCAGGCTTGCCGTACTCGTCAGGCACGCGCTTGCCCACGTACAGCTTTTTGACGTCATCGGAGGCTTCCTCCCCCTCGAAACCGAAACGCCCGGGCACAGGGTCGTGCCCCGGGAAGTTCTCCCCGGTCGCTTCTAACCAGCGATGAGCAATAAAGGCACCGACGATTTCACCCTGCCGGGTGGCGAGAACGACTTCGGCTTGCTCCGCTTTGGACTTGTTGACTTTCCAAGCGTAACGGGTTGCCTCCAACAGAGACGAGGCCTCGGTGGCACTCCTGTTGACGCTGATCAGCAGCGCCCTCACGTGGTCGAAGTTCGCCGGCTCGGCACTGTAGCGGCTGACAATTTCTTGCGCGTGCATCGCCCCGTAGTCGTTGCTGCCCTCCCCACCAGCGATATTGGTGAGCCCCGGATATGCATCGATAAGCGCAGCCTCAACCTCGTAAGCAGTCTTGTCATCCATTCCGTGGCGATGGATGACGTGAGCCACGTCAAATCCGGCAACGCGTATTTCCCGGATGCGCTTTAGCTTGTTGTCGATCTCATCGCCTTCCAGCTTCTGCTCGGCGCGGATGTGCGAAAACACGCGATCGCCCTGGCCCTTTCCGACATAGAATGTTTCTCCGTTTCGCGGGTCAATGAGTCTGTAGACGTAGGTTTTGAGCTTGCGCGCTACGTCTGCCGGAAACGACTCAACCTCTGGCCGGTTCATTCGAACCTCCCACATTTGGAGTCCGCCGAACTCTTGTTTAAGCTGATTTGCATGAAACCCTTCCCGGTCGGCGTAACGAGAAAGCCCAGATGCCGAGCGTGCGGGGCTTCTACCTTGCGGTCGTAGAGCCTCGGAACCGGCTGGCCGCGGAACGGCGTCAATGGTGATTGACGTCAACGATGTCTGGTGTTCCGCCCCGACGCCTTCCGGCGCGGCCGATGTTTCAGGATGATTCCCGCCAGAGCGCGTAGGGCCTCATTGGCCTGTCCCGCACTTGGAAACGCGGCCGCGACATCGGGCTCAAGCACCACCACCATACTGCCCGCGGCGTAGCGCGACGCATATTTGTTGGGCCGAGCGCGACTGAAGTCGTACTCCGGAAGTATCTCGTCGACATCGGCCCTACCTGCTTGTCTACGTTTACGGTGCTCCTTGTTCATAGTCCCTCCGCTCGCGGGGTGTCGCCCTTCGGTCGTCTGGCTATCTCCTTATTGATTCTGTGGTTTCCCTGCGACCGCATTGATTCCATCGCACAAGGCGGACACCATGATCAGCCCAAGGATGTAGTTCACAATGAGGAGCACGAGCCCAACAACGGGAATCCACGTTGTGAAGCCAAGAATACAAAAGGCAAGAAAGAGTCCTTCCGGAAGTCTCGCGGCAGGGATGGAGTGCCTCTGGAGGTAGGCGTTGAAATCCTTCGACAGACCCCATGCGGCCTGAAAGACCCAGTATATATTGAAGAAAGGAATGAAGAGGAACCCGATGGCCTTGCCAGGCGTGGTCCTCGCGTGGCCGTCCTGAATGGCCGCCCACGACTTGTACCAGAGTACGGCCATGAAAATCGCGCCGTACAGCATTGGGATCGACGACAGACCGATAAGGCTAAGCACCCCTTGCGGGGATGCTGTTCTGGTCCGCACCTTAGCGACAATGGCAAGCACATCGGCAATTCCGAAGCCGATGGCGACGGAACCCAAGAACAAACCTTTCGATACCCTGTTCATCTGATTTTCCTTTCGTGTGCGATTAGAGATTGCTAACCTCCCAGGGGTTCCCGGGCTGGCGAAAAGATGACGGCATTAAACAACTTATTAATCTGCGATGCAATTCCGAATCTCGCGCCCCCGAGGGCCCGCTCTTCGGCCCTGCGGCTTGTCCAGCGGCGCGGGTTCTTGCTGCGCCGCCAACAAGACAATCTGCTTTAGGTTTGGCCTCGCATCCAATACAGTTTCCGTGAACATCCCGGCCGCGCCGCCCACTTCACGTCGCGGTGGAAAAGCCGCAAGGCTGGAGAGCGAGCCTTGCGCTACATCTTCTTCTTGTCTTGCGGGCCACCCGGCCGAATGGTGGGCCGCCATTAAGATTGGCGGACTTTCGCGCGAGACTTGTGCACCCGGCTTTTGCATTTTGCGTTTTGCCTTTTTTTGCAGCTTCGTCGCGTTGCGCTATATCTCGTCTGGCGAGCCTTCCCAGCCAACAGCGCTGCCAAAATGTCCACCCTACCCCCTTTATCCCTGCGCAACAGATGCTTAATGTTGCTGTAACATTCCCATTAGAATATTGAACACTGCTAGGGACTTAAATCCAGGAATAACCATGTCTTAATTCCGCCGTAACATGGGTCCCCAAAAATGACGGGGGAGGGATCAAAATGAAACTCAAAACTTCAATTACCAGCATCGCTTTAGGCCTAGTAATGGTTGCTCTGGGGGTATGTGCGTTTATTGAATCGCCCTCAGCGGCTCCCGCGCCTTCAGCCCTCCTGCTCAACGGGACAGGGGCAACTTTTCCGTACATTATTTATTCCAAGTGGTTTACCGAGTACAACCGGATTCATCCGGACATTCAAATCAACTACAACTCCCTTGGTTCCGGGGCGGGCATCCGGCAACTGCAAGCCGGAACCGTGGATTTTGGCGCCTCCGACGTCCCAATGACGGATGACCAACTCCACCAAGCCAAGGTACCCGCGCTGCATTTCCCCACGGTCTTGGGAGCGGTGGTGGCGACTTACAACATTGAGGGTGTCAGCCAGGAGCTCAACTTTACGGGAGAAGCTTTGGCAGACATCTTTTTGGGCAAAATTACGAAATGGAATGACCCCGCGTTGGCCGCTATCAATAAAGGTGTAAACCTGCCCAACACCGACATCGTGGTGGTGCATCGCTCCGACGGCAGCGGCACCTCTTTTGTCTGGACCGACTACCTTTCCAAAGTCAGCAAGGAATGGGAAACGAAGGTGGGGCGCAACGCTTCGGTGAATTGGCCGGTGGGCTTGGGCGGCAAAGGCAGCGAGGGCGTTACGGGGTTGGTCAAGCAGACTCCTGGCGCACTCGGGTATGTGGAATTGACTTACGCCATCCAGAACCAGCTCCTCTACGGGCGGGTTAAGAATTCCGCCGGGGTGTTCCAAAAAGCTGATCTCGCCGCGGTGACGGCGGCGGCGGCCAGTGAAGCCAAGAAGATGCCGGCTGATTTCCGCGTGTCCATCACCGACCCTTCGGGCAAGGCGGCCTACCCGATTTGCACCTTCACTTACATGCTCATCCCAGCCAAGATCGACGATCCGGCCAAGAAGAAAGCCATCAAGGACTTTCTTCATTGGATGTTGACGGACGGGCAGAACGACGCCGAAGGCTTATTGTACGCAAAGCTGCCCAAGGACGTGGTGGCGCGTGAATTGAAGGCCATTGGGCAAATTAATTAACATGGCAAGTGCTCCAATCACGGCTGACGGTGCGCGCTTTTCCCGGCGTGTGGAGAAATTTATTAAGCACTTGCGGCATGGGGATGAGGTTGCTCACCTGATCACTTTGCTGGCGGCGGCGAGCATTATTGTCGTGACGGTGATGGTGGTTTACCAGCTCTACGTCAATTCCGCTATGCCCCGCCACAAGTTCGGGTTCGAGTTTTTCACGGGCAGAACCTGGGATCCGGTCAGCGGGGATTTCGGCGCATTGCCGTTCATTTACGGCACGGTGGTTTCTTCGGCTTTGGCGCTTTTGGTGGCCGTGCCTCTGGGGGTAGGCGCCGCCATCTTCCTTTCCGAGCTCGCCCCGACAGGGATTTCCAATTACCTGACCTTTATCATTGAACTCCTGGCGGCGGTTCCCAGCGTCATCTACGGCCTGCTCGGAATTTTTGTTCTGGTTCCGGTGTTGCGCAAATCGGTGGAGCCGTTTCTCAAGTCCACTTTGGGATTCCTCCCTCTCTTCCAGGGTCCGATGTACGGCGTTGGCATGTTGGCGGGCGGACTCGTCCTGGCCCTCATGATTGTGCCCTTCATCATCTCCGTCTCGCGAGAAGTGTTGATGGCCGTTCCGGTGGAGCAACGGGAAGCGGCGCTGGGGCTCGGCGCCACCAAGTGGGAATCTACCTGGCAAGTGGTGGTGCCTTTCGCGCGGGTGGGAATCATGGCCTCGGTTTTTCTTGCCTTGGCGCGCGCCCTGGGGGAAACCATGGCGGTGACCATGGTGATCGGCAATAATCCGAGGATTAACCCCTCGCTGTTTGCCCCCGCATACTCGATTGCCGCCGTCATCGCCAACGAGTTCACCGAAGCCACCGGTGACCTGCACTTGCAGGCCTTGATTGAGCTGGGCCTTGTCCTGTTTTTGCTGACCATCCTGCTCAACGGTCTGGCGCGCCTGGTGATCATTGCCACCACACAGAAGGGGGCGCAAGGGCAATGAACAGTACAGTGAATAGTGGACAGTGCATCGTGAACAGTAAACAAAGTGGCGGCAAAGCTATCCGCTGTCCACTGTTTACTGTTCACTGCACCTTCCACTATTCACTGTCCACTGTTCACTGTCCACTGCACTTATGAGCTTTCGCACCCGCTGGCGCAAAACCGTGAACGTGATCATGCTCAGCCTCACCGGCCTCTGCGCGCTGTTCACGGTTTCCGCCCTTTTTTTTATCCTGGGCTATCTGGTGTATTACGGCGGCAAGTCGCTGAATTGGGCATTTTTTGTTAACCTGCCGGCGCCCGTGGGCGAGTCGGGCGGGGGGATGGCCAATGCCATTGTGGGCAGCGGCAAGCTTCTACTGCTGGCTTCCCTGGTAGGTGTTCCCATCGGCTTGCTGGGAGGAGTGTACCTGGCGGAATTCGGCGGCTGGACTTTTTCTTTTATTGTGCGCTACACCACCGACTTGTTGAATGGTGTGCCGTCTATTGTCATGGGAATCTTTGCCTACACGATCATCGTGATTCCCATGAAGCACTTCTCGGCCTTCGCGGGCGGCATGGCGCTGGGGGTGATGATGATCCCCATCGCCGTGCGCACCACGGAGGAGTCTCTGCGCGCGGTGCCGGGCATGCTGCGGGAAGGCGCCTTGGCCTTGGGGGCGAGCAAGTGGAAGACCGTGGCAACGGTGGTGGTGCCGGCGGCGATACGCGGAATCGTGACCGGTATCATGCTGACGCTGGCGCGGGTGGCCGGCGAAACCGCTCCCCTGCTTTTCACCGCCTTCAGCAATCACTTCTGGAGTTCGGGCTGGAATCAACCCATCGATACCTTGCCGGTGATGATCTATACCTACGCGGTCGGGCCTTACGACGATTGGCACCGGCAAGCCTGGGCAGCGGGACTGGTTCTTTTGGGATTGGTTTTGGTTGCCAATATTGGTGCACGCTTGGTTGTTTCCCGGGGAATATCGTTTCGCAGGGTGTGAGCTGTGACTTCTGCCTCGAGTGTTCCGACTATGCTTATGAAGACCTCTGAAGAATCCCGCCCCACTGAGCGTGCGGCAGGAACTGCAACTCCTTGGCCGGCCGACATCAAGATGCGCGCGGCCGGGTTGGACTTCTATTATGGGGGAAAGCAGGCGCTGTACACCGTTGGCTTGCAGGTTCCCACCGGGCGCATTACCGCGCTCATCGGCCCTTCCGGCTGCGGCAAGACAACCTTCCTGCGGATTCTCAACCGTATGTACGAGACGGTGCCGCAGGCGCGCCCCGAAGGTGAAGTGCTGCTGGATGGCGAGGACATCTTTTCGCTCGACGTGGTGAGCCTGCGACGAAGAGTGGGCATGGTGTTCCAAAAGCCCAACCCATTTCCCAAGTCCATTTTCGACAATATCGCTTACGGACTGCGCATCAATGGAATGGGTGGTCAGGGCACCATGGCGGAAGCCGTGGAAAAAAGCCTCAAGCGGGCGGCGCTGTGGGAGGAAGTCAAGGACCAACTCCATAAGTCCGCCTATGCGCTTTCCGGAGGCCAGCAACAGCGGCTGTGCATCGCCCGTGCCTTGGCCGTGGAGCCGGAAGTCCTGCTGCTCGATGAACCGTGCTCGGCCCTGGATCCGATCGCCACGGCGAAAATCGAAGAGTTGCTCTTCAACCTGAAAGACATATGCACCATGGTCATCGTGACGCATAATATGCAGCAGGCAGCGCGCGCGGCCGATTTTACGGGTTTCTTCCTGATGGGTCGCTTGATTGAGTTCAATAAGACAGCGGTCATCTTCAAGACCCCGGCGCGCAAAGAGACGGAAGATTATATTACCGGCAGGTTTGGATAGAGATGTAGAATCGGGTCATCTGGCCATCGGGTCATCGGGTCATTTAAGAACGCTCTTTTATCCTTGGTCTGTTGTGCGCAGCAGTTGAGGCTGCGAGACCGAATGACAGAAGCCATTGACGACGGACCACCGCCAGTTCTTCAATGGCTCGATGACCCGAGGACCCGATATTCAAAAGGGGGGATTTCACCGTTGCGCCACTTTGTTGAGGAATTGGATTTCTTGCGAAGCCGTCTGCTTGAGATGAGCGCGCTGGTGGAGGACTCCGTTTACCGCAGTGTTCTCTGCCTTTCGGATAAAGATCCCCAGCAGGCGCAAAAAGTTCTCCAGAATGAGTCGGAAATCAACCGCATGGAGATCGAAATCGACGATCTCGCCACCCGCCTGCTGGCTCTCCAGCAGCCCATGGCGACTGACCTGCGCCTGCTGACCTCCGCCATCAAGATTAATAACGACCTCGAACGGATGGGCGATTTGGCGGTCAACATCATTGAGCGAGCGCTTTCCTTGATTAATGAGCCGCTGATCAAGCCTCTTATTGACATCCCGGCGATGTCGAGCCGCGTCCAGGCAATGATTCGCAAAAGCCTGGATGCTTTTGTCAGGCGCGACGCTGAGCTTGCCCGCAATGTGCTGATTTCGGACGACGCCGTCGACGAGTTGCGCGATTCGATTTACGAGGAACTGATCGAATACATGGAACGCGACCCCAAGACGATTCGCCAGGGAATCAACCTCATGTTCGTGGCGCGCAACCTGGAACGGCTTGCCGACCACGCCACCAATATCGCCGAGGATGTTCTCTTCCTGGTCGAAGGCGTTGACGTCCGCCACCACGCTGAAACCCGGGAGCAAATCGGCTAAACGTGAAACTTGGCTTAGCGCCCGGCAGGGTCCGCTAGAGGATGGGTCCTTGCATGTTGGCGGACATTATGTCAGCCTTATGCCGCGGCGGAGCCAAGCCTAGCGGGTGTAGTCCCACTTCGCCACATGGAAATGCCGGGTTGCGGCTCCACCACCTCCGGTGCAAAACTCCTGGGTCAGGCCATCCAAACTCTGAGGCCAAACCGGCATCAAACGCATTAAAGGCCTTTAAGCCTATTCTTATTTTGTCTTTGACTGCGTCGGCCTTTTGATGATGAAATGATGAATCCGGTACCGACCCTCCGTTTCGATAGGGCGGTCGGTCAACGCTGGGGGGAAATGGGAATGAAGGCAAAAATCCTTGCATCACTGATCGCCTGCTCGCTCATCAGCGGCATGATGGCGCCCCTCTTTGCGCAGGAGGTGAATCCCAACGTCGACGAGATCACGGTCCCGGAAGGTACGGAATTCAAGCTCCAGTTGCACACCACCCTCAATTCCAGCACGTCCAAGGCGGGAGACCGGATCATGTGTACGTTGATTGACCCGGTGGCCGTCGAGGACCGCGACGTGCTCTCGAAGGGCGTGCGCATCGATGGCCACGTGGGTGAGTCCCGCGCCGCGGCACGCAAAGGCAAGGGCGGTTTACTCACGATTGTTTTCGACACCGTGGAACTTCCCAACGGCCAGAAAGTGGCGATCCTCGGTTCATTAACCGAAGTGTTCTCCAGCGAAAGCGGCAGTGACCCGAACGTGGGGCCGGAAGGGGAACTGAAAGGCAAAGGCCCCAATCGCAAGCAGCAGGCTCTGCTCGTCGTGGCTCCGGCAGCCGTGGGAGCGGCGGCCGGTATTGGGACCGCCATCGGCCTGGGAGCTTTGGGCGTCATGACCGCGCTCTTCCTCCCCAAAGGCAGACAGGCTTCTCTGGCTGCGGGCTCGCTGGTGGGCATGCGCCTGGATCGCGACGTTACCTTGGTGATCCCTTCCGCCGGAAGATAGAAACTCCAACCAAGTTGCTTTCCCACGAATCGCGCTATTTGTGATTTGCGATTTTCGGAGTCGGCAAATTGATTCATCTTCTCAACTGGCCCTGCCGATAGCCGAATTGGGGGAGTGTCACGCAGGGGTTTGGCCGTCGGCTCTGTCCTTCTGGACCGAATTCATGAAGCGGACTTCCGATTTATGCCTTGACAAAAGGCCAATGCCCACTAATAGCCGTAATATGGGACCGGAGCCGCCAGTTCAGGAAGCGCCGCCGGGGGTATCGATGGGGCCGCAGGGCCAACCCGAGACGACGCATGGGGGGAAGGGGTCACTTCTGCGGGCGGACGAGATTGCCCTGATTTTCGGCGCGCAGTGACATAAAGTCTATGCCAATACTGGAGCCACGTTCTTTCTTCAACGGCGCTGGCGGGCGCGAAAAGCCCTGGACCTCACACAACGGAGGTCGGCGCTACGCTGACTCTAGAGAAGGCGACGGTAGCGGCGTGCCCCTCTGCCGACGTTGTGGCGTGGGCGAGCGCCATGCCCGCCATATGGTCTCAGCATTGGTCGAGCGAGGGGTACTTGCCTCGGAGAGTCCGCGCGCGCCGCTGCGCCTGGTCTTCCCGGCGGCCCCTGCCTCGCGCTGGATGCCGGGATTGTTTCCCGAGAAGCACGTGTAGCGCCCCGATGCATCGGGGCGGCTTTTAGGTTCAAATCCTCGTGTAATGACCGGGCGAGATTCGCGACCCATTTACGCGCGATGCTGTGCAGAGGGCAGCGGTGAAGGGAACGGCAGAGCACGGGTGGGGACGAAGAACCGCGGACCTAAAGGACAGGCGCGCTACGCTGGCTCATCGGAAGACGGGTAGAGCCGCCACCAACCAGAGCCACATTTTCAACTTGCTTTTTCGGCGCTGAATACTAAGAATGGTTCAAACGATGAGCATCCCAATTGACGCCACATTAGAGAGGAGACACGCGATCAACGTACGGCGCTCGCTCTCTAAACTTCTCTCTACGGACCTTGATTTTCATCAGGATGCAAGCAATTATGCTAGCCACGCTCTGCACGCTTTTGCGGCGGAATTCCCTCCACAATTGCCTCGGCTTTTTATCGAGGGACTTACTGTCAAAGGCGAGACAGTCATGGACCCCATGATGGGGAGCGGAACCGCGATTGTGGAATCTTTCCTGTGCGGCCGGCGAGCCGTCGGATTTGACATTGATCCTCTCGCGTTAATGATATGCAGGGTGAAAACCCATCCTGTTGACTTTCTGGAAGCAACTTGGGCGGGCAAACGCGTAGTCAGCTCCGCCATTAAGCTCCTTCAGCGCACGCAACCCTGATTTCCAGAATAATCTTGGGAGGCGGAAACTTTCATGAAAGCTGTGCGGGAATTTTGGATTGACGCAACTGACAGGACACACCTCTATTACCGAGTTGCAGCAGCATCAAGTGAAGAGGCCCTTGAGAAATTTGAAAATGGCGAGGGCGAGTACGTTGGGTGCAATGACGAATCTAACGAAAAGGTCGAGGGCGTGCTTGAGGATAGGCCTTCGATTGCCTGGAAATAGCAAATCGCGCGTTTCAGGTCAAAGGATGCCCACGTCCTCTTCCAATTCTCTATAAGCTTTCTTCTTCGTATACAGTTCCTGCATTTTCTCAATCTCAATAAAAGCAATGCGATCTCGGATCTCGTGGAATGTGCCGCTCAGCAGAGAGTCGGCCTTTTCTCTGTCGCCCGGACCGGCAACAAGGAAAATGCGACTATTCCATAGGTCGTAGGGATGTTTGAGTTTTGCGAGAGCATGGTAAATATCGCCGCCGACTTGGATCTCAAAAACGTAAGTCGGCATTGATTTCTCGACTCTCCTCCAAACCACGTCCAACCTCGTTTCTTCCATTGGGTATTCAACTTCGGCAATAAACTTCTGAATTCTTCCCATCTCTGCTATTTTCGCCTTAAGTTCTTCATGCAAGCCTGTCACATCACCTTTCTCGCGGACTGGCGGTGCAATGAATGCCTTGAAGGCTTCTAGAGCTACGTCTCGCGCTTTCTCTTTCAGGGCCTGGAAGCCCGCTTGCACAATTGCACGAAGGGAGTCGATCTCGATCCTCGAAGTTTCCCATTCGGCGGGCGGGAAGCAAAACTCGACATCGAATTCAAACCTCAGCGGCCAGAGGACTTCGCTCTTTTGAATCTCTACAGGCCAGAGCGGCTGGTCCTGCTTGAATTTTGTGCTCACTTTGCCCAGCCCGATGGCACCACCGACAGGTCTGGTTACGTAAAACACTAATCCATCGCCCTCGGTGACTCGCTCCCACCAGCGCTTTTTTGTAGCTTGCAAGCCGCTAAGGCTGGAATTAGCATGACAGGATCTTCTGCGCGGGTTCTCAAGACTCAGTGTGAGAGTTTGGTTTAGCGCACAAATCGCAAGAAACGCAAGGCGTGCGCCATCCGCGAACGCAGAAGCTGTCATATCACTGTTGGAGTCAGCCACCCCTGGTCTTTCAGAACCTGCCATGCTAGACGAATTTGCTTGTCTTCAAACACCCGTTTTCGCTGGCTCCAGCCATACGTTTTTTCGACGGCTTGATCCGCGGAACGAGCTCCCTCGCGCGCGAAAACCCAATGGACTGTAGCTAAGAGCTCCATTCCATAGGGGGTCTCAAATCCGTGTATCAAACGAGACACACGGTCGAAGCGTGCCTGTGTGTCCGGGTGCGCGGCGATGGAACCTGCCGCCAAACCTGCGATCCCTGGCAGGAGTTCAATGGGCCTTTCGGGCTTATCCTCGGCATCGCCATAACCAGTAATGAAGTGGCCTTCAATCAGGCTCAATAAGTGACGGAGGTTCGCAGCGTATGGTCCATAGGTCGCTTTCTCGTACCTGAGATTAAGGCGCTCGCCTGCCACCTGCATGAAGTACATCAACTTGTGAATTTCAAGGAGAGACACGAATGGGTCCAAGACTGCCGCAAGATACCGAACTATTAGTTCTATTAGGACGGCCCGTCCCGGCGTCATGCGCGGGAAACGACGCTCCTTGGCCATCTTGTCTGCTGTCGGAGCGCCTACCGGCTCAAACAAGAGCACGCGCACGCCCTGTAATTCACGAAATGCTTGGATAATGCGAGGCCGCACCACATTCCAATCTAGCCCGCCCAGACCACAGCCCAAAGGGGGCACGGCTAATGACCGAATTCCGCGTGCCTGAATCTCTTTCCCCAGCGCACGCAGACCTGCATCGATATCCTTGAGGCTGCTTTTGCCCTTCCAGTGTCGTTTCGTGGGAAAGTTAACAATGAACCGTGGTCCCGTGAGCAGCCCGGTCTCGTATACCAGCATGTTTCCTGGGCGCACATCTCCCCGCTTGCAGGCTGCTTCGTAAGCCTTAAAGTTTTCGGGAAACGCTTTGCGAAATTGAAGGGCGATGCCCCTACCCATGATGCCGACGCAGTTCACCGTATTCACAAGTGCGTCAGCTTCCGCAAGCAATATGTCGCCCTGTTTTAGCTCGACCATGATCCGCCGTTACCTTAATAGTACCACGCCGTCTTTATCGCTACTTCAGGTTGATGCTGCGCCCCGCTGATAACGGCCGCCACCTGTTTCTCAACTTCGGCGTCGATCACACCGATAAGTTCAACCAATTTCCAGGGAAAAGACTTTTCAAACAAGAACTCTGCCTGTTTGCTTTCCTTTATATCGGGATCGCGCCAGTCAGTTGCTGCGATCGCT
>Ga0209039_10000168_pt1 | contig 60485 bp, 46 predicted proteins | sample BogFormECP12_OM1_FD_188238 | JGI IMG/M metagenome (GOLD analysis project Ga0209039, IMG submission 188238) | Bog forest soil microbial communities from Calvert Island, British Columbia, Canada - ECP12_OM1 (SPAdes) (version 2) | ecosystem: Environmental > Aquatic > Freshwater > Wetlands > Bog ...
ATTGAATCTTTATGATGGGGTCCCGCACCTGCTGACCCCTATCGTCACCGAGCCTAAACGGGCTGCAAACGCCCTGTGCCGCGCCGTCATGGAGATGGACGATCGTTTGCGCAAGCTTGCCGAGCATGGTGTGCGCAACATTGACCAATACAACAAATTGTTCGAGCCGGAATCGACCCTGAACCTGTTCGACAACAATGGCGAGCGCGAGCGTCCACTGCCCTACATCGTCATCGTGATCGATGAACTCGCCGACCTGATGATGGTAGAACCGCAGGGCGTGGAAGAATCCATCACGCGTTTGGCGCAGATGGCGCGCGCCGTAGGAATTCACCTGATCCTGGCCACGCAGCGGCCCTCCGTGGATGTGATCACCGGCTTGATTAAGGCCAACATGCCGTCCCGCATGTCCTTCCGCGTTGCCTCCAAGGTGGATTCGCGTACCATCCTGGATTCCAACGGCGCGGAAGCCCTATTGGGCCGCGGGGACATGCTTTTTCTGCCGCCCGCGAGTTCTCGCCTCCAGCGTTTGCACGGGCCGTTGATCACCGAAGGGGAAATTGAGAAGGTAGTCAGTTGGTGCAAATCCCAGTCGCAGCCTCAATACAACGAGGAGTTCCTGGAACCCATCCGCGATAAAGAGCAGGAGGAAGTCCCCGTGGATGAGGAAGAGGCTGCGGAACTTGATTCCGTTTACGAAGACGCTGTCCGCATCGTGGTGGAATCCGGCAAAGCCTCGACTTCCCTGCTGCAACGCCGCCTGCGCCTCGGCTATGGGCGCGCGGCTCGGCTGATTGACATGATGGAAAAGGACGGCATCGTGGGCTCTCCTGACGGCGCGCGCCCCCGCGAAGTGCTGAAGCGGCCAGACTGGCTACGGGAAGTGGATCAATCCCTGCGCTAAGTTTGGGCCCTTGGCAGTCCCCCCGGAGTCATCTCGATACCCCGATTCAGGGTTACTCTCTGCGGGGCCGGGGACCGAGCCCGCCCCTAGAATCGGCGGCTCGGCGTTTTCTTCTTGAGCCGTTGGCCCGGCAGTGGTATGAAAATGCAGGGGAACTGGCCTTCGGGGCCAGCCCGGCAGGAAATCCGACTAATTCCCCCATGACCAGGGATGGAGGACGCTCATGGCTACCGAACCCTATCCTCAACAGAGACGGTCTTCGCGGCTCCCCTTCCGATGCCGCGTGAAGATCAGCGGATTTGACCCGGGAGGGAATGCGTTCAGCGAAGAGGCAGAAACCATCACCATTAGTAAATTCGGGGCGTCCTTAGCGATCAAACGCCATTATGCGATGGGCCAGACCCTTACGCTTCATACCCTCGATCAGGGCCACACGGGACAGTTTCAAGTTGTGTGGATGGGCCAACCCGGGACCCGTGAAGACGGACAGATCGGGATCGAGTGGTTTGATGCCCGCCGCTTCTGGGGCATAGAGTTTGCACCGGAAGATTGGGGCGGGCGTTAGACTCGGTTTTGGGCTTCAAATCTTGACAAGGAACCAAATCCATCTGAGAATATTGGCACGGACTTGAGTCGCGCTGCGGTGCCTCTGCTTGCCGCAGCGGGGGGTAGTGACTCGGCCCGGTCATACAGGATCCATGTGTGCCGCGGTAGCTCAGGTGGTAGAGCGCAGCCCTGAAAAGGCTGGCGTCGGCGGTTCAACTCCGTCCCGCGGCACCAACTGCTTTGCGGCCACAGAACCCACCCAGCATGTGCAAACACTTCGCCAATAATTCCATTGGGGAAGGGCCGTGATTTGAACACGGTAACAACCGCGTCTTGCCGCTGTCGAATCCGCAAACCCCGAAAGGCAGCAATGATTTAGAATTATGTCTTGAGGGATTGAAAGGTGGCGCTTTCGGAGCGAATCAACGGCTTTGTCCTGGCAGGTGGCAAGAGCAGCCGCATGGGTCAGGATAAAGGACTCCTGTGCCTCGGAAACCAGCCGCTGGTTCTGCGTGCGGCGGAAATTCTCCTGCCCATCGTGCATACGGTCAGTCTGCTGGCCCCGCCGGACCTATACGGGAACCTCGGTTTTCCGGTAATCGCGGACCTGTGGCCGGATCAGGGACCCCTAGCCGCCCTCTGCACAGGTCTCATTTCTTCTGATGCCGAATGGAATTTGTTTCTTGCTTGCGATCTCCCCCGCGTCAGCCCAAGGTTCATTGAATTTCTGGCTCAGCGAGTTCGTGCAACACGTTCCGGCGCCGTGGTGCCGCGCCCGCAGGAAGGCTGGCAACCGCTTTGTGCAGCCTACCATGCCCGCTGCCAGACGGCGTTTGAGCAGGCCCTCCGCCAACGTCGACTCAGTATCGTTGAGCTATTTGGTGAACTACACCCGGAGGCGATCACGCCCGAGGAAATGCTGCGCATCGGCTTGAGCGAAGCAGAGTTCGCCAATGTGAATACACCGGAGGAGTGGACCCGGCTATCACGGCTTCTGGAAGGGCAGCTATGAGTCTCCGTCCTTGGCGCCGGCAAGTTCGCATTCCTCCCCCAGGCTCCGTCAAAGTCCGTTGGGGTTCTTTTCGCGCACGGTGGATTCATAGGTTTGGAGGCATGCGGCATCCGGGACTTTGAGGGAGCCCTGATTCCTCCCCGCATGGTTATTGACTCTGGTGTAGAATCACAAGGTATAAGGGCAGGGGGCGACCACGCGATGGCCGCCAGGCTCGCGTCGCGCGGCGCACTATCAGGGGAGCATGATTCACCAAAATCAGCAGGGGGAGGACCCGTTGGCTGCTCAGCCCACTATGCGGGGAGAAGCCCCGTCCGTTACCGTCCCGATCAGTAGGGTAGAAGGTTCCCACACTTCGAGGACTGATGATTTGTTGGCCGTGGAAGAGGCGCTGGAGATTCAACTCGGCCAACGGAGCCTTTCGATTACCATGCGAACGCCGGGAAACGATCTCGAATTGGCGGCCGGCTTTCTCTTCTCCGAAGGGATCATCCGCGACCGCACGGATATCCGCTCCCTGGGGCGTCCGAGGGACGGAAGCCCTGACATAGTGATGATTGAGTTGGTGGGGGGAGAGACGCAGCCGCCCGTCCAGGCTGCACGGAATTTCCTGATGACGTCAGCGTGCGGCGTTTGCGGAAAAGCCTCGTTGAGCGACCTTGAGGCCAATTCTTGCCCGGTCCTTCCCCGGGATGACATTCAAATTGAGCCCGCGACTATTCACGGCCTGCCCGACCAACTCCGGCGGGCACAGAGCGTTTTCGACAGTACGGGAGGGTTGCACGCTGCCGCGCGTTTCAATCTCCAGGGCGAACTGGAATCCGTGCGGGAGGATGTCGGGCGGCACAACGCAGTAGACAAGCTGGTGGGCGCCGCGTTATTGGATCACCGCCTGCCGCTCGCGAGATCGATTCTCCTGGTCAGCGGCCGCGCCAGCTTCGAACTCGTGCAGAAGGCGCTTATGGCGGGCATCCCGGTAATGGCGGCGGTCGGTGCGCCTTCCAGCCTGGCGGTCGCCACGGCGGAACGCGCGGGAATGACGTTGATTGGTTTTCTGAGGAACGGTCGCTTCAACGTGTATACCGGAAGCCACCGTATTCTCGAATTGGGGCTACCTTGATGAAACTTCGTCTTCAGGGAAAACGCCTATCCCAATCCTCTCGCGCCTGGACAGGAATGAGTTCTCGATTGTGGATAAAGGGCCGAAGGGCACAGGTATTGGCAAATACCGGCAGGCCGCTTCTCTGACTAATTGTCCCCCTCTGGCCACGAATAAGGCCCGCACGCCAATAGTCTGCTGGATCAAGAAAACAAGTTGACAAAGTGTCTGGTGACCGGTACAAATGGGGCATCGCCAAGGATTCTTTATATTCGGCGTTCATGGAGGTCCACTATGGTTACCACGCGCAGGGACTTTCTGAAGGTCAGTACGGTGGGGGGGGCAGCCGCCGCGATGCTGGGTTTTGACCTGGCTCCCGCTTACGCCGAGATGCGCGCCCTGAAGATCGCCCGCGCCTCGGAGACACGCTCCACTTGTCCTTACTGCTCGGTGAGTTGCGGTGTCATCATCTACACTCAGGGTGATGGCGCTAAGAACGTGACGCCGTCCGTGGTCCATGTAGAGGGCGATCCCGACCATCCCATCAATCGCGGAACGCTCTGCCCCAAGGGTTCGTCGTTGCAGCAAGACATCCTCAACGAGCGCCGCTTGCTGAAGCCGCAGGTGCGTCGTCCCCGTTCCGACCATTGGGAGGATATTCCCTGGGATGACGCCATCCAGGAAATCGGCGCCTGGGTGAAAAAGACGCGCGACGAAACCTTCATCGAGAAAGACGCGCAAGGCCACACCGTCAACCGCTGCGAAGGCATCGCGTGGACGGGCGGTTGCACCGACACCAACGAGTTCAACTACCTGGTTGTAAAATCCATGAGGAGTATGGGCCTGTGTTATCTCGAAAACCAGGCCCGGGTTTGACACGGCCCCACGGTCTCAAGTTTGGGACCTACCTTCGGGCGCGGGGCAATGACCAATGGCTGGATCGACATCAAGAACACTGACATGATGTTGATCGAGGGCGGGAATCCAGCCGAGAACCATCCTTGCGGCTTCAAGTGGGCGATTGAAGCCAAGCGCAACCGCAACGCCAAGATGATCGTGGTCGATCCGCGCTTCACGCGCACGGCCGCCGTCGCCGACCTGCACCTTCAGATCCGCACCGGCACCGACATTGCCTTCCTCGGCGGGCTGATCCATTACGCCATCGAGAACGGCCGCATTGCCAGAGACTATCTGGTGAATTTCACCAACGCCGCTTTCATCATCAAAGACGGCTTCAAGCTTCCCGAAGATGGGCTCTATTCAGGGTTCGATGCCGCCACCCAAACCTACGACAAATCAACTTGGAATTACGCTGAAGGCGGGGACGTGAGCGGAACGCCCGGGGGGCCCGCAGTGGCTTCGCAGGCGGCTCCGCCACCGTCAGCAGGCAAGCCCGGCACGTCGGCCCCTCCGCCCCTCCTGCCCGAACACGTAGCCTACGATCTCACCCTCCAGCATCCGCGCTGTGTGTTTCAGCTTCTCCGCCAGCAGTATTCGCGTTACACGCCGGACGTGATCGAGAAGATCACCGGCATTCCGCAGGACGAGTTTCACAAAGCCGCCGAACTCTTCACTTCGATTCGCAAAGACGGCGATATGAAGAAGGTCGCGACCATCATCTACGCGGTGGGTTGGACGCAGCACACCTCCGGCACGCAGACGATCCGCGCCGCGGCCATGCTCCAACTTCTGCTCGGCAATGTCGGGCGCGCGGGTGGCGGAGTGAACGCGCTCCGGGGCCACTCCAATATTCAGGGCGCCACCGATATGGCGGGAGTGTTTGACCTTCTCCCGGGGTATTTGAAAGTCCCGAACCCGAACGACAACAACTTGGAAGCGTATCTGAAGCGCATTACACCCAAGGCCTCCAAGCCCGGACCGTGGCAATCGATGAACTATTGGTCGAACACGCCGAAGTTTGCCGTGTCGCTCCTCAAAGCCCTGTATGGTGACTCCGCCCGCAAAGAGAATGATTGGGCCTTCGATTATCTGCCCAAAGTGGATCGAAATTATTCGTGGGTGCAAATCTGGGACAACATGTACAGGGGCAGCGTCAAGGGTCTATTCGCATTCGGGATGAATGGCGTCATGATCGGCCCCGATTCCCAGAAAAACATTGAGGCGCTCAAGAAGGCAGATTGGCTGGTGGTGGGCGAAATCTATCCTGACGAGACCAGCGAGTTCTGGAAGTCGCCGGGGATCACGCCGGAGGAAATGAAAAGCATTCCGACCACCGTCTACCGCTTGCCCTGCGCCGGCTTTGCAGAAAAGGACGGATCGTTCACCAACTCGGCCCGCTGGTTACAGTGGAAAAATGCCGCGCTGCCGCCGCCGGGCGATTGCCGCCTCGATCAAGCCATCCTGGCGCAGATTTTTCTCAAGGTGCGCGAGCTCTACCAGAAAGAGGGCGGTAAGTTCCCTGACCCGATTCTGAATCTCACCTGGCCTTACAGTGATCCCCACAATCCCTCGCTCGCCGAGGTAGCGAAGGAGATCAACGGCAAGGCGCTCGCAGACATCACCGATCCCGTGACGAACCAGACCATCAAGGCTGCCCAGCAAATTCCCTCGTTCGCTTGGCTGCGCGACGACGGCGCCACGGCCTGCGGCAACTGGATCTACTCGGGGAGCTGGACGGAGGCCGGGCCGCAACTGGCCCGGCGCGGTCCCGAGGACCCTTCCGGGCTCGGCATCTACCCGAACTGGGCCTGGAGTTGGCCCGTGAATCGCCGGGTGCTTTACAACCGGGCGTCTTGCAATGCGGAGGGCAAGCCGTGGGACGCCGACCGCCGCCAGATCTGGTGGAACGAAGGCGCTCAAAAGTGGGTGGGGCACGATGTTCCGGATTTCAAACCCGATTCGAATCCGAAGGATCACGTGGGACCCTTCATCATGAATCCGGAAGGCGTGGGCCGGCTCTTTGTGCCGATTGGCGCGGTTACGGACGGGCCCTTCCCGGAGCACTACGAGCCCATCGAAAGCCCGACCGCCAACTTGCTGCATCCCAACCAATCGAATAACCCCGTGGTGAAGCGGCTGAAGACACCGATGGACAAGTACGGCACGGTGGCCGATGGCTTCAACATCGTCTGCACCACTTACCGGCTGACCGAACACTACCACTACTGGACCAAGAACAACCCTGCCAACGTCGAGCTGGTGCCGGAACCCTTCGTCGAGGTGCCCGCCGAGCTAGCCGACGAAATGGGAATCAAAGGAGGCGAACGAGTCAAGGTGACCAGCGCCCGCGGCGAATACATCGCCCGGGCCATGGTCACGCGGCGGATTAAGTCGATGCTGATCAACGGTAAGAAGACGTACCAGATCGGCATCCCGATTCATTGGGGCTATCGGGGAATCGCCGAGGACGAGGGCCGGACGGCGCATACGCCGACCAACCTGCTTTCACCTACGGTCGTTGACCCCAACGCCTTTACACCGGAGTTCAAGGGGTTTCTGGTGAAGTTGGAGAGGGCGTAGAAGAGCAGGGGTCAGGGGTTAGGGATTAGGGGCTAGCAAAAGCCGGTAGCCACGGTCAGTGCAGTTCTGACCGTGGGTTCTTCTCCGGCAGTCAGCAGCAGGCCACATGCGGACTGACGACGTGCATCTGCAATTGGGGCATCGGGCATGAAAAAGCCCACGGTCAGAACTGCACTGACGGCTACCTGCGCTGATAGAGAAAATCGAGGTCGCGGGCCGCGCGCACCGACAATTCAACGCGTTCGGCCGGAGGCGATGTAGGGCCGAACAGCGTTCGGCCCGGGCCGAGCGCTGCTCGGCCCTACAGCCTCTGCCGCACTGTGCAACCTCCGCGAACTCCGTGTGAACCGCACTTAAGATCGGTGCGAACCGAACCGAGGAAAGGCGATCATGAGCCAGGCCACACTGCGCATCGTGAAAATCTCCGGACACCCCGGCCCGGTGGCGGGGCAAGGGATGCAGCGGGAGGAGCCAGTCTCGAAGCTGGTAGACACGACCACCTGCATCGGATGCAAAGCTTGCGAGATTGCCTGCCAGGAGTGGAACGATCTGCCGTTCGCCACCACCTCCTTCGACAACACCTACCAGACGATGCCCCACACGGAGTGGAACTTCTGGAACCTGATCAAGTTCAACGAGCAGCCCAAGGCCGACGGCGGGATGATGTGGCTGATGCGCAAGGATCAGTGCATGCACTGCGCCGAGCCAGGGTGCCTTGCCGCCTGCCCGGCCGACAGCGCCATCGTTCAGTACGCCAACGGCATTGTGGATTTTCAACAAGACCACTGCACCGGTTGCGGCTACTGCATTACCGGGTGTCCTTTCGACATTCCCAAGTTCAATCCCGCGACGAAAAAAGTTTACAAGTGTACGCTGTGTTCGGACCGCGTCACCCAAGGTCTGGAACCCGCCTGCATCAAAGCGTGTCCCACCGGCTGCCTCCACTTTGGCACCAAGGACGACATGAAGGATCTTGCGGAAAAGCGCGCCACTCAGCTTCGCGAGCATTACGGGTTTGAGAAAGCGGGGGTTTATGATCCGCCCGACGTGGGCGGCACCGGCGTCATCTATGTGCTGCACGACGCCACCAACCCGGAGGCTTACGGCGGCCTGCCCTCCAATCCCTCGATTCCGTGGGCGGTCAAGCTTTGGAAAACGCCGCTGAAGATTCTCGGGAATCTCGCCATGGTGGGTGGACTCATCGGCGTCACCCTGCACTACCTGCGCTACGGCCCCAAGGTTGTGAAGGAGCAACCGCGCAGCGCCGGGGCAACAAAATCGTGAACCGGCCGTCGTGGCCGCCTAAAAGCGGTTCACACAGAGGGCACAGAGAAGTGCTCACAGAGGACACGGAGGAACCCCAGGGTCTTCTCTGTGTTCTCTGTGGAACCTCCGTGACCTCTGTGTGAAACGCCCTTAAGACCACGGGAGTGAAGAGTCCATGAGCACCACGATACTTCCCTACGATCCGGCCCGGGATGATTCTCACGAGAGTATCTTGCGCTACACTCTCGTTGAGCGCGTGATCCATTGGATCGCCGGCCTCGCTTATATCTATGTGTTGGCAACGGGCTTGGCCTTCTGGTCCCCCTTTCTGTTCTGGATCGCCGATCTCGTCGGCGGTGGACCCACCGCGCGCTTCTGGCATCCGTGGTTCGGCCTGCTTTGGTTTGCCGCGGTCTTGTGGATGTATGCGGCGTGGCGGCGGGATATGCGCACCACCGAGGCGGACCGCGAGTGGGCAAAACACGTCGGCGACTACATCCGCAATCAGGATGAGAATCTGCCGCCCATCGGCCGCTTCAATATCGGCCAGAAGGATTTCTTTTGGGTGATGTTCTACGGCGGCATTGCCCTGGCGCTATCTGGCCTAGCCATGTGGTTTGTCAACGACATCCCCTGGGATTGGCGCTGGCTGCGTTACACGGCGGTGCTGGTCCACGTGGTGGCCGCGCTGCTCACGATTGGCGGCTTCATCCTCCATGTCTACATGGGCACCGCCATGGTGCGGGGTGGATTCACTTCGATTATCCGAGGCGAAGTCACCGGCGACTGGGCGCGCCTGCATCACCGTTTGTGGTATGAGCAAGTCCGGGGTAAAGGCCCGGGGAAGAGTGAGGGCGCCTGAGTGCCAGTGAACGGCAAGAAGTGGGACCGGCGCATTGCCCGTGCCCGCGAACTCGCTGAGACGTATCCTTTCGCAAAGCAAGTCCTGCTTTTCTACTCCCAGCTTACAAACTTTCAGAAGAGCTCTTATCTTCAATACTCATCCGCCACATGTGCCACGGGCGTCCCGCCCGTGCGCAGGCATGGGCAGGATGCCCATAGCACTTCCCGGGACGAGGGGCAAAGCTCGCTGCCTGCGGCTCTGGATGACGCTGATCTGCGCCATCTTCTCACCCGCTGGCGACCTTTTCTCCGGATGATTGAAGCCGAAGCGCCCAGCTCCCTGGCCGGATTCGCGCGGGGGCTCAAGGCCCGCGGCCCCGATGCCGCGTCCGCGCTGCTCCGCTCAGCATGGCCCACCAACGCTCCCGCCGCGACCCACACAATCAATGGGGAAGCTTCCCTGTGGGCGGGACGCCCACAGGACAGCGGGCGGGACGCCCGCGCTACCTCAGCAGCGGCTGCCCAGCAGTCGTCCCTCAGCCCTTTCGAGTACTGCTGCGCCCAGGCCTTCTTGCAACCTTTTGCGGAGTTGCTCGCCGATCATGCGGAGGTGCCCGCGCCACCCGTCCGGCGCCCCTCCTGTCCCTATTGCGGGTCCTTACCCCTGGTAGGCGTGCTGCGACCCGAGGGCGAGGGGGCCAAACGTTCACTCGCCTGTTCGTTCTGCCGGACCGAATGGGACTACCTGCGCATCGCCTGCCCGGTGTGCGACGAGCGTCGTGAGGAAAAGCTCTGCGTCTATACCGCGCCCAAGTTCGAAGCCGTCCGGGTGGAAGCCTGCGGCACTTGCCGGGCCTACATCATCACCGTCGATCTGACCAAAAACGGCTTGGCGGTGCCGGAGGTGGATGCTCTCGCGGCCATCCCCCTCACCCTTTGGGCGGACGAAAATGGCTATCAGAAGGTCACTCGCAACGCCCTGTGCCTCTGAAGCTCATTGCAGATTGGCGTATTCCGCCTGGGCTTGCTTGAGGATCGGGATGTCGAGGTCAGCGTCTTTCCAGAGGGCGAGGAAATCCTGGTAGGCACTTTTCGCCTTAGCCTTTTCTCCCGACAAAGCGAACGCTCTGCCGAGTTGCAAGTGCGCCAGTGCGCCTATGGGATCGCAGCCAACGATCCCGCGGTGATCGAGTATCTTCCGGAATTCGGCGGCGGCTTCGGCGCCTTGGTGCGCGGCCAGATAGGCCTCGCCACGCACGTAGACCGGATAGAAGCCTCCGAAGAACGCATTGAAGTCGACTCCTGGTACGGCCAGCTCATAGGGAACGGCGATTTGCAGCATTTCGATCGCCTTTTGAGGCTCATTATGGTTCAGGGCGAAAAGTGCGCGAAGCGCCGGCAGGTAATTGAACTGGACCGATGTATCCTCCGGGAACCGCTTTTCCAGATCGTTCGCGAGCGTTTGAGCCCGCGTAGAATCCCCTGCGACCGCTAAGGCGAAAGCCGCGGCATACTCCACATCCCGGCCCTTGGAAAGATCGAGTGCCGCCGCCGCCCTTTGCCTGGCTTCGGGCGTGTCCCCGAAAAACGCATCCCACACTGCTGCTCCTGCATCGAACGTAGCCGCTCTTTCCCGCTGGCCTGCCTGCTGAGCCAAATCCGCGGCACGGCGTGACATCTTCCCAGCTTGTTGCAACCGGCCTGAACGGGCCAGGGCAAGAGCCTCCGAGTGGGACATCCAGTCTTCCGCTCCGGGCACGCCTTTAGCCCGAGCCGCTTCCCGATCCATTCCCACCTGGTCTTCCTTCAGAAACGCGATAAAGTATCGCAGAAGCAAGAGTTCAGGGACTTCGATTTTGCGCTCGGAGGCTCGCTCAAGGGTAGTCACGGCTTCCTCCAGGCGGTCCAGGTAAAAATAGCTGAAGGCAAGGTTGACGTACCCATAGGTGTGGTCAGGATTGAGCCCGAGCGCCTTCTTCGCTTCTGCGATTGACCTTTCAAACTTGCCTGTGCCTTGGGATGAGGCCCCCGACATCAAGGCGTGGGGTTCGACCTCACGAGGATAAGTTTGCGCCCACAACTCGCAGGTCTGCTGCGCTTTTTCCAGGTTCCCGGTCACCTGCCGCTCGTAGGCGAAAACGATAAAGAACTTCTCCCGATCGCTGGCGCGATCCCGCAGCTCATAGGCTTTGCTCGTGCTCTCTGCCGAGAGGACAGATTCTCCCATGCCACTATACGCGAGCCCCAGGAACGCATGCGCCATCGCGAATTTAGGGTCGATCGCGATGGCGCGCCTAAGAAGGGGGACGGCCGCGACATGACCAGTTGACAAGGCAACCCTCACGGCCGCGCTATAGGCTTTCAAAGCTTCGAGGGACGGCGTCGTTGCGTCCGCCAGCGGAGTATCGTGCTTTTCAACCGTGCTGAGCGATTCGCCGATGCGGGTTCGGAATCTACTGGCAATTTGACTCAGGGCATTCAGCACATCTTCCTTTCTTGCGGCTTGCGCCTGCTCCTCATCGAGGACATCCCCGGTGCGGCAGTTCGTGGCGCGTAACCCCAAGACGTACTGGCTTCCCAGGCTGGCCACCGAGCCATCCAGGACGGCGGCAGCACTTGCACTTCGCTCGCAAATTTCCCGAGCGAGCTCGGGAGTAAGTCGCGCATCCGCTGGCCGGCCCATCAGACCCAGCGCCTTCTGGATGTGCTCCTCCGAGACGAGGCTGAGAAAAGGCGACTGTTCAAGCTGTACGGCCAACCCTTGGCGAAGCGTCCCGTCAAACACCGGGTCGCCCGTCGTGTTGGTGAAATCGGCCAGAACAATCGTGTCCTTGTCGGTAAGTTTGGGTGGGCGGTGAAAATAGAAGTAACCTGCGACCAAGACCGCGAGCACCGCCCCGGCAGCAGGAATCACCACCTTCCATCGTTCTCGTAGGGGCGACCCTCGTGGTCGCCCTTTTGGGGCGGGCACAAGGCCCGCCCCTACGCGCCCGGAATCCGAGTCCCGCTTCAGGCGCCGGAGGTCGGTGCGAATTTCCGAGGCGTGCTGGTAGCGCAGCTCGCGGTCATTCTCCATGCATTTCGATATGATGGGCTCCAGCTCCGGCGGCACGCCCGAGCTCAGCCGCACCCCGGGCAGGTAAGGCTTGCCCGTCGCCATTTCGTACAGCACCAGCCCGAAGGAGAACAGGTCGGCGCGCGCGTCCAACGGCTTTCCCAGCGCCTGCTCCGGCGACATGTAACCGGCCGTGCCCATGACGATGCCCGGCTGGGTGAGAGACTCCCCGGCGCCATCCCGCGCGCCCAGTTGAGCCAGGCCGAAGTCGAGGATTTTGGCGTGATCCCTCTGGGTGATGAAAATGTTGGCGGGTTTGATGTCGCGGTGAACGATACCGGCGCTGTGCGCGGCATCCAACGCATCGGCGATCTCAATTCCCAGCGCCAGCAGCGCTTCCATCTCCAAGCGGCCGGCGGCCAGGCGTTGCTTCAGGGTGGCGCCCTCCAGATACTCCATGACGATGAAGGAGCGGCCGTCCTGCTCGCCGATGTCGTGAATGGTGCAGATGTTCGGATGATTCAAAGCGGAAGCTGCCCGCGCCTCGCGTCGAAAACGGCTCAAGGACCCCGGCTCACGAGCGAATTCGTCGGACAAGAACTTGAGGGCAACAAAGCGCTGAAGTCGAAGGTCCTCGGCTTTGTAGACCACTCCCATCCCGCCGCTGCCGAGGTTTCCCGCAATGCGGTAATGGGAGACGGTCCGGCCGATCAGGGCATCAGCGCTTTCCTGCGTGTCTTGGTTCTGCTGGTGAGCGAGGGCGCGCGCGGCCACTTCCATCGCCGGCCCTTCCAGGAAACTTCCTGCCTCTTGCTGTGAGGCCACGAGAGAGCGGACCTCGTGCTCCAGCGCTTCATCGCCCCTGCACGCCTGCCGCAGAAACGCGTCGCGCTGCTCGGGGGGATGCTCCAGCACCGACTGGAGCAGGCTATCGATTTGTTTCCACCGATCGGAATCCATCGCCTGTCTCGCCGGTCAATTCGCGGTAGAGCCAGGCCTTGGCCGTGCTCCAGTCGCGCATCACCGTGACGGATGATACTTTGAGCACCGCGGCCGTCTCTTCCACGCTGAGTCCACCAAAGAAGCGCATTTCGACCACCTGCGCTTTGCGGGGATCGAGGCGCGCCAGCCCGTTCATCGCATCATCCAGCGCCACCAAATCCTCAGGCCGGTCGCCGCCCACCACGGTGGCCTCATCGAGCGAAACATGCGGCACGCCGCCCCCGCGTTTCAGGTTATGGCGCCGCGCATGTTCAACCAGAATGCGTCTCATCAACTGAGCTGAAACCGCGAAAAAATGGGCGCGATTCTGCCACTGCATGCCCTTATAATCCACCAGGCGCACGTAGGCCTCATTCACCAGGGCCGTCGCTTGGAGGCTATGGCCGGGGCGCTCGCGTTTCATGTAGCGCCGCGCCAGGCGGCGCAACTCGTCATTGACGATAGGCGTCAGCCGGTCGAGCGCGCCTCGGTCTCCGTCACTCCAAGCTCGGAGCAACAAGCTCACTTCTCCAATTGGCGGCGTCTTAGCCTCATGGTCGTGTGGTTGTGTTGGCTTCCCCATTGCCCGAAACCCTTCAGGAATCATAGCCCCTTATTGCCGTCTGTTCAAGAAAAGTAATCCCGGCATGATAGTTCTGTCCCCCCCATTGCGCCTATCCAGATGAGGGCAGTGCTTAGAACAAAAAATCTTTGCGAAGCGAAAAGGAGAACATATGACAAGCAGAATGGAATATCACGGCCGGATTTCCGGTAGGGGCTGGCGAGCCGTATGCGGCGCGTTGGCGATGGGGGCGGTGCTTCTCTCGGCGGCCATTGCGATGCGAGCGCAGGAACAGGAAGCGTCGAAAGCGTCGAGTTATACCGTACTCTCCAAGTTTGCCGGTACCGGCGCGCACGGGGAATACCCCCTGGGGAGCGTAATTCGCGACCGGGCGGGCAACCTCTACGGTACCACTTTCAACGGCGGCGACCTCAGCGGATGCGGCGGATCCGGCTGCGGAGTGGTGTTCAAGGTGGATAGCAGCGGCAAAGAGACCGTCCTTTACAGCTTTAAGGGAGGAGCCGACGGAGCCTTTCCTGCCATGGATCTGCTTCGGGACGAGGCGGGCAACCTCTATAGCACCACCCATGGCGGCGGCGACTTAAACGGCAACCCAATCTGCGCCGCGGTATTCGGATTCCCTGGCTGCGGGGTGGTGTTCAAGGTGGATCCAACCGGCAACGAGACGGTCCTCTACGCCTTCACCGGAGGTGCGGACGGATTAGGCCCTTCTTCGGGTCTGGTTCGGGACAAGGCCGGCAACCTATACGGCACCACCATCGTCGGCGGAGACTTAAGCTTTAGCGCAAATTGCCCCGGCTCACCCATTCCCGGGTGCGGAGTGGTGTACAAGCTGGATCCAACCGGCAACGAGACCGTCCTCCACAGCTTCACCGGGCTTGCGGACGGGTACGGTGCATACGGAGACCTGCTCCTGGACGAGGCGGGCGACCTCTACGGCACCGCATCGAACGGCGGAGACGTAGGCGGATTTTGCAGCGAAGTGGTCGAGCCCGCTATCGGGTACCTCGGCTGCGGAACGGTGTTTAAGCTGGACTCCATTGGAAACTTCACCGTGCTGCACACCTTCAATGGAGCGGACGGGGGACCATTTCCTGACGGATGGCTGGTTAAGGATGACGCGGGCAACCTTTACGGCATGACCGGCAACGGGGGCGACTTGAGCGGATGCTCCAACTTGGGGTGCGGGGTGGTGTTCAAGCTGGATCGGAGAGGCAAAGAGACCGTGCTCTACAACTTCACGGGAGGCGCCGACGGATCAATGACATTCGCGGGTGTGGTCCGAGACGAGGCGGGCAACCTCTACGGCACTACCAACAACGGGGGCGACTTCCGCGGCTCCTTTTGCGCCGCTCTCGGTTGCGGGGTGGCGTTCAAGCTGGATCCAACCGGTAAAGAGACCGTCCTCCACACCTTCACCGGGGGTGCGGGCGGATTGAATCCTCAGGGAGGTCTGCTCCGGGACGAGGAAGGCAACCTCTACGGCACCACCGTCGGCGGCGGCGACACGTCGTCATGCAGCCCCACGTACGGCTGCGGGGTGGTATTCAAGATCGCCCATCCTGATTGCGACGATCTCGACATTTCACCAGAGGGCGTTGCCGCCGCAGGAGACGAGACCACCGATGGGCCGAGGGTAGTCCTGCTGGAAAACGTTCGCAAGCTGCTTCAGCAACGACGGGGCTTCGGCCAATTCGGAATTCCGCTCACAGGGCCGCGATGACCGTCCGGAAGTATGGAATTCGCGTGACCCCCCAACCCCCGAGGGGCGAAAGAACACGTCACACACTCAGGGGTCGTGATTTCTTTCGTCCCTGACGGGGCTCGGGCAGGGTGGGGGGCGCCGATTTTCCCAAGGTTGGCGAAGGTGTGAAATAATCCTCGGAAGAGCAAAAACCATTCACGCCAAGGCGCAGAGGCGCAAAGAAACCAAAGCAATTCTTCTTTGCGGTCTCTGCGCCTTTGCGTCTTGACGTGAGGTTGTTCATTTTTTCACAAGCGCCGTTTGGTTGCAGGTCCGCTGCGCGGTGCTACCCGCTCCTTAATCCCGTCCTTTCAAGAAAAGCAATCCCCGCGTGATAGTTCCGTCCCACCGTTTGCGCCTACCTAGATGAGGGCGACAGAACTCGCCCCATCAAGAAATTTCGCAGGACCAAAACCAAGGAGGAGATAACATGAAATCCAGAATACTCACGTGCATCACCGGGATGACCCTATTCACGGCGCTGGCCATGCCGGTGCGGATTGCCGCGCAAGTAAAATCACCGCAAGCAGAGCAGCCTAAGCAATATACCGTCACGGACCTCGGCACCTTGGAGGGCGCAACGTTTAGCCAACCGTTCTCTATAAACAAGACTGGCTTGGTAAGTGGCTCGGGGACCCTCCCCGGCGGCGCGATGCAGGCCGTCGTCTGGCTAAAGGGACTGGAAGCGGACATCGGCACGCCCGGGCTCGGAGGGCCGAACAGCATAGCGTTTGGCGACAACGATGGGATGCAGACCGTCGGTGAAGCTGAAACCTCCACTCCGGATCCCAATGGGGAAGACTTTTGCGGCTTCGGCACCCACCTCACATGCCTACCCTTCCTGTGGGAACAGGGCGTGATGACTCCGCTCCCGACACTGGAAGGCAAAAAGGGCGCCGCCAAAGGCAACAACGGCGTGGCGAACATGATCAACAACCTGGGAGACGTGGCCGGATTTGCGGAGAATGGGACCCCGGACGCAACCTGCCCAGCCCCCCAAGTCGACCATTTCAGGCCTGTCGTGTGGGAAAAAGGCAAAATTCGGGAGCTCCCGACGTTTCGGGGAGATCCGGACGGAGTCGCCCTGGGTATCAATGAAAGCGGGCAGGCTGTGGGCGCGTCAGGCACTTGCGCACCCTTCAACTCGAATACCTTCCTCAATCTCGTGCCGCGTCACGCCTTGCTCTGGGACAAGGGCACAGTAACCGACCTCGGCAACCTCGGCGGGGAAACGGGGAAGGCGGGTGGAAATCTCGCTTTTGACCTGAATAACCGAGGTCAGGTGGTGGGTATTTCGGACCTGTGCGACGATACAACCTTTCACGCTTTCCTGTGGACCAAGGCTAAAGGCATGCAGGATCTGGGCACGCTCCCAGGCGACGTTGCGAGTTCCGCCCCCGGCATCAACGAGGCAGGCCAGGTGGTTGGCCTGTCGCTGGACGCGAGCGGGAACGCACGGGCGTTTCTCTGGCAGAACGGCGAAATGACCGACCTCAACACCCTCATCCCTGCTGACTCCCCCTTGTTTCTGTTGTTCGCGTGCTCAATCGATTCCCATGGTGACATCGTAGGTTTGGCAGCGACAAACACGGGCGACCTTCACGCCTATTTGGCCACTCCGGTACAAGGCGAAGCCGGTAGCGAGGTCGGTAGCGAGAATGCCCGGCCCGCGTCAATTGGCGGGACCAAGTTCGTCGGTTCTTTCCGATGATGCCCGCCATCTGCTTCAGCAGTGAATGTGTTTCCGTCGATTCGTAGTTCGGCTTGGGGGCGCGCAAGCGGGGTAGCCACGGTCACTGCTTTTCGTGACCGTGGGCTTTTCTCATGCCCGATACCCCAGCGGTACCTTCACATCGTCGACGTGGATGGGGCACGCCGCTGAGAATAAGTATTCAGTTCTCAGTTCTCAGTTGTAGCCCACTGCGCAAGAAGCTGTGAAAAGATAAACAATCTCACGCAAAGGCGCCAAGACGCAAAGCCTCGCAAAGAACAACCGCGCTGTGTCCTTTGCGCCTGATTCGACTTTGCGCCTTTGCGTGAAATGCTCTTGCTCGTCCAGGAAAGGACTTACTGCTCCCACGATTGTTTGAGTGGTTGCAAGCCCTCGAGAAATTCGCTTGCCAACAATACGGTACCTTGCCACGGGAAGATCTTACCGACGAGGCAAGCGTGGACTTCTGCGTCCAGGTCGGCACAGCAATCGTGAATCACCAGCAGGCGGTAATCTGCGTCGGCGGCATGAAGGACGGTGGACAAGACGACTCCGCTAGTAGCTATGTCGCAGGGTAATAATACGTCCCCTTCATCACTCTTTCCGCCGGACCCGTCAATGAAACTTCGCCACCCTGCGGCCATGCCACCTCCAGCGTGCCAGCCTCCGTCCGGACGCGGACGCGCCGGTCCGTGAGGCCATTGAGAATGGCGGCCACCGTGGCGGCGCAGGAACCCGTTCCCGACGACATCGTGTGACCGACTCCCCGCTCCCAAAATCTCACCTCGATTTCGTCCTTGGAGAGCAGGCGGACGAACTCCACATTGGTGCGGTTGGGGAAATGCTCGTTGTGCTCGATCTCCTGGCCCAATCGCAGCCAATCGACCGTTTCGAAATCCGCCACAAACACGCTGCAATGCGGGTTCCCCATGGAGGTGATCGTAACCGGCAAGTCGCCCCGATGGGTCTCAAGGGGGAATCTAAGAAGGGGAGATGAAGCCTCTACCGTCTTGAATGGAATTTGCGCCGCGGTGAGAATCGGGGCGCCCATGCGCACGCGGAACATCCACTTCCTTTGGCTCGACTTCCCCTTTTCCAGCGTCTTTACCCCCGCGAGCGTTTCGATTTCCAGTCGGCGCTTCCGCGGTTTGCGTTCGATGAGAAACGCCCCCGCACAGCGAATGCCGTTTCCTGACATCTCCGCTTCACTGCCGTCCGCGTTGAAGAAGCGGATGCGCGCGTCGTGGCTTCGCACCCCGGATTTCATGACCACGATAAGGCCATCCGCGCCGACGCCAGTGTGGCGGTCGAGAATTCTGCGCGCGAATGGGGAAAGACTGGAGGGAAAATCGCTCGCCAGTACGACGAGCCAATCATTCCCCAATCCGTGGTATTTAACGAAAGGAATAACCTTGGTCATATTGGAAATGCCCCCAACCGCTACGGCGACGTAGAATCAGGCTTCTCGAAATTACGCTCAATCGGGCGGGCGCTGACTAGCGGTTCTGCCGCCCCGCTGTGCGGAAAGGCTTCGCCTTTCCGTGGAGTTTCTACATTCTTGGTGACGCGGCCGGTAGATTTCCCTAGGTCCTTAGCCGCTGTGTCAATCACGGCTGCTTTCCTGAAAATAGCTGTGCGAAGCACATAAGCATCGACGATGGCAGGTCGGAAGCTCGTGAACAGCCGCACGAATACTGGGGATCGGCCGCCATCACTTTTTTGATAGCCGGTATATTTTGAAGCTGCCCTCGCCCTGAAATTCTCCCTGATCGACAACTTCATAATCCTTGAAGGCCTGGGGGTAAGCCTGCATCAGGCTATCAATGGCGTCGCCATCACCACGGATAATCCACTCCACCCACTTTTCCGGCTCCGTGTGCATCCGGGGCCAAAATTTGCGACTCTGATTCGTAAGGGTATTACGAAAGTAGATACCGACTTCCGGCATCACGCAGGGCCACTTCCCCACCGCCACCAGGATACGTCCCCCATCGTAGCGCCCCCGCAGGAATTCGATGATAGCCCGCTGCCGCTGGGCGCGGCAAGGGGTATTCAGGATTCCTTCCTTCACCACGGGCAGTTCCCGGGGGCCCGCTGCCGTCAATACTGCAAACTGCCGTCCCAACAAAGCCAGAAAAATAATCAGCAGGGCTAGGCGGAGCCTCTTTCCCAAAAGCGGGGGAAAAACAAACGACGGAAACAGAGCGACCGCCGCAATCATTTCCACCCCGTATCGCAAGTTGTAATACGTGTTAGGGAAAAGCGTCGGCACATAGAGCGGGACCGCCGCGTACGCCATGGCCTGAATATAGAAGGGCAGCGGAACGATGAGCAGCACGGCCACCGCTCCGCGCCGGGATTCGCGCCAACTTACACCCCAGGCCACCAAACCCAGAACCGCTAACTCCAACGCCCAGATGCCAATCACAAGCTTAAGATCTTCCAGATAATAGCGCGCGGAAAGGAGCAAGCTCCCATCGGTGGGATAAAGGAAGGCCGTGGTTGCCACCTGGTGGGCGTAGATGTCTTTCGCCGACCCGAGGCCATTATAGAATTCCAAAGGGTTCTGGAAGCGATGGGCATTGTGAATAAGCCACAACAGGGGGCCGGTGCCGGCGACGGCGGTGAAAAACGCCGCGCGAACGAAGCGCTGCCTCCACGGGTAGGGGTGGATCAGCAATATCAGCAGGGTGGCAAACGGCAGAACGTTCCACCCCTCATAACGCGTAAGCGTTCCCATGAACGCGGCTACGGCTGCGCCCGCCAGCGACTTCCACGAGCCCGATTGCGAATAGCGAAAAAGCGCGTAAGCAACCAGCACGGCCCACAAAAGGGCCAGCGGCTCGGTCAGCGGCGTGCTCGCAAGATAAAGAAAGCTGGGGCACATCAAAGCCCCGGCCAGAGCCACTAGCCCTGCCGCCAGGTTACGATTGATTTCCGCCCCCAGGCGGAAGAGCAAATAACACGTCAATGCAAACGCCGCGGACGAAACCAGTCCGCCCGCCAGGCCGGTGCGCCAAAGAAAATCGTTGGCGGCCAGCGGGGCGCAAATCAAGTGGTAAAGAGGCAACCAGACGCTGCCAATTTCCTCGTAGCCAGGGGTAAGGGAATCAAAGATGCGGCGCGCGCCCTCCATGTGGGCCAGTCCGTCGCCATAAAGGTTTGACAGACCTCGGGTGTAGAAAAAGTGGAGGCTGGCGCAGGTTACTCCCAGAATCAGAATGGCCACTGCGCCATGCGCCGCGGCGGGAATGCGCCAAGGTTCATCGTGCGATGGGTGGGATTCGACGGCAGAATCAGGCATCAAAATGCGTCAACTGTTTGATTTCGCGGTAACGCGATTCGATCTCCCCCGGCGTCAGGCGTAAAAGGCGGCCCAGACCGAATTCTTCCACCGCAAAACTTCCCATGACCGACCCATACACAGCGGCACGCCGCAGGTTGGCGTCCGACAGGTCACCGGTGCGCGCCAAGTGGCCCATGAACCCGCCCGCAAAGGTGTCGCCCGCCCCCGTGGGATCGAAAACTTCATCGAGCAGGTAAGCGGGTACCGTGAAAATGGACTCCGGGCCGAAAAGCGTGGCGCCGTGCTCACCGCGCTTGATCACCACGATGCTCGGACCGATCTTGCGAATGCTCTCCGCCGCTTTTTTCAAATTGTGCTGATGGGAAAGCATCCGGGCTTCGCCTTCGTTGATCAGCAGAATATCCACCGTCGCCAATACTTTTGCCAACTCTTCGGGCATGTCCTGAATCCAGTAGTTCATGGTGTCCAGGGCGCTGGCGCGAAGGTTGGGAAGCGCGCGGCGCACGTTGAGCTGCAAGGTCGGAACAATGTTGCCGAGAAAAAGAAATTGGCTGTCGAGGTAAGCGGCAGGAATCTTGGGCACGAAGCTTTCAAACACATTGAGCTGGGTGTCCAGCGTGTGCGCCTGATTCATGTCGCCGGTGTATTCGCCTTTCCAACGAAAGGTCCGGCCGGGAACTCGTTCCACTCCCGCCGTGTCGATGGAGCGTTCGCGAAAAACCCGGAAGTGTTCTTCCCCAAAGTCTTCCCCGACCACTGCGACGACGGAGACCGAAGTGAACCAGCTTGCCGTGACAGAAAAAAACGTCGCCGACCCTCCGAGAATTTCCTCCGTCTTGCCGTAAGGCGTGCGAATAGAATCAAAGGCAATCGAACCAACCGCCAGTAGTGACATAAGGGTACCCTTAACCTCGCTAGAGTGGATTGACCGGCAGCTTTTACTTCAGATACTTACCCACCAGCAGGGCCAGCTTTTTCTTGGTCGCGGCGGGAATCTTCTTGCGATCGGTAAGAATCGCGTGGGCAAGCGCCGAAGCGCACTTGCAGTTCCGCGCCACAGGGAGAGAGCGGACTGCGTGCCGCACAATCTTCTGTGAATTTTCCACGTTGCGCGAAAGATAGTCAAGGACCTGCGTAACCGTGACGGCGTCGTGATCGGGGTGCCAGCAATCGTAGTCCGTGACCATGGCCAGGACGGCGTAACAGATTTCCGCTTCGCGCGCCAGCTTGGCTTCCTGCAAGCTGGTCATTCCGATGATGTCCATGCCCCACGACCGGTAGAGGTTCGATTCCGCCTTGGTGGAAAAGGCCGGGCCTTCCATGCAAAGGTATGTCCCCCCCTGGTGAAACGCCACGTCGCCCCCGGCACACGCTTCCGCGAGCACATCGACAACCGTAGGACATACGGGAGAATCAAACCCAATGTGTGCCACCAGCCCGCCCCCGAAGAACGTGGAAATGCGCTGGCGCGTGCGGTCAACGAACTGGGTGGGCAGCACCATGTCCATCGGGTGGAAGTCCTCGCGCAGCGAGCCCACGGCGCTCACCGAAATGATGCGCTCCACACCGAGCTTCTTGAACCCGTAAATGTTGGCGCGGAAATTCAGCTCAGAGGGACTGATCACGTGGCCGCGCCCATGACGGGCAAGGAACGCTACCTGCCGCCCTTCGAGCGTGCCGACAATGTAAGCGTCCGAGGGTTTTCCGAAGGGCGTGGTGATCCGCACTTCGCGAGCCTTTTCCAGGCCCGGCATCTGGTAAAGACCGCTGCCCCCGATGACTCCAATCTGTGCTTTGGCCAAACTTCCTCCTCTTGAGCACTCAGCTCTCAGCCTTCAGCTTTCAGCCAAGATTCTAGCTGATGGCCGACCGCTGAAAGCTGATTGCTCGGCCCTCTCTGCACGGCCAGCTTACCTCACCGGCTCAGTGGAAATCTTGCCCTCAATATTTACCAAGCGCGCCCAAGGAACGCAAGGGTCATGGGGGAAGACCACGAGCGCCTTGGCCCCAGCGAGTTGCGGCAAGAGACGCTTCTTGTTGGCAAGCGTCTCCATAGGATAAAGGTCAAAACTGGTCATCCAGGGGTAGGCAAGATGCAAATTTGTGGGCACCAGATCCGAGGGAAAGAACGCCGTATCGCCTTCTGATTCCACCCGCACGCATTGCATACACCGAGTGTGCCCCGCGCCAATTTCCACCCGCACGCCCGGAACGATTTCCGCGTCCCCGTCCAGAAGCTCGGTTTGCGCCTCGGCAGCGGCGAAAAAATTCTCGACGTAGCTGGCGCGGTTGCGCTCCGTAGGATGGTGAGCATCTTCCCACTCCCCGCGCTGTACGAAATATCGAGCGCGGGGGAAAGTCGGCACAAGCCTTCCATCGTCGCGCCGAACATTCCACCCGCAATGGTCAAAGTGGAGATGCGTATTGATGACGATGTCGATATCCTGTGGCTCCAGATGCAACTCCTGGAGTTCACCGGGCAGAGTCTGGGAGTGATCGACACCATAAATCTCACCGAATTTTGCGTCGAATTTATCTCCGATGCCAGTCTCGACCAGAATGTTATGGCGGCCCGTCTGGATCAGGAGGCACGTTAGACTGATGCGGATTCGATTGCGCGCGTCGGCGGGGATTTTCTTCTCCCAAATCGGCTTGGGAACGATCGAGAACAACTGCCCGCCATCGAGCATGAAGCTTCCGTCAGAAATAGCGTGCAGGTCGAATGCGCCTAGTTTCATGATTCCTCAATCAATTCAATCAGCACCCCGGCGGTGCTCGCGGGGTGAACAAAGGCAATGGGCGCGTTGCCGGCGCCCACGCGGGGCTGGCGATCAATCAGCCGCACGCCGTCGCTCTCTAACTTCCGCAGCGCTTCCGGCAAATCAGGGACGGCAAACGCTACATGATGAATCCCTTGGCCGCGCTTGGCGATAAATCGCGCGATAGGGGAATCCGCCTCGGTGCTCTCCAGCAATTCCAGCCGGCTATCGCCCAGGCGGAAAGCCGCCATGCGCACCTTCTGGTCGGCAACGCACTCTTCCGCCTCGGGAGCCTTCCCCGTCAGTTCCTGAAAGATGGGAACGGCCCGCGCCAGTGATTCCACCGCGATGCCCAGGTGATGAATCTTTACTCCGGCACTCGACGAAAAAAATGCGTTCGAGGAGTCCGCACTCCCCGGCAGCAGCGCAGCGATGATTTCCTCCACAATCTGATGCGGATCCTTTTGATGCGATAAAAGATCAGCAACCTGCCGGTCAAGTGAGCCGTCGAGGAGTGGCGCCGCTACAGCTCTTTCAAAAAGTGTCTGCCGCAGCAAATCCAAAAGCCGGGAGCGCCAATGCTCTTTGCGCCGGCGCGTTGTGACATCACCTCTTTGACTGAAGCCGTGAAACTGGTCGAGCGCCTGGACCAACTCTGAAATGCCCTGCCCCGTGGTGGCAACGGTTTTGACAATGGGAGGGCGCCATCCATCGGGGCGAATAGCCAGGGAAAGCATCGCCGTGACTTCCTGCTCGACGCGGTCGGCCCCGGGGCGATCCGCCTTGTTGATGACATACAGGTCGGCAATCTCCATCACGCCGGCTTTAAAAGTTTGAATGTCATCACCCAGGCCTGGCACCAACAGGAGAACCGTCGCGTCCGCAAGGCGTGCGACTTCCACTTCGTCCTGCCCTACCCCGACGGTTTCGATCAAGACGACTTCGCAACCCGCGGCGTCGAGAATTGTTACCGCATCCTGGGTCGTAGGTGCGAGCCCGCCGAGTTGCCCGCGCGTCGCCATGCTGCGGATATAGACGCCCGGATCGTTGGCGAGGCTTTGCATCCGAACCCGGTCGCCCAGGATGGCGCCACCCGAAAAGGGGCTGGTGGGATCGACGGCAAGGATCCCGACGCGCTCACCGCGACGGCGATAATCGGCCGCCAGCTTTTCCACCAGCGTGCTTTTCCCCGCCCCCGGCGAACCTGTAAGCCCGACCACCCGCGCACGACCCGCCTTGGGAAAAAGCTCTCGCAGCAGTGGAACTGCCGTAGGGTCGCGGTTCTCCACAGAAGAAATGGCCCGGGCGATGGCGCGCCGGTCACCCGCCAGAATCCTTTCCACAAAGGCGTGATCTACTTCGGGCATGGCAAACTCTTCGCCGGAAGGGGAGCGGGCCAGCCGTTCAGAACCATTGACGAAATGCTTCGAAACCCCAAATGCGTCTCGGGCAGAAGGGCATAAGCTGCGGTAAACGGTGAACCACAAATTTCCGTTTATCGGGCCATAACTCAGGCTATAACACAACCCGGAGGGAGTCAAGAAATCGGCGCATTCCATGTCCCCACGCCGCAATCGTGCTAAGCTAATGTGCGGAATCAGTCCATGAGGCGTAATCCCTGCAAGGGGCGCCTCGCCGGCCCCGGCTGCACACGCGCAAAACGGAGGGTGGGAATTTAGGCGAAGATGGTCAAGTATCTAACCTGGTTTCTGACTCTGGCAGCGACATGCGGATTTGCCATGGCGCGCGAGCGCAAGCCACAAACCGCGAAGGTCGCCGTCCAAGCTGGCCGGGCAGGGTGCCGGGTGGATTTGGACGCGAACGCAGCGGGAGCCACCGATGCCGCCGGAAATCTCATCATCGCGGATGTCGACCCGGGTGACCATTACATTCACATTCACTGCCCGGACAAGCCGGAGGCGGCCTACTTCGTTTCGCCAAAGGTTAACGAGGAAGCTCGCATTGGGCCGATCCAGGATGCGCCGGCCTCATCGGGGGGTAGCGATCCGATCGTCCTGGCCGAGGACAAAATCCAATTGCGGCGGCTTGTACAACAGGCTGTGCAATTGCGCGCGCAAGCACGGCTAGACGAAGCGGTCGCGGCTCTTCGCGAAGCCATGAAGCTGGATCCGGAAAACTCCGATCTGCACCGCGAGCTGGGCATCACGTTTCTGCTGGCCAAAGAATGGAAGCGCGCCCGGGTGGAAATGATCGAGGCCATCCGGCATGATCAGACCGACGCCGACGCTCACAACGGCCTTGGCTACGCGCTGGAAAAACTCGGTGATATCGAGGGCGCAGTGAAGGAGTATCGTGCCGCCACCCACCTCGAACCCGATGACCCCACCTACCGCACCCACTACTTCGACGCGATGGTGAAGCTTCAATCACGGGAAGAAGTGAAGAAATGAAGCGGCGGGTTACCCTCAGGATGCCGCCGCGCGCCGTGGGGCAACGACCTCACGCAGAACTGTCAAGGCACGTTCACATCCGGCACGATCTACGTCAAGATGGGTAGCCATGCGAATACTCCGCGCGTTTGTGGCGTTCGCCAGCACGTTTTGGGCAGCCAGGAGCTTCGAGATCTCAGGAGCTGTCAACCCTGTCCCGGAAACGTCAAAGAACAGGATATTGGTGACTACCTTGGCGGGATCAATCGTTATTCCGGGAATTTGCGCCAACTCCTGGGCCAGGAACCTGGCATTGGCGTGATCGATGTGGAGCCGCTTGGGTCCCTCCTCCAAGGCAATAAGGCCGGCGGCTGCCAACACGCCGGCTTGGCGCATTCCACCGCCGAGCATCTTCCTGATGATGCGCGCTTCCTCGATAAATTCTTTGCTTCCCACCAGCAGGGACCCAACCGGCGCACCCAGCCCCTTCGAAAGGCAGAACATCACTGAGTCGAAACTCTTGGTGAGATCCACGACGGACTTCCCCAGGGCCACGCTGGCGTTGAAAATTCGCGCACCATCGAGATGTACGGGCAACCCGGCCGCGTGCGCACGATCAACGATGTCATTCGTATTTGCCAGCGGGTACACCGAGCCTCCCGCCAGGTTTGAAGTGTTTTCGAGTTCGATCAGTCCGGTTCGGGCCCGATGGTCGTTCCGGGCACGGACGTGGGGTGCAATCAGGTCCCACGTCAAAATCCCGTCTTCGGCGTGAATCGTGCGCGGGACAACTCCGGAAAACGCCGCAACCATGCCCATTTCAAAGTTGTAAATATGGCAGCGGTCCTCGCAAATCACCTCCTGTCCATGATGGGTCAAGACCTTGATGGCAGTCTGGTTCCCCATGGTTCCCGACACAACGTACAGCCCGGCTTGGCGACCGAGAATCTCCGCCGCCCGATCCTGAAGGCGGTTGATCGTAGGATCCTCGCGATAGACGTCATCCCCCACCTCGGCGTCGTGCATGGCCTTTCGCATGGCGCCGGAAGGCTTGGTAACGGTATCGCTGCGCAAATCTACAAGACGTAATGGCATAAATTCATCCGCTCCGATGATATTGAGAAGTTGTTCCCTGATATCCGCTAAGTGAGACGCCTCCCCTCACGCGCAAACGAATTCCTGGAAAATCTCATTGGAAATGAGGTAGGCGTGGCGAGCCAAGCGCACTCGCTCTCCTTGGCGAACCACCCAGCCTTCCCGCGTGAGGTCTGCAATTTTCTCTTCCCAACGTTTGAGGTCGCTCGCTCCCCAACGCTCCCTCGCGAACTTCAAATCGACGCCTTCGACTTGCCGCAACCCGAGGAAAAAGAATTCTTCCACCTGCTCTTCCACCGTCAGAATGCGAAACTCGTCGATGGGGGGCTGGCCTGCGTCCAACTTTGCCAAGTAACGCTGCGCATCGATCTGATTCGACCAGCGCCGTACCCCGTCAAAAGAATGCGCCCCCGCACCAAGGCCCAAATAGGGTGCAAGCTGCCAATACTTGCGATTGTGACGCGACTCGAACCCCGGCAGGGCAAAGTTGGAAATTTCGTATTGGGAGTAGCCTTCGCTCGCGAGGAATGCGCATCCGGATTCATAAGCGTCCGCCAGGAAGTCATCACCCGAAACTGCGGCGGCATGATAACGATTCCCGCCGTGGACCACTTCCCTTCCCAGGCGGCTCTTTTCATCCACCTCAAATAGGTAGAGCGACACATGCTCCGGCCGCAGCTTCACCGTGGCTTCAAGGCTGCGGCGAAAGGACTCCTCCGTCTGGTAGGGCAGTCCGGCAATCAAATCCAGGCTGATGTTTTGGAAACCCGCATGACGTGCCTCGTGTACGAGCGCGGAACTGTCGTCAGCAGAGTGCAGGCGACCGACAGCACGAAGTTCCCGGTCATTAAACGTTTGCGCGCCGATGCTCAGCCGGTTCACGCCCAGACCGCGCAGAGCGCGAAGCAAACTGGAGTCTGCCGAGCCGGGAGTCGTTTCCAGCGTGAATTCAATTTCCTCGCTCCAGCGTAAATGATCCTGCAAGCCACGGACGACAATATCCAATCGCTCCTCTCCCAGCAGAGTAGGGGTGCCGCCGCCAATGTAAATCGAATCGACGGGATGAGAGACGACATCTGGGGGGACGCCGTATGCGGCAGAGAAATCTTGCCACCCTTCCAATTCACGCTGAAGGTTACGCGTGTAATGATCGAAGATGGATCTCCGCTCCACGCGCGAGCTGAAGTTGCAAAAGCTGCATTTGGACGCGCAAAAAGGGACTTGGATGTAGACGCCGAGGGTCAACATCTCATTGGTTGGAACAGCGCTCACTTTGGCCACTCCCGATGGGGATATCGTTGGATGCCGCCGGCCTTCAATCTGGCACCACTTTGATCCGTAACTCGCGGCGCCGCGGGCCGTCAAAATCGCACAGGAAAACCCCCTGCCACCGGCCCAGAATCAGGCGCCCGCTATCGACAAGCAAGGATTTTGAGTTCCCAATCAGCGCCGCCTTCAGGTGCGCATCGCAATTGCCATCGTTGTGGTGATAGCTGTTGTCACGCGGCGCCAATAACTTGAGGAAATTGTCGAGGTCCTTTTGCAAGGCCGGATCGTCATTCTCAGTGATCAGAATCGCCGCGGTGGTGTGAGGGACAAAGAGGAAACATGTTCCACTTTGCGCCCCCGACTCGCTCACGACCTTTTGCACAAGGTCAGTGATATCCTTGAAATCGACCCGCGCATGGGTTTCAATGTGAGCCGTATGCAGGCGGGGAAGCGTCCGGTGAGAGGGAATCGTTTTGCCGGCTTCGGGTGATGCCATAAATCCTCGCGTCTTCAATCATTCTGGTATGTTACACACGCTTCGCTGGCGGCTAAGGCGTGGCGTGCGCGTGATGCAGAGCCTCCACCAGCGGACCCGGTGCGGGAGGATACACCGCAACTATGGGCACCGTTTTCTTGACGAGTTCCGCAGTGCGCTGCACATTCAACCTTTCCAGCAGGAACGCGAATTTCCTCTCCAAGTCCTCTCCGATCCTGCTTCGGACGCCGGCGCCAAGCTCCCAAAACTTTCTCTTGAAGGGTCCGAAGGCCTTTTTCCGGGTCTTGTAAATGAACTGCTCGTCGGTATCCCCAGGCTTCTTTTCATCGGCACAGGTCTTGCGCAGGTACTTATAAATTTCATCTTTGAAGTCGCGTGGAAAAGCAGGATTTTCGTAAATCAGGTTCTGGAACTCCGTCGCCAAGTGGACTTCCGCAGCTTCGCACTCCGCGAACTTATGGAAGGCGTCCGAGGGCAGGGTGGAGGCGCCATGCTGCACAGCCCCGGCCATGCCGTAGCGGTCACGGGCGGCCTCCGAGAGCCTGCGCAAGGTTTCGAAATCAATGGCGACCTGAGCCACCGTTCCATCCGGAAGCACCACGCCCCCGTGCATGGTGCCGGTTTGAACACTGATTTTGGAGAGTCCTTTCTTCTTGCCGGCGTGTTTTGAAAGCGTGGCGAGGAAACCGTCCATGTACGCGGCCAGTTCGTCAAGCGTGGAATTCTTTTTTCCCACTTCCCCGATTTCGCCTCCCAAGGAAATGGTGATTCCCACGGGCTCGATTGAGCGGACGTAAGCGGCCAGCTTGGCGCTGGCTTCGAAATTCGCGCGCTGCTGCTCCCGCACTCCTGGCTTGGTGAGATCAACCAAGGTGGACGTATCGATGTCGAGATTGTAGTACCCCGCCGAAATTGATTCCTGAGCGAAGTCACGAATTCCCTGTAGTTCCCCCTCGGGGTCCTTGGCAAATTTGTTGGCGTTCGCTTGATAATGGTCGCCCTGAATGAAGATCGGACCTTCATAGCCTTCCTTCAGCGCCGCGGCCACCATGACGGTCGCAAACTCCGACGGCTTTTGGTCGGTATAGTTACTCTCACTGCGAGAAAGTTCAAAAATGAAAGCTCCCGCCTTCAAATGCAGCGCGGCCCGGAAAACCGCTCGGGCCACCTCGTAGCTCAGGCCGCGGATGTTAATAGCCGGCACCACAAAGCCACCGGCCTCTTTTCTTCCCCGGGCTTCATAAAGGCCTTGAATCGATGAGGGAATGACACCCAACTCCACGCCCGCGCGCCGGATGACCCAGCGTGCCGTGTTGCGAACTTCCTCATTTCCCCCGAAAACACTGTTCCACATAAGCAAATCCAGAGTCTGGGCAATGAACTTTTGTGGATTTCGCAGAACGATCCCACCACTGTCAGAAATCTCATAAATGGCGCGGTCGCGATTGATCAAATCGAGCGCGGAACCAACATTCATGATGGCCTCTCGAGATAAGCTTACCCCATCGATACAGCTTGGGATTATACCAGACCGTCGAAAAGCGAGTTTTGAAAGGTGTAGATCCGAAGACTCACGGAGCGGTCACCAACGCCTAACCCGGGCACAAATCGGTGGGCCGAGCAAGGCCGAACATGCTGTCCATTCGTTTGCTCCTGGTATTTGAGCATGCGGTAGATGTCAGAACTTGAGAGTTTGATGATCCGAGCAGCGGACTTGAATGTGTGCAAGCAACCGGTCGAGCAACTCGTAGCCGGCACGACCCAGGAAGTACGCCCCACCCACACGGCGTTCCTGCAAATCCTTATGCGGCAGGAGAAATCGGGACAGGGCCTGCACGTGACGGACGAGCAAATCCGAGCGACCGAGCGCGGCCCGGGTCAGCTTGCCACGCAGGCGCTCCATTTGGTATTTCATCTTCTCCTTGGTGTGTTGCAGAGTATCAAGCAAGGTCGGATCAAGCTTTTCGATATCGCCTTGAAGACGGGCCAGGAGCTGCTCCAATTCGCTCTCGCTTCGATCGAAACGCTCCGACCAGCCCTCGGCGAATCCGATCGCGGCGATCTTCTGGCTCAGGTGCTCCTCGCCCTGCCACACATCCTCCACGCTCACCTTGTACTTTTCCATCAAACGATCGCTCCGCGAGTCTAGCAGCGTGAATGCCGCTCGCGGAAAGACTACAGGCTGCGGGCGGCCCAGCGCCTTGTAGAGCGACTGCGCCTGGCCGAGATAGGCCAACTCGGATGGGCCGGCCACATAGGCCAAGGTGGGCAGAAGCGAATCCTGAACCAGCGGGCGCAACAGCACATTGGGTGAAAGGTCCAACGGCCGTTCAGCAATTAAGGATTGGAGCTGGGATAACGAGATTTCCTCGCTCCCGTCGATGAAAAACCTGCCGTCACGTTGGTGCAACGCCAACCGGTCACCGTGCCGGGCCGCAAAGACTAAGGTTGAATCCTCCACCACGTGTACTTGCGCGTGATAGCCCCGCTGCACCAAGGCGTGCGTGCTTTCCAAAACGCCGGCGCGAAGTTCCGCCGCCTTCCCAAGCGCCTGCTGATAAACCCCGGAGCTAAGCTGGTGCACGGCTTCATCCAAGGGGTCCATCAGAATCACGCCCCAGCGGCCGAAAAGACGGGTCATGAATCTCGCAAAGCTCTCTCCCCACGTCGCGCCGGGCACATAGCACTCCCGCAAGTCTTGCAGCAGCCGGGAGCGCGATTCACCTTCCGGAAGGGCTGCTTCCATTTGACTAAGCGCCGCGGAAACTTCCGCTGTGTGCCGGACTTCGCCTACGGGAGAGCGTGGCGAGGGACGGTTCCCGGAATCGTACAGGGGGAGCAGATTGTATTCTTCGTCAAAGATCGCTTCGTGCGAAACCTCGTCTAAATCGTGGTCCTCAGTAGCCAGCCAAAATACCGGGACACAAGGAAGGCCCTGCTCTGAAAGTGACTGCGCAAGCCGCACCGTCGTGAGCGCCTTGTAAAGCGTAAAGGCGGGCCCCGAAAACAACCCCACTTGCTGCCCCGTCACAATCGCGAAAGTTCCCGATTCGCTCAGCCGTTGGATGTTCGCTAAAATCGGCTCCGGACAGCCAAAGGCCCGATTCTGTCGCGCCAGGACCTCGGCAATCTCCCCGCGCGCAAACTCGAATTTGCTCATTTGAGCTGCGACGGCCTGATAGCTTTGGGGATCGTACGGTGAGCCGTTATAAAAATGGCTGACCCTGTCGAAGTGGTAGAGATAATCCGTGAGCAGGGCGCTGGAGTGAGGAACGTGAGTGTAAGGGATACAGGTCGCGGTCATGAGAATCAAATATCCTACACGGTCTGCCTACCGGCGGCAATGTTTCCGCATTGGTGTCGCAGCGATTCCCGCCACCCTTCTGGGCTTCGTGCGCAAACGTCCCAGATGCATTAGATGTGCGAACTAGGAGAGAGTTACGGAGGCGAGTCCTAAAGAAATTGGGCAACGGAGATTGAGCTGTAGTGCACGCGCCGCAAAGGCGCCCCGCCCCTTTAAGCGGAAATTGTAAAACCCTCATAAAAGCCGCGTCGCTTTTTGCCCCAGCTATGAGAGCCGCATCGATGCCCCCCCAGTCGGCAGAGGCCGTGGCGGCGTCTTGCCCGCGCCGTTTGCCGGCTGGCGGGATTCTACTTGCCAATGGTCACCGGACTTTCGCAGAACATACCGCTGACGAATGACCAACTCGGTCACATTGGGGCTCTGAAACCTTACATACGCCTCAGCCCTGTCACCCTGGAACTGAACTTCTTCAACTTCTAAATCCATGTTGTGGAAGACACCCTGTGGTAGATTTCGCACGTGATCCTGGATGACCGGCGGAATCGCCAAAGTGGCGGCGAGATTCTGCGCGGTTCCGGCAATGTCTTGGAAGGCAGGTTTGGCAGGATGATTCGGTTTGAAAGATTCCAGGGGCCGGGATGAGAGGGGATGGGAAGGCTTCGGGGGGGATACCGTCTTCGCGGCCGCGGCGGGTCCGGAAGCAGTTGGTGTTCCCTTCGGTGTCCGTAGAAAAGCGTCCAATTCCTGCTCAATTTGCGCGATCCCCATCTCGTGCCGGTCGCGAGCTTTCTTGATGCGCCAGTCCACTAAGGGCTGAGCTAGATATCCTCCGACAGCGAGGATGGGTTTCCAAGGCAGCAGAACGATGAGTACAACAAACGCACATCCCCAAAAACCATAGAGCGCCAACACGCTGACCAAAACTGCTTGCAGGGCAATGCGGATCTCCGACTCATTGGTGATCATTGTCTCCTCACATCGAAAGCGCAAGGGCACCGGTCGTAATCCCTTTGCGCAGTTTGCCCGCTTCCGACCCGGCAGGATTGATTGCCTTGAATATCCCCTGGAACGGCTCACAGGAAACATTGACTTTCTCAATCGACATCCCCCGCACGAAAACTGGGCAACCGGCGGCCGATTCGTCCCGCCGCTGGGCAAGTCTTGCCGGAGCTTGACTGCTAAGTCCCGGCCAGGCAACCATTCCACGAGGGAACATGCAAATCGCGTGCCATCCTTCTCTCGCAAGTGATGGAGCTTCGACCGACTCCCGGAGACGGGGCCGGAGTGGCTACTTGCAAGGACGATACCGGGCGAGAAATAAGAGCTTTCTAACTTCCCATCCTTCGGCGGCTCTAATATACGGCCACCAGCATGGCTCATTCAGAACAGCGTGTAGATATAGGGCGCGGCGACTTCTGCGGCCCCGATCAAAAGCACCAGGAACGCCAGCGCCAACATGAAAAAGAAAGGCCAGACCACGCGGTTCGCAAAGCAGTACCCAACGATATCGCGAACCAGAATCCATCCGTAATAGAGTCGCCGCATAAGCTTGCCTTTTCCAAAATTACCCGACTAATCGAGGCCAAATTCCTGCCGCCAGTCCACCGCCTCTTCCCACGCTGGCTGCTCACACTTGTGCAGAAGAAACTTGTTGAGGACGAGCACGTCGATACCCGTGCGCATGAAACACTGGTAAGCATTCGCAGGCGTGCAGACGATCGGCTCGCTGCGGACATTGAAGGAAGTATTCACGAGCAACGGGCAACCGGTCATTCGCTCGAAGGCAGAAAGAATTCCATGGAAATCCGGATTCGTCTGCCGCGCAACAGTTTGAATGCGGGCGGAGTAGTCAACATGGGTAATGGCCGGCGCCACGGAGCGCACCTGGTTCACCCACTGCGCGAGGGGCAGCATCGCCTCGTCGTCCTGATGTGGCTGGCGCTTATCTTTGCGCAAGCTCGCAACCATCAACATATAAGGTGACGGGGCATCCAGTTCAAACCATTCAGCGGCGCGCTCTTCCAAAACTGCCGGAGCGAAAGGCCGGAAAGACTCGCGGAATTTCGTAGCGAGGTTCAAGTGCGATTGCATTCTGGAGTTGCGGGCATCCGCCAGGATTGAGCGATTGCCAAGCGCGCGCGGGCCATATTCCATCGCTCCCTGGAACAAACCCACCACCCGGCCTTGGGCAAGGAGAGCGGCTATTTCTTCGGCTCGCGCCTCACCTGCGAGTATTCGGTAGGGGTAACCATTGGCAGCGAGAAATTTCTGCGCCTCCTCGTCGCTAAAGCTCGGCCCCAAATATGAACCGCACATGGTGTCGCTCCCCGCCTCGCAGGTCCGTGGCTGCTTTTCCGCCTGATGCCAGGCAAACAACGCCGCCCCCAGGGCGCCTCCGGCGTCCCCCGCAGCGGGTTGAATCCAGATGTCGCGAAACATCTTGGAACGCGCGATCGCCCCATTGGCGACACAGTTCAAAGCCACTCCCCCCGCGAGGCAGAGGTTTTCCTCATGGGTTTGGCTGCGGGCGGCGCGGGTCATGCGCAGCATGATCTCTTCCGTGACGACCTGGATGGAACGCGCCAAATCCATTTCTCGCCGGGTGATTTCACTTTCCGGGATGCGCGGCGGGCCTCCAAAAAGGTCCTCGAAAGCTCGGTTCGTCATTTGTAGTTCGTGCAGAAAGCCGAAATATTTCATGTTCAGCCGGAAGGAACCATCCGGCCGAAGATCCACGAGGTTTTGATAGATGCGGTCGGCATACGTGGGACGCCCATACGGAGCCAGCCCCATCAGCTTGTACTCACCGGAATTAACCTTGAACCCGGTGTAGTACGTGAAGGCAGAATAAAGAAGTCCGAGCGAATGCGGAAATTGTTGCTGCCAAAGAATCGAGACGCCGTTTCCCTGCCCCTTTCCGATCGTCGTTGTGTCGAATTCGCCGACCCCATCCGCGGTGAGGATGGCGGCCGAAGGAAACGGCGAGGGAAAGAAAGCGCTCGCCTGATGCGCCTGGTGGTGCTCGGGATAAACAAATTTCCCAGGGCGGGCGTAGCCAAGGCGGCGCAATTCCATCTCGATGACATAAGGAAGCCACAGGCGCTCCTTGAGCCACAGGGGGATCGCCTGTCGAAACGCCTCCCAATTTCGCGGAGCGGAAACAAAGTGCGACTTCAGAATGCGCACAAACTTGGTGAGGGGTTTTTCGTAGTAGGCAACAACGTCAAGACCGTTCTTCCCCACCTTCCCTTCCCCCAGGCAAAAATTCACGGCGCGGATGGGAAAGCGGGCGTCGTGCTTTCGCCGCGAAAACCGCTCTTCCTGCGCAGCGGCGACGATGCGGCCGTCACGCACCAGGCACGCGGCGCTATCGTGATAAAACGCACTGATCCCCAGTATATTCATGCCGGCTATTTTGCCGAAGCCAATTGCCACACTCGATCGCGCAAATATAATGCGTAAAGCTTATGGCCGGACGTATCGAGATGAACCCCATCGTGATAGAGTTTGGGAACGCCAAGAACGCTCCGAAAAAGCGGGAGAGGGTAAGCCTCGGGAACCCGTCCCTTGGCAAGTTCGGGAAGCAGAGCCTCAAGGACACGCTGGGTCGATTCGTCCGAGTGGCCTTCGCGGGCTTCCTCCTCATTGGGAAGCAACTCAAAATCCGTCAGGGCGCCTTGCGCCTGTGCCAGGGTTGCGATCCCCAGCCAGGCGGCCACGCCATCGGCAAGAACTTCACCCTCCCGCTGGCTGGCTTTGAAGCTGTCGCCTGCGCCGGTTGACCGCAGATCATACTCCCACCGAAGGTGGTCCCAGAATTCCTGCCAGGCGAATTGCGGCCGATGACCCTCCACAAAAAACGGCAATTGCTCAATGCCGTGGAGAGAGCGATAGGCATCATTGGGAGGTCCCATCACCATAACCAGGTCCGCATGAAAGAGGCCGAATTCCTTCACGTAAGCGAGTTCGTGCTGTGACCCCCAACCGTTCACCCCCATACAGAGGACTTCCACCTGCCGCGGCGAATTGGGCAACACACCGGGCTTTTCATTCAGGAGTCCTTCCAAGCGGGTGGCATAGGTTTGGCTCTGGTCAATGTATGAGCCGCCGTACAAGGTGGAGTCACCGAGCATCAGGATGCGAAACGTGCCTGCGGGTTTGTCCGCGCTGATGTCGCGCGAGCGCATTCCGAACGAATTAATGTGAATTTCTCCACCGTAGCGGTGAACGTTTTGGTTGGGAGCGGGGTAATAGCCAACGTGGGGATCAACCCGGTAGACAATGGGATTGCCGAATCCCATGGAGCGAAGAATCAACTCGCTGCTTCCCGCAAGGATTAGGATAAAGGATAGGATCCCGATCATCCCGGCGAAAAAGTGGGATTCCTGACGCCCGGGTTCGATCGTGAAAAGCCGCTCGTAATACTTGGCGCGCTTCCGCTCCGGCGCCGCGGGTTGCCAATATGAGGGCTGCTCGCTGTGCAGTCGCAACCCCAACACGTCAACCCTTGCCACCCACAGGGCCAAATGGATCGTGCCAAAAACCAAAACGTAAAAAGGCCACAGCACGGCCAGGGTCGTGACGCGCCCGGCACCCGCCCCCAGCCAGTGGGCAGCCCGCAGAATCGGTTTCCGCAAGGTCGGGGAATTCAGACCCAGGGCAAGAATTAATGCTGTGGCCCACACCACCACCGCTAGGATGCGATGGCCGCGCGCGAGCAACAGCATGCCAAAGGCCGCCCCCACCACGACCCACCAAATCACCGGTTGCGAGGAAGCCGCGCGCGGCTCCGGGATCGGCGGGAACCATTGCAGATCTTTCATGGGCCACGCTTAGACGGCCAGTCCGGCATTCGCTTCGTGAAGGGCCGCCGCAATTTGTTTCTTGGCTAGAGTGGAAACAGGCAGCAAAGGAAGCCGCGGGGTTCCTCCGTGGTAACCGCACAGGTCGAGTGCCGCCTTGACACCCGCCACGCCGTACGGGAGATTGATTTTCTGCCCCAGCGAAACAAGGCGTTGCTGCAAGTCGCGAGCTTCCGTGGCTTGCCGGTGGAGGAACGCCTGGTAAAGGCCCACGCAAAGTGACGGGGCGAAGTTGGCCAGGCCCAATACCGCTCCCACCGCGCCATCGCACAAGGCATCGTAGAAGATGGACGCGGCACCCACCATCACCCGGAACCCCGGACGAACCTTGTGCAGAACGGCGCGCACGAAATCCAGCTTGCCGGAGCTTTCTTTGAGCCCCACCACATTCGGCAGTCGTGAGAGCTGGACAATCGTCGCCGGCTCAACTGTAAGGCCCGTGAACTGCGGGATGGAATAGATCAGCACCGGCCGCCTGACCCCAGCGCCCACCGCACGGTAGTGGGCCACCAAGGCGGGAGAATCCATGCGTGGTTTGTAGTAATTCGGGGTGAGCACCAGTAGCGCGTCGGCTCCGCGCGCCACGGCTTCGCGGCTGAGTTTGAGCGTGGCGCTGGTGCTCTCCAACCCCGTACCCACCATGAGGATCTCGGGCGCCTTCACGATTTCCCGGGCGACCTCGACGAGGCGCAGCCGCTCACCTTCCGCAAGGTACGGCGCCTCGCCCGTCGAGCCCGCCACCAGAATTCCCGCCAATCCAATCCCGCTAATCCGGCTTAGGTTTTCGCGGAAGAATCCCTCATCCACATCGCCGCGCCGATTGAAGGGCGTGACGACGGGGCAGATAACGCCCTTTAGATTCTTTAGAACCTGATTTCGCGTCATGCTCATGTCCGGGCCACCGATCCTTCCCGTTGATGGAGTTTTTGCAAGCTCTCCACGTGGGTTTGACCTTCTTGTAAAGCGCGAATTCCCTGGATTGCCGCGTCGGCTGCGGAGAGCGTGGTGATGCACGTCACTCCGTGTTGCACGGCCGCGCGCCGGATAGCCTTGTCGTCGAAGCGCGACTTGCGCCCCAAAGGCGTGTTGATAATCAGATCGATCTCGGCGCTCTTGATGCGGTCGACGACATTCGGCCGCCCCTCGTTGACTTTAAAGACCTTTTCCACCTTGACGGAAGCGGCACGCAGAGCTGCCGCGGTGCCCCGGGTGGCCACCAGCGTAAAACCCAGGCTCTCCAAGTCGCGCGCAATGTGGATTACGCCGGGTTTGTCGTGATCGTTGACGGAAATAAAAACGCGCCCCTTGATGGGAATTCGCTGGCGCGCTCCCAATTGGGCCTTGGCGAACGCCAGTCCAAAGCTGTCCGCAACGCCCATGACCTCTCCAGTGGATTTCATTTCCGGGCCCAGAATCGTGTCCACCCCCGGCAGTTTCTGGAAAGGAAAAACGGGCGATTTCACAAAGGAGTGGCTGACCGGCAACTCCGGAGGCAGGCCGAATTCGGCGAGCTTCCGGCCTACCATCAGGCGCGACGCAATTTTGGCCAGTGGGAAGCCCGTCGCTTTGCTCACATAAGGCACCGTACGGGAGGCGCGCGGGTTCACTTCCAGCACATAAATCTTGCCATTCTGAATGGCGTACTGCACGTTCATCAGACCCACAACTTTCAGCTCGCGTGCCAGGCGCACTGTGTAATCGCGCAGAGTCTGGCGCTGATCCGCCGGGATGCTGACCGCGGGCAGGACACAAGAACTGTCACCGGAGTGAATCCCCGCTTCCTCGATGTGCTGCATGATACCCGCCACGACCACGTCGGCGCCATCGGCGAGCGCATCCACATCAACTTCCGTAGCGTTTTCAAGGAAGCGGTCAACCAGGATCGGGAAAGCCCGCTGCAATTCCTCCGCGCGGAGAACGTATTCGCGCAGCGTGGCCTCATCGTAAGCGATCACCATCGCCCGGCCCCCCAGCACGTAGGATGGCCGCACCAACACGGGGTAGCCGATGCGCGCGGCGATCGCGAGCGCTTCCTGCACGTTCATCGCAGCGCCGTTTTCCGGTTGCGGGATTCCCAGGTCGCTGAGCAGCTTGCCGAAGTGCTTGCGGTCTTCCGCCAAATCGATGGATTCTGGCGTTGTGCCCACAATGGGCACGCCCGCCGCCTTGAGCTGGCGGGCCAGGTTCAAGGGCGTTTGCCCTCCGAACTGCACGATGACGCCCGTGGGCTTTTCCTCTTCCACAATCGCCATGACGTCTTCGAAAGTCAGAGGCTCAAAGTAGAGGCGATCGGAAGTATCGTAATCGGTCGAGACCGTCTCCGGATTGCAATTCACCATGATCGTCTCGTAGCCCTCTTCCTTGAGGGCGTACGAGGCATGGACGCAGCAGTAATCGAACTCAATTCCCTGCCCAATGCGGTTCGGGCCGCTGCCCAGAATCATAATCTTGCGGCGCGTAGTGGGCTCAGCCTCGTTTTCTTCTTCGTAGGTCGAATAGAGGTACGGCGTAAAGGATTCGAATTCCGCCGCGCACGTATCCACGCGTTTGAAAACCGGCCGCACGTTGAGCGCCAAACGCCGCTGCCGTACTTCCTCAGCGCTCTTTCCCCAAAGTTCTCCAAGGTACGGGTCAGAAAATCCATATTGCTTGGCGAGATACAAAACGCCAGCAGGAATGCTTTCCAGTGTGAAACGCTTTAACTCGCCTCTGAGCTCAAGAATCTGTTGGAGCTGATTCAGAAACCACGGGTCGATGCGCGTGATTTCGTACAAAAAATCGAGGCTGTAACCGATCTCGAAGGCATGGAGGAGGTCCCACAGGCGCTCCGGGTGTGGAATCGCCAGGCGCCGCTCCAGTTCGGCGGGATCCGATGGCGAGGTGGGCGTCTTGCGGCCGGTCTCGAGCGAACGGATCCCCTTCATTAAGGCTTCCTTGAACGTTCGCCCGATCGCCATGACTTCGCCCACCGACTTCATCTGCGGCCCCAACGTGTGGTCAGAGTCAGGAAATTTTTCCTGGGCCCACTTGGGAATCTTGGCGACTACGTAATCGATGGTGGGCTCAAAGCACGAGGGAGTCTTCTTGGTGATGTCGTTGGGAATTTCATCCAGGGTATAGCCCACCGCGAGGCGCGCGGCAATCTTGGCAATCGGGAAGCCCGTGGCCTTCGACGCCAAAGCCGAACTGCGCGAAACGCGCGGATTCATTTCAATCACCACCATACGGCCCGTCTCCGGGCTGACGGCGAATTGGATGTTCGAGCCGCCCGTCTCCACTCCCACGGCGCGGATGACCTTGAACGCCGCATCCCGCATCAACTGATATTCCTTGTCGCTCAGCGTTTGGGCGGGCGCCACGGTGATGGAGTCACCCGTGTGGACGCCCATGGGATCAAAGTTTTCAATCGAGCAGACCACCACGGCGTTGTCAGCGTGGTCGCGCATGACCTCGAGCTCGAATTCTTTCCAGCCGACCACGGATTCTTCCACCAGCGCTTCATGCACGGGGCTCAGATCAAGGCCATATCGCACTTTCTCTTCCAGCTCCTCGCGGTTATAGGCCATGCCCGCTCCCGTGCCGCCCAACGTGAATGAGGGGCGGATTATCAGCGGGAATCCCACTTGGCGGGAGAACTTCAGCGCGCTTTCCACCTTGTTCACGAGGACGCTCTTCGGCACCTCGAGGCCGACTTGCAACATGGCGTCCTTGAACCACAGGCGGTCCTCGGCCATTTTGATGGCCTTGAGCGACGCCCCGATGAGTTGCACGTTGTATTTATCGAGGACACCACTCTCCGCAAGCTCCACGGAAAGGTTCAGCGCCGTCTGCCCGCCGACGGTTGGCAACAGCGCGTCAGGCTTTTCAAGCGCAATGATGGCTTCAAGATATTCGACCGTGAGCGGCTCGACGTAAGTGGCGTCCGCGAATTCCGGGTCGGTCATGATGGTGGCGGGGTTGGAATTCACCAAAACCACCTCGTAACCCTCCGCCTTTAAAGCCTTGCAAGCTTGCGTGCCGGAATAATCAAACTCGCACGCCTGGCCAATAATGATCGGCCCGGAACCAATGATCAGTATTTTGCGTAGGTCAGTTCGTTTGGGCATTGAGTTCTAGATTCGATGCACTTCCTCGTGTTCCATTCGTTCTGTCTCGCCATTCTAAAGTTACGATTGAAATGCCGGGATTATTCGCTACCCCGCTGAGCTCCATGCACCACGGTTACGATCCGAACCTCCTCATCCTGGACGCGGTAGATCACGATAAAGGGTGTACCGGCGACCGACAGCTCCCGGGAAGCTTCCCTTCCTGGGCGACCAAGATAGGGGTAATAAGCTAGCTTTTCCACCGCCGCAACAAGTCGCGTAAACATGCGGTTCGCCGCCCCAAGGTTGTCAAGCGCGATGTAGTGCCAGATTTCGTGGGTCCGCTGCCTCGCCTCAGCAGCCCACACTATTCGCATGAGTTCGGCTCGTCGTGGGTTTTTCCGCAAACGCATTTGGGTGGCGGAAGTTCATGATCCGAGCCCAAGGAAAGCAACCAAGGCTTCATCGCCTCGTGCGGAATATAGTGACCGGACTCGATCTGCGAGATGCCGCGACGGATAGACTCGAGTTGCCGCTGCTGTTCCTGAACGTAGACTTCGATGGCATCGGCGACGAGGTAGTTTGCGCTCCGTCCTGCGGACTTTGCGAGGCGGTTGAGTTGCCGCTTGACCTCCGGAGTCAAACGGACGCTGACGGTTGAGCTTCGTGTGTTAGCCATGCACACATCCTAGCGCATTAACCCAAAGCGGTCAAAAGCAATCTCTGACCACGAGTCATCATCATTCCTTAAACTCTTCCATCATCTTTACAAACCGGTCAAACAAATACGCCGAATCGTGGGGGCCGGGGGAGGCCTCGGGGTGATACTGCACGCTGAACAAGGGCATGTTTCGATGCCGCAGTCCCTCCAGCGTATCGTCGTTCAGGTTCTTATGGGTCAGAATCACTTCACTCGCCTTCAGGGAATCCGGGTCCACGGCGAAACCGTGATTCTGCGCCGTGATTTCCACCTTCTGGGTTTCCAGGTTCAGGATAGGATGATTGCCGCCATGGTGGCCGAACTTGAGTTTGTACGTTTTCCCTCCCAGGGCGAGGCCGATGATCTGGTGGCCGAGGCAGATTCCGAAGATGGGCACGCGGCCCATCATGTCGCGCACGGCCTGCGCCGCGTACTCGACGGGTTCGGGGTCGCCCGGGCCATTGGAAAGAAACACCCCATCCGGTTCAAGTTCCATAACCTCAGCCGCGGTGGTCATGGCGGGCACGACGGTAACGTGGCAGCCGACATCTACGAGCCTGCGTAAAATGTTCTGCTTGATCCCATAGTCATACGCGACCACGTGGAATCGCGGCTCAAGGGGCGGCGGGCTTCCTCCTGCCATAATGTGGCGCGATGGTTCCGTCCAATGATAGGGCGAGCTTACCGTGACATGACTGGCGAGGTCGAGGCCGACCATGCTCGGGGAGGCCTTGGCTTTCTCGACCAAAGCCTGCCCGTCAGGGTCAACCGTGGAAATGACTCCACGCATCGCGCCGTACTTGCGCAGGTGCCGGACCAGGGCGCGCGTATCGATGTGGGAAATGACCGGAATGCCGTAGTTCGCAAGGAATTCAGAAACTTCTTCTTCCGACCGCCAGTTGCTGGCTAACTCCGAAAGCTCCCGTACCACCAAACCTTCCGCGTACGGCCGCGCGGATTCACAATCAAGCAGGTTCGTCCCATAGTTCCCAATGTGAGGGTAAGTAAGGATTACAATCTGCCCTGAATACGAAGGGTCCGTGAGAATTTCCTGGTAGCCGGAAAGAGAAGTATTGAAAACGACCTCGCCAAAACGCTCGCTGGAGGCGCCAAAACCACGCCCCCTGAAAATTCTTCCGTCCTCTAGGGCGAGAATCGCGTCCATTCACCCTCCATGATCGGGAGATCGGGTGATCCGGTGATCCGGTAAACATTAAACGATCCATGCAATGTTGGCCTTATGTTCATCCGATCACCCGATCGCCCCATCACCCGATTATTTCACCCATCCCGTTTGGCTCAGCGGCCAGTACACAAATACCGCCTTGCCGTAAATGTACTGCTGATCGACGGTGCCCCATACGCGACTGTCATTCGAGGAGCTGCGATGATCGCCCAGCACAAAGTAATGATTCGGCTCAACGCGTACTACGGGATAACTCTGATCGTCGAGGTAACCGGGCGGAATATAGGGCTCGCTCAGGGGCTTACCGTTCACCAGTACATGGCCGTCGCGAATACTCACCTCATCCCCGGGCAATCCGATCACTCGTTTGATGTATGACTTGGACGTATCGAGCGGATAGCGGAAAACCACCACGTCCCCCCGCTCGATGGGCCGGAAGCGGTACAGAAACTTATTGATGAAAATCCGCTCGTGGTTTTCCAGGCGGGGCATCATGCTGGTGCCCTCCACCTGCACGGGCTGGTAGAGAAACACAATGACGATAAAGGCTAAAAGCACAGACAGAATAAGGTCGCGCAGCCAATAGCGCGTCTCGAAAAACCATTTGTGCACAGTGCTCGTATCTTTCCGTTCGTCAACCGCCGCCAATTGATGCGCTCCTGGCCCCGCTGATGCTTCGACCTAATTTTATACCACAAATTCACCATTGCGCACCAGCGTTGCGGCCACGCTCCGGCCAATTGTGCCCTGGACACTACCGCGGACGCCGCCTCGTCCCCCGTGCGACCACTTTCCCGGCTGTTGCTTTTTTGCAACCGTTTGTGTACAAACAGAATCGGCATTCAGTTTCATACTTACAGCTTGGATTCGAATAGGGCAGGGGATGTTGTTGCTCTCGCATAATCCGTTTGTGAAATTAGCGGCATGCGCACTCCTGGCCGGATGCCCCGTCCTGCCTCGCACTTTCCTGCTGGCGCAAATTCCCGCGCCCGAGGCGCCGGCGTATTCGGCCCATCGCGGCCACTGGAATTTCGGCGCGCAGGTAGGGTATTCCATGGAGTACGGCCTCGATTGGCACGAGGTTTCGCACATCCAGATGCTCATCGCCCAACCCCAGTTTGGCTTCATCGTGGGTGATTTCCCGCGCTCCCCGGTGCGGCGCTTTGAGATTATCAACGAGGGAATTCTGGGCGGCGCCGTCCATCCCAACCGGCCCTACTTGGCCGGTGATGCGTTGATCTTCCGGCTGGACGGCAAGGAGCATGGCCGATGGGTTCCCTTCTTGGATGCCGGCGCCGGAGTGCAGCGTACTCCTCTGAGCAAGCACGTCCCGGAGGTGGATGGCTTCACCCAGTTCTCGCCGCAGGGAGGATTCGGCGTGCAGTACTTTTTCCGGCCGCAACGCGCCTTGGTGTTCGAGTGGCGAACTATCCACATGTCAAACGCCAACCTGGTTCCGCCCAACATGGGGTTCAACAGCAGCATGATTACGATGGGCTTCCGCTGGCTGCGCCGGCCAGCCCAATCGGGTGATCGGATGATCCGGTGATCGGGTGAGCCAGGTCGGGCGATCAAGTGAACAAGGAGAAAATCCGACCGGGGTTGTTCTTTGTTCAACCGATCACCCGATCATCGGATCACCCGATTTCATCAACAGCCACCCGATTACCCAAATATATCTTTGACTTTCTCGGCGGCGCGACGTTCCAGGGGGTGATTATCAACGCGCACGAAGGGAGCGAGAAGCTCCAGCCAGCGCCGATGATCGCGCGCGAGGCGCGAAGGGGTGACAACGAAGACGGAGACGTAGAGGTCGCCGTGGCCGCGGCCTTCCAGCGTGGGCATACCCAAACCGCGCAGGCGAAAGACCGAACCGCTCTGCGTGCTCTCCGGAATGCGCAGGCGCTCCTCGCCGCGGAGCGTGGGCACAATAATATCCGCGCCCAGCGCGGCCTGGGAAATGGAAATCGGAATGGTAAAGTAGAGGTCGTTACCGCGCCGCTCGAAAAAAATGTGCTCGCGGATTTTGAGAATCACGTAGAGATCCCCGGGAGCGCTGCCGCGCGTGGCTACGCCACCTTCGCCGGCTACCCGCAGGCGGGTGCCGTCATCGACGCCGGGCGGAATCCTCAAATCCAACACCCGATCTGTGTTTACTCGCCCTTCGCCTTTGCATTGGCTGCACATATCGCGAATCACCTGGCCGAGCCCTTGGCATTGCGGGCAGGTGCGCGTTACGGTAAAAAATCCCTGCTGGTGCCGAAGTTGCCCGCGCCCGCTACATGTCGGGCAGCTCACGGGTTTGCTTCCCGGCTTGGCGCCCGTTCCCTCACAGGTAGTACAGGCCTCCCACCGCGGAATCTTGATTTTGGTTTCCAGGCCTGCGGCTGCTTCTTCCAGGCTGATTTCCAGGTCATAGCGCAGATCAATTCCGCCCTTGTTCCGGCTGCGTCCGCGGCCGGACCGGCCAAAAACGTCACCGAAACCAAACAAGTCGCCGAAGATATCTTCGAAATCGGAAAAGATTGTGGAATTGAAATCCGGTCCCCCGCCCCCGGCGCCCCCCACCGCCGCGTGTCCAAACCGGTCGTAGGCCGCGCGCTTCTGCGGATCGGCCACTACGCTGTAGGCTTCCGTGATCTCTTTAAACCTCTCTTCCGCTTCCCCCTGGTTGTCGGGATTGCGGTCGGGATGGTGCTGCATGGCGAGGCGGCGATAAGCGCTTTTGAGCTCCTGGTCGGAGGCTTCCCGCGTTACGCCCAAGACCTCGTAATAGTCACGCTTTTGCTTCAATCCTCACCCTCGGTTGTGCGGAGATTTTCACGAAGGCCGTGCCCGGCGGCGCGCCCCTCAGCCAATTCCTACGGAGCGCCCTGAATGCTTGCCCCTACACTTGCAGCGCCGGCCGGCTTGGGAAGAGCGCCACAGCGATTCATCCCGCGCAGCATCGTTGGCCCACTATTTACCCGCATTGTCTTGCCCGGAATTGCCTCCCACCGCCACCTTGACAATCGCCGGGCGCAGGAGCTTGTTCTTCAGTTTGTAGCCGCGCTGCAACTCTTCCACAATCTCATGCTCGCGCCGACCCGGCGCGTTCACGGTTTCAACCGCCTGATGCAGGTAGGGGTCAAACAATTGGCCGGCGGTCTCGATCGGCGTCAGCCCCGCGCGGCCCAGCACCTCGCGAAGTTCACGGTAAATGAGTTCCAGACCCTGGTAGAATGCCGGCGGCACGCTCTCGTCGCGGTGCTGAAGGGCGCGCTCGAAACCGTCAAGCGTGGGCAGCAAGGAACGAACCAGATCTTCCCCCGCATATTGGCGCAGATCCTCCTTCTCCTTTTGCGTGCGTTTGCGGAAATTCTCCAACTCCGCCTGCTTGCGAAGTAAACGGTCGTAGAGATCTTTCTTTTCCGCCAGAACTTTGTCGTAAGCCTCCGCCAAGCCCGGCGGGGGCGCGCAGGGAGCTGCGGCGGCAGCTCCCTCATTCGCAGCCACGGGTTCGTTCTCCACCGGCTCACCCGGTTGGGTCGTCGTCATCCAGTCTCTTTCCTCATCCATAGATTCATTCCCCTCCGCTCTCGGGGATGCCCCCGGCGCGCGCGGCCTAACCTTTCAGAGGGAATAGCAGGTTCAATTGGAGCTGATCAATCGGCTACACAAATCGGCCACATATTCGACTGTCCCCATGGCACGATCGTACTCCATGCGCATGGGTCCCACCACGCCCAGAGCGCCCACCGCGCGGTTGCGGTAGTGCAGCGGCGCCACCACCAGCGTGCAATGATGCATCTGCTTCTCGGCATTCTCCCGCCCGATCAGGATACGCACGCCCGCTTCCGGGGTTTGCAGGCAGGCTTCCACGATCCGCGCCAGCTTGGCTTTTTCCTCCAGCGTTTTCACTAACTGTTTGATCTTCTGCACATCGGCATATTCCGGACGTTCCAGAATCTTGGCCGTGCCGTCCACAATCAGCCCCCCCCCCTCGTCCTCCGAGAGCGCCCCCCACATGAAGAGCGTGGCCACGTTCTTGAGCAGGCGGTCGTAAAGGATTTTGTCCGATTCCATGCGATGGAAAATTTCCAAGCGAATGGTGCCGAATGACCACCCGTGGAACTCCGCGTTGAGGAAGTTGGCGGCTTGGTCAAGTTGCTCCTGCGTAAACTGGTCCTCGAGACGAACCACGCGGTTTTCCACCAAATCGGGCTTGGAAACGATCGCCACCAGGACGCGGTGGTCAGGAAGGCTGATGAACTTGATGTGCTCGAGGAGCTTTTCTTCCAGCGCTGGCGCCAACACCAGGCCCACGTTGCGGGAAACCTCGGAAAGGGTGCGGGAAGCCTTGACCATCAAATGCTCCAGCCGGTCGCCGTCGGAGCGCAAAGTCTGGTCAATGTATCGCTCCGTTTCCGGGGCCAAACGCGCGCCCGTCACGACGCGATCCACGTAAAAGCGGTAGGCCTTTTCCGTCGGAACACGCCCTGCCGAAACATGCGGCTGGACCAGGAAACCGCCATCCTCCAGTCCCCCGAGGACCGAGCGAATCGTCGCCGAGCTGACCGGGGTCGGCATCTGCGCAGCCAAAGCCTTGGACCCTACAGGGAAACCACTGGCGATGAATTGCCGAACTAGTGCCACCAGGATTTCCCGGTATCGATTGGATAGGTCAATTTGTCCCATCATGTTGGACCTAACTGACAAGATATCAAAAAGTTCGAGGCTAACATCTCCTCAATTCATTCTATCGGCGGCGCTGCGCGGTGTCAAGATTGGGGAGAATTCCCCTGTCCAAGCTTGGTTATCAATGCGGGCGGCCTAATACAGATTCTGCTGGCGTTCGCAAGGCCTTGGTGCAACGCTTCCTGGCAAATTCATTTCTGCACGGTCAAAGTCACGGTTGTGGTGTGACTTATTCCCGACGAGGTACCCGTGACGGTCAGTGCGTATGTACCGGTTGGAGTGCCGGGCTGAGTCGTGCTCGAACCCCCACTCAACTGGCCACCACCAGCGCATCCTGCAAACAGCATCGCGGAGAGTGCGAGCGTGGCAAAACCCCAGGGCGCACGCCGTCGCCTAGTCATAAGTGTCAAACCCATCAACGTGAGGAAAGCCAGCAATATGAGCATCCTTAGAACTTCGCCGTCTCCCCCGCCCCGCGGCGTACGCCGCATCCGAAGCATTGTCCCGCTGGGGGCGGTGGTTTGAACCGAAACCATTGCCAACACGGGCGTCACACCATCAAGCGCCGCCGCTGCGGGTGAGACCTGACAAGTAGATTCCGCCGGCGCGCCGGCGCAACTGAAACTGACGGTAGTCTGCATTCCTCCTGGTGAAAGCGTCAGTTGGAAAAGCGCTTGCTGTCCAGGTGTTACCGCCAACTTCGTCGCTGATCCCACTGATGGAGCAAGGGAGAAATCAGCGCCGACGCCGTTGAGCGCCACCGACTGCGGGCTGCTCCCGGCATTGGTGGCGAGGTTCAGAGTTGCCCTGCGAGCCCCGGCGGAGGTGGGGGTGAATGCCACGGTCATGCCACAACTCATCCCGGCAGCCAGCGAGCCTGCGCACTGATTCTGCAACGAAAAATCAGCGGCGTTCGGCCCCGACACCGTAACGCCGCTGATGGTGAGCGTCGCGCTGCCTGAGTTACTCAGCATTAATGACTGGCTGCTGCTGGTACTACCTACCCTCTGGCTCGCGAAGCTCACACTCGACGGAGACACCGAAGCTACGGGCGCGATGCCTGTGCCCGTAAGTGCCACGTTCTGAGGGCTATCCCCAGCGTTGTCCGTAATATTTACTGCGCCCACCATGGTTCCCGCCGCAGCCGGTGTGAAGCTGACGGAAATGGTGCAACTTGCGCCGGCGCCTAGCGCCGCGGAACAATTGTTGGTCACGGAAAAGTCGCCCGTCGCGCCCATGCTACTGATTTGAAGAGACGCATTCCCGGAATTATTCAAAGTCAAAGTTTGCGGCGAGCTGGTGGTGTTCAGGGGTTGGCTACCGAAAACCAGGCTCGAGGCGGAGAAGCTCGCGACGGGCTTGACCACCCCCGTTCCCGTCAAACTCACCGTTTGCGGGCTCGCAAGCGCATTGTCAGCAATCGTCAGAACCCCCGTAAGAATTCCCGCCGCCGTGGGAGCGAAGGTCACGGAAATGGCGCATTGCGCGCCCGCGGCGAGACCAGGTAGGCAATTGTCCGTCGCCGCAAAGTCCCCACTGGCGGTGATGCTTGCTACGCTCAAAGCCGCGCCGCCGGAATTCAACACCGTCACAGTGGTTCCCGCGCTGGTGGTTCCCACATTCTGCGGAGCAAAGCTCAGGGTGGCCGGTGAAACAGCAGCCGCCGGCTCGGCGATTCCGACGCCTTGGACCGGCAGATTTTGCGGGCCACCATAAGCGTTATCACTAATTGTCAGCACGCCGCTTGCATTGCCGGCCGCCGTGGGCACGAAGGACACGCTCAAAGCGCAACTTGATCCCGGCACGAGAGTTGCGGGACAGCCACTGGCAACGGTGAACGCACCACTAACTGTAACACCTGAGATCGCGATTGGTGCGCCGCTCGGGTTGCTAACGGTAACGGTGGCCGGCGCGCTGGTGGTTCCTACTCCTTGCCCGCTAAAATTCAACCCGGCCGGATAAAGCGCCACCACCGGCGCATTCAGTGCGACGAACACGGCATTCGGCCCCACCGACGCGGCCGCAAGGTCGAGCCCGCCGTCGCCATCAAAATCACCTGCCACCCAACCGCGTTCGGACTGGCCCACCGGGATGTCAACGGCGGGCAGGAAAGTGCCGTCACCGTTACCCACCAGAATCGATACCGCGTTGTTCGATTTTCCCACCAGCAGATCGGGCTTGCCATCTCCATTAAAATCACCCACCAGAATCGCGTCCAGGTTGGTGATGGAGTCCACCGGGTAGGACACGCCCGGCTGAAACGTGCCGTCACCATTGCCGAGGAGAACCACCACGGAGTCGGGTGTGGTCACCGCCAGATCCGGTTTGCCGTCTTGATTAAAGTCGCCTACGGCAATCGCTTTGGAGCCGCTGGCCATGGCGTAGTCGGTCCGCGGTCCAAACGTTCCCGCGCCCCGCCCTGGGATTATGGATACCCCGCCATTAAAGGCCACTGCCAGATCCATCGTGCCGTTGCCGTCAAAATCGGCGGCCACGGCCTGCGTTGGCCCGATCCCGGTCACGAGCGTGCCGCCACTGTGAAACGTGCCGTCACCCTTACCCAGGAAGATCGACACGGTGTCACTGAAGCCGAAGCCATTGTTCACGACGGCCAAGTCCGAGATACCATCGCCGTTAAAGTCCGCCACAGTTATGGCGACGGGAATATTGCCGGTGGTGTAGTCTAGGCGGGGCGCGAAAGTCCCGTCGCCATTTCCCAGGAATACAGATACTGAACCACTCGTGCAGGGCAGAGATGTACACGTTTGATTCACCACGGCCAGGTCCGGCCTGCCGTCCTGATTGAAGTCTCCCACGGCCCCCGCCACGGGCACGGGCCCGCCGGGGGCAGCGGCCCCAATTTCAAATGTGCCGTCACCCGCGCCCGAAAATAATGATATCGAGTTGTCAAGGAGATTGGTGGTCACCAGATCCAACTTACCGTCTCCACTGAAATCCGCCGCCGCGATGGCCCATGACCCCTGCGAGCCTCCGTAGGCTTGCGGAGTTGGGAACGTCCCGTCACCTCGGCCGACAATGATCGAGACGGTACCGATCTCACTCAGGACAATCGCCAAGTCAGCCTTGCCGTCGCGATTGAAGTCTTGGACCGCAACCGCCGTGGGTTCCGCCGGGAGCGCGAAGTTCTGGGCCTCCTGCAAAGTGCCGTCGCCATTGCCCAAGAGAATTGAGAAGGTCTGGTCGCCGCCGTTCGTCACCACCACATCCAGGCGCCCATCACCATTGAAGTCACCTGCCGCCAAGCCGGTCGGATAGATTCCTGTGAGGAAGTCCATACGGGGTTGAAAGGTCCCATCGCTGTTGCCCAGTAAAATCGAAACAGCATTCTCCTGTGCGTAGGTTACCGCCAGGTCCGCCGCGCCGTCATGGTTGAAGTCACCCACGATAACCGCATTGACTCCGTCCAGTACCAGCAGGTTTCTAGGTTGTTGAAATGTACCATCGCCGTTTCCCAGAAAGATCAAAACCGCGGCGCTGGAATCCCCCGCCGCCAGATCGAGATTGCCATCCTGATTGAAGTCACCCACGGCCACTGACGTCGCTCCGCTGGGAGTGCTGTAGGCCACAGGCGATTGAAATGTGCCATCGCCATTCCCCAGCAAAACCACGATTGAGTTCAGCGCTCCGTTGGATATCACCAGGTCCGGCTTACCGTCGGCGTTGAAGTCCCCCATGGCGATTGACGAAGGCTGCATCCCGGAGGCGATGACCACCTGGGACTGGAATGTCCCATCCCCATTGCCCAGCAGGATGGAAACCGACCCATTGGCCCCACAGCTAAAGGAAGACGCGCAATTCTGGTTGGCAATGGCAAGGTCCTGCCGCCCATCACCGTTAAAGTCTCCCACCGCAACCGCCACGGGCTGGATTCCCGCTGGGTAAAACACGGCGGGTGCGAGGGTGCCATCCGCCTTGCCCAGCAGGATCGCAACGCTATTACGGCTGGGCTGCACAATAGCCAGATCCACCATGCCATCCCCGTTGAAATCTCCCGCGGCGACGGAGGCTGGACCAGAGCCCGTGCTGCCCACCGCGAAACTAGCCCGGCCAAACATGTACCCTTGAGCGCAAGCGGAGCGGACCGGCAAGTGCAAAAGCACCATCAGGCCTACGACAGCGCAAACCGCGGGTCGAGCGCCCAAACTTTTTCGCAAGCCAGTCGCAATCTGGCCAAAGGTAGAACGGATGAAGGATTGAATGTGGTAATAGAATTCGCGTCCCATGCTAGTTTCCCCGGGTTAGCTTAGCGCCAGGTGCCCGGCAGGAAACACCGCGCGGATTTCAAATCAGGTTGGGGTGGGATCGAAGGATACCCACCGCGCTGAATTTCAGCAACTCCCTCTGAAGGGGATTCGTTGCCACAGCCTATGCGTCAGAACTCTGAACAGCAATATCTTATAGTCATCTAATCGCCTCGTCAACGTATTTAATATTAGATAATTATTAGAAACTTCAGAGAAACCTGCCTGTGGCCAACCTTTTAGGCGCGAGGAGGTTAGGGTGTGTTCTTATTTGGCGAAATGGTGAGGGTGGGCGAGGAAACGCCCCCTCTGAGCCCCCTCCCAAAGCCCGATCGCCTAACAAATCACTTAGATGGGTTAGGAAGATCGCCCCCGCGACGTCGCCGCCGCGAGCTTGGGGGGCGCACAGAGTATGTTTGATCGGTATCCTCTGCGTGTTTAAGGTTTAGGGAGCGGTCGCCGTGCAGATAGGACTTCAAGATAGCGTCCCATTTCCCTTGCGCGATCAGAATCAGTTCGATGGCCTCGCGCACAGCGCCCGCGCCGCCCGCGCGGCGAGTGCAAAAGTGAGCGTGTTTGCGCACCAGATCGTCCCCGTTTGCCACACAGACTCCCAAGCCGACGCGAGTAATCAAGGGCAGGTCCGTCAGGTCGTCGCCCACATAGCAAACTTCGGCGTCCACCACCTGGGCGTCAAGGCAAATTCTTTCATAGGGCGCGATTTTTTCCAGGGCGTTTTGCTGAAGGTAATGGATTCCCAGATCCTTGACGCGATATTCGATCACCTGCGAACCGCGTCCAGTAATGATGCCGGTTTTGAGGCCGGCATGGTGGGCCAAGCGGAGACCCAAGCCATCGCGGGAGTCAAAACCCTTGGTTTCAAGCATGCCGCCACGGGGTCGGGGCAGGTAATAGAATTTCCCGTCGGTCAAGACTCCGTCCACATCCATGAGCAGCAACTTAATCTTCCTGGCACGGGCCAGCAGTCCTCGAGAATATCTTGTCATAGGTTTTGTCATATCTCGTTCTTCCTCAGGAGAAGCTGATCAAAAAGCCGGCGGGGCGCACGCCAGGGTTTGAGCGGGAGGCCGAAGTCTAGCCCGCGGCAGCTTCCGGCGTCGATGCAACCGTCACGCGATTGCGCCCGCTGTGTTTGGATTCGTACAGGGCCTTATCGGAAGCCTGGATGATCTCCTCCAGGTTTTGGCCGTGTTCAGGGAAAACCGCGACTCCAATACTCACCGTGAGCTGGGGTAGCGGCTTTTCGGAGTTGGATGGCACCACCATCGATATCACGGCTTTGCGAATGCGCTCGGCCACCAGGGCGCAGGATTTCGCGTTCGTATCGGGTAACAATACAATAAATTCCTCTCCCCCGTATCGGGAGGCGAGGTTGGTTTCGCGCATCGAGACGGTTACCGTCTTGGCAAAGTGGCGCAGGATGCGATCGCCGATTTCATGTCCGTAGACGTCGTTGAAGCTTTTGAAACGGTCCAAGTCGAGCATGATCAATCCCACGGGCTGCCGGCGCCGCCGGGCGATAGCAAAAAGCTTTCGCGCGTAATCCTCCAGAAAACGCCGGTTATAAAGCCCGGTCAGCACGTCGATGTTGGCCTGTTCTTTCATCCTATCAAGCAAGCGCAGGTTGGAAAGCGCCGAGGCCGCGCCGCTCAGATAACTCTCCAGCGAGCGCTGGCGGTCGGGGGTCCAAAGATCCCTGGCCGCCTCCATGCGGACGGAGCCGATGATGATGCCGCCGGCGATCAAGGGTCCGCAATAGTAGCTTCCTTCCGATGGCAGCAGGAACTTGGAGGGGCAGAGCGGCTCAAGCTGCACGTCGTTCACCACGAAGGAGCGCCCGGTGCGCACCGCTTTGCAATTGTGGGGTTCTTCGATCAACGGCCAAGCTCCGACTTCTTGGGGAAGGGGCGCCAAGGTGGCCGCCGCCTCCAGATAATTCTCGGCCTGGTTTAATTTGAAGATGATGACTTGCCGCGGTTGGAACTGCTCTTTCAAGGAATGCAGGAGCAAGTCGTAAACCTCAATTTCCGAGGTGCATTGGGTGACCGCCTCGGAAAACCGGTTCAAGGAGGCGATTTCCTCGTGTTCGCGCCGCAGGGCGGTGGTCATGTGGGAAAAGCTCCGGGAAAGGACCCCAAATTCGTTGTCGACCACGGGGGGCAGAACGGGCGCATAATCGCCCCGCCCCACCTGCTCGGAAGCGCGGATGAGTTGCAGGACCGGAAGCACAATCAAGCGCGTCACCACCCCGGTCAAAAAGATTAGGATGCCTGCCAGGATCACGGCCAGGCTGACGCCCACCACCAGCATGCGCCGGATCAACTTTTCCGCGCCCATCGTCCCGTTTACAGTCTCCCCCTCATCTTCTCTCCGCAACTTCGACACGTCAGAACTGATTGCGGCCATGCGCTCCTGGCCCTCCAACAGGGTCGCGGCGGTATCGAAATCCACACCGGCGCGGACTCTTTCAATCGCGGGCAGCGCCCATTGCTTTTGCATCTGGTCGAATTCCGCCCGAATTCGATTAATCTCTTCTGGCTGTCCTGGATCTGGCGCGTCCAGATCGCTGAGGGCGTTGAGATCGGCCAGGCCATCCGCTATGGCCTTGTCGTAAGGGGCAAGCATGTCCTTCCGATGGGTCAAGATGTACCCCCGGACGGCCGTGGAAGCTTCGGTAGTGTGCCAAAGGAAGGAGTTACCTCGGACCACGCTTTCTTTGGACCGCAACGCCGCTCGCCCGGTGTTGATGGCACTCCAGTACGCGTAGAAGAAGAGCGCCACTGCGCAAAGCAAGACAAATAGAGGGGGAAGCGTTACCAGAAGCATCTGGTCGCGAATTTTCAGATTGCGGACCGTGAATGCCATAGGCCCAACTCGAGGGACTACCGGAATTGTCCCCGTGATGCTGTGTAGCAAAATAGCGCGATTTGCAAAGCTCGTCAATTCGGGAGGACAAAGGGCCGCCAAGTTCTCATCCCGATCACCTCCACGAGCTGCCGCGGGAGCGGGCAGGGGTTCGCCGGGTGATTGGACGCTCTGAGCTTCGACATTGATGATGGGTAATTCGTGCTTGGCGATTTCCGCAATTGGATTCATCTTCTCACCTGAAACTACCGATGGCCGAAGTGGGGAAGTTTGTCACGCGGGGGTGCGGCCGTCGGCGCTACCTGCCTTACCCCTTGGGGTTTTGCCGTTGCTTGTCACTCGCTCCTCGTCAAGGGTCTTCCTATCGTCAATAACTATGTTTGTCCTCATCAACATCGCCAGAGACGGTCTGTATGTCTTGTATTTTCATCAACATCGCGAGAAGGCGATAATCGGACATTTTTCCACCATTTGTTTTCAATAGCAGCGCCAAAACCTCCTTCATTTTCTCCCCCCGCGTTTTTCACCAGTCCGCCCCACAGAATACGCTAACCATTGTTGTTTCAATGATATAGCGTTTTACAAAATTCCTGCTGTTCATCGCTAACCCCATTTTGTTTCTATTACATCGCGAGAAGCCGCGGCCTTGATGGCAGGCGTTTTCGTGGTGCGGGCTTTAGCCCGCGTTTCTCACCACGGCCCCGGGATAAACTCTTTCCTGTGGGCGCCACGATGCGAAGCTTTGGAGTGCGGCCGCTTGCTGCCGCTTTCCTCCCCGCGAGCTTGCTCGCGGGATTTCGGGTGCGCGCGCGATTCCCCGCCAGCAAGCTGGCTGGAGGCAAAGCGGCAGCAAGCGGCAGCACTCCAAAGCTTCTCTCGCCTCATGCGAAGTAAGGTGCAGGCGCCAAAGGGCGGCGCTTTCTGATTCCCCTCCATTCTGAATAACCCACATTCGTTTCATCAACTTATACACAGAGCAATTATAAGTAGCCTATTTTTCAACAATATATACACAGAGCCAAAAGCTGACATTTTTTCTACATTTGTTTTCAATAACTTATTCTGACTTACCTGCATTTTTAGGTTCCCCTTTTTTTGGAGCGTCGCGCCAGCAAATCTTGGTAAGCGATTTTATTTCAATGACTTGGAAATTTGACGGAATCATGGTAAATATCGATAACTGCCTTTATTATCATCAACATATACACAGACAATCTTTATTTCATGGTTTTCTACGGTCGCGTTTGGCCATGATAGTATCGCCAACCCGCGCCTCGGAACTGGCTTCTGAGGTGTTCCCCCGAGCCCACGTCGGGCACCCCCACCTTCGATCCAGCGTCTGCCAGCTACGGTGTCCGGTTCTCGGCCAACCCCCTGGATCGGTCCGCAGTCTTTCCAGCCCGCTGGCGGGGGCCAGCATAATCAATTATCGTACAATCATTACTGCGTTTGTCAAGTATATAATCGAGATATGTGCCAAGAAATATGGCTGATGACAAACTGTCATGCGCGCCGTCCAGGTAAATGATCTGGATGAATTCGCTGGACAAATTGACTAGACCTGCCAACAAGAGCGCGCGGTTGCGATCTCCGAGCGGGGCGCAGGGGCGGTTCGCGAACCGCGTACCTCGACCGCTGTAGCTACGGGCGTGGAAGGGCGCTTTTTGTTCCAAATCCAGACTGCGGTCGGATGACCGCCATGATACTTCTTTCTCCAACCGCCAGGCAGGCGTGATAGATTATTCTCACCTATGAATACGCCCAGCAATACCAGCGTCTTCATTTCCTATGCCCGCAAGGACGGCTCGGACCTGGCTGGCTGGCGCAGCCCTGCGATTCTGGTGCGATTAAATGACGTGGATCGCAGAGCTGGCTCACTCTGCGCCAGCCGGCCGGGGACGGGCGGGACATTGCATTTTACCTACGACCCCTTCGGCCGGCGGATCGAAAAAATCTCCCCGACTGCGGGCACGACAATTTATACGTACGATGGGAACAATGAGGTTTCGCAACTGACCGCCACGGGAGGCCTCCAGGTGCGCTTCACGCAGGGGCTGGGGATCGACGAACCGTTGGTGGAGCAGCGCCCCGCGCGGACGGTTTTCACCGAAGCCGACGCCTTGGGAACCGTCACCTCCCACACCGACCCGAACGGGAACCTGGTGGACACCTTCACCTTTGACTCCTTCGGCTGGGTGGACGCCGGGTTCGACCCCGCCACGGATTGGTACCTTTACACCGGGCGCGAAATCGATACCGAAACCGCCCTCTACTACTACCGCGCCCGATACTACGACCCCCAAGCGGGCCGTTTCCTCGGCGAGGACCCGATTGGATTTAGGGCCGGAATCAATTTTTACCGATACGTTCACAACCTGCCTACGACAAGTAGAGATCCTTCTGGTTACGAAGACTGCGACGCTGTGCTACCCGCAAACCCTGATGCGGCACTGCTGGCTCACCTAATCGCAGGGGAGGCGACGTGGCGGGAGAATAACACAAGTGAGATGGCAGCCGTTGCGTACACCGTCGTCAACCGGCTTGATTACCTGCAAGCCAATCCCAAAGTGAAGCCGAGTTTCTTCGGTGGAACGAGCGCTTCTATCTCTGGGCTGATAACGCCGGGACAGTACGGAAGCATCGGTAGTCCGATGTGGAACCTTACGGACAAGGTGAGCACCATCGACACATCATGTGCCCGGGGAAAGGCGCTTTGCGATTTCTTCAAGAATGCTTTTGCGGTGGCTGACGGTGTCCTGTCCGGCGACACCGCTGATCCTTTCGCTGACAATGGAGGGGCCTTTGCCATGCGCACAGCAGGGCACGGCAGTCCTGGGGGGCTCTTTACAAACATTCCACCGGACGCGCAGATCAAAGGCTCAAATAACGTTTTCTTTGGGCTTAGTCGATGAGGATATCAACTAGCACATCATTAGCCTGTATACTGGCGCTCGCGGCAATTACGCACGGACAATCCGCAGCTGCGCCCACAGAACCTGGGACACCAGAAGAAACAAGGTTGCTCCTGAGATCGGGCAGTCTAGAGCAGCGCCAGAAGATCGCACATCTTCTGAATTTAAGCGAGCCGTGGGAACACGGGAAGCTTTGCGTAGAGTATGAAAACGTGGAACTGAGCAAACCGACGCTTAAAGCCGGGAGCGAGTCCGCTCTTCTAACCACCACATCTTCGGACTGCGACTTTGCGTTCCTCGTCCCATTTATTTCAACAGGACATGGGTGGATACTAGCCGGCACGGTACCCGTATGGACGAAGTACAGTTCCCCGAAATACCGCATTGAGAGCCTTACGACTCCCGGCGAATCGGAGATAATTGTCAGCGGACAGACCGTAGACTCCGGGACGGGAATCTTACAACGCAATCTGACCATCCTGAAGATCGTTGGCGATTCAATTCGCATAATTTTCGATCAGCCAGAAGAGATCAATCTATCAGTCCCCGTGAAGGTCCGTGGCGAACGCACAAACACCCGTGAGGAGGAATCGAGTGCGTTTAGTTTTGTGAACTCCGAACCGTTCATGCCGGGGCTGAAGGGCATCCAGGAGACACGCGTGCTACGCATAGCGGGCCAGTTAATTACCATTCACAGGAAGTATGTGTGGACTCCTTCGATTTCAATGTTCCGCATGTACGGAACAGGACCGCCGGACAGTGAATAGCGCAGAGGGATGCGCGGTTTGCTTTCCTCTGCGGTTCTTAAAATCGCAATCTCGACCTGTTCATTGCGCACAATGAGAAGGTTCTGAATACCTACGACGCGGTGGGCAACCGCCTGACGGCGCTCAACACGCCGTACACCTACAACAGCTCGAACGAAATGCTGACCCTTCAGGGCACGTCTTACACCTACGACGCCAATGGCAACACGTTCACCAAGACGAACTCGACGGGGACAACGTATTACGCTTGGGATTACGAGAACCGGCTCACCAGCGCGACGTTGCCGGGGACGGGCGGAACATTGTATTTTACCTACGACCCCTTTGGGCGGCGGATCGAAAAAATCTCCCCGACCGCGGGGACGACAATTTATACGTACGACGGGGACAATGAGGTTTCCCAACTGACCGCCACGGGAGGCCCCCAGGTGCGCTTCACGCAGGGGTTGGGGATCGACGAGCCGTTGGTGGAGCAGCGCCCTGCGCGGACGGTTTTTACCGAGGCTGACGGGGTGGGAACCGTCACCTCCCACACCGACCCGAACGGGAACCTGGTGGACACCTTCACCTTTGACTCCTTCGGCCGGGTAGACGCCGGGTTCGACCCCGCCACGGACTGGTACCTCTACACGGGGCGCGAGATTGACACCGAAACCGCCCTCTACTACTACCGCGCCAGATACTACGACCCCGAAGCTGGTCGCTTCCTGAGCGAGGATCCGATTGAATTTGTGGACAGCGGAACAAACTTCTACGCTTATGTTCATAACAATCCGACCGATCTGATTGATCCGCTGGGCTTGAAAGTAACAATCGCGATTGGGGACAGAACGTATTCGTCCACCGGGAACAGTGTGGCCGGAACAATCACTGTTACGAGCGACCAGACCACCGACACCTTCTCTGGTTACCCGATGGAAAATGCCCATGCTGGTGATGAAGGAAACAAGCCTCCAATTCCAGCGGGAACCTATGACGCTTTCGTGAGGACGGATCACAGGCCCAATCGGATCGAGCTCGAGAATGTTCCCGGCTACCATAACATACAGATCCATAATGGGAGCTACCCGCGAAATTTCAAAGGTTGCATTGGCGCTGGGACTTCTCATTCCACGGACTTTCTTGGTGGAACCGTCAACGCGATCAACCAGATCAACAGCATTATCAAAGCTGACGGAACGGGGGACATCACAGTTATTGTTGGCCCTATTCAATGATCTTTTGCGCGAGGTGCCGCGGGAAAGGTGAGATATGGCTCTGCACAGAAGGGTACTCGGTTTCATTCTCTCGTTATCGATGTTGTGGACTTTTAGTGTGGGAGCCTCGGCAGCATCTGCTGAATTGGATTGTCAAAAGGCAGTTGATGCATTTCTAGCGTTGCCAACCGACCGCACTCTTGCTGCAATGTCGCGATCAGACCAGGCCGGCTGCTGGTCGGTGGTTGGATCATCGAATACGAATCTGGATCAATTGAATCACTGGGTGATTCGAGGAAACCGATGGGCTGCTCAGTATGTGGCAAAACACTTGAAGCAGCTTGACGGCGGAAACTTGGAGGATACGCTGATAGCGCTGGGTCGCTTTTCTGATCACGATATGGATCGCCTCCTGTTTTTTGCTAACAAAGGGCTACTATCGAAACGTGAACTGGAAGACGCTTTAACAATGCTTCCCCTCTCATTGAGCGATAATCCGCGCGCTCAATTGGATTTACTAAGTGCGCGGAAACGCAAGGCGATGCGTGTAACTCGAAGAGATTTATCGGAGCAGAGAACCCAGGCGCTGAGTGCCATCAATAACTTTGCCTCTGAGATTCGGTCGAAAAATCCTGGGAATAGTCTGTGACGGCGGGTTGCTGAGTTTAAGCGTACGATGCGAGCGGATATGCTTACGACAACGCAGTCGCACTACCTGTGCTGCCCTCCGGCCCGCCGTACAACTATTCCTACGACCCGATTTATCAATTGACGCAGGCGCTGCGAACTTCCGACAACACCATCACCGAAAGCTACACCTACGACGCAGTGGGCAACCGGCTGTCAGCGCTGAACACCCCGTACACGTACAACAGCTCGAACGAAATGCTGACCCTCCAGGGAACGTCTTACACCTACGATGCGAACGGCAACACGCTCTCCAAGACGAACTCGACGGGGACGACGTATTACGCTTGGGATTACGAGAACCGGCTAGTGAGCGCGACGCTGCCGGGAACGGGTGGGACGTTGTATTTTACCTACGACCCCTTCGGGCGGCGGATCGAAAAAATCTCCCCGACCGCGGGCACGACAATTTATACGTACG